>Ga0302278_10007001_pt1 | contig 10513 bp, 10 predicted proteins | sample III_Bog_N3_2_FD_194543 | JGI IMG/M metagenome (GOLD analysis project Ga0302278, IMG submission 194543) | Peat permafrost microbial communities from Stordalen Mire near Abisko, Sweden - III_Bog_N3_2 | ecosystem: Environmental > Terrestrial > Soil > Wetlands > Peat | place: Sweden: Abisko... | reverse complement strand
GGGAGCGATATTTCGAGCTCATCGCGAATCTCTGAAACACCAGCCACTCATCCCGCGTCTCCGGCGCCGCTTTCGACGCGGGATTGTTCATGATCCGCGCGGTCGCGAGCCAATGAGGTTTGCTTCGGCTGGCTAACCCCGGTCAGAGTAACCGCCAACGAACCCGTAATCGCCTAGCAATCCGCCCAGGATGCCCGGGTGCCCCAGGTCTCGATTCTGAGACCTGGGAGACTGCCCCATTCAGTCAGTCGCGGTGGGGGCAGGTGGCCCACTCGCCTCGTTCACGGGTTAACGGTTCTCTGATTGAACGGGTTCGGTACGCCAAGCCGTTTGAGATTTTGAATGGCCTCCGTGCGGTTGGGCTCGGCGCGCTGCGGCAGAGTGCCGATAATTACATCCAGGTCAGCCTGGTATTGCCGCACAGCCGCCTTGCGCCCTTCCTCAGACCCGTCAAACTCAAACACCCGTGCCATCCCATCCCGCGCCAACTCTCGTGCGGCGCGCAAAGCTTCATGCAACTCGTAAGTTGGGAGGTTGTTTGGATCGCGCCACGCTGCCTCCAGCAGATTGAGCTGAAGTTGCCTGTTGTGCGAACTGGGCAGCCCATTCACCAGGATCAGGCCAATCGGCGTATCCTCGCCGCTTTCCTTCTCCTCCGCAATGAGATGAACCTTCGCGCGAATCGCCTCCTCGCCTTCAAGGCATGCCAGTCGCTGTGCCGCAAGGAGCCGATCGGCATGTCTCTTCTCGTCTGCGGCCATCCGCTCTGCGAGCATCTCGTTGAGCTTCGGCAACAGCTCCTTCATGCGTTTCTGGCCTTCTTCGGATTGATCTCCAGAAATAAGTTGCGCTTCCACTTCCTGCATCGTTTTCTTCTGCGACTCTGTCAATTCAGGCGGCGGCGCTTGCCCTTTGGTCTCCTCCAATTCGCGCGAAAGAGATGCAACCAGCTCGATCTCTTCCGTCGCATCGCGCGCGACAATTTCGATGCCGACCGCGTTTGTCGCCGCACAGGGGGCGCAGTCTTCAATAGGCGACAATCGAACCAGCGTCGAGGTTGATCGCACTCGTTCGGAAGCAACCGACACTTCATAGTGACCGGGCTGCTCGAAAAGAATCGTTCGATTGATCAGGACAGGGACCCGCACCGGCTCACTCCCGAGCGTCCTCAGTGCATCGCCGTTCAGGCCTTTTCCACTCTGGCTCTGCTGCGACCGCTCCCATCCGTCGTCAGGGGAAACATAGACGATATCCCCCGACGGCTGGTATGGGTTGACGTCTGTATCGACGGAATAGCCCGAGGCCGCGCTCGTGAACACCAGGTCCACAACGATCGGATCGCCCAGCTTGAATTGAGTCTGGCCGTTGTGAGCCTCAAGCTTCACCGCGGCCCCGGACGCAGCAGACGCGGTGCCGGGTACTGCGTCTTGTGCCACGCACCACACGCAGGCAAGAAACGGCGCCACGACGATAAGCTTCCAGGCGAACTGGCGCATTGAAGATTGTCTCCCGTCTCTTTCTTACTGTAGCTTGGATTTCGCCCCTGGATGAAAAACAGTTACTTCGGCGCGGGGGCGTCGATGAATTCTTTCTCGTCGACCTATGCGATGCAACCTGTGCTCCTCTCTGTCACTCGTTTGCGTTCCTATGGCCTTCTACCGCACGCCCTTTATCCAGGGCGAGTATCATGGACCTGAGGCTCCAGCCGACCTGGCAGTCACGCTGGCCTTGCTTGTGGGCGTCATTCAGCCATCAGACGCCGTAGGCTGAGTGTTGACAGAAGCAATCAAACCAGCTGCCGCTCGCTGACAACTGACAACTGACAACTAACAACCGATCACTAACCACTAAAGGTTTGCCGCACGTGAAGCCAGACATGACAGTTCGCTTGGCCGGTCTGGAACTGGTCAATCCAGTCATCGCCGCCAGCGGCACATTCGGCTACGGCATCGAGTTTGAAGAAATCCTCTCCCTCGACCGCATCGGCGGATTCGTAACAAAAGGCATCTCGCTCGAACCAATGGCCGGCCACGCCGCCCCGCGAATCATCCAGACCGCCGCCGGCATGTTGAACGCCATCGGTTTGCAAAACGTCGGCGTCGTCGACTACATCGAGCGCAAGCTGCCCCCGCTCCAGCGCTATCCGCACTGCAAGGTCATCGTTAACGTCTTCGGCTATACGGTGGGTGACTACATAGGCGTCATCGAGCGCCTCAACCAGGCGCCGGGCATCGCCGCCTATGAGCTCAACGTCTCCTGCCCCAATGTCCACGCCGGCGGAATGGCATTCGGCGCTGACCCCGGCTCGCTCGAATATCTGGTCCGCCGCGCCAAATCCGCCGCGCAGCGTCCGCTCATCGTCAAGCTCTCGCCCAACGTCACGTCCATTTCGAACATGGCAAAGATCTCCGCCGACTCCGGCGCGGACGCGGTCAGCCTCACCAACACTTTTCTCGCCATGTCCATCGACCCTGAGACCCGCCAGCCCCGTCTCACCAACGTCACCGGCGGACTCTCCGGCCCCGCCATCAAGCCCATTGCCCTCCGCATGGTCTACGAAACAGCGCGCGCCGTCAAAATCCCCATCCTCGGCATGGGCGGCATCGTCACTCCTGAAGACGCCGTAGAGTTCCTCCTCGCCGGCGCGACAGCCATCCAGGTAGGCACCGCCAGCTACGCCGACCCCAGAGCCGTAGAGCGCCTCGCCAAAGGCCTCGAATCCTGGTGCCGCAGCCATGGCGTAGAGAAGGTCTCCAGCCTCACCGGCGCAATAGAACTCCCGCACGAGTGAGCTGCAGGCCCTCTTGAACAGTTTGCCGCTTCGGCGCACGGAGAGAGCATGGTACGGAGGGAGCAGGGTACGGAGAGAGCATGGTACGGAGGGAGCAGGGTACAGAGGGAGCAGGGGCATTCATGCCCCTGGATGCAGCCTCTGAAATCCGTGGCCTTTAGGCCCGGGCCTTCCCCGTTTGCTTCTTCCCGGTCCGCACACCCAATTCTTCTAGTCAATCGAACCTTCGCGATTCCGCAGGCGCCAATCAAACCACTGCCGACTCAGATTGGATCGGGACCGGCACACCCTGAAGCGAGACGAACCGCTCGGGCTCGCAGCAGGCACGGCTGAGCCGGCTCAAGTCCGACTGCATCTCACGATCCGTCTTGAACGATTCGAATACCGCGTCAAGGATCGAACCCGCCGCCGCATCTTGAGGGTGCGCGACACGGTAGTGCATCCACTTTCCCTCCCTCCGTGCCGCCACCACGCCCGCCTTGCGCAGGTATGCCAGATGCCGGGAGATCTTTGGCTGCCCCTGCCGCAGTATCTCAACCAGATAACAGACGCACACCTCGCGGCCCGCAATCAGATTGAGCAAACGCAGCCGTGTCCGGTCGGCAAGTGCCGCAAACAGGGGAGCCAGATCGGTTGACTTTGCCCGTGAACTCATAGGTCCATAATATACGTGTTGACAGATATGTCCAGCTCCGTATATATTCGTATTAACGAATATGAGGGGCTCAATGAGCACAACCACCGAAATTCAGGACCAGGTAAAAGAGAAATACGGCAGCGCCGCGCGAGCTGTCTCCGAATCCGGCAGCGTGCAGGCCTGTTGCGACCCGGCGCTCCGCTGTTGCGACCCCATCACCACCAACCTCTACAGCGCCGATGAAAAGGGTCTCATCCCGGAGAAAGCAGTGCTAGCTTCCCTCGGCTGCGGCAACCCCACCGCGTTGATCGAGCTCAAACCCGGTGAAATCGTGCTCGATCTCGGCTCCGGCGGTGGTATCGATGTACTTCTCTCCGCCCGGCGCGTTGGCCCCACCGGGAAGGCCTACGGCCTTGACATGACCGACGACATGCTCGCCCTTGCCCGCGAAAACCAGCGTCAGGCTGGCGTCGAAAACGTTGAGTTCCTGAAGGGTGAAATCGAGAACATTCCGCTTCCCGGCAACTCAGTCGATGTCATCATCTCCAACTGCGTAATCAATCTTTCCGCAGACAAAGACCGCGTTCTTCGCGAAGCCTTCCGCGTCCTCAAGCCCGGCGGCCGCTTCGCCGTTTCGGATGTTGTTGTGCGCGGGGCCGTCCCGGATGCCGTCCGCAAAAGCATGATGCTCTGGGTCGGCTGCATTGCGGGTGCCCTTGATGAGCAGGACTATCAATCCAAACTCATCGCCGCGGGCTTTACAGATGTTTCCTTCGAGCCCACGCGCACCTACGACGTCGAGGACGCCCGCCAATTTCTCAGTACTTCCGGCATCCACGTAGACGCCATCGCCGCACAGGTCCAGGGCAAGTTTCTCAGCGCCTTCATCCGCGCTACCAAGCCCCAGTCCGCCTGCTGCCAACCCGGCTGCTGCTCACCCACAGTAGCCCTGAAGGGCTGACCCCAAAATGTCCAGACACTACAATGTCCTCTTCCTCTGCACCGGCAACTCAGCGCGCTCCATCATGGCAGAGGCCCTGTTGAATCACAAAAGCAGAGGCAACTTCACCGCCTTCAGTGCGGGTAGCCATCCCTCCGGAACGCCGCGTCCTGAAGCGCTCGCCCAGCTTCAGTCCGCCGGCATCGGCGTCGAGCGACTGCGCAGCAAGTCCTGGGACGAATTCGCAGCTCCCGCCGCGCCCCATCTCGACTTTGTTTTCACGGTCTGCGACAACGCCGCAAAAGAAGTCTGCCCTTATTGGCCCGGCCAGCCCATGACCGCTCATTGGGGCATTCCTGACCCCGCCGCCGTCAAAGGCACACCGGAAGAAATCGCCCGCGCATTTCGCGATGCCTTCATAGTCCTCGATCGCCGCATCGGTCTCTTTCTTTCCCTTCCGCTTGCCACGCTCGATGAACTTGCTATTAAGCAAGAGATCCGAAAGATCGGCGAAGCATGAAGCCCACGCTTGCGCAGCGCCTCGCGGCCGAGTTCATTGGTACTCTGTTGCTCCTCGCCGCCGTGGTTGGCTCAGGAATTATGGCCGAGCGTCTTGCAGGTGGGAATATCGCACTGGCGCTCCTCGCCAACACCATTGCCACCGGAGCCGCGCTGGTTGCGCTCATCCTCGCGTTCGGCTCCGTTTCGGGCGCTCACTTCAATCCGGCAGTCACGCTGGCAGACGCGTACGTTGGCGGAATCGAATGGCGCTATGTCCCAGCCTACCTGTTAGCGCAGATCGCAGGGGCCTACTCCGGCGTGGCCGTGGCTCACCTCATGTTTGGCTTTTCACTATTCTCGGTTTCCACCCACGCCAGGAGCGGCGGCGCTCAGCTCTTCAGTGAGTTCATCGCAACCTTCGGATTGATGGCCGTAATATGGGGCTGCGCGCGCTCGCGGCCTCATGCGGTCCCCTACGCCGTCGGGGCATACATCACCGCCGCCTACTGGTTCACCGCTTCCACATCCTTCGCCAACCCGGCCGTCACGCTGGCCCGCTCCATGAGCAATACATTCGCGGGCATTCGCCCAGCCGACGCGCCTGGCTTCATCGCCGCGCAACTCGCTGGAGCCTTCGCTGCAACAGTTTTGTTCAAATGGCTCATGCCCGCACTCAACAAGGAGCAAGCCGTGGTTCTCTAACAGCCCGAGCAAACCCATGCTTGAACTCCCCGATTCCCGCTCACAGTTCACAGTTCACGGTCCACAGTTCGCTGTTCACTGTTCACTGTCCCCTAATCCCTATTCCCTATTCCCTATTCCCTCATCCACTTCCTCTTGCCATCCCCCAATTCCCGTCGTACCATCGCAGCACGGCGTCCTTCCCAATCCCCATCTCGTTTGTCATCCTTGTCTTGGGGGCTAAGATGGCAAGTTCCCGGGGGGCCGTGAAAGTGCTCGATGCCTGACTTCAAACACAGCTTCTCCGAGGGCGATTTAGTCGCCGGCAATTATCGCGTCCTCTCCATCGCCGGTTCCGGTGGAATGGGCGTAGTCTATCGCGCCCTCGATCTCCGCCTCGAGCGCACCGTCGCCCTCAAATTCCTCCCGCCGGAGTTGAACTCCAGCCAGCCCGACAAGCAGCGCTTTCTCCGCGAAGCGCGCACCGCCTCCTCGCTCGATCACCCCAACATCGGCGTCATTCACGGCGTCGAAGAAACCGCCGACGGCCTCACCTTCATCGTCATGGCCTTCTATAAGGGCACATCGCTGGCCGAGCGCATTCGCCGCGGTCCGCTCACCACCCACGAGTCCATCCAGATCGCCTCCCAAATGGCCGCCGGCCTCGCCGAAGCCCACTCCCGAGGCATCGTTCATCGCGACATCAAACCCTCCAATGTCATGCTCACCACCTCCGGCCTGGTCAAAATCGTCGACTTCGGCCTGGCCCGCGTCGTCAGCGAGCAAACCGCCTCCCAGGTCGGAATCTCTGGCACCGTCCGCTACATGTCTCCCGAGCAGGCCATGGGCCAGCAGATCGACCAGCGCACCGACATCTGGGCGCTCGGCGTCGTGCTCGTCGAAATGCTCACCGGCGTCAACCCCTTCCACGGCGAAACCATCCCCGCCATGCTGCTGGCCATCCTCAATGAACCCCCGCAGGGCGTTGGCTCCGTCCATCCGGCGTTGCAGCCGGTCCTCTATCGCGCGCTCGCCAAAGATGCAGCCCGCCGACACGCCACCTGCCAGGAATTCCTCGCCGACCTAGAATCCGCCGCCCGCCAAATCCCGCTAACCTCGCAGCAATCCGCCCTCGGCGCGGAAACAATTCCTCCCACTCCCTTGCGCGGCAGCAAGTCCAGCGATCAAATCCGCCGCGCCCTCGCCGCAGCCTCCAGCTCTCAACGCCCGCTCGCCCGCCAGCGTGCGCCCCTCACAAACTGGCTGGCAGGCGCATTCGCGGTTCTGCTCGTCATCGGTCTCGTTATCTTGTTAGTTCCCACCTTGCGTCAGCATGCTGCGACCCTGCTCGCCGCAGCTCCCGCTGAAAAGCACGTTGCCGTTCTCCCCTTTGACAACATCGGCGGCAATCCGCAAAATGCCGCGCTCGCAGACGACCTCATGGTCTCGCTCGCTGGCCGGCTCTCCAACCTCGACACCGGCGATCAGACACTGTGGGTGGTGCCCACCACCGAAGTCCGCCGCCTCAACATCACCGTCCCCGCCGACGCCCTCAAGACCCTCGGCGCCAACCTCGTAGTCAAGGGATCGGTCCAGCGCGATGGCAATAACATCCGTCTCATCGTCAATCTCATCGACGCCAAAAACCTGCGCCAGCTCGGCTCCGCCGACATCGAAAACCGCTCCGGCGATCTCTCCTCGCTAGAGGACGATGCCGTCTCGCGTCTCGCTCGCCTCATGAAGATCTCCACAGGCAATACCCTCGTCAAAGCGGGCGGCTCGGCCAATCACGCAGCCTACGAGGATTACCTCACCGCGCTAGGTTACACGCAGCGTTTTGACAAGCCCGGCAATCTCGATCTCGCCATCGCCTCTCTGCGCAAAGCCGTCCAAACCGACCCAGCCTTCGCCCTCGGCTACGCCCAGCTCGGAGAAGCCTACCGCCTCAAGTACCAGGCCGAGAAGAACCCCGAGTGGCTCGACCAGGCCCAGGCCAATTGCCAAAAAGCCGCCGAGCTCGATAACCGCATCCCCGCCGTCTTCGTAACCCTCGCCCAGATTCACGACCTGCTCGGCAAGCATGACCTCGCCCTTCAGGAGTTTCATCAGGCCCTCGGCCTCGACCCCAAAAATGCCGCCGCGCTGGGCGGTCTGGCACGCTCTTATGAGGGGTCCGGCCGCATAGCCGACGCCGAAAAAACCTTCCTGGATGCCGCCGCCCTGCGCCCCGATGTATGGGTTGGATATAACTCGCTGGGCGCTTTCTACGACCGCCAGAATAAGTATCCTCAGGCCATCGCCGCCTATCAACAGGCGCTCCAGATCACGCCGGATAACTGGGAGCTTTACTCCAACCTTGCCGCTGCGTATCTCGATCAGGGCAACCACCAGTTTCTCGCGCAGCAAGCCCTGGAGAAGTCTGTGGCTCTAAACCCCAGCTCCGCCGCTTGCGCCAACCTCGGGCTTCTCTACTTGCAGCAGAAGCGCTATGCTGAAGCCGCGGCGATAACCGAAGAAGCTCTCCGCATCGACGGCCACGACTATCGCGTGTGGGACAATCTCTCCCTGGCCTACGAGGGAACAAAGCAATACGACAAGGCCGAGTCGGCGCACCGCAAGGCCGAGCCGTTAGCCGAACAGGCGGTAGCTCTCAATCCGCGCGATGTTGAAGCGCAATCCACACTCGCCGGCCTTTACGCCTATGACAAGCTCAAAGACAAAGCGTTGCTCAGAATTCGAGCATCCCTGGCGCTTGCGCCCGACGATCCCGACGTTCTCGCCCGGGTCGGTAGCGCCTATGAATATCTGGGAGATCGCGAGCAGGCTTTGAAGTATATTCAGTTGGCCCTCGGCAAGGGTTACGCGCTCGACGACATCCTCATTCAGCCCGGCCTGCAATCGTTCATCGCCGATCCGCGTTTCAAGCCGCCGGGAAGATAGCCGTCGATGACCCCGCAGTTCTTAACAAGGGACGAGACAGAGTTTCTTGACAAGGGACGAGATGGAGTTTCTCAACAAGGGATGAGACAGAGTCTCTCACCAAGGGACGAGACAGACTTTCTTAACAAGGGACGAGACAGAGTTTCTCAACAAGGGACGAGACAGAGTTTCTCAACAAGGGACGAGACAGAGTTTCTTAACAAGGGACGAGACAGAGTTTCTCAACAAGGGACGAGACAGAGTTTCTTAACAAGGGACGAGACAGAGTTTCTTAACAAGGGACGAGACAGAGTTTCTCAACAAGGGATGAGACAGACTTTCTTAACAAGGGGTGAGATGGAGTTCTGTTCGCCTTGTCCCCGCTCCTGTAGGGAGCGAGCGATAATAGCCCAGCATGAAGCGCAGCGGAATGCTGGGGACGATGCGCAATAAAGAAGTGCGCCCCGGAGGGGCGCTGTGAAGGGAGAAATACGTCACCATCGCGAACTCTCGATATCATCTTCGAAAATAGCCAACCTGTAACTCCACCATGTACTCTCGATACAACGCAGCAATCACAATGCAAGGAAAGGAAAATACGAATGGCCAATTTCACCCTGAAAATTCCGGGCGGCGGAAGCATCCCAGCCATGAGCAGCTCGGACTCGCTGGAAATCGAAGTTACCCAAGCTTGTACCTGGAGTTACTCAGACCCCAGTAACTCCTTCTCCAAAGGTTTTCTTCCCAACGGCAGTTACCAACCGAACACTAAGTGGGGTCCATATTCCCCCACCGGCCCAGGAGTAGTCAGTTACACCAGCGCACCTGCGCCGGCCCCCGGAACTTTTTCCAATCTCGCCAGAACCGCGTCCGCCCCGCATTCCATCACCGTAAGCTGACCCCAATCCCAGGCTGAGAGGCGAACTCCCCATTCGCCCTCCTGCGAGCCGGAGCGGCGGAGCGCTGCGCTGACGGAGGGAGCAGGGGCATTTATGCCCCTGAATCCAGCCGCAAAACTTCGCGGCCTTCAGGCCCGGGCCTCGCCTGCTGGGTGCCCCAGGTCTCGTATCTGAGACCTGGGATCAGACCCATCCAGGCGTGGAAACATCCCCCCGCGATTTGGCATGAACCGAGACAAAATGGCAGTTGCTTCCGGATAGCCCACAATCCAACCGGAACCAATGGCTCGAGGCCAACGAACCTCAGATCGCTGGCAATTTGGGGCTATTCCTCCGGTATCCCGTCCCACCCGCGTCTATCCCAAACGGCCCGAACGCGATCCCAAATCCCTTCGGTCATTCTGTTCTTCCATACGCCGCCAAGCAACTTAGCGAACTTTGGGTCCTTCCGCGCCTCAGCTTCGACGCGGTCGATAAATCTCTCGCCATGCTTTGCTAAAAGGTCTTCGACCGGTCCTGCGGAAAGGACTTCCTGGACTCGTGCCGATTGGTCCTTCCCATGAATATTTAGAATCAGCAACCAAAGCGTCTCGGGATCGTCGTATTCCAAATCATAGAGATCCGTAGCCCAAGCGGTGGCCTCTGCCTCCGCGGAACCCCTCGGCGCGTAGCGACAGCGAATCCAATTGTCCGCGAGGTTGTCCAACTCCTGTTGAGTCATGCAAACAGAATAGACGCCACCGAGTACTTCCAATCTAATTTTCAGGACGGCATCAGTGCGTTACGCCTGAATAACCACCGATCCGGAAGCAACCTTTCAACTGGCCGCATCAGCGCAACGCGCACTGCGAAAAACAATCTCCAATAATCGGTCCCGAGCAACGTCCGAGCACCCGCCAACCACCCACCCACAACCCACTCCCAATTCATAGATATCCAGGACAACGTGAAGCTCGTCAGCCCGCACTCGGGAAGCCCGACTCCGCCGCCGGGTGCCCCAGATCTCGTTTCCGAGACGCGGCGCACCCGGCTATTCCCTATTCCCTACTCCCTATTCCCTCAGTACTTCTCCTCCAGCTCCAAACCTCCAAAGCCCACCTCCCCGAAGCCTTCCACCTGCTCCCCCTTCCACTCCCCATGCAGCC
>Ga0302278_10006998_pt1 | contig 10515 bp, 7 predicted proteins | sample III_Bog_N3_2_FD_194543 | JGI IMG/M metagenome (GOLD analysis project Ga0302278, IMG submission 194543) | Peat permafrost microbial communities from Stordalen Mire near Abisko, Sweden - III_Bog_N3_2 | ecosystem: Environmental > Terrestrial > Soil > Wetlands > Peat | place: Sweden: Abisko... | reverse complement strand
TCGCCGGGGATGGGTGTGACGGGGCGGGTGACCATGCTGCCGTCCACGTCCACGTGAAGCGTACCCCAATCCGCGGGCGGCTCGTGGCCCCAGTTTGGATCGTCGATGCGGGCGACCTTGTTGAGCGCGGCTTCCTGCGGGTCGAGGCCGGACTTGATGTAGTTGCCTTTTGTGCCGCGCAGGTGGAAGCGGGGGCGCGGGGGCGAAGACAGGCAGTTGGCGCCGAGGACCACGGTGAGATTCGGGTAGCGCAGACGGAGGGTGAAGGCGTCATTGACGCGCGCCCAATCGCGTTCGCAGAGGACGTCGGCGGCGATGGATTCGGGTTTGCCGAAGAGGGCCAGCGCCTGGTCGGCGAGGTGGGTTCCGAGATCGAGGAGGACGCCGCCGCCCTGGGAAGGGTCTTCTTTCCAGAGTCGTTCCGACGGGGGATTCGGTCGCCAGCGGTCGAAGCGGGACTCAAAGTAGACAACATTTCCGAGAGGGCCTTCATGCAACAGTTTCTGGATTGTCTGGAAGTCGCTGTCCCAGCGGCGGTTAAAGAATGGGATCAGGTGGACGGATTTGGCCGAGGCGAGGGCGATGAGCTGGGCGATTTCGGCGGAGGTGGCGGACATGGGCTTGTCCACGACTACGTTTTTGCCGGCTTCGAGGATCTGGCGGGCTACCGGGAAGTGGGTTCCGCTGGGGGTGGCTACGACGAATAGGTCGAGGGAGGCGTCGGCAAGCATAGCGTCGAGGGAGCGGTAGGTGGTGATGCCGGGGTAGCGCTGGGCGGCGTTGTTGGTGCTTCGCTCGACGACCGCGGCGAGTTCAAGGCCGGGGACGGAGGAGATGAGCGGGCCGTGGAAGACGCGGCCGGCCATGCCGAAACCTACTAGACCTACGCGAATCATTGGTTCTCCCAGTGGTCAGTGATCAGTTGTCAGTGATCAGTTTAGGTGCGCTTGCCCGATTGTTCCAATTATGCGGCAGCGCGCCAGATGGATTCATTCCGGTTGGTACCCCTCCCCCCCCATCTCTGCAAAGAAGTGGTTTGTTTTCAATAGAATAGAGTATGAGACCCGCTGTAAACGGCTGAATCTAATGGAGTTCTTTGCAGATATGCCTAAATAAAGGGGTTACGGGCGATTCTTGTGCGGTCTCCGGGCTTTTTGGACAAGATCATGGAATGATTGTGCGCCCATGAATGGAAATAATCTGCAAAGTGGCGGTGAATTCACGCTTCCTGGGTATCGAGTTATGTGCCGAAGATAGCATCACATGGGGAATAGGTATCATGTCCCCCGATTCCCCCTCCCCGATTCCTCCTTTATTCCCCCTTTGGAGGGAATGAATCGGCGACGTGCGGGGTGGTTGCGTAGTTGCTTCCCACCCATCGCAAGGTGCGCGATGGATTGGGCACCGCGCACCCCGTTCAATGATCGCTCCGGTGATTTGGCGTCGGTCGAGGTGGAGACTCGACGGAAATTGAGGGTAGGGGGTGGTACTCAACTTCGCCTGCTGCGACCTGAGCCACCCGCCGGGTCATTTCGAGGCCACTACTCCGGCTTCTTTGCGCCTTCCCTGGCCCCATCCGCTGCGCCCGTCGTCGTGTCCTTCGTCTTATGCCAGGCCTTCTTTGTGCCATGTTTCGTCTTGTGGTAGGCCTTCTTCGTCCCCTGTTTCACGCCGTGCCCCGCGTCTTTGGCTGCGTCTTTCGATTCGTGCCCCGCGTCCTTCACATCCTGCTTTGCGCCGCTGTCCTGGCTCTGGAAGGACGGTTGACTCCCCATAAGAGCCGGTACCCCTACCAGAACGGCTCCCAGAAAAAGCGCTGATAACTGCCATTTTGTTCTCATAGACAGGAAGGTTATTCTTTCGCCCACCGGTGGGATGTACAGAATTGACCAGGCCTTTTTTATGGCAGTTAGCTCGAAGTAAACAGAATGAAATGGATGGAAAAGGAACCGAGGGCTGAAGGTTGGCCATTGTGGGCTCCGACCTATCGAGCAAAAAGCGCTCGATGGATGGGGCACCCGGCAACTCAAAGGCACCGGGGCTCAGTTCCTGCGACCGGGATGAGTGAACCCGCCCGGTGGTCAAGGGTCATGCCCGCCCACCCTTCGCAAAAAGCGCGAAGGATGGGGCACCCAGAGTTGTGGGGATGGTCAGGGTTCTAAAAGCGCAGGGTGCGCCACCCGCCCGCTTGACTCGCGTGTCCGGATACAATGCCTGGAAGAAACAAATGCAAAGGACCCGAGGGCCGAGGGTTGGGCTTTGTGCTTTCCCGCCTTTGCGACAATAAAAAGTCGCAAAAACGGGGCACGGGGCTTTTATGGCTGGTCGACCAACTAACCAGCAGACGAAGACCTTTCAGTGAGGACCTCGGCGATACTCCGACGGCACCCGAGAAAATGACGTGGACCGGGAGGTCCACGCGACAGCCGGCCAGGAGGCCAGCGCTACAGGCTGCGGACAGCGACTTGGCCGGCGTGGGATTAGCCTTCGAGTTTGTAGCGGGTTTCGGCTAGGCGGTAGAGGCGACGCCAGACTAATCGGTTCATGGTGACTACCATTAGCGAGATTAGGATTGTGGCTAAGAGCAGGATGGGGAAGCGGCCGCTGTCCGTTGCCGCGTCGATCTGCGCGCCTAGGCCGATGGTCTGGAGGGTGCGGTCCTGGACGTGGGAGTATTCCGCAAAGACTGAGGCGTTCCAGGCTCCGCCGCTGGCTGTGACCATGCCGGTGATGAGGTAAGGGAAGATGCCGGGGAGGATGAGCTTGGTCCAGCGCTGCCAGCGGGTGAAGTGGAAGAGCGAGGAGACTTCGCGGAGGTCAGAGGGGATGGACATGGCTCCGGCGATGACGTTGAAGAGGATGTACCACTGGGTGCCGAGGAGCATGAGGGCGATGGATCCGATGCCGAGTCCGCCGCCGATTTTTACCAGTCCGATGAGCAGGATGGGAAAGAAGGCAGTGGCCGGAATTGAGGCCAGGACCTGGGCGATGGGCTGGACGAAACGGGCCAGCTTGGGATTGAAGCCGATGGCGACTCCGACGGGGATGGTCCAGAGGGCGGAGATGAGCAGGGCGGCGTTGACGCGGAGGAACGTTGCGCCCGCGCCTTCGAGAAGCAGTTGCAGGTCGGGCCAGGTGACGGTGCGCAGCATGAGGATGGCGTGCGTGGCTCCCCAGATGACGATGCAGAGGGCGCAGATGGCGACGGTCCAGAGTGTGGCGGAGGGCTTGCCGAGCTTTCGCTCTTCATCGATGGGATGGACGACGCGGCATTCCGTGGTGCGGGCCATGCGGCGGTAGATGGGTTCCTCGATGCGCGCAAAGATGCGCCCCGGAATGGCGCTGAGGATGGTGGAGCGGCGGAGCAATTCAAGGACCGGCGACGTGACGCGGTCGGCGGACTCGACCTGCTCGAATTTGAACTTGTCGCTCCAGGCGATGAGGGGACGCCAGGCGAGTTGATCGGTGGCGACCACGATGAGAATTATGACCGCGAATCCGGCAAGAAGCGCGCGCATGTCATTGGAGACCGCGGCGGTCTGCAGGTAACTGCCGAGGCCGGGTAACTGGAAGTTGCGAGTGCCCATGGTGAACATTTCGCAGGCCATGAGGGCAAACCATCCGCCGGCGACGGAGACGATGGAGTTCCAGACCAGGCCAATGGCGGCGTAGGGCATTTCAAGCTGCCAGAAGCGCTGCCAGGCGGAGTAGCGGTAGATGCGGGAGGCTTCAAGCATCTCGCGGGGGATGCTTTTTAGGGAGGAATAGAAACTAAAGGCCAAGTTCCATACCTGTCCTGTGAAGATGAGCAGGATGACGCCCATTTCAATTCCCATTTGGTGGCCGGGGACGAGAGCGACCATGGCCAGGACGACTGGGGGCAGAAAGCTGAGCACAGGGATGGACTGGAGAATGTCGAGGACGGCGACCATCCAGGCCTCGATACGCGGGTTATAGGCGGCTATGTAGCCGTAGGAGATGGCGAAGATGAGCGAGAGAAAGTAGGCAATGCCGATGCGGACGATGGAATAGAAGGCATAGGCGGGCAGCGCGCTGAGGGAGTGGGAGATGGGAACGACGGGGACGGGTTTGCCCAGCCAATAGGTCCCGGTGCTGACGAGGGAGAAAAAGAGCGCGAGGGCGCACGCGGCCACGCCCACATCGATAAAAAAGGGCCAGGTGCGAGCAGTGACGAGAGTGCGTGCGAGGGGGTGCTGGAGCTTCAAGCGTCCTCCTCGCTGGCAGCGGCTTCCTCTTCCTGCGCATCGGGCAGGACGAAGCGGCGGCGGCCGGCGTCGAAGTCGAACAGCTCCGCGTAACGTCCCCAGGCGACGGCGGTTTCAATCTGGCGCTGGCTCTCTTCCTCACTGAATTGTTCATCGAGCATGTCCATGAAGAAGTCTTCCGGGACGGTGTGGTCGCTTTTGGATTCGAGGGCGCGTCGGATCTGGCGGAGGAGGAGGATGTGCTCGACGGCGGCGGCGCGGAAAAGCTCTTTCTGGCGGAGGATTTCAGAGTTGGCGAACTCGGAACCGCTGGGGGTGATGGCGGCGTCGCCTTCTTCGATTTTGAGGAAGCCGAGGAGCTGGGATGCGTCGACGATGGGGAGCAGGTCGTCGATTTCGAAGGCCAGGTCGTCGGCGAGGCGGTAAATGTCGTCCTTTCCGCCCTTGTCGAGGAGCAGTTCGAGGAGGCCGGCCATGCCGCCGGGGCGGGCGTGGGGCAGCATCTGGTAATGCATCTGGCGCTGGTCGCGTACTTTGGTTTCCGGGTGCTGATGGCCGGGGGCCTGGTCGGGGGCCTGGTCTGGGGTGACGTCGGGCTTGGTGAGCACCTTGTAGATGTAGTCGACCAGGTTGGTGAAGTCCTCAGACTTGCGGTCGCGGGGCTGGGGAAGCTGCACGCGGAAGTCGGTGCGGATGTGGCCGGGATTGCGGCCGAGGACGATGATGCGATCAGCGAGGAGGACGGCTTCCTCAATGTTGTGGGTGACGAGGAAGACGGCCTTGGTGGGCATGGTCTTGTTGGCCCAGAGCTCGAGGAGTTCGGAACGAAGGTTCTCGGCGGTGAGTACGTCGAGGGCCGAGAAAGGCTCGTCCATGAAGAGGACCTCGGGCTCGACGACGAGCGCGCGGGCAAAGCCGACGCGCTGGCGCATTCCGCCGGAGAGCTCCTTGGGGTAGGCGCCTTCAAAGCCGTCGAGACCGACCGTGTCCAGCATTTTCATGCTGCGCGCGCGGCGGTCGTCGGGAGTGACGCCGCGGGCCTGGAGCGGCGCTTCGACGTTTTCAAGAACGGTGAGCCAGGGAAAGAGGGCAAAGCTCTGGAAGACGATGGATACATTGATTTCAGCACCGGCGATGGGCTTCTCGTGCCAATAGACCTGTCCGGCAGAGGGGGTGGAGAGGCCGGTCAACATGCGGAGGATGGTGGATTTTCCGGAGCCGGAGGGGCCGAGGAGGGCGAGGATTTCTCCCGGCACGATCGAGAGGTCGGTGGCGGAGATGACCTGGATGCGGTTTTCGCTGGGCTGGGCGTAGTACTTCTCCACCTTTTCGGCGCGAATGATGGGTTCGACGGCTGGAACCTGAGGGTCGTTGGCGATAACGGCATCGGACATGCGAGGGTCTCCGGTTGGGGTCCGCAGGGCAAAATCGGCGGCCGGTTGTTGTTGCAAGTGTATGATTTCCTGATTGCTGCCAGATGAAAAGCCAGTTGCAGGCTGCCGAGTTGCCAGCGGGTCCAGGATTGGATACGGTTAATACGGACCCTTCGAAGACCGTGAGTCGCTTGCGGCTGTTGCTCTCCGCAAGCGTATCATTCTGAGAAAGGGTCTAGCCAGAGACTGATTGAAGGATTCATTTTCCCCAAACCCAGTTTGCCGCGTTGTACATCATTTTTTGGTTCTGCAACGCCGGTAATTCGTCCAGGAGAGTATGCCCGATAGCACATCTAAACCCAAGATCCTTGTTGCCGACGATGAACGAGTGATCGCCGACACGCTGGCCATGATATTGAATCAGAGCGGGTTTGAGGCTCGCGCCGTTTACTCCGGCGAAACCGCTCTTTCTCAGGCTGCCAGCTTTGAGCCGGACATGCTGATCTCGGATGTGATCATGGCCGATTTGAACGGAATCGATGCGGCTATCCGCATTCGAGGGATATTGCCGAAGATCAAGATTCTGCTGTTTTCCGGCCAGGCGGCGACGGCCGATCTGCTGGAAAAGGCGCGCGCCAAGGGCTATGAGTTTGAGATTCTGGCGAAACCGGTGCATCCGCAGGATCTGCTGGCGAAACTGAGAGCCTGATTCTTCGCCAAAGTGGCGTGAAGCGGCTCTGGATTTACAGATCTCGCCGGCCTTCCATGGCGCGCGCCATGGAGACTTCGTCCGCGTATTCAATGTCGCTTCCGGCGGGAACGCCGGTGGCAATGCGGGTGATACGGACGCCCAGACCGCGCAAGGTTCCAGCGAGCCAGTTGGCGGTGGCTTCGCCCTCGAGGGTGGGGCTGGTGGCGAGGATGACTTCGTCGACTTCGCCGCGTTCGACTCGGGCAATCAACGTGCTGGTGCGCAACTGGTCAGGACCGACACCATGAATGGGCGAGAGCGTTCCGTGCAGGACGTGGTAAACGCCCTGGTATCCGCGTGTCCGCTCGACGGAGGCGATGCTGGTGGGTTCTTCGACAACGCAGACGAGGCGCTGGTTGCGGGTAGGACTGGAACAGTAGACGCAGGGATCCACGTCGGTGACGTTATTGCAGACGGAGCAAAGGCGGAGGGCGGCTTTGAGGCCGCGGACGGCATCGGCCAGCGCGGCGGCATCGTCGTCGGATGAGCGCAGAATGTGGAAGGCGAAGCGCTGAGCGGTTTTAGCGCCGACGCCGGGCAGTTTTTTCAGCTCTTCAATGAGCCGGGCCATGGGCTCGGCATAGCGTGACAATTGAGTGCCTCCTAGATGGTCCGATAGACGAGTCCGGTGAAGATATCTCCGTTGACAAAAAAGCCCTTGCTCCAGACAGGGTCAAAGTCCGCTGTTGGTTTGCGGGCGATGGCTTCCTGTTCGCTGGCTCCAGAGGCCTTGATGGCGGCGACCTTGTCGCGAATTGCGGAGAGCATGTCGTGATACTTCTGTAGGTCCGCTTTCGATCCCAGCGGTCCGTGGCCGGGGACGATTTTTGTGTTGTTGTCCGCAACGGCGAGAGCTTTGCCGGAGGCCTGAATCATGCCGCCGATGATGCCTCCTGTGGCTTCGTCGAAGAAGGGATACATACCATTGAACCAGATGTCGCCCAGGTGCAAAACGTTTGCATTGTGGAAGTGGATGTAGATGTCAGAGTCCGTGTGCGCTGGATCGAAGTGCACGAGATCGAGCGAGTCCCCGTTGTGCCAGGCGTGCATGGATTGGTCGAAGGTGATGGTGGGCAGGGCCGCGGTGGGAGAAGCGGGCATGACGATGTGGAAGAAGGGGATGGGCTGCGCCGCGGACATCCGCTTGCGGGTGTTCTGGTGGGCAAAGATGGTGAATCCGGCGGCGTGCAGGAGTTCGTTGCCGTCGGTGTGGTCGTAGTGCCAGTGGGTGTTGATGAGAGCGTCGGGAGCGTCTTTGCTGACGCTGGAGATGGCTTCGCGAATTTTGGGGACGGCGGTGGAGAAGTTGGAGTCGATGAGGACGTTGCCGTCGGAGCCGGTTTGCAGAACCATGTTGCCGCCTACGCCTTGCAGCAGCAGGTAGACGTTGTCGTAGAGTTTGATTGCCTGGATCTGCTTATCCGCGGAGGCGGCGCGGCCTTGGAGCACGCGATCGGGGATGGCTGGTGATTGCGCGCGGAGCCAGCGCGGTGCTGTGGCGGCCAGGCCTGCGTAGGCACCTAGTTGCAGGAGGCTCCTGCGATTCAATTCTCGATGCATCGTCGTACCCCAGGGGCTAAAGCCCATTGCCTTTCTTGCCCTTCTTTTGGCACGACTGAAGTCGTGCCCTGACACTTCTCGCGCTGCCGAATTGGTTTCGCATCAAGCTGTGAATTCGTGCCCTGATGTGCAGCGGGTTCTTAAAGAACGACCTCTAGTGTCGTATCTCCAATGTTTGTAGCATCAGTTCCTAAGTGCAAAAGCAGATCCTTCGACGCACCACCCCCACCTCCACCCCAAAAAACAAAGACCGTTTTTTGGGGACCCCGGAAACTGAAAAGCGTTTGGGGCCCCGTTCGCTCCCTATGAACACAGGCTATTTCACAGCGCCCCTCCGGGGCGCGGGCTGATTTTGCCTTGGTACCCAGGACTGCGCTTCGCTTGTCCTGGGCTATTCTCCTGCGGCCCCTCCGGGGCGCGGGCTGATTTTTGCCTTGGTACCCAGGACTGCGCTTCGCTTGTCCTGGGCTATTCTCCTGCGGCCCCTCCGGGGCGCGGGCTGATTTTTGCCTTGGTACCCAGGACGGCGCTTCGCTTGTCCTGGGCTATTCTCCTGCGGCCCCTCCGGGGCGCGGGCTGATTTTTGCCTTGGTACCCAGGACTGCGCTTCGCTTGTCCTGGGCTATTCTCCTGCGGCCCCTCCGGGGCGCCTTTCGCTACGGAATGTTCAACTCAGCCGTAACTTGCATCGCAATTCATGATGCTGAGGATGACAGCAATGGTTTTGTTGATAACTTCTGCGACAGGACACTAGGTGAGGCCGGGGATGTTGAGGCCGCCGAGCATGCCTTTGACGTTGGACTGGATGGCGTCTTCCGCCTTGCGGCCGGCTTCATTGACGGCGGCGATTACAAGGTCTTCGAGCATTTCCACGTCCGGGTTGCTGCCGCCGAGGCTGACGACCGCGGCGGGATCGATGTGGAGCTTGAGGAGTTGCTTTTTGCCGTTCATGGTTGCGATGACTGCGCCGCCGCCGCTGGTTCCTTCCACGACAGTTTGCGCAAGTTTGCGCTGGATCTCTTCCTGCATCTGGGTGGCCTGGGCGAGCATTTCGGGGATCTTGAGCGGGTTGATCATAGGGATTTGCCTCGCGGTCTGCCACGCTGACGCGTGCGGTTACGGTTTGCGAAGGTCGATGACGCTGCGGACTTCGGCCTGGAAGATTTCTTTGGCCCTTTGCACGGAGGGATGACTGAGCGCTGCCTCCTGGACGCTGCCGGCGAGGGGCGCGGCCATGGGAGCGGAGGATTGGGACGAGCCGGAGTCGCCGGGGACGACGAGAAAACGGGTGGGCGCGCCGAGGCGCTGCAGTTCCTGACGGATGATTTTTTCGGCGGCGGCGTTCACGGTGAGAGCCAGCATTTTTTTGCCCACGCCGGGGACTTCGATGCGCAGGCTGGAGCCGTCGAGGGTCCAGGCGCCGGAGCCGAGCAGTTGGGCGGCGGAGGTGTGGTTTGCGTCGACGAGCGCGGAGCCGATGGCGTGGCGGATGGATTCCATGCTGGGTGCGCCAGAGCCGGGAAGCGCGGGGCTGGGTGGTACGGAAGGCGCGGGCAGCGGGGCGGCCGGGGATTCGAAGGCTCTTACGGGCGCGTCTTCAGTGATGGGCGCGGTGAAGGCGTGGCCGTTGGTGGTGGAGATTGCGACGGGCGTGGGGCGGTCTAGCTCCGCAATGGGGGTGGTGGTTACAGACTGCTTCGCCGTCTGTGTGGTGCCCCAGCCACCGGCGCCGGGGCCGAAGGGCGAGATGGGGGATGCGGCGGGCGTGGGTGCCAGGCGCGACACGGTTGGAATGGGGCCGGCAACGGGACGGGGCGGCGGGGTTGCGGGCGGCCCAGGGAATTTGCTGCCGGCGGCTGCGCCGCTGAGCAACTGCTCCAGAGGGAGGAGGCGCTGGGCATGGATGAGCTTTAGGATGCCGAGTTCAAGGTGAAAGCGCTGTTCCTGTCGGTAATTCAGGTCGTCGAAGGTGCGGAGGACGATTTGCAGGTTGCGGGTGATCTCTTCCTCGGTGAACAGCAGGGCGGTGCGCGCGGCGCGGGCGCGTTCATCGCCGGAGATCTGGAGCAGCTCGGTTTCGGTTCCGCCGAGTTTGGCCATGAGGGTGTTGCGCAGGTAGCGGACCATCTGGCGGGCGAGTGAGCTGGGGCTATGGCCGGCGTTCAGGAGCAGGTTCAACTGCTCCATCAATTCCGAACTTTGGCCGGCGGCGACGGCTTCAAGCAGGCGCTCAAAAACAGCGTTGGGAACCGCGCCCATGAGCTCGCGGATTTGGGAGCTCGAAAGCATGGGACGGCCGGCCTCAAGAGGGGCGGAGGCGATGGCCTGGTCCATGATGGACAAGGCATCTCGCATTGACCCGTCGCCGGCTTCGGCCAGCAGGGCCAAGGCATCGGTTTCCGCGTCGACCTCTTCCTGGGCGGCGATCATCTTGAGCTGGGCGAGGATGTCGTCGAATTTGACGGCGTGAAAGCTGAAGTGCTGGCAGCGCGAGCGGATGGTCTGGGGAATGTCCTCGGGCTGCGTGGTGGCCATCATGAAGATGACGTGGGCGGGCGGCTCTTCAAGTGTCTTGAGCAAGGCGTTGAAGGCGGCATCGGTGATC
>Ga0302278_10006995_pt1 | contig 10517 bp, 9 predicted proteins | sample III_Bog_N3_2_FD_194543 | JGI IMG/M metagenome (GOLD analysis project Ga0302278, IMG submission 194543) | Peat permafrost microbial communities from Stordalen Mire near Abisko, Sweden - III_Bog_N3_2 | ecosystem: Environmental > Terrestrial > Soil > Wetlands > Peat | place: Sweden: Abisko... | reverse complement strand
GCCAAGTGCTACAAGAAAGACATCGAGCCGAATTTGAAGGCCGGCAAGACGCTCGTGTTCTCGCACGGCTTCTCGATCCATTTCAAGACCATCGTTCCGCCGAAGAACGTGAACATCATCATGGTCGCGCCGAAAGGCCCCGGCCACACCGTCCGCCGCCAATACACCGAAGGCAAGGGCGTTCCCTCGCTCATCGCCGTGTATCAAAACCCCGGCAAGGACGCGAAGAAGATTGCGCTCGCCTGGGCCAAAGGCATCGGCGGCACGCGCGCCGGCGTCCTCGAAACTGATTTCAAAGAAGAGACCGAAACCGATTTGTTCGGTGAACAGACCGTTCTCTGCGGCGGCGCGAGCGCGCTCGTCCAAGCCGGATTTGAAGTGCTCGTCGAAGCCGGTTATTCGCCCGAAATGGCTTACTTCGAATGCTTGCATGAACTCAAGCTTATCGCCGATTTGATGAACGAATCCGGCATCAGCGGCATGCGCTTCTCGATTTCCGAAACCGCCAAGTGGGGCGACGTGAGCGTCGGTCCGAAGATCATTGATGCCAGCGTGAAGAAACGCATGGCGGCGGCGTTGAAAAACATCCAGTCCGGCAAGTTTGCCAAAGACTGGGTCAAGGAATACGAAGGTGGCTATAAACACTACAACGCGCTGCTAAAAAAAGGTGAACAGCATCCGATTGAAAAAACCGGCGCCAAACTCCGCGCGCTCATGCCGTGGATGGGCAAGAAGAACATCAAAGGTGCGCAAGCCGCTTACTGATTTAGATTCTCAAACACAAAAGCCGCTGGAAAATTCCAGCGGCTTTTTTATTTCAGAATCTGTGTTCCATCTGTGCCCATCTGTGGCTAAAAATCAACCGCCCAGCGAACTCGGATCGCCCACGTCGCCTTTGTTGAAGTCCACATATTCCTCGGTCAGATCGGCGGCATACATCTCCGCGTTCGCCTGGCCGAGATTCAGGTTGATGTGCAGCTCGAATTCCAGCGGCGCGACGGCGGCGCACAATGCCTTGAACGTCGCCGGCGTCGGTTGCCCGCGCTTGAGGCTCCACAAAATCTTTTTGCCACCGGTTGCAGAATAGCCGATGTCAATTTCCTCCTCCACCACCGTCGCGGGCGAATAGCCGATGGCGTCAATGATGCGGCCCCAGTTTGGGTCGCCGCCGTGCCAGCTTGTTTTCACCAGCGCGCTGTTGGCCACCGCGCGGGCGGCGGCATCGGCGTCCTGAACCGTCTTCGCGCCGTTCACGCGCACCGTCACGACGCGGTGAACGCCTTCGCCGTCGCGCACAATTTTCTTCGCAAGTTCAAGACAGACGTGATTTAAAGCAGACTGAAAAGTGACGAGTGACGGGTGACGAGCGACGAGTTTCTGGTTGCCTGCCAAGCCATTTGCGAGCACCAAGACCGTGTCGTTCGTGCTCATGTCGCCGTCCACGGTGATGCGGTTGAAACTTTGCCCCACCGCTTCCTGCAACGCCGCCTGCAAAACTCTTTGCTCCACCGCCGCATCGGTCGTGATGAAGCCGAGCATCGTCGCGTGCAATCCGCCGTGCGGCAACGCCGCCGGTCGCGCTCCGGTCGCGCTCATGCCGGGCTGGATCATGCCCGCACCTTTGCAAATGCCGCCGATGCGCACCGTCTTGCCGCCGAGCTTGAATTCCACCGCGACCTGTTTCGGCTTGGTGTCGCTGGTCATGATGGCTTCGACTGCATTGTCGGCGTGTGCGGCAGTGGCACCCAGTTCCATCGCGGCTTCCATGATGCCGGCGCGGATGTTGTCCATCGGCATCGTCACGCCGATGCGTCCGGTCGAGCCGACCAGCGCGCGGCCGGCGGACAGCGCCAGAGTTTTTTCGGTGAACGCCACCATTTCGCGCGCATCCGCCATGCCCTGTTTGCCGGTGCAGGCGTTGGCGTTGCCGGAATTGACGACGACGACCTGTGCCGTGCCTTTTTTCATGCGCTCGACACAGACTTTCACCGGCGCGGCACAAACCTGGTTCGTCGTGAACATGCCGGCGACGGTCGCCGGCGTTTCCGAGACGATGAGCGCGAGGTCGCGCTTCTGGCCTTTATTAGAGCCTTTGCCCGTGCCGAGTTTTTTGATGTCGCAAAACACGCCGCTGGCCATGAAGCCGATGGGGGCGACGATGGAGCCGGAAATTTCTTTGAACTGCTTTTTCATTTTAAAAAATTTAACCGCGAAAAACACGAACCACACGATAAAATTGCATCACAATTTCTCGGCCTCGATTTCCAGCCGCACCATGCGGATGTGGATTTTGCCCGCCGCATCCGGCGGATGCTTGGCGACGTAACGCTGCGTGACGGCGGCGATGAATTTTTCGCGCAAATTTTCCGGCACGCGCTGAACGAACGGCAGCCACGTCGTGTGCAGCCACGTCGCCAAACCTTCCGCGCCGAGGTAAGTCGCGTCTTTCGGCGCCAGTTTTAGCGCATTGATTATGAAACCGTATTTCGGCAGCCATATTTCGTAATCACCCGGCGAATAAAAGAAATACGGCAGCGGCATTTTACGAAAAAAATCGCGCCAATGTTTTAAGCGCATTTCCGGCCGCAGCGCGAGAAAAACGTCGTGCGCATTGCCTTTGCCACCGCAGGAGACCACAAGCCGGCCGCCGGATTTCAACACCGAGGCGGCACCGCGCAGGATTTTTTCATGATCGTCCACCCAATGCAGGGCGGCATTTGAAAAAACCAGGTCGAACTTTTCCCTGAAACGAATTTTCCGCGCGTCAGCGATTTCAAATTTGAGATTTGAAATTTCCGGTGCCGGAAATTGCTGGCGCGCAAAGGCGATCATTTCCGCCGAAGCATCCGCGCCCGTCACCGCGCCGCGCGGCACGGCGCGCGCAAGTTCCGCCGTGATTTTGCCGTCGCCGCAGCCGAGGTCGAGGATGTGTTCGTCACCGCGCAGCTTGAGCCGCGCAATGATTTCACGCGCCCAGGCTTGTTGCACGGCGGAATTCGCCGCGTAATTTGCCGCGTTCCATTTTACCTTTTGAACAGCTTTTGTCGGCACAACTCAAACCAAGCCGGCCGTTTCCGGCCAGCCACTCAAGATGTTCAGGCTTTGCACGGCCTGGCCGCTTGCGCCTTTGACAAGGTTGTCCTCGGCGCTCATCACGATCAGCCGGCCGGTGCGCGGGTCGAGCCGCCAAGCAATTTCGCAGACGTTGGTGCTGACCACATTTTTCGTGTCGGGAAAACTTTTCCCTTCAAGCAAACGAACAAACGGCTCGTTGGCGTAAGCTTTGGTATAGCACGTTGAGATTTTTTCTCCGAGCACGGTCATTTCTTCCGTTGAAGAAAAATGTATTTCCGGCATGAGGTAAAGCGTGGTCAAAATTCCCCGGTTTACCGGAATCAAATGCGGGGTGAACTGGATCGTCACTTTTATTCCGGCGGCGAGCGAAAGCTGTTCCTCGATCTCGGACAAATGCCGGTGCTTGGGCACGCCGTAGGGGCGCACGCTTTCGTTGCATTCGCAGAACAGATAATCAATCTCGGCCTTGCGACCGGCACCGCTGACGCCGCTCAACGAATCGGCGATGATGCCGGCGGGCTTGATGAGTCCGGCTTTGAGCAGCGGAATCAGCGGCAGCAAAATGCTCGTCGGATAGCAGCCGGGCGAGGCGATGAGCAAAGATTTTTTAATCTCGTCGCGGTAAATTTCCGGCAGGCCGTAAACCGATTTTTTCAGCAAGGCCGGCGCGGGATGATCGTGCGCGTAAAATTCTTTGTAGATTTCCGCGCTCTTGAGCCGGAAATCGGCGCTCAAATCTATGACCACGCAGCCGGCGGCAATCAATGGCACGGCGTATTCCGCCGCGACGCCGTGCGGCAGCGCGAGAAAAACCACGTCGGCCTGCTTCGCCAAAACTTCGGCGTTCGGCTCGGTGAAACGCAGCGATTTGGATTTTGGGTGGCTGGCGAATTTTGGAAAAACTTGCGCGAGGGTCTGCCCGGCGTTCTGGCGCGAGGTGACGGCGACGAGTTCCGCGTGCGGATGGTTGAGCAGCAACTGCACGAGGACTTCGCCGGAATATCCGGACGCACCGACGATGGCGACTTTTTTCGATTTCATTCTTCAAAAAATTTAACCGCGAAACACACGAACTACACGAAAATAAAAAACCCGCCGGCAGAGGCCAGCGGGTTTTGGAAACTTTCCGTTGCGATCAACGCTTCGAGAACTGGAAGCGTTTGCGCGCGCCGGGCTGGCCGTATTTTTTGCGCTCGCGTTCGCGTGGGTCGCGCGTGAGGAAACCCTCCGCCTTCAGCGCGGGGCGCAGTGTGGCGTCGAATTTCAAAAGGGCGCGGGAAATGCCGTGGCGCGTCGCGCCGGCCTGGCCGAGCGGACCGCCGCCGACCACATTCACGCGCACGTCGAGCTTGTCGGCCGTGTTGGTGATGGCGAGCGGCGAGGAAACCGTGGCGCGCTGGGTGTCCAGCGGGAAATAGTTGTCAAACGCGCGGCCGTTGACGGTGATCTTGCCGCTGCCGGCCGCGAGACGGACACGGGCAATCGCCGTTTTGCGGCGGCCGGTGCCGAGGAATTCGATGGTTGCTGTTTTGGCCATAACAAAAATTATTTGGCGGCGGCGAGCACGGCGGGCATTTGCGCGGCGTGGTCGTGCTTCGGACCTTTGAACACTTTCAGCTTGGTGAGCAGCACGCGGCCGAGGCGGTTCTTTGGGATCATGCCCTTGACGGCGTGTTCGATCAGAAACTCCGGTTTCTTGGCGCGCACCTGCTCGACGGTGGCGTATTTTTCGCCGCCCTTCCAGCCGGAATAGCTCATGTATTCCTTGGCGGTCTCTTTTTTGCCGGTGACGCGCACCTTCTCGGCGTTGACGACGATGACAAAATCGCCGGCATCGAGGTGGGCGGTGTAAACCGGCTTGTTTTTCCCGCGCAGAATGTCAGCCACCTGCACGGCCAGTCGGCCAAGCACGGCGCCGTCGGCATCAATGACATGCCACTTGCGCTGGTCCAAATTAACTTTCGGCAAATGCGTTTTCATCTAAATTCCAATACAAAGGGACGTGGAAAATATCAAACGCGCGGTTGAAGTCAACACGCGATTTCAATTTGTTGGATTGGGCTTTACAGCCGGCGGTGGTTGGGCAAATGATTATTTGCATGAAGAGAATCTTTTTTCTGCTCGTGCTGACCGGACTGCTGTCGCTGCCGCTGGCTGCCTCGGCGCAAACTTCCAGCGCCAAACCCGCCGACCCGAATCCCGCCGCCAAAAAAGTTTGCGAGACCATCTCCATGATCACCGGCGTAGCCATTTCGCCGCTGATGGGCGTCAGCGGTGTCGGCGCGTATGATTATTTCAAGGCCAAAACGCCGGAGGCCAAGGCGAAGCTGCCGTGGTTCGCCAATCCGCTGTTCTGGATTCCGGCGATGCTGCTCGTCGGCGCGTGTTTTTTGAAAGACACCGCCGGCATCGCGCTGCCGGTCGTCTTGAAAAAACCGTTCGACGTCGCTGAAACCATCGAGCACAAAATTTCCGGCCTCGTCGCCACCGGCGCGTTTGTGCCGATCATCGTCAATATGATGCACGAGGTCAACGCCACCGCGTCGAGCGCGACGTTGAGTTCGCTCGGATTCGCCGCCATCACCCTGCCGAACTGGCTTTATGACATCTTGATGACGCCCGTCGCAATGGCCGCGTTTTTCATCGTGTTCCTCGCGTCCAACGCCATCAACATCCTGATTCTGCTGAGCCCGTTCACAACCGTGGATGCAGCGCTCAAAGCATTTCGCACCACCATTCTCGCCAGCGTCGTCGGCACCTCCTTCGTCAATCCGTGGATCGGCGCGGCGTGGGCGCTCATCGTCATCCTGATTTCCTGGCTGATCGCGGGCTGGTCGTTCCGGCTCTCGTATTTCGGCATCGTGTTCATCTGGGAATTTATCACCGGTCGGAGAAACCGTTTCCATCCCGACGCGAAGGAAAACAAAATGTTTCTCGGCCGCAAATGCGAAAAAGTTCCGACGCGCACCTACGGCAAACTTTCGCGCAATGAAAAGGGCGAACTCATCTTCAACTATCATCCGTGGCTCGTGCTGCCGCGCCGCACGCTCGTTCTGCCTGCCGGAAATTACGAAGCCGGTCGCGGCGTTTTCTATTCTGAAATCCTGCGCGTCGAAGGCGATTCCGCCAAGACCGTCATGCTCCTGCCGCCGCGCTATCGCGGCCACGAGGAAGAGATTGCGAGGATTTACCATTTCACCGGCGTCCAAGATGTCGGCCTGCGCGCCGCGTGGTCGTGGTTCAAGAGCCTGTTTGGCGGCAAAACGGCGGCGGCGTAATAGTGCCGCATTTGCTTGACGGCGGCGGCGGAAAGCGGCATTTAACCGCGCCAACGGTAGCGGTTATTTTCCCATGAAACTTTTCCGACGCAAACACGCCGCCGATTTGCAGGCCGAGGCCAAGACCGACCAAAGTCTCAAACGCGCGCTCGGCCCGGTCAATCTCACCGCGCTAGGAATCGGCGCGATCATCGGCGCGGGCATTTTCGTCCTCACCGGCCACGCCGCCGCAAAATATGCCGGGCCGGCCATCGCGATTTCCTTCGTGCTGGCGGGGCTGGCGTGCGCGTTCGCCGGCCTGTGCTATGCGGAATTTGCGGCGATGATCCCGATGTCCGGCTCGGCCTACACCTACGCCTACGCGACGCTCGGTGAATTCATCGCGTGGATCATCGGCTGGGATTTGATCTTGGAATATTTATTTGCCGCCTCAACCGTGGCCGTCGGCTGGTCGGGTTACGTCGTTTCCTTTTTGAAAGATTTTGGCATTGTCATTCCGCCGGAAATGTCCGCCGCCGTGGGCACGCATCTGATTCAAATTCCCAGCACCTTGGCGACCGCCTTGAAAATCAACGACGGCTGGACTTCCATCAATCCGGATTTGTTGAACCAAATCAAACTGGCGGGTGCTGACCCGGTCACGCTCGCACAAGTCACCGCCATTTTCAACGTGCCGGCCATGCTGATTATTTTGGCCGTCACCCTGCTGCTCGTGCTTGGCATCAAGGAATCCGCCTCGTTCAACAACGTCATTGTCGCCGTCAAAATGGTGGTCATCCTCACGTTCATCGCCGTCGGCCTCGCCTTCATCAAGCGGCACAACTGGCATCCGTTCATCCCGCCGGCCACCGGGCCGGGCGAATTCGGCTGGGGCGGCGTGCTGCACGGCGCGGCGGTGATTTTCTTCGCCTACATCGGATTCGACGCCGTGTCCACCGCCGCGCAGGAGGCGAAAAATCCACAGCGCGACATGCCCATCGGAATGCTCGCGTCGCTGGGCATCTGCACCGTGCTTTACATCGCCGTCGCGCTGGTGCTGACCGGGGTGGTGAATTATCAAACGCTCAACGTCCCCGCGCCCATCGCCGTCGCCGTGGATGCGTTCGGAAAAAATCTTGCGTGGCTGCGCACGCTCGTAAAAATCGGTGCCATCGCCGGGCTGTCGTCGGTGATCCTCGTCATGCTGCTCGGCCAGCCGAGAATTTTTTACTGCATGGCGAAAGACGGCTTGCTGCCGCAAATATTCAGCTCCGTGCATCCGAAATTTAAGACGCCGTGGGTCGCGCAAATTTTTACCGGCGGCGTCGCGATGCTCGTGGCCGGGCTGTTCCCTATCGGCCTGCTTGGTGAACTCGTTTCCATCGGCACGCTGCTGGCGTTCGCCATCGTCTGTGCCGGCGTGCTGGTGCTGCGCAAAATCAATCCGGGCATTCACCGCCCGTTCCGCACGCCTGCCGTCTGGCTCGTCGCGCCGCTCGGCATTCTTTTCTGCGGCTGGCTGATGTCCGCACTGCCCGCCGACACCTGGCTGCGGCTCATCATCTGGATGGTTATCGGCTTGGTCATTTATTTCACCTACGGACACCGCCATTCCAAACTGCATCAAGGACTCGGCGGCAAGGCTGGCAAAACCCTTTAAGCTGGTGGCCGGCAAATTCCCGTTTGACAAATGGCCGTCTTATACCTACCGTTCGGTAGGTTATGGTCAAAGATGTCACCGACACCCGCCAGTTGATCCTGCACGCAGCGCTCAAGCGCTTCGCGGACGCCGGCTATGCCGCCACGTCCGTCCAGCACATCGTGGACGACGCCAAGGTTTCCAAGCCCGCGCTCTATTATCATTTTGCCGACAAGGCGGGCTTGTTTCAGGCGCTGGTGCATGAGGCGCACGACCAGCGCTATCGCATTTTGCGCGAGGCGGCGGAAGCCAGCACCGGCATCCATGAGCAATTGGAAAACATCCTCGCCGCGCTGTTTGATTATTTCCGCGAGAACCGGGAACTGATGCGAATTTCCTTTGCGACGATGTTTGCCGCGCCGGGCGAGGTGCCAAAAGACCTTTCCTGCACGGAGAAATGCGAGCGCAATTTCGAGTTCGTCCACTCGCTCATCAAGCGGGCGCTCAAAAACGGCGAGCTGGACAAAAGTTTCAAGAGCCGCGAGCTGGCGTTCGGCTTTTATGGCCTCGCCAACTTTCATCTCGTGTCGCACCTCGTCATGCCGGACTGCGAGCCGGACCGGTTGACGGCGAAGAAAGTTGTGGAACTGTTTCTGGCCGGCGCCGCGCCGAAACCAAACCGCCGGAAAAAATAATTTCAAACCAAGGGAAAACATGAAGAAGATTATTATTGGACTGGTCATCGTCGTCGGCACCGCCGGCGCGCTGGGGTTGGTCAAGGGGTTGCAAATCGGCACGATGATCGCCGCCGGAAAAGCCTTTGTGCCGCCGCCGGAAACCATTTCATCCGCCGTGGCGCACGAGGAAAAATGGCAGGACACGCTCTCCGCCGTCGGCTCGGTCAACGCGGCGCAGGGCGTCATCGTCTCGCCAGAAATCGCCGGGACGGTCACCGAAATCGCCTTTGAATCCGGGGCGACGGTGAATCAGGGCGATTTGCTCATCAAGCTCGACACCTCGTCCGAGGAGGCGCAGGTGCGCGCCGCCGAGGCGCAGGTGCAACTGGCGAAACTGAATCTGGAGCGCACGCAAAAATTGCGCGCGGACAGCACCGTTTCCCAATCTGAGCTCGACCAGGCCGACGCCACGCTGAAACAAAACCAAGCGAACGCCGACGCGATCCGGGCGACGATTGAAAAGAAAAATATCCGTGCGCCGTTCGCCGGCCGGCTTGGCATCCGGCTCGTGAATCTCGGTGAGCAACTGGACGTCGGCAAGGGCATCGTCTCCTTGCAGGCGCTGACGCCGGTGTTCGTGGATTTTTCCATGCCGCAGCAAAATCTTTCCCAGCTGCAGACCGGGTTGGTGGTGCAGGTGACCAGCGACAGCTATCCGGGCACCAACTTCACCGGCGAGCTGACGGCCATCAATCCCGACTTGAACGCGATGACGCGCAGCGTCCAACTGCGGGCGAAGCTGGAAAATGCGGATCAAATGTTGCGGCCGGGAATGTTCGTGCACGTGGCGGTGATTTTGCCGCAGGCGGAAGCGGTGCTGGCGGTGCCGGCGACGGCAATTTTACGCGCACCGTTTGGTGATGCGGTTTACTTGATTGAACCGCAGGTAGCTGGCGGGGTGACGAACCTGGTTGCGCAGCAAAAATTCATCCGCACCGGCCGGATGCATGGCGATTTTGTTAGCGTGGAATCCGGCTTGAAGGCCGGTGACCGCGTGGTGACCTCGGGGCTTTTCAAACTGCACAACGGTTCAACCGTGCAGGAAAACAATGGTGCCTCCGAGTCGCCCCAGCCGTCGCTGACACCCACGCCGCCGAACAGCTAATTTTGTGAACATTCAACATTCAACATTCAACCTCGAACATCCAATGTTTCGTGGATGGAAGTCCATTGAGTGTTGGGCGTTCAAAGTTGGTTGTTGAATGTTTTCCATTCAGAAATGAAATCCTTCACTGATTTATTCATCCGCCGACCGGTGCTGGCAACCGTCGTCAGCCTAATCATTTTGATCGCGGGCTTGCAGGCGATCCGCTCGCTGAACCTCCGGCAATATCCGCGCAGCGAAAACGCGGCGATCACAGTGACGACGGTCTATGTCGGCGCGAGTGCGAACCTCGTGCGCGGCTTCGTCACTCAACCGCTGGAGCGCGCCATTGCGGCGGCGGACGGCATTGACTACATGGAATCGGCTAGCAAACTTGGCGTGTCCGCGATCACCGTGCATCTGCGGCTGAACTACGATTCTAAAAAGGCGCTGGGCGAAATTAGCTCCAAGGTGGACCAGGTGCGCAACGACCTGCCGCCGGAGGCGGAAATTCCCACGCTCACCATCGTCACCGCCGACTCGCAGTTTGCGTCGGCCTACCTGAGTTTTTCGTCGGACATTTTGCAGGCGAACCAGATTACGGATTATCTCATGCGCGTCGTGCAGCCGCGCCTGACCGCGATCGAAGGCGTGCAAAAGGCGGACATTCTCGGCGGCCGCACCTTCGCGATGCGCATCTGGCTGAAGCCCGAGCGGCTCGCGGC
>Ga0302278_10006991_pt1 | contig 10519 bp, 8 predicted proteins | sample III_Bog_N3_2_FD_194543 | JGI IMG/M metagenome (GOLD analysis project Ga0302278, IMG submission 194543) | Peat permafrost microbial communities from Stordalen Mire near Abisko, Sweden - III_Bog_N3_2 | ecosystem: Environmental > Terrestrial > Soil > Wetlands > Peat | place: Sweden: Abisko... | reverse complement strand
CCGGTTCTCCGCACGGCTTGAGGACGGCAAATCCGCGTGGTGGGTGGGACTGAGCGCCTGGCTATTGGCGGGCAGCGTAGCGCGTCTGCTTTCGACGAACATGACGTTGATGCTCCGCCCTGAAGTCTGGCGCGATATGTACTCCGCTTCGTCGATGGGCGCGTATCTGCCTACAGGCGATCCCACGTTGACTCCGCGCTGGCTTCTGATGATGGCTGGCGGCTTGTTTATTGGCGGACTCTGGCTGGTGTATCTTTCCGGACGCAGCACATTCACCGCAGATGAAAAACAGTTTGTTGCCGGCCTGGGTGGAAAGGTCGCGGCCGGGTTTGGGCTTGTCTATCTGGGCGCCGGGTTCTGGGCGGCCTCTGTTCAGCCGGACGCTGTGAAGGCCGGACTCGCCGCGCATCCGCTTTATAAATTTGCCGGGTTGGCCGGCTACGGTTGGGGAATCCTGGTGCTGATTGCCGTGTTGCTGGCTGCAATCGCAGGCTTCGCCAAAGTTTCTGCACGCCTGTCGGCGCTGATTTCCTGGTCCGCAGTTCTGCTTGCCGCGCTGGTGGAGATCACATTCACTATTTATCGCGATGGCGTGCGCGACCTGACCCTGCTGAGCAAGGGCTATGACGTTTGGGATCGCGTCGTGGTGACCAATTGGAGCGTGGTTGGGATCTTCCTGGTCCTGTTTCTTGCTGGTTTGGGCGTCGTTGGATGGCTCATATCCGTCGTGGCGCGCGCGCAAAAAACAATGGAAGGCGCAACACAATGTCCCGTGGAGAACCTGCAATGAGCGATCAGGTGGTTTTACTCGATGAAAGCAAAATCGCACCTTTGACCGAGAGCGCGGGGGAGAAGAACACCCGACGCGCTTTTCTGGCAGCGGCTGGAGCAGCGGGTCTTTTGTATACCGCGGCACTCGCCTATCCCATTTATCGTTACCTCGCATCGCCGGAAGAGATGGCGCTTAGCGCGACAGCCATCACCGAGGTGACGCTGAAGGACGCGCAGAAGCTTCCGCTGGGATCTGTGCTGATGTTCCGCTTCGGACCGGCTCCGGCCATGCTTATCCATCATGCCGATGGCCGCTGGGTTGGGCTGAGCGCGGTGTGCACGCACCTGGGCTGCACGGTGCAATACGAGTCGCAGGCTGACCGTATACATTGCGCGTGCCACGGCGGCGTCTATAACGCGTACACGGGCGCCAATGTCAGTGGACCGCCGCCGAAGCCGCTGACCTTGTACAAGATTGCCGTCAACGATACCGGCGTGCAAGTATCGCGCGCCTGAAAACGAGATTTTGTTTCTGAGTTGTCATCCCGAAAAGGATTGCCGAATGACCACGAAAACCATTCCCGCCGCCCCGAAAACCGCCGCCGGCGCTGTTTACGATTGGGTGGATGAGCGCCTGGGACTGAGCGAACTGGCCGCATTTGCACGCCATAAAAAGGTTCCAGTTCACTCCCAGTCGTTCTGGTATTACTGGGGCGGAATTTCTCTGTTTCTCTTCCTTGTGCAGTGCTTCACCGGCGTTTTGCTGTTGGTTTATTACCGGCCCGGTGTGGAAGCTTACGAGTCTGTCCGCCAGATCACGTTTGTGATGCACTTTGGCTGGCTTATCCGCTCAGCGCATGCCTGGTCCGCGAACCTGATGATCTTCGCCATCATGGTGCACATGTTCTCGGTCTATTTCATGAAGGCCTATAGAAAGCCGCGCGAGCTTGGATGGCTCAGCGGAATGGCGTTGCTGGGGATCGCCTCTGTTTTCGGCTTTTCAGGCTACCTGCTGCCGATGGATGAGCTCAGCTATTTTGCTACAAAGGTAGGGCTGGAGATTCCAAATGCGATTCCGGTGATTGGACCAATCGTAGCCAGCATGCTGCGCGGCGGGCCTGAGGTAAGTGAGTTTACGGTGCAGAGATTTTTCGCTCTGCATGTCGTGGTTCTTCCGGCTCTCTTCCTGCCGTTGCTTGGCTTCCATCTTTGGCTTGTTCAACGTTATGGCAACGCAGTGCCGCCGAGCGAAGAGGCGAAACCAAACTGGGAGCGCAAGAGCATACCCTTCATGCCGAATTTTCTGCGCAAGGATCTGGCGATGTGGCTGATCTCGCTGAATGTTCTGGCGCTGCTGGCATCGGTGTTTCCGTGGGCACTGGGCAAGCAGGCAGATTCGCTGGTACCGGCACCGGCAGGGATTCATCCCGAGTGGTATTTCATGAGCCCTTTCGAAATGCTCAAGCTATTGGGGAATGTGTTGCCCGGCGAGTCTGGTGAGATTGCGGGAATACTTTTGTTCACTCTCGGCATCGGGCTTTGGGTTCTGATTCCTTTCTACGACATCAAGAGGGAATCGGGGCAGCGGGCGCGCGCCGCGCACTACTTTGGATTGCTGGCAATTCTTGCGCTGCTGGCTACGACAGTGATTGGGTACTGGACGATCCGGTAGGAAGTAGACGAGTAAAAGAGTGAAGAAGTGAACGAGTGAAGAAGCGAAGCAGCGAAGAAAGCAAGGCGCGAAGTGATTGTCGATAACCCCAATACGAGAGCAGCTATGCAATCTTTCCGAGATCTTCAAGTTTGGCAAAGGTCGATGGAATTGACGATTGCTGTGTATAGACTCACGCGAAACTTTCCTCGCGAAGAAGCTTTTGGGCTGACGTCTCAGCTGCGGCGTTCTGCAATCTCGGTTCCAAGCAACGTCGCGGAAGGCCACGGACGCATGAACCCGCGCGAGTTCAAACACTTCCTCCTGATCGCGCGCGCCTCGAATTGCGAACTGCAGACGCAATTGGAACTCTCGGGCGCCTTGGGATTCGCAGAGACTCAACTCTTGAGCGCAGCACAGGAGATTTCAATTCAAGTCGAGAAGATGCTAATCGCGCTACTGGTTAATTTGAAGAACAAATGCGGTTAAGAGTCGTTCACTTTTTCACTTGTTAACTTTTTCACTTGTTCATCTATTCAATGGAGTCTCTGAATGAACTATCCATTCTGGAATATTCCCTATCTCGGCTCGGGTTGGGTGATCGGCCTCATCGCGATTTTCCACGTCATGATCTCGCAGTTTGCTGTGGGTGGGGGTTTTTATTTGCCGCTTGCCGAGCGCAAGGCACTGCACATGAGCGACCCGAAGATGCGTTTCGTCTGGTTCGAGCAGTTGGTGAAGCACTCGAAGTTTTTCTTGATTCTTACGGGAGTCTTCGGCACGGTCTCAGGCGTAGGCATCTGGTTTGCCATCGGGCTTACTCACCCGGAGGCAACGAGTACGCTGATTCACAATTTCGTTTTTGGCTGGGCTATTGAGTGGGTCTTCTTCATGGTAGAGCTCTCGACGGCCGCGGTTTACTATTACACGTGGAACAAGATCGACGAGAAGCTTCATCTGGTTGTAGGTTGGGTTTACGCAGGCGCTTCGATTTGCACACTCATCATCATCAACGGAATTCTTACGTTCATGCTGACACCGGGCGACACGTGGCTTGCGGTTGCAGGCACTGGAAATGAAGCCAGCAAATTCTGGTATGCGTTCTTCAATCCCACGTATTGGCCGAGCCTGCTTTTGCGGACATGTGTTTGCACGTCGCTTGCTGGAATCTGGGCGCTTATTACTGCCAGCCGCATTGACGGGGATAAACATCCGGCCTTGAAGACCTCGCTCGTCCAGTGGAGTGTGAAGTGGCTGGTTCCTTCCTTTGTCGCCATCCCATTCATCATGATCTGGTATCTCTGGATGGTTCCCGAGTCACAGCGGGCGTTGCTCTCACTGGGCATCGATACGATTGGCGCCGGCACGTTCTCCATCATCACGCGCATTGCGCTGATTATTATCGTTACTTCGGCGACGATTGTCGGAGTGGCCTATTTTCTGGCTTACCGCAGCCCGAGGGACTTCAATCTATCGCACGCTGTCGCTGTGCTTTTACTGGCTCTGATTGCTACTGGGTCGGGTGAGTATGCGCGCGAGATGCTCCGGAAGCCGTATGTCATCGGCCGCTGGATGTACTCGAATGGAGTCCGCGTAAACAACGTCGCAAATCTGAACGAGCAGGGGTACCTCACAAAGTCCGAATGGGTCTGGCATGAATCCGGTTCCGCCGGTCTTCTGCCGGCTTCGAGCTACTCCCGTGGCGAAGCGATTTTTCGCGGAGAGTGCGGTTCCTGCCATACGCTGCAGGGCTATCGCGCCCTCAACAATCTGTTTGCGGGCAGGGACCACGCCAACATCGCCAACTTCATCAACATGCTGCATGAAAACCAGACGTACTCTCCCTATCGGCGCTTCATGCCTCCGATGGTCGGGACCAGACAGGATGTTGAGGATCTGACCAATTTCCTGAATGCGCAGGTTAACCCGCAAGCGCCGGGAACTCAGAAGGCAGTCCTCACTGCACAGAAGTAAAGCCGGATAAAAACCGTACGACAAAGGCCCGCAATTCGCGGGCCTTTGTCGTACGCGGGCGTACTGCTTCCCGCCTTTGCGCCAGAAAAAAGGCGCAAAAACGGGGCACGGGGTTTTTGCAGAGCAAACGGCTTTAGTTCCAGTTTGTTATTGCTCGCCAATCTCGTAGGGAATTCCAAACCTTCCAATCTGGATGATTCCTTTATTCTCCGGCGGCCAGATGTGAAGGCTAGTGATCCGATTCGATCCCGAAATCAGATGCGCATCGGTGGTGCCGATCAGCTCACCTGTCGATGCAACGTGGATATGCACGCTCAGAGCTTCATTCATCTGGGTTCGAGTCCACCCAAAAACGTACTCCCCTGGCTTCAGCGCGATTCCGCCAATTTTTACGGGAACCTGTACAAGCAGGTAGTGCGAATATTTGCCATCCGCTGAATACCCTGCCGTGAGCAGCACAACGCCGGCGATAAAGCGGCCGTGGCTGTTGACGACACCGGACGCGGTCCGCATCTCGGTTTCAATGTGTTCCTTTTCTACCGGGGCGCGTGCCGGCAGCAGGGAGGCGAGCTCCGCATCCGTTGCCTGCCGCCATGCGGCCTTCTGCGCGTGCGCGATCGTCGACGCCATTAACAGCGCGACTGCAAGACCAGTTAGAAACTTCATTGATTCGGCTTCCTTAACGATTCGAGCGGAACAATTCCGCGTTGTATTGCCGCTGTCGCAGCCTGTGTCCTGTCGGTCACTCCCAATTTGCCGAGCAGACTGTTGATGTGCGTCTTCACAGTCGCTTCTGAGATTTCGAGCTCGGTCCCGATCTCCTTATTGCTCTTGCCGTGCACAATCTGCTCCAGCACATCGAACTCGCGAGGAGTCAGTTCTTCAGTGCCCATACGCTCGGCCAGTTTTTGGGCTATTGCGGGAGGGATATGCGATTTGCCTGCATGAACGGCTCGGATAGTCGTGATCAGCTCCTCGCTGGTCATGCCCTTGAGCAGGTAGGCTCGTGCGCCCGCCTGTAGAGCGCGAAAGATGTCCTCATCTCCGTCATAGGTGGTTAACACAATGAAGCGCGCGTGCGGCGTCTCCATTCTGAGACGCTGGATCACGTCGACGCCGCTCATCCGCGGCAGGCGCAAATCCACAAGCGTAATATCCGGCAGGTGTTTCCTGAACTGGGTTATAGCCTCTACGCCGTCTGCAGCTTCGCCGACAACCTCAAGGCCTTCTGCTACGTTCAGCAGCGCCACCAGTCCCTGCCTTACTACGTGATGGTCTTCAACAACCAAGACGCGAATCGATTCTTTCGTCATCATTGTTCTCCTGTCCGGGCAGTACGCGATCCTTGTGTGACATTGCCACGTTGCGTATGATTCCGTGATCTTTTCCAAATGGATGAGAACTCACCGTATTCAAGCATTCTTTGCCTCACGAGGTTCTGCGCGCAGGCGTACCGTTGTTCCAACTCCCGGTTCGCTCGTCACTTCAATTGTGCCGCCAATTGCAGCAGCGCGTTCGCGCATGCCGATTAATCCATAATGACCCGTCGTCGATACGGCAGATTGCACAAACCCGCGCCCATCGTCGCGTACATCGAGTGCAATCGCGTTCGGTCGATATTCCAACTGGACGAAGATGTGCGTGGCGCCGGCGTGCTTCTTCACGTTCTGGATGGCTTCCTGGGCTATCCGAAGGATTTCCTGTTCTATTCCGGGCGACAGGGACCTGTAAGCTCCAAAGATGCTGAAACTGGCTTCGAGCCCGTTTTGATTTTCGGCTTCGACGATCCGACGCAGGCGCACGGGCAACGTTGTCTCGCCGGAGTCTTGGGATCGCAGTGCCCAGATGGATTGCCGCGCATCGTCGAGGCCTTCGCGTACGAAGCCCCGTGTCAGATCGAGATGTTTGGCGGCGGCATCGGGCTTGTTGAGCCGCAGCAACTCAGAAAGCACCTCGAGCTGGACACTGATTCCCACGTAGCCCTGCGCCAGCGTGTCGTGAATTTCACGCGCTATGCGGTTGCGCTCGCCCAGCACGGCATTGAATTCTCGTTCCGCACGCAATAGCCGCCGCTTCTGCACCAGCACGATCATTCCGACAGCGAACGCGACCAGCAGTGCATAAAACCAGAGTGTTTGATAGAAATGGGGGCTTAGTTCGAAGGCGAGCTGCGCGCCATCGGTATTCCAAACTCCGTCGTTATTTGCAGCCTGCACTCTGAAGGTGTAATGCCCCGGCGGAATGTTGGTGTAGTACGCGGTGCGGCGCGCCCCGGCATCGGTCCAATCGTGATCGAATCCATCGAGCTTATAGCGGTAGCGGATTTTCTGGGGAGCAACAAAGCTTAATCCCGCGTAATCGAATTCGAAGTGAACATGGCCGGCAGGAATCTTCTCCGCAGCGGCTGACCCGCGCAGAGCCTGAGGAACGTCATCTACCGTTACCCGCTCCAATGAAACAGGAGGTGGGACAGAGTTGACAGGGAAGTGTGCCGGATCAATCTCAACCAGGCCCTTCGGCGTTGCAAACCATAGGTGGCCATCCTGCGAACGCCATGCGGACGGGTGGCTGTTGGTGGCTGTTTCACGGCCCCGTAAGCCATCACCAGCGCCAAAGTCGATCCAGTGCGAGCAGCCGCCGGCCATGTTCTCGTCGCATCGCGCGATCCCATTGCCGGTCGCAAACCACAAATGCCCTGAGTCATCCTCGAGTATCGCGTGAATGGCCGCCTGGCTTAGCCCATCGCCATTGACTGCGGAGAATTTCTTTCCGTCCCACGCATTCCATCCGTGGTCCTGTGTTCCGATCAACAGAGTTCCATCACGTCGAGTCAGCAACGCTGTCACTACATTGCTGGAGAGCCCGTTTGCCGTTGTGTAGTTCTGAATTTTGCCGCCATGCAGGCGCGATAACCCGGCAAAGGTTGCTACCCACAAGTCGCCGTGCTTGTCCCGCGTCATAGCGCCCACCAGGTCGCTGCCCAGGCCATTGGCTTGCGTGAAGGTTTGAACATGGCCCGCGGAAGGGATGACGCCCATTTTCCCTTTGGGGAATTTCCCATGCGCGAGGCCTCGCCGCGTACCAACCCACAGAGATCCGTCCGCATCTACCAGCAGCGATCGGATGAAATCATCCGGCAAACCATCGGCGGAAGTAAATGAGTCCACCGCGCTGCCGCGGATCCGGTTGAGTCCATCGGGTGTGCCTACCCAAAGGTCGCCGTTGGGCGCTGCGGCCAGAGACAGGATGACATTGCTCAACAACACATCGGGGACGGCATACGTGTTCGCAGTACCCGGCGCGACTCCAAAGCGCCTTACAACATTGAGGCCACCCGCGCTGGTTCCAACCCATAACTTTCCAAGCTGGTCCTCAACCACCGTGGTGATCGCGTCAGTACTCAATCCCTCGCGCAGGCCAATCGTTTTAAACCGCTGGTCACGCAAGATGTGGAGGCCATCCGCTTCGGTGCCTACCCAGAGATCGCCCTCGTGATCCTCCATGATGGTGAGGACGGAGGCATGGGCCAGCGGGTCGGTTACGGGGAGGGTTTGCAGCTTGCCGTCGGCCCAGCGGGCGAGGCCGACGTTGGTGCCTATCCAGAGTGCGCCTTCGCGGTCGAGATAGAGCAATTGAATTCGCTTGCCGGGCAGGTCTACGCCGACATGGAGTCGAATGAAACGACCACCGCCTTGCTCGATTGCAAGTGTTGTCGAATCTGCTACGGCACGGCGTTTCTCGGCGAGAAATACCTGAAACCGGTAATTAGGAAGCGGACCTGGCAGATTCTCCTCATAGATCCACGAATCGTGGGATGCGTGCCCATCGTGAATCTTGTCGGTTCCATTTTCGGTAACTGCCGTCACGTCCCCAGAATTTCCGACGAAGAGATGCTGGATGCTGTTCCCAGACAGCCCATCCTTCTTCGTGATGAGGGTAATCTCGCCAGCATCCATGCGCGCCAGTCCTTCGCTGGTGCCGATCCATAGGGAGCCATCTTTGCTTGCCAGCAGACAGCGCACATCATTCCCCGGCAGCGCAGGCTTCGAGTTTTTGTCGAATATCTGAAAGCTGTTCCCGTCAAAACGAACCAATCCAACTTCCGTTCCGAGCCATACAAAGCCATCCTGCGTTTGCACGAGTGCCTGAACGGTGTTTTGCGGAAGCCCGTTCTCAAGCCCCCATGCCTGGCGGCTATAGTTGGCGAGCGGGGTGGTCGGCTCTACTGCTTGGGCTGTGATGGCGCAGGTAAGCATCAAGATGGCAAGCGCGCCGCGCAGGAGCGGACTGTAGATGTCCAGCGTTCCTGCATCGTTCGAATTGGCGTGATTTTGGTCCACTAAAGGGTGGGCAACTTCCCTCAGACAGAAATCAGAGCGCGTAAAAGCCGCACATGACAACTTTAAGCGCGAATTTCAGAGTATGCACCGTGGTGCGATCAGACTAACGCACTGTTAGGGAGCCAGTTCTCCACCATTTGATGGATATCAGGCTCACTCCATTGGCCCAAGACGCGCGGCTGACCTGGAGATACTCTGAATGTGACCTCCTGAATGGTCTCCTGATCTAAGATTTAAGATTCACTTCCGGGCGACGCCACTGGCGCCGCCCGATTTTTTTGGTGCGAACGATTTATAAGTCCGGATTGAGCGTGGTGCGGATTATTTCGCAGCGTTTGCGGAGTCAGGTGGGGCTACTGCTGTCGATATGTTGGTCGCTCGATTTTTTACATATGTGATCGTGTATTGCTTACCGTTCTGGTCGTAGGTCACGGTGCGGTCGCCCTCTTTCTCGCCGTCCGGATGCATTTTCTGGCCGATGGAGGTGCGGGTTTCCAACTCGCTCATTCCAAGCTTTACCTGGTGTGCGTCGATGGCGGCCCAAACATCCGCAGGCCAAGAGTCGTAGATCTTGTGCGGGTCGTCGTAGTAGAAGAGCAGGTCGGTGTAGTAGGCCTCCTGGTCGCCCTGCATGAAACCGATCGGAGTGGCGAACTGATCCTTGCCCCCGGGCAGCACGAACACTGCCAGCGCCTGGCGGCTGCCGTGTTCAATACCGTCGTCTACCTTGGGCGGGACGGCGGCCTTCACGATCTTTTTGACATCGAGTTGCGCATCGGCCGGAATCAGGCCAATCCGTTTGGAGAAATCGACTTTTCCGCCTGCATACGGGTAGTAGGGGATCGTGTACCCGTTCTTCATCCAGACGCTGGTGCCTTCAATACGCTGCGTGTCCTCAAAGTGAGCAGGGAACATGGTGCGGACAACGGCCAGATCGTCCTTGGTCAACGATTCGCTGGGATCGGTTTTCCGGACCACGCCGGGATCCTGGCGATGCTTGAACACGACGTACAAATAAATGCCGCCGATGGCCAGTGTGATCACGGTCATGATCAGAATCAACTTCAGGGTCTTCATCAATTCTCCTTCCGCGGTTGAATAGCGGGATTTATCAGCAAGCCGGTCACAAAAACATTCGCATCGAACACTCGGGCAAATCCCAAACGGGTTGGATGCACAGAGCGGTGACTATCCGTCTGGTGGAATGGGCGGAATTTCATCCTGCGGTGCTTGCGATCGTAAAGCTTCAACGGTTAACTCATCGGCCTGGCGCAAGCCGGGAAACAGTGCTGCCCAAACGCCTGCGACTGCCAGCGCGCCGACGCCGCCAACAACTGTGGCCCGCACCGCTCCCCACCACTGCGCGGTCAAGCCGCTCTCAAATTCCCCCAGCTCGTTGGACGCTCCGATGAACAGCGAATTGACGGCGCTCACCCGTCCGCGCATCTCTGGCGGCGTTCCCAGTTGAAGCAGCGAACCGCGGATGATCACGCTGATGGCGTCAGCGCCGCCGGCCAGGACCAACGCCGCCAGCGAGAGCCATAGGTTGCGCGAGAGCCCGAAAATCACGGTGGCAGCGCCAAAGATAGCTACGCAAACAAATAGCCGCAGGCCAGCGCGGCGTTTGAAAGGGAATCGCGCCATCATGAGGCTCACGATCAGCGCACCGGCCGCCGGCGCTGCCCGGAGCATGCCCAATCCTCGTGGCCCCTGGTGCAGAATTTCATGCGCAAAAATGGGCATCAGTGCGGTTGCACCACCCAAAAGCACAACAAACAGGTCC
>Ga0302278_10006990_pt1 | contig 10523 bp, 6 predicted proteins | sample III_Bog_N3_2_FD_194543 | JGI IMG/M metagenome (GOLD analysis project Ga0302278, IMG submission 194543) | Peat permafrost microbial communities from Stordalen Mire near Abisko, Sweden - III_Bog_N3_2 | ecosystem: Environmental > Terrestrial > Soil > Wetlands > Peat | place: Sweden: Abisko... | reverse complement strand
GACCCTGCTGACCAACAGCGTGGGCCTGGCGGCGACCAGTCAGTGGTATCCGTATCCCAATTCGGCCAGCCTCACCAATGTGAGCATCCAGACCAGTCCCGCGAAGACCAACGTGTTCTTCCGGCTGGTTTATCCTTATCCGTGAGCCGGCGCAAGCTTCCACGCCGGTTGGGTTGCCGGCGTGGCTGAGTCAGGTAATTGGGCCAGGCGGGGATGCTGGTAACGGCATCCCCGCCTTCTCCATAAGATGCCGGGGCCGGTCCGGCGGTGGGGATCCTCCCAGTGGGACTGGCTCCAAAAACTCCGGCGCACGGGATTTAATCGGCTGGCTTGTCCTGCATATTTTTCCAAACTAATTTCATGAAACTATTTTCCCCATTTTTATATTCTTTGCTGATCGCGGTGGCGATGCCGCCCTGCGGAGCCTGGGCGGATGGCCGCCACCTCCTGACCGAAAATGACGTGACGTGGACGAGTTTGGGGACCAACGAGAATGATTCAATGCCCATTGGCAATGGCGACCTGGCGGCAAATGTCTGGACGGAGCAAAACGGTGACCTGGTCCTGCTGGTGGCCAAAGCCGATGCCTGGACCGAAACGGGCAAGCTCGTGAAACTCGGCCGGGTGCGCCTGCACTGGCCAGCCAATCCGTTTGCGGAGGCCACGAAATTTACCCAGACGCTCCATCTGGCCAATGCCAGCGTGGAACTGCGCAACGGTGAAAATACTGCCCGGGTGTGGATTGACGCGAACCATCCGGTGTTGCACGTGGAGACCCACTTTGAGCAGCCGGGCGATTTTCAAGCCAGCCTGGAATTCTGGCGCCAGACGCTGCCTTTTGCCAAAGCGGCGGTGGACGCCGACCACACCCCGGTAATGGTCGGGGACATCGCTCCGCGGGCCGAGCCGGACACACTGTTTCCCGCCACGGCCAACGCCCTCACCTGGTGCCATTTTAACCCGGACAGTTATTATCCTTACGCGCTCAAGCAGGAACATTTGGAATCAAGTCTTGCCAAATATCCGGATCCGCTGCTGCATCGTTGTTTCGGCGCCACTTTGACCGGGCCCGGATTGGTGAGCAGCAATGATCAAACGCTGAAGTCTGCCGCTCCCGGCCAGGATTTCCGGCTGGATTTGGTCGCCCTGACGCAGCGGGCAACTGATTCCCCCAAAACCTGGCAGGCCGGCCTCGACGCTCTGGGCGGGGAGTTGCAGCCGTTGGATTTAAAGTCGGCCTGGCTGGCGCACGAACAATGGTGGCGGGATTTTTGGAATCGTAGTTGGGTCCAGGTCACCGGCAGCCCGGAGGCGGCCCGGGTTTCCCAGGGCTACGTCATGCAGCGTTACCTGGTGGCTGCTTCTTCGCGCGGTGAATTGCCGGTGAAATTTAACGGCGGCCTGTTCACCGTGGGGCACGAAGTGCCGGCCAGCCTCAAAGCGGATAAAACCCGGCATGATCCGGATTACCGGGCCTGGGGGGATAGCTATTGGAATCAAAACAACCGGCTGCTCTACTGGCCGTTGATCGCCAGCGGCGATCTGGATTTGATCCAGCCCTGGTTTGGCATGTATTTGCAAGCGCTGCCACTGGCCCGGGATCGCACCCAGGTTTACTACCACCACGCCGGCGCCCACTTCCCGGAGACCATGCAATTCTGGGGCCTGCCCCGGCTGGATGACTTCGGCAAAAATAATCCTTCCAATGAAATTCAAAGCCGCTGGCAAAAATATCACATCCAGGGCGCGCTGGAGGTGATTGCCCAAATGCTCGATGTTAACGACTATGCGCCGAATGACGATTTTGCCCGGCATTCGCTGGTTCCCTTCGCCGATGCCATTGTGACGTTTTATGATCAACACTGGCCACGGGATGCCGCCGGCAAAATCCACATGGCGCCCATGCAATCGCTCGAGACCTACCAGCTCGTCGCCGTCAATCCCACGCCGGATGTTGCCGGCTTGATGTCCGTGCTGCCCCGGCTCCTGGCGCTGCCCGCCGGCCTGACCACGGAACCGCAGCGGCTGGCCTGGGCAAAAACGCTCCAGGATTTGCCGCCGATTCCCCTCGGCAAAACCGCCCATGGCAAAGTTCCTCCGCTCGGCTTGGGCGACACCAACGGCCTGCCCACCATTCTGCCCGCCGAGAGTTATGGGAAGACCGGCAACTCCGAGAACCCGGAACTTTATGTCGCCTTTCCCTACCGCCTTTACGGCGTGGGCAAACCCGGCCTGCAACTGGCGCGCGACACGTTCGCCGCCCGGCGCTCCCCCCAGAATACATGCTGGGGACAGGATGGCACGCAGGCGGCCGTCCTCGGCCTGACTGGTATTGCCCAAAAGGCCGCCATCGCGGAATTTAGCGATTACGGCGACCAGCGGTTTCCCTGGTTTTGGAAAGCCGGCCACGATTGGATTCCCGATCTGGACAACGGCGGTGACGGCATGATTACTTTGCAATTGATGCTGATGCAATGTGACGGGCAGCGCATCCAGTTGTTGCCCGCGTGGCCTGCGGACTGGACGGCGGATTTTAAGTTGCACGCTCCCGGGCAAACCACCGTGCAGGGCCATGTTGAAGACGGCCAAATCACGCATTTGCAAGTCACCCCCGAATCCCGGGCCCGGGACGTTGTCATCGTGGGACAAAAATGAATGCGAAAACGCTGCTCCAAAGCCTGAACCCAAGCTCATGAAACTAATATTGCTGAACCAACTAACAACCATCCTTGCTTCCGCCGCCATGGTGCTGGCCATGACCACGGGAAACCTCCGGGCGGATGGGAATGATCCGGCCCCGCAAACGCCGGTCAAAATTGTCCTCGTAGGCGACTCCACCGTGACAGACAACGCCGGCTGGGGCCTGGGCTTCAAACAATTCCTCACTCCGGGCGCGGAATGCATCAACGTCTCCCAGGGCGGACGCAGTTCGGAGAGTTTCCGCCGCGAGGGCCGCTGGACCAACGCGCTCGCACTGCACGGTGATTATTATTTGATCCAGTTTGGCCACAACAACGAGCCTGGCAAGCCGGGCCGTTCGACTGACATGGCGACCTTCGTGAGCAACATGGTCAGCTATGTGGAGGAGGCGCGGGCCAGCGGCGCCACACCCATGCTGGTCACCCCGCTCACCCGCCGCCAGTGGGACAAGGACCATCCGGGAAAAATCAAATCCAGCCTCGCCCCCTATGCCGTCGAGGTGCGCAAGATTGCTGCCGAACGCAATGTGCCGCTCGTGGATTTGCAGGCCCGCAGCATCGAGCTGTGTGAGTCGTTGGGACCCGATAAGTGCCTGGCGTTTAGTCCTTTCAAGACCAATGCGGACGGCACTGTTGCCCATGATGGCACCCACCTGAATGACCAGGGCCACGTCCTGTTTGCCCGGCTGGTCGTCAACGAATTGCGGTCGGCCGTGCCGGCGCTGGCGCCTTATTTGCGCGCGGAGCCGGTGAATGCCAACCCCGTTCCCACGGAGGCCAAATATGACGCCGTGGTGTCGGCGGATGGCTCCGGCACCCACACCACCATTCAGGATGCCATTGCCGCCGCGCCCGACCACGGCACGAAATGGTTTAGGATTCTCGTCAAACCGGGCGTATACCAGGGACAGTTCCTGATTCCCAAATCCAAACGGTTTGTGAGCCTTACCGGCGAGGAGACCGAAAACACCGTGCTCACCTGGCCGTACAATGTCTTCGACCGCAAAGCTACCGCGACGTATCAATTCGATCCGGGCATGGTGGTGGCGGCGAATGATTTTCGCGCGGAAAACCTGACCATCGAAAACACCTCGGGCGACCATGGGCAGGCGCTGGCCTTGCGCGTGGATGCCGACCGGGCGGCGTTCAGTCATTGCCGCATCCTCGGCTGGCAGGACACACTGTTGGTGAACAACGGCCGGCAGTATTTTACGAATTGCCACATCGCGGGGCGGGTGGATTTTATTTACGGCTCCGGCACCGCGGTGTTTGATCACTGTGAAATTCACAGCAAGAATGGCGGCCATGTGACCGCTGCCAGCACCCCGCGGGACCAGCCTTTTGGCCTGGTCTTTTTAGACTGTCATCTCACCGGTGACTCCCACCCTTGGCTGAACCCGACGAATCCAGTGGCATCACCGGCCAAGCCAGCCTTCGCCGACCTGGGGCGGCCGTGGCGGCCTTACGCCAGTGTGACTTATATCAATTGCGAAATGGACGCCCACATCAAGGCGCCCGGTTGGAATAACTGGGGCAATATCACGAATGAGACGACCGCCCGTTATGCCGAATACCATAGCACCGGCCCGGGCGCCCACCCGGACAAGCGCGTCAAATGGGTCAGGCAGTTGACGGCGGACGAGGCTGGCGATTTCACCGTCGAAAAAATTCTCGGTGGCAATGACCACTGGCAGCCGGAATTACAGTGACCTGACCGAAGCCACCGGGCAAAATCACCTTAAATAAAACCAGCCAGTTAAAACCAGATTATGCATCATCCCGCCAATCCTCACGGCTCGCTCGCCCTTCGCCATGCGGCCCTGGTGCTGTCTATCGCGACCGCCCTCCCGGCATTTTCCCAAGGCAGTTTACCCATACCGCCCGTGGTGGCCCGACCGGAGATTCCTTCGATGGTCGTGAACCTGACGACTTACGGCGGTATCGGCGATGGCCAGACCTTGAACACCGCTGCGTTTGACCACGCCCTGGCCGCGCTGGCAGCCAAAGGCGGCGGTGAACTCCTCGTTCCCCCGGGCCTGTGGCTGACCGCACCGATCAAGCTGCGCAGTAATATCAATCTGCATCTCGAACGCGGGGCGCTCATCCAATTTTCCCACGACTACCGCTGGTATCCCCTCACGGTATTTGATTTGAAAGGCGAGCAAGAGGTGGATTCCGCCTCGCCAATTTCCGGGCAAAACCTGGTCAACGTCGCCATCACCGGGGAAGGCATCATCGATGGCGGCGGCGACGCGTGGCGGCCGCTCAAAAAGGGCAAACTCGGTGACGGCGACTGGAAGGCGCTCGTCAAATCCGGTGGCGTGCGGGAAGCCATGAACGGCGAAAAGATAGTGGACAAGTTGCGCGAGGAAAACTCTCTCAACCTCGCTGATTACGAGCCGGCCCACCAGTTTCTGCGGCCAAAAATGCTGCGGCTCATCGGCTGCAAAAAAGTTTTGCTCGAGGGCGTCACGTTCCGGAACCCGCCGAACTGGACGATGAATCCCGTGTTGTGCGAGGACGTTTCCATCCTTCAAGTGAAGGTAAACAATCTGCCCACGGCGCAAAACAGCGATGCGCTCGACCTGGAATCCTGCCGTCGCGCCATCATCCGGGACTGCACGTTTGACACCGGTGATGATGGCATCTGCATCAAGTCCGGCAAGGATGCCGCCGGCCGGCGCATCGGGGTGCCGTGCGAGGATGTGCTGGTCGAGGGCTGCACGGTTTATCACGCCCACGGCGGTTTCACCATCGGCAGCGAAATGTCCGGCGGGGTGCGCAACTTCCAGGTGAACAATTGCACCTTCATCGGCACGGACATCGGCCTGCGGTTCAAGAGCACACGCGGCCGCGGTGGCGTGGTGGAAAATATTTACGTCTCGAATATTCGCATGGAGGATATTCCCGGCGACGCGATTAATTTCAATCTGTACTACGGCGGCAAGTCCGCGCTCGATGATTCCGCCGGCGACGCGGACCAGGTGGCGCCGCCGGTGTCCGTGGCCACGCCCCAATTCAAAAATATACACATTGAGAACGTCATCTGCCGGGGTGCCAATAACGCGATCGTCCTGCAGGGCCTGCCGGAAATGCCCATCCGCGACATCACGCTCAAAAATATCTCCATCACCTCCCGCTTGGGTGTCACGGTCGTGGATGCCGACGGCGTGTCGTTCGAAAATGTCCAGGTGCTTAACCAAAGCGGCGAGCCGCTGCGCACGGCGCGCATCAGCAACTGTCACCTGGATTTGCTGAAATGAACCGTGTGGGAAAATATCGCTGGGTGATTTGCGCGCTCCTCTTCTGCGTCTGCACGGTGAATTACATGGACCGGCAGGTGCTGGGCCTGCTAAAGCCGGATTTGTCCAAGACGTTCGGCTGGACGGAGACGCAATACGCGCTGATGGCGATTTTTTTCCAGTTCGCTTATGCCGTGGGGCAATCGGGTTTTGGTTCGTTCATGAACTGGGTGGGCGTCAAGGGTGCCTACGCCGCCTCGGTGTTGTTTTGGAGCCTCGCCGCCATGTCCCATGCGATATGCCGCACGGTGGGCGGATTTTGCGGCGCGCGCCTGGCGCTGGGCTTGGGGGAATCCGGCAATTTCCCGGCGGCGATCCGCGTCGTCACCGAATGGTTCCCACCAAAGGAACGCTCGGTGGCCACGGGCATTTTCAATACCGGCTCGAATATGGGCGCAATTTTCGCGCCGCTGCTGGTGCCCTTGATTGTAGCCTGGTTCGGGGGCTGGCACGCCGCGTTTATCACGTTGGGCTGCGCCGACCTGGTGTGGCTGCTGTTCTGGCTGAAATTTTATGACGCGCCGGAAAAATCCACCCGGGTGACGCCCGCCGAGCTGGCCCACATCCGCGAAGGGGTCGCTCCCACGGCAAATGCGAAACTGCCGTGGTTGCAGTTGATGCGCTACCGGGAGTCGTGGGCCTATTTCAGCACGTGCATCTTGGGTCCGGTCTGGTGGTTTTACGGTTTCTGGCTGCCCGACTTTTTCCACAAGCAATTCAATCTGGACCTGAAACACTTTGGCCTCCCGCTGGCCTTTGTCGCCCTCTCGGCGGCGCTGGGCAGCATCGGCGGTGGCAGCTTGAGCGCCTTTTTCCTGCGGCGGGGCTGGGGACTCAACCGGGCGCGCAAGACCGCCACTTTTATTTGCGCGCTGTGCACCCTGCCCGTGATTGCCACACCTTATTTGACCAGCCCCTGGCTGGCGGCGGCGTGTTTTGGCCTGGCCGGCGCCGCCCACCAGGGCTGGTCGGCCACCATGTATACGGTGGTGGGGGATATATTCCCCAAATCGGCCGTCGCCTCCGTGGTGGGTTTCGGCGGGATGCTGGCATCTTTTTTGTCCATGGGCTTTTTCTATCTGGTGGGGCATGTGTTGCAGGGCGACGGCACCTACAAAACCATCATGCTCCTCTGCGGCGGGGCTTATTTGGTGGCCTGGACGATGTTCCAGGTGGGGGTGCCACGCATCAAACCTTTGAAGATTATTTGATTATAAAATGCAAACCCCTACTTTGAATGCCTGGGAAACGCCGCCTATTAAAACACTTTCCGCATCACTCTGTTTTGCCCATCCCTGGCTCCCGGACCAGGGCGACACCACCTATTGCAATCCAATAATTCATGCTGATTATTCCGATCCGGATGTCGTCCGCATCGGCGCGGATTTTTATCTCACCGCCTCCAGTTTTAATTGCACTCCTGGGCTGCCGGTGCTGCATTCCCCGGATCTGGTCAACTGGACGATCATCGGACATGCCCTGAAGAATCTACCCCATGCTCATTATGCGGCGGTCCAGCCCGGTTGCGGCGTCTGGGCGCCAGCCTTCCGTTTTCACGCCGGCAAATTCTGGATTTTTTATCCCACGCCGGATGAGGGTATCTTTATGGTGAGCGCCGGGCATCCCGCCGGACCCTGGTCGGAACCGCACTGCGTTCAAGCCGGCAAGGGACTGATCGATCCCTGCCCGCTCTGGGACGATGATGGCCAGGCGTACCTGGCCCATGCCTACGCGGGTTCCCGGGCGGGCATCAAGCACATGTTGCGGGTCCGGCCCATGGCCCTGGACGGTTCCAAACTGCTCGGTGAGGGCCGCATTGTTTTTCACCAGCCCGAAAAGCATCCGATCATCGAAGGCCCCAAGTTTTTGAAAAAGGATGGCTGGTATTACCTCTCCGCGCCGGCGGGCGGCGTGGAAACCGGCTGGCAGGTCATCCTGCGCTCGAAAAATATTTACGGTCCCTACGAGGATAAAATCGTGCTCGCCCAGGGCGCGACCGATGTCAACGGACCCCACCAGGGCGCCCTCGTGGACACCCCGGGCGGCGACTGGTGGTTTGTGCATTTCCAAGACGCCGGTGTCTACGGACGCATTGTTCACTTGCAGCCCGTCACCTGGCAGGACGGCTGGCCGGTGATTGGCCGCGCCGGTGAGCCCGTCCGGCACCATGCCAAGCCCGTGCTGCTTCCCCGGCAGGCGCCCTGCGCGCCCGCCACCAGCGACGCCTTTGCCGGCCCGGCCCTGGGCCTCCAATGGCAATGGCCCGCCAATCATCGCGCGGACTGGTTCTCGCTCACCGCCCGCCCCGGCTGGCTCCGGCTTTATCCCCAACCGGCCCGGCCCAAGCTCGTTGACCAGCCCAACGTGTTGCTCCAAAAGTTTCCCGCGCTAACATTCACCGCGGAGACGCTCGTGGAAGCATCCCTGCTGCAACCCGGCGAAGAGGCCGGCCTGGTGGTGATGGGCCAGTCGCATGCCGCCCTGGCCGTCCGGCATATGGGCGCGGTCAATGTCCTGGTGTTTCGCACCGACGATCAGGAGACCTGCCTCGGGGAGACCCCCGCCCGGGCGTTCCGACTCCGGGTGGAAATTCACCGTGGCGGAATTTGCGAATTCAGTTATGCGCTGGCGGATGAATTCGTCACCGTTCCCCAAACCGTTCAGGCCACCAAGGGGAAATGGGTAGGGGCAAAACTGGGTCTCTACAGCCTCAAACCGGCGGTCAATGAATCATCGGGCAGCGCAGATTTCCATTACTTCCGATTCGCGTAGACGCGCGCGCTGACCCCGCCCGCGGGTGGCCTGGCCTGCCTGACCAGCCTCACATTCCCCCGGCGCTGGCGATTTTTTTTGACCACCCTGCTTTATTTTGCGCAGCCAGGGCGGGAATTCCATTTGCCTGGGCTGGTGTAAAATCACTTCTCCCGCCGTCTTCCACCCGCAAAACAAGCATTTTCCCCCCGTCCCGCCCGGCCATGCAACGATATGCATAAAGTCCACCTGCCGTTGCGAGCGGGCGCACTCCCGCTGGCATATGCGGTGCTGCCCCACCACTTGCATGCGGATTTACCGCATGACTTTGTAAACCATAACAACCTAGCTGAAGAAAGAAAAACCTATGCCTGCCGTCACGCATGAAATGCACAAAAAAGGCGACTTCCTCGTCGACTACGAAGAAAAAGTATTCCCGGATATCAAGGCCGAGCCCGGCGAAAAAGCGCTGGTCACCTTCCACACCGTCGCCTTCGAAGGCTCCATCGGCCTGGTCAACACCCTGGTCGCCACCCGCCTCCTGCGCAAGGGCTACGAGACCTCCATATTACTCTACGGTCCGGGCGTCACCCTCGGTTTCCAGCGCGGCTTTCCCACCCTGGGCGATGAGGCCTTCCCCGGCCACCTCTTCATCAACCAGCGCCTCGCCAAATTCATGGAGGAGGGCGGCAAAGTTTACGCCTGCCGTTTTGCCACCCAGGCGCTCTATGGCCAGACGGAAAAAGCCTTCATTCCCGGCATCAAACCCATCAGCCCCCTCGATGTGCTCGACCTCACGCTCATGCACAAAAAGGCCGGGGCGGTCATCATCGACACCTGGACGCTCTGATTCCCATGAAGAAGATCAAAGCCGCCGCCGTGCAAATTGCGCCGGACCTGACCAGCGGGCAGGGCACGGTTGATCGCATGTGCGATGCGATCGACCGCGCCGCCGCCCAGGGGGTGGAACTGGCGGTCTTTCCCGAAACCTTCGTGCCGTACTACCCCTATTTCTCCTTTGTCAAACCGCCCGTCCTCGCCGGCAAGGACCACCTCCGGCTCTATGAGCAGGCCGTGGAAGTGCCCGGGGCCGTCACCGAGCGGTTTGCCAAGGAGGCCGCCCGCCACGGCATGGTCCTCGTCATCGGGGTGAACGAGCGCGACGGCGGCAGTCTCTACAACACCCAGCTCATCTTCGACGCCGACGGCACCCTCCTCCTGAAGCGCCGCAAGATTACTCCCACCTACCATGAGCGCATGATCTGGGGGCAGGGCGACGGCAGTGGCTTCCGGGCCGCCGTCACCGCCGTTGGCCGCGTCGGCGCGCTGGCCTGCTGGGAACATTACAACCCCCTGGCCCGGTTTGCTTTGATGGCGGATCAGGAGGAAATTCATTGCGCCCAGTTCCCCGGCTCCATGGTTGGCCAGATTTTCGCCGACCAGATCAAGGCCGCCATCCAGCATCATGCCCTGGAATCGGGTTGTTTCGTGGTCAACGCCACCGGCTGGCTCACCGACGCCCAAATCCGGTCCATCACCCCCGACGACGGTCTCCGCAACACGCTGCGCGGGGGTTGTTACACCGCCATTATCGCGCCCGATGGCAGCCTCCTGGGTCCGCCCGTGACCGAGGGCGAGGGCATGGCCGTCGCCGAACTCGACCCCGGCCTCATCCTCAAACGCAAACGCATGCTCGATTCCGTCGGCCACTACTCGCGGCCCGACATCTTTACCCTGCATATTAATCGCACTCCCGCGGCCCAAGTCCTCT
>Ga0302278_10006989_pt1 | contig 10524 bp, 5 predicted proteins | sample III_Bog_N3_2_FD_194543 | JGI IMG/M metagenome (GOLD analysis project Ga0302278, IMG submission 194543) | Peat permafrost microbial communities from Stordalen Mire near Abisko, Sweden - III_Bog_N3_2 | ecosystem: Environmental > Terrestrial > Soil > Wetlands > Peat | place: Sweden: Abisko... | reverse complement strand
GGATGCCGCGCCTCAACAGCAATTCCCGTCCGAACTTTGACCGTGGCGTGGGGCGCAAGCACCGCACCCTCCAGCGCAAACAAGTCATAGCCTTCTTATACCCTGCCGGAAATACATAATTTCGCTAGATTCGTCGCTTTTGAGGTAGCCCTTTGGGGCAATTGTGTGCTCACCATCACAGCCGGGCCTCGATATTATGTCCAAACTTACACTCTAGTGTAGTTGCGGTGTAGTGAGGCTGTGCGCATGAACGGACAAGAACGCGCTGAGCAAAACTATCTGTCTTTCGAAGCTTGGATGGCCAGTAAGACCGACGCTGACTTCCGCGAGATGGTCACGCTAGGGAGGCTGAACCGGGGCGAAATCTGCCGGGAGTGCGATTTCGGCCGCTCCGTACTCCTCCAGAATCCGCGCATCAAAAAAATACTGAACGAGCTTGAAGAGGAGCTTCGGGCACGAGGCGTTCTGCCACCGTTGACACCAAGCGAGGTCGTACCGCTGCGCGCGAAAGGCCAGTTGCAGACGGCGACCGACGCCGAGCGGCTGAAGCGACTGGAAGCCGAGAACGCCGGGCTGTGTGCCGAGCTCACCGAAGCGCGCCAGCGCCTCAAGCGCTTCGAGGCGCTTGAGGCGCTGCTCGCGGAAACAGGGAGGCTCGCGCGATGAGCCAGTCTGTTCTTCTACGTGTGCAGCGTGTGCGCCATCGCTCGGCCAGAGCAACAGTGTTTTCAGGTGTGTCCATTAATGACGAGGGATGGCTTGTGGCCGGCGCCCCGCGTTACGGAGTCACGCTGAAATCTCGTTTGGCGGTCGCGGAAGTTGAGAAAGGCCAATGGTGGAGAGTTGCCGGCAGGGAGATGCCGACCGAGTACGAGGTTGACGGCTTCCGCGTGGTCGAGAACCGCATCGTTGCGACTGGTGCCGAACTTCTGCGCCCAAGCGGCGAACACATCGTCCAGTTGCTGTCGACTAGTCCCGCGTTTCCAGGCATCGGGGAGGTCAAGGCGCGCCGGCTATGGGAGCAGTTGGGCGAGTCGCTGTATGAGATTTTGGACCAAGCTGATGCCGTTCCTCTGACTAGCGTGGTCGGGCCAGAACTGGCACAGGTGCTACTCGACGGGTGGCGTCAGTATGGTGATGCAGCGACACTGCGCTGGTGCCAGAAGATCGGCTTAAGCCTGAGGTTGTCGCGCAAGCTCCTGGAAGTCTATGAAGGCAAGGCGCTCGCCAATGTTGAGACTGATCCCTATCGACTCCTTGCGTTTGGAATGAAGTGGGCAGCCGCAGATGCTCTAGCGCGCCAGCATTTCAGACTAGCAGCGGATGACGAACGCCGCTTGGCCGCCGCTGTAGAAGCGGTGATGTACGAGAAGTTCGATGAGGGGCACACGTACACCGAGCGCCAGGAAGTGGAAGCAGCCCTTGCGCGTCTGATTGGCAAGGCTCAGGTGTCCTCAGCCCTTGACTTGGCACTAGCAAATCACTACGTCCAGGTTATCGGGAGCCGGCTTCATGCCCTAGGGCCGTATCTGATCGAGAAAACGGTTGCTGATGCGCTTCAAGTACGACTCGGTCGGGAAGATATCCTAGCTAGCCAAGTTGAAGTCGAAGCGTTCCTGAATCAATTCGAGCAGGAGGAGGCCGTATCAGTCGGCATTCCCACGATTACTCTAAACGCCGCTCAACGGGAGGCCGTATGTTTAGTGGCGCGCTGTCCGTTGATGCTCATCACCGGCGGCGCGGGTGTGGGCAAGACCACAGTGCTAAAAGCGGTCGAAACCCTGTTGGAGCGTTGCGGCCAACTCATTTACGCAATGGCGCTGTCAGGCCGCGCGGCCAAACGAATGGCCGAAGCCACGCACAGCCGGGCGATGACGATTGCCGGTTTTCTCCGCAACGTAGCGCCAAAGGGCCTTCCAGAGAACAGCGTGCTTATAGTCGATGAAGCCAGCATGCTCGACATCGTGCTCGCCTATAGGCTGGTCAGCGCTATCCCCGAGTCGTGCCGCCTGATCCTGATTGGTGACCCGTATCAATTGCCGCCGATCGGTCCGGGCTTGACGCTACAGGCTTTGGTCTCGATTCCGACGGTGCCGCAGGTCGAACTGACCGAGGTGCGGCGCTTTGGCGGTGATATCGCAATTGGTGCAGCGGCGGTGCGTGAGGGACAATGGCCGTCCTTGCCTGATACTCCCGATGAGGAGCTAGCCTTCCTGCGGAGCGCGCCGAGTGCGCTGACCAACACAGTGCTGCAGCTCTATTTGACCGATCCCGCCAATACGCAGATTCTGACGTTCACTCGTGAGCGCGGCGCGGCCTCGGTGAAGGCACTCAACGCGCTTTGCCAGCATACTCTCGCCCAGCACGCAAAGCGCCTTCTTGTGTGGAATGACGAACGCGATCGCAGTGAAGATACAGGATTGCGCCTGGGAGAGCCGGTGTTATGCACGCGCAATCTGCGAGAGTGGGGCCTCCAGAACGGCAGCCTCGGACGCATCGAGACCATAGAGGACACGCCTCGGCAGATCGAGGCAGAAGAGGATGAAGAACCGAATGGTTTAGCTCTGGCGTGGGTGCGATGGGACGACGGTGAGCTCCGGCCGGTGACCGCAGAGGTGCTGGATGCGCTTGAACTAGGCTACGCGGTGACTGTGCACAAAGCCCAAGGCAGCCAGTTCCCACGAGTGATCGTGCCCGTCTATTGGGCACGCAACTTAGATCGCACAATGCTCTACACGGCCATTACTCGCGCCAAACGCCAAGTCATCATGGTCGGCGATATCGACGTCGCCCGGCGCGCCGTCCAGGCGCCACCGCATGCTTCCCTCCGCCAGGTCGCATTGGCCCAAATGCTCGAGGAGGCTACCTCATGTTTGTGATCGTTTCAGCCCGCCTCCACACGGATGCCACGGGCGCTTGTACGGAGATTCCCGCATTGCTGACGCCAGCCGGCGTGGTGGAGCCGTTGGTCGACTACTGCTTGCATCACCACGAGGATCGCAGCCAGGCGTGGATGAAGGAAGTAATCAGTTCGGCGCGGCTATTTTTGCAATATGTGCAAGCGAACCCGGCTGAGCCCGATCCCTGCCGACTGTTCGTGAACTTCGCTCAGCGGCTCTACGGCGGCACCTTCGACCTGCGGACCAAGCTTGACCCCAGCGGCTTATACTGGGCGCCGCACTCTCCGCAAAGCGCGCGAAAAGTTATCATCCATCTCTCCAACTTTTTCGCTTGGCTGGGCGGAGTTCGCCCCGCAGCGGCCCAGGTGAATCCCAGCTATGCGGGGGACTCCTTTGACCGCCAGATCAGAGAGGCTGCTTACCAATACCGGCGGAACGCGGCCTTTCTCGGACACACATGGGAGAAGAAGGGACGTCCCGAGAGGAATGGCGGTTACTATGTGGCCCCCCAACTAGAGCCCAAGGTCGCAAAGACCGAGCCCCCCGCCTTTCCAGACGCGCGATTCCAAGAACTGCTATTCAAAGGATTCTTGGCCGGCCCCCGCCCCGATTATCGCGGCGCGCTCATTACATTGTTGCTGCATGGGGCCGGCTTCCGTGAGTCGGAGCCTTTTCAGTTGTACATCGCAGACGTGTTCCCTCACCCTTTTAATCGCAAGCAAGCCGGCGTCGTCATTCATCACCCAAGTAAGGGTACCGCACCCGGCGATTGGTTGGACCCACGAGGCCGAGAACTCCAAGGGAACCGTGAAGCATACCTTGCCCAAGAGTTCGGCCTTTTGCCTCGCACGAAAATGACGGGCCAGCGGCACGCCGGGTGGAAGGGCGGCTTGCACGATCAGGCGTACTTCAAAGCGGCATACTGGTTCGACCCTGTCTATGGCGAATGGTTCCTGGAATACTGGGACCATTACCTTGATCAGGTTATGTGCGTCGAGCGCGACCATCCCTTCGCATTTATCAACCTTCACCGCGAGCCAGTCGGCGCCATGTACACGCTAGCGCAGTACAACAAGGCCCATGCTGCAGCATGCGAGCGTATCGGGCTCCCGGTCAGCAAGGCGCTGGGCACCACGTCGCACGGTCATCGCCACGCCTACAGTGAACGACTTAAAAGAGCCGGCCTCGACGAAAAGATCATCCAGCGCTGCAGGCATGACATCTCGATCGAAAGCCAAGGGGTTTACACGCAGCCGTATACCCATGAAATGGTGGAGGATTTGAAGGCTGCAGCGCAACGGTTGCACGACAAGTACCGTATTACTCAATCAGAAATCAACGAGTAAGGAACGTTACATGGCGAAAGACACAAAGGACACAACTAAATGGAACAGAAGCAAATGGCGTCAGTCGGACAAAACCCTCGGTTGGCTCCAAGAGAAATATCCCCAACTCGCGGACTGGCGAGAATTCGCGGTGAAGTGGATCAAGAACCAATCAGTAAACTCGCCGGGAAAGTTGTCCGCACTCTCGATCTTCTTCGAGCGATATCTTATCGGGAATAATTTGCCGCTCAAGCCGGCAGAGATCCTCGCGCGCCGCCTTGCTTTGCCCGATGGAAGAGACCTGCCAAACTTCCACGAAACGGCCTGCCCAAAGGGAAAACAAGCGGGCATCCACGTGAACAACAATGTCCACGACTTTCTCGAGTTTGTGCTGAGTCAAGATGATTTCTCGGTACCCGCAGAGGACGGCAAGAGGGTCACTTCTCCGGTATTCAGGAACCCTGTGCCCCCCATTTCCTATGGCAAAGAGGCGAGAGCGCGGGGTGAAAAACGTAAACCTAAAAGCGACAGGAACCTCCGGAACTCAACGAACAAGGAACGTTATATGGGGAAAAAGCCAAAAAATGTAAGCAAATGGCGCCAGGAGGACAAAACCCTAGGCTGGCTCAAAGACAAATACCCTCACCTCGCCGAGTGGCGAGAATTCGCGATGAAGTGGATCAAGGACCAATCAGTAAATCCACGGGGAAAGTTGACCGCACTCTCGCTCTTCTTTGAGCGGTATTTTGTTGGCCAGGGTTTATCCCTCAAGCCGGCACAGTTCCTTGCCCGTAGCTTCTCTTCGCCCGACGGAAAAGACCTGCCGGGCTTCTACGAAACGACCCTCCAAAAGGGAAGAACGGGCATCTCGATGAACAACTACGTGCACGACTTCCTCGAGTTTGTACTGAGTCAAGAGGATTTTACTGCACTCGCAGAGGACGGCCAGCTGGTGACTTCTACGTTATTCAGGAATCCCGTGCCTCCCATGTCCTATGGCGCAAGCGCGAGACCACGGGGTGAAAGGCCTAACCTTAAAAGCGACAGGAATCTTGGCTGGGTCCAGGAGAACCATCCCCAACTCACCGACTGGCGAGAATTTGCAGTTAAGTGGATCAAAGAGCAATCAGGTGCACTGCAAGCAAAGTTGGACGCACTCTCGAGATTCTTTGAGCGCTATCTCGTCGGGCAGGGTTTGCCTTCCAAGCCGGCGGAGTTGCTCGCGCGCCGCTTCATTTTGCCCGACGGAAAAGACCTGCCGGACTTCTACAAAACGGCCTGCCCGGATACAGAGCACGGTATCGGAAGGAACAACTACATCCACGACTTTCTCAATTTTGTACTGAGTCAAGATGAGTTTATCGAACTCGCAGACGACGGCCAGCGGGTGACTTCTACGGTATTCAGGAATCCCGTGCGTTATGTCGCCGCAACAAACTTGCCAAAGCGCGCCGAGAGTGTTTATAGTCCGCTGCCCTACATTTACATCGACGAGTTGCGGAAGATGCTTGCGGAAGGACCGAGTTTCCGTGACTGGAAATGGGCCCAGACCTCGCTCGGTGTCGAAATTGGAGGCAAGGGGAGCCAAGGCACGGATTGGTTCGATGTGATTGAGCATCAGATTGATCGGAACGACCCGGACTGTGTGTGGCGGACACGCACGATGAAGCTCACTGGCGAGGAGCGTCTGGAGATGTGGAGCCCGGTGCGCTGGGTGGGACTGCTTGTTAAGCTGATCCTGCCGCTCCGCACTTTCCAGGTCCGTGTGCTCGACTCCGGTGAAGCCGATTACCTTGTTTTCTCCTACAAGGAAATGAAATTTGTCGAGAATAGTAATAGTGATCTCAGGAAGGGCACCGAGCGGCGTCCCTTGCAACAAGGGATATTTCGCCGACCGCCAATGGCCTCCACCGGTGAACCTTCCGTTCCGGTCGTACTCTATGCAAACACGAACAAAACCGCCGACATCGCCAAGTCCGGTTCGGAAAAGGGCTACTGTTTTCCGTGGGTCTATGCAGGCGCATCGCTGCATGAGGACGTCATTTACTGGCTCGAAAAACTCCGCAATTGGCAGCAAAAGTACAACCCAATTTCCCGGCGCACGGCCTGGACGGAACTCGATTCACGCCACGGTCCTCTGAAGAGCGACCTGCAGCTGGCGGGGTATCCTGATGCCTGTTTCCTCTTCCGACTGGCGGAGGAACAAAGCACACCTCATCTGCCGCTCCGGAGGCAAATGCTGGAGAGGTGTTGGTTCAATCTGCTGGAGGCGTTCGAACAGCGGATCGCAGACCGCGGCCAGACCCACAGCCATGGCGAGCCAATTCGTTTCCTTCCGGAGGAGAAGAATCGGAGAAACGGATTGACAACCCTTTTCCCCCTACATAGCCTGCGTGTCTCCCTGATTACCGCATTGGCCCTGGACGGCAAGATGCCGCTCGAAGTCATGTACAGGATTGTTGGCCATAGCCGCCTAATAATGACGCTGTACTACATCAAACCTGGCATGAGCTATATGCTCGACGTGCTAAGCGACGCAGCAAAGCGGATGGAGGCACAGAAAGAACAGAGCCTTCTGAGATTCCTACAGAACACCGAGTTCGAGCAGCTGTTGAAAGATGCCATATGCAATGACCGTTCGAGTCTCGCTGCCGTCATCCCGCGCCATCCTGCGACGCGCAATGCGGCTGGCTGGATGCCTCTACATATAGGTATGTGCCTCGCTGGCGGGAACAATAGTGAGATTAGCGCAAACCAAGCAATACGCGGCTGCTACAACGGGGGGCCGATCCTTGTTAACCTTGGACCGAAGACCAAATACGGGCCTGTTCCGGGCGGGATCCAAAACTGCGTGCGATGCCGGTGGTTCGTTACTGAGCCGAAGCATTTGGTAGCATTGACAGGCCATTGTGACAATCTTTCCTGGCACTGCGACGAAGCAAGAAAGGCGGCCAGGGACCGGGAAGACGAGCTGAACCTGCTTAAAAAGCAACGGGCAGATAGAGAAGATGCCGGCCAGCCGTTCACTGAGTTAGCTGCCCTCGCGCGCGCCGAGAGGCAGTTCGAAAAAGCCGTGAAGAAATTGTCTGACCTCGTCCAGGACGTATCAATCTGCAGGGGTTTCATTGATCGCTGTATAGCTGCGCACAATCAAGGGCGGGACGGCATGCAGCAGTTGGTCCCCTTCGGCGATGGGGGCGAATTGAAAGCTGCCTTGGAATCGACAGATTCGGAACTGCTCCAGATCTCTGGCGTGTGCCAAAATGCGGAGATTTTTCCCGAAGAAGACATCGGCAACGCGGTGTATCGCCAGGCCGAGTACCTCGATGCGACCTTAATCCGGGAGAAGAAACCTCCCGTGTTCTTGTTGATGAACGAAAAGGAGAAACTGGTCGCCACCAATGCATACTTGCGCAACCTAGCCGCGCAGATGAACCCCGAAAATCCGTGGCTCGGAAAGAGGGATGTGATTGCGCTCATTGATGCGAAGAAGAGCCTCAGTGAGCATTTTGGGATGGACATAACCAGCCTACTACCCGAAAGTGCTAAAAGTGTCCTTTCCTCCGGCGCCCCTCAACCCGCAGATGTGGTCGAGATTTCCAATTCTTCGCAGCAACTCTTATTGGTAGGCGGCGCGCGATGAGCACGGTGAGTGTGAATCATCCGGATTCCCTGCTGGATTCCCTGCTTGCCAAGAGAGGGCGATCCAACAAGCGCGCCCATCTGTCACAGCTGCACGAGCTTTGCCGCAGGCGGCATCAATCCGGCTCTCGCGAATTCTCTTTGCCGGCCATCGGCCGATTAGCTGAAGAGCAAGGGATCCTCAAGGGCCGAGCGCTATACAACGCTCCCTCGGCCGACTACCGGGCGCTGATTCAGGCTTGGGCGGACTATGCCGGGCCGCCAGCGCCCAAATCACCGAAGTCGCATAAACAGACTGCGACCTACGAGTACATCAAGCGCATCCCTGATCCAGCCCTCCGCTCCAAGGTGCTGCTCATTATTGCCGAGCGTGACGATCTCAAAGCGCAACTCAATACCATAAAAGGGGCTACACAGTTGGATATCGTCCAACATCCCGGGGAACCAATGCAGGCAACGCTTGTATCGCGCCAACAGCCCGGAACCTTCACGCCTGCGCCTCAAACAGAAACGCCTACTGTGCTCCCACCGTTTTCGGAACTAACCAGAACGGAACGCGAAGCTTTGGTGAACTCCATATCGCCCGAATACTTGGGAATGCGAGGGCTGCAAATAGGGGAAGGCGGCGAAATCCTCGATAGGGCCGGAAGAACTGTCTTTGGGATTCGCTTTGTCAACGCAGTGCGCAAGATGCTGCGCCAGCCTGATCCGGCACAGAAGTACGTAGAGTCTGTGGTCAGTGTTACTGCCGACGAAGTCGACACAATCGAAATCACGACTGAACGCGAGCCGGTAGCTCCCGATAGTAGTACTCGCCACCCAAAATCCCGCAGGAGTGCGGGCGCAATAGCGATCAGTCACGGTTAATGCAACTTCGCGGCCTGTGACGCTTTCAGCGCGGCGGTCACAGCCGCCAAGCACGTCCGAACCGGATCGAACTGAGGCATTTACAATCGAAAAAAGCGAGGACACTTGGCCGAAATAGAAGTGAAAGTAAAGAAATTGCATCCTGATGCAAAGCTGCCTTCGTATGCTCACGCGCCCGACGAAGGGGAGCTAGGCGCGGATTTGTACTCAGTCGAGGTCCTAGATCTATTGCCGGGACAAATAAGGGCTGTCTCTACAGGAGTCGCGCTCGAGTTCCCGCGAGGATGGGGTGGGTTGATCGAGGACCGTTCCGGCCTCGCATTAAAGGGTGTTTGCACACTAGCAGGGGTGATCGACTCTGGATTTCGTGGCGAATTGAAGGTCGTTCTGATCAACTTAGGATCCGCGCCATATAGAGTCCAGATCGGTGATCGAATTGCCCAAATTAGAATGACGAAATGTCATACTGCGGCGTTCAGATTGAGCGATGTGCTGGCAACATCTTCGCGAGGAGAAGGTGGGTTTGGGAGCACAGGGAAATAAGGGGCCGGCTAAAAAGCCGCATCTGGACCGCCTTTTGGCATTCGCGACCAGACTACCTGCCTCTGCCCGGAAGGGGGTCAAGAGGACCGTGGAATAAATGGAGGGGACCCGCGAAGCGGGGAGGAATCCGTTTATGCCGCGAAAGCCTCTTGACGCACTGGAGGGCCTCACGCTAGCAAGCGCCGGGCAGGTGGGTTTTTAACACCTGCCCGGATGACTCACGGCGAGTGCGGGGTCTGGGGCGGAGCCCCAGCAGTCCCCCCCGCCCGGCTCCCGCGGGGGGGGGGGGGGGGGCGGGCCCCCCCCCCCCCCAGTCTGGCATGCTAAACACGCATCGCGTGAAAGATACCGGCTAGATTAGATACGCGAGAGGCCGACGGTGCGCGTCAGCTTTCATTGTCGTCCAGCTTGATTCGCCGAATCGGACGGCGTAGCTGGCTTTCGTCGTCGCTTCCATCAAGCCGCAACTGCTTTGGGCGATCAAATACTTGATGGACCTTGACGATTCTGTTCTTCTGCTTCAGTTTTCCGTTCTTCGACTCAACTTTCCAATGGAGTCGAACCCGCAACCGATCTCCCTCACCGAAACTGATCTCGTGATTGTGTACTCGCTGCCAAAAACCTTCGTCCTCGATTGTGGCGACGACGGTACTGCCCTCGTCAAAAAAACTCCAGGTACTCTTTTCCGTGAACGCGAGTTTGGAAACAATCAGAAGGGCGTCTCTCTCACCCTCGGTGGGGGTGCTGGCTGGCTCAAGCTCCCAAGAGTCTGTCCCGAAGGATTCTGCTTCTTGTTTTTCGATGGCCACCTGCTCCTGGTCGTCTTGCCGGACGGCCATACGGTCGAATCCCTCCAGGCGAAGTGGTTCAATCGCCTGGCCCAATGCGGCGCGAATCGCCGAATCTCCATACAGGTTGTAGACCACGCTGCTCACCGTCTTCTTATTCGTGCCCAACGTAATCTCGGTGTTATTTCCTGTTTGCGCAACTTCATCTGGCTTCTGCCCTTTCAGCCATTTCCAGACATCGATCAGGGTTTCGCCCCATTCGGTCCTCTTGATAAGGCCGATGGCGGAGGCTAGGGAGGCGGCTGTGAGGAATTGATGATGGGTTATGAAGCTCGCCGCGGCTTCGATCAAGTGCTGGTCGAGTTGGAGGTTCACTATGAATGAACCTGGCTCGAATTTCGACTCAACCAGGACTGCAGCTTCGCTCGCATCGCCGTTGATTACAGCGTTCCCTCGGTC
>Ga0302278_10006979_pt1 | contig 10532 bp, 5 predicted proteins | sample III_Bog_N3_2_FD_194543 | JGI IMG/M metagenome (GOLD analysis project Ga0302278, IMG submission 194543) | Peat permafrost microbial communities from Stordalen Mire near Abisko, Sweden - III_Bog_N3_2 | ecosystem: Environmental > Terrestrial > Soil > Wetlands > Peat | place: Sweden: Abisko... | reverse complement strand
GATGGAAAAGGGGATTGCGCGCTGGGCTGTGTTCTTCTGGGTTGGGTTACTGTGGTTGCCGGGCGTGCTTGGCGGGATCGCGCAGGAGGCTGACGGTGGGGTTGCGGGGGGCACTCCGCTGGCTGCGCGTCCGACTCATGCGCTGCGCGCGCGGCGATTTCTGGCAGGGCGCACGATGGCGGCCGGAGCTTCGGCGGCGGCAGCGATGGACGCGGCACGGCGGGAACATTTGGCGCTAGTGCAGGCGCAGGCCGGGATGGACACGGCACCGGCGCGCCCCGCGGACACTGGGATTGCAAAGCCGCGGGCGAATCCGCTGAATGCGGCGTGGACCGCGGTGGGACCGGCGCAGATTGTGAGCCAGAGCTTCGGCTACGTGACCGGACGGGTGACGTCGCTGGCAATCGATCCAGCAGATGCGACCGGCAACACCGTGTATATAGGAACGACCGGCGGCGGAGTTTGGAAGTCCGTGAATGCGGCGGGACCCGCGGGAAGCGTGACATTTGTGCCGCTGACGGACACGCTGCCGGTGTTCAGCGGCGGGACTGCCGTGCTGCCGTCGCTGAGCATTGGCACGATCAGCGTGAGCGCCGGCGTGGTCCTGGCCGGGACGGGCGATCCGAACGATGCCGCGGACTCGTACTACGGCGAGGGAATCCTGCGGTCGGCGGACGGAGGCGTGACGTGGACTGTCGCGCAGGAGTCAAATGACGGAGTGGCGGGCCACCACTCGTTTGTGGGACTGGGCGTGGCGGGGTTCGCATGGAGCAGCGTGACGCCTGGGCTGGTGGTGGCTGCGATGTCGCAGGCGGCCGAGGGTGTTCTGGTGAACGCGCCGGACGCGACCTACAGTGTGATGGGCCTCTACTATTCAGCAGACGCGGGTGCGACCTGGCAGATGTCAACGATCGAGGATGGTAGTCAGGTGGTGCAGCAGCCGGGGCCGGGAGGTTATCCGGGAAACGCTGCGACGGCGGTGGTGTGGAATCCCATGCGACAGATGTTCTATGCGGCCGTGCGGTTCCATGGAGATTACCAGTCGCCGGACGGAATGATCTGGTCACGGCTTCTGCACCAGCCGGGGACCGGGTTGACGGCGACGGCGTGTCCGACGAATCCGGGGGGCACAGGAAACCCGAGTTGTCCGATGTTTCGCGGGGCGCTGGCGGTGCAGCCGGCGACCGGCGACACCTTTGCGCTAACAGTTGATGCAAACAATGTGGACCAGGGGTTGTGGCAGGATGCGTGCAGACTGTCCGGTATGAACTGTGCGACGAGTCCAATTGCTTTTGGCGCAAGGTTGAATTCGGCTCCGCTCGATGTTGGGAGTGGCAATACGGCGATCGCGCAGGCGGACTACGACTTGTCGCTGGCGGCGGTGGCGAACGGCACAGACACGCTGCTGTTTGCGGGAGCAGTAGATCTGTATCGCTGCTCGATTGCCGCCGGATGCGTGCTGCGAAATACAACGAATGCGGAGAATGGATGTGCGGCACCTGCGAAGGTATCCCCTGCGCAGCACGCGATCGCAGCGTTGGCGGGGGCGGGCACCGGCGGCTTGCCGCTGGTGTATTTGGGGAACGACGGTGGGCTGTGGCGATCGTTGGACGGAGTAAACCAGCAGCAGGCGCCCTGCTCGTCAGACGATGCGACCCACTTCCAGAATCTGAATGGAGGATTGGGGTCGCTGGCTGAGGTGGTGAGTTTTGCCGAAAGCCCGACGGACGCGACTACGCTCCTGGCGGGACTTGGGGCTAACGGCACAGCTGCGACGGGGACAACGGCCGCGGGCGCGTGGCCGCAGATTTCGACGGGCGAAGGCGAGGCGGTGGCGATCGATCCGGTAAACCCACAGAACTGGTACGCGTCGACGGCTGAGGGCGTGAACGTGCGCTTTTGCGACGTTGGCAACGCGTGCGCAACGGCGAACTTTACCGGCAGTCCGACGATTGGGTATGCGCAATTGGAGTACGACGCGTCGCTGATCGATCCACCACTGCTACTCGATCCGGCGCTGACGACGAATGTGATGATTGGCACGTGCAGGGTGTGGCGCGGGCCGGCGCAGAGTGGGGCAAGTTGGCCGGGGACGAACGCCATCAGCACGGATATGGGTAAGACCGCCAATGGCGTGTGCGGCGCGACGAACGCGCTGGTGCGGGCGTTGGCGGCAGGGGGGCCGGCGAGCGGCGCGGTTGCGGCGCAGGATGCGGGCTCGACGGTGCTTTACGCGGGGATGGCCGGGACGTTTGATGGCGGCGGGAGCTTCGGCGGGCACGTGTTTGCAAATACTGCGGCCGGTAGCGCGAGCGCAAGCACGGTGTGGACCGACGTGGCCAAGTCCATAGTGACAAACGACGGAGCTGATGCGGGGGTGTTCAATCCGGGTGGATTCGATATCTCGTCGGTGGTGGCGGACCCGCATGACGCGACCGGAAAGACGGTATACGCAACCGTGATGGGATTCGCCGGGAACGGCGCGAACGCTCCTCATGTCTATCGGTCGGTAGATGGCGGCGCTCACTGGACGAATGTTTCGAGCAACCTCCCGAACGCTCCCGCGAATGGGATACTGGTCGACCCGAACGATGCGAACACGTTGTATGTCGCGATGGACACGGGGGTCTATGTCACGACCCAGGTGGCAACCTGTACGTCGGCGAACTGTTGGAGTGTGTATGGGGTAGCGCTGCCAGATGCACCGGTAGTGGCGCTGGACGCCGGCGCCCAGCTTCCGACGGGCGATGGCAGGTATGGGGAGCTGCGCGTGGGGACATACGGCCGCGGCATTTGGCAGATTCCACTGCTTACGGCGGTGTATCCGGCGGCTCCGGCGATGATGCTGAGCCCGGCGAGCCTCACGTTTGCGATTCAGGCAGTTGCGACAGCAAGCCCTGCACAGACAATAACGGTTACAAATTCCGGGAACGCAACACTGACCGTGACCCAAATTGTAACGACGGGAGATTTTGCGGAAATAGACAACTGCGTCGGGGCGGTTGGCGGCTTTGCAGTAGGTGCGAGTTGTATGGTCCAGGTGGTATTTCTGCCCACAGCCACCGGCGCGCGAGCCGGCGCGGTTACGATTTATGGCAATGTTTCAGGAGGACAGGCCTCCGTGACGCTTAGCGGGACGGGTGCACCCGCGGCCGCGATTGTATTGAGTCCGATCATGGTCACATTCTCTGGGACGAATGTGGGGTCGGCGAGCGCCGCGCAGTACGTTACTCTATCGAACACCGGAGGTGTGACGGCAACGCTACAGCCGCCAGTAGCGACCGGCGATTTCAAAGTCTCGGCGAACACCTGCGGCTCGACGCTGGCTGCCGGTGTGGGATGCACGGTCTCGCTCGAATTTGTTCCGACCGCTTCGGGGACGCGGAATGGAATCCTCAGTGTCATGGATAGCGTGGGGACGCAGACAGCGTCGCTGACCGGCATGGGTATGCTACCGGCAACGGATGCGCTGACACCGACCGCGCTCACGTTTGCGGCGCAGCAGTTGAATGCGGCGAGCGCGACCGAACAGGTTATCCTTACGAACTCTGGAGACGCGGCGCTCACCGGGATTGCGACACAGATTGCAAGCGGGGACTTTACGGTGGTGAATGGCTGCGGGAATTCGCTGAACGGGCACTCGTCGTGCGCGTTGCTGGTGGCGTTTGCGCCGAAGAGCATCGGAATGGATGCGGGCGCATTGACGGTGACAGATACGTATCGGTCGCAGACGGTGGCCTTGAATGGGATGGGAGTTGCGCCGCCAGGCGTGTCGCTGTCGCCGGTGTCGTCGGTCGCATTTGCGGCAATCGGAGTGGGGTTGAGCGCAGCGGCGCAGACGGTGACGCTCACCAACAATGGCGGGATGCCGTTGCTGATACAAAGCATGGCGGCGACGGGGGATTTCGCGATCGTGGCCGGGAGCGACTCCTGCGGAACAAGCCTGGCGGTGGGCGCGCAATGCACGGCGCAGATCGCTTTCTTGCCGACCGCAGCGGGGACTCGGGCCGGAAGCCTGACGGTGGTGGACAATGCCGGTTCGTCGCCGCAGAGTTTGCCACTGACAGGGATGGGCGTGGACTTCGCTCTTAGTGCAAACGGGAGCACTTCGGCGACGATTGCGGCGGGGTTCCAGGCAGTGTATCCGTTGCTGCTGACGTCGCTGGCGGGTGTGCCGGGGACGGTTGCGTTTACATGTACAGGCGTGCCGGCTCATGCAACCTGCGCGGTGACGCCCGGGGCCCCGGAGTTGGGAGGAACGACGACGGTCAGTGTGACGATTGCAACCAGCGTGGCCGGTGCTTCGTTGCAGTGGCCGGTGATTGGGCGACGTAAGCAGCTCCTGTGGCTGGCGGAACTGCTGCCGCTGGGTCTGCTTGGATTTCGGCGAAGCCGATTGCGGGGGGCCGCCGGAATTGTGGCGCTGGGGTGTATGTTCGCGTTGGCGGGGTGCGGAGCTTCGCGAATAATTCCGACAACGGGAACAGGCGGTGGGTCGACAACGAATCCGACGCCGAGCGGTACCTACAACGTGACGGTTTCGGGGGCGAGCACAGGGTTGACACGGAGTGTAGGACTGACGCTGACAGTGCAGTAAGTCGAATCGCTATGCGGATTGGCCGGCAGCCACACCCGATGACCACGCCCATTGGAAGTTGTAGCCGCCGAGCCATCCGGTGACGTCGACGACTTCGCCGATGAAGTAAAGCCCGGGGATGGTGCGGCTCTGCATGGTACGCGCGTCGAGTGAGTTCGTGTCGACACCGCCAGTTGTGACTTCAGCTTTGTCGTATCCTTCGGTACCGGCAGGCGTGATGCGCCAGGCGTGCAACTGGCGTTCCATCTCGACGAGGGTGATGTTGGGGAGCGCGCGGGACTGAGCGTCGACGGGATGGGCGCGGGCGTGCAGGGCGCGCCACCGGTCGGCCAATCGGCCGGGGACGATGGTGCGGAGTTCCTGCGCAGTGGCAGCCAGGTCACGGCGAGCGTCGGGGTGGTTAAGGTGCGCGAAGATGCGGAGGTTGGCGGCGTCAGTGGGCGGTGGCGAGTCGGGGGCAAGGTCAAGGGAAATGGGTTCGCCAGGGTGCCAGTATGAGGAGATCTGCAGGATTGCTGGGCCGCTCAGACCACGGTGGGTGATAAGCATCTTCTCCCGAAAAGCACTTCGTGCTGTTCTCGGCTTCGCGCTGGCCCTGCCGGACAACGCGGTGGTTGGGATTGACGCGATGACTTCGGCGGATATGCCGGCAAGATCGCACCAGTCGCCTTGATCTTGCGAGTTGAAGACCAGAGGAACAAGGCCGGGACGCGTCTGGACGATCCCGTGATTGAACTGCTTGGCTAGGTCATAGCCGAAGGAGGTGGCACCCATCTTGGGGATGGAGAGCCCGCCGGTGGCGACGACGAGCGAAGCAGCCTCGATGGGGCCGGCAGAGGTTTCGATCCGAAACCGATTGTCGGCGTAGGAGACCGAGACGATGGCAGTGGAGAGTTGGATGCTGGCGTTGGCATCGGCACACTCGCGCAGCAGCATGTTGAGGATGTCGTGGGCGGAGCGGTCGCAGAAGAGCTGGCCGAGCGTCTTCTCGTGGTATGGGATGCCGTGTTTTTCGACCAGAGCGATGAAGTCCTGCGCAGGGTAGCGTGCAAGCGCGGACTTGGCGAAGTGGGGGTTGGCGGAGAGGAAGTTTTCAGCGCGGGCGTTCAGATTAGTGAAGTTACAGCGGCCACCGCCCGAGATGAGAATCTTCTTGCCGGGACGATCCGCGTGTTCGAGGACGAGGGTGCGGCGACCGCGGCGGCCGGCCTCAATGGCGCACATCAGGCCGGCGGCGCCAGCTCCGAGAATGAGGACGTCGACTTCGACTTCGGTGACAGGGGGCATCATTTGTGACGTGATCGTTTGATCGTACAACGTATGCTGAGGTACGCGCATATTATGGCTACCAGCAGTATGTCGCGAAGGAGAAAGATGAAGATCGATTCGAAGGATTTCCTGATAAGGCCAGGCGAAAAGGTGAGGCTGAAGGATCGGCCAACGAAGGTGAAGCCCGTATACAACTCCAAGGAAGAGTACAAGGAGCTGCTGGAGAAACACGTCAAAGAGCTCAGCTCAATACAGCAACTTCTTTACGGTTCAAACAAATATGCCCTGCTGCTGGTCTTCCAGGGAATGGACGCCGCCGGCAAGGACGGCGCGATCCGGCATGTGATGTCTGGGGTGAATCCGCAGGGCTGCGAGGTGGCTAGCTTCAAGCAGCCGAGCGCGGAAGAACTGGAACATGATTTTCTGTGGCGTGCGGAACAGCGGTTGCCGGGGCGCGGACGGATAGGCATCTTCAACCGTTCGTACTACGAGGAGGTGCTGGTGGCGCGGGTGCATCCAGAGATTCTCGTTGGAGAAGGGGTGGCCGATACGCCGCACGACTCGAAGGACGTCTGGGACCAGCGCTATCGCTCGATTCTGGACATGGAGAAACACCTGCATCGCAATGGGACGCGCATTGTGAAGTTCTTTCTGCACCTATCGAAAGAGGAGCAGAGAAAGCGGTTTCTGGCGCGGATCGATGAACCCGACAAGAACTGGAAGTTCAGCATGGCGGATATTCACGAACGGAAGTACTGGAAGAGCTATATGGAGGCGTTTGAGGACTGCCTGCAGGCGACCAGCACGAGTCATGCGCCGTGGTATGCCGTGCCCGCAGACGACAAGGAGAATGCGCGGCTGATTGTGTCGCGAATTGTTCTGGATGCGCTGGGCGAATTGAAGATGTCGTATCCGAAGACGACAGCGAAACGCCGGGCGGAGTTGCTGGCGATTCGCAAGGCGCTGGTGAAGTAATCGCCCCAGGGACTATTTGTGGGCGCTGGAGCCGCCCTGGGTCTTGGCGATGGTCTTCTTTTTGATGCGCTTCAGCATCTGCGCCAGGGTAGTCTCGTTCATGGCGAGGACCCCTTCGGCCCGGACCCGCTTCAACAGGCCCGCAATGGCCGGATCGTCCAACTCGAGCCAGTCGTTTTCAGTGGCCACATAGACGTCGCCGAGGCCGATCTGCTTGGCGGGGAGCTTCAGCTTGGCTCCTCCATGAGGTCCCTTACGCTGTTCGATCAGGCCCTTCTTGTGTAAAAGGAGGAAACAGCGGCGAACCATCACTGCGCTCTCGGTGAGCTGTTCTGCGATATCCGCTGAGGTATGCATGGTGCTTGGTTCTGATGCCAACACCGTCAAGATTCTAAGACTTAGTCCAAAACGACCGCTTTGTGCCATGCAGAGCAAACTACCACACCGAGGGTTAATCCGACTACCACCAAAATATAGAAACTTGTCACCCTGCAGGCGGTCGGGAGGCCCTGGTTTCCCACGACATCGCCGCGCCAAATGCTATAGCCTTCAGAGGTGAATATTCTCTTTGTTGGGGACGTGTTTGGGCCTGCGGGCCGGCGAATCGTTCGGGAACATCTTGGGCATGTTGTGGAGACCAATGCGGTCGACTTGTTGATCATCAACGGGGAGAATGCGGCAGGCGGCTTCGGACTTACGCCTTCGATTGCGGAGGAACTGTTTGATCTGGGCGCCCACGTGATTACAACGGGCAACCACATCTGGGACAAGAAGGAGATCTTTGAATACATGACTGTGCCCGCGGACTCGCACGGGCGCGGGCGTAGGGTGATCCGGCCCGCGAACTACGCGGTGGGGACGCCGGGCTTCGGTATGTATGAAGGCGAGTTGCCGACCGGACAAGCGTATGCCGTGATCAATTTGCAGGGGCGGGTCTTCATGTCGAGTTGCGACGATCCATTTCGCAAGACGGACGCACTGCTGGCGGGGATTGCCGCGAAGGTAGTCCTGGTGGACATCCACGGTGAGGCGACCAGCGAGAAGATGGCATTGGGGTGGTATCTGGATGGGCGCGTGACGGCGGTGCTGGGGACGCACACCCACGTGCCGACGGCAGATGAGCGGCTGCTGCACAAGGGCACCGCGTACCAGACGGATGTGGGGATGAGCGGTCCGTTCGACTCCGTGATCGGGGTGGAGACGGAGATGGTGGTGCAGCGCTTCCTGACCGGAATGCCGGGCAAGTTCGAAGCCTCGAAGGCAAACCCGAAGATGTGCGCGACGCTGATCGAGTGCGATGGAGGAACGGGGCGCGCGACGGGGATTCGGCGGTTCATGCTGGGGGAATAGCGCCGGAAGACCGCCAGTGACGAGTTGCGGATTAACCCGAATGAGACCGGGTATCATGCGTGCATGAAAATTTCCTGGTTTTCCCGGCGCGTGAATCCCGCTGTGCTTACGGTGTTGCTTGCCAGCGTGAGCTTTGCGCAGCCAACGGCGCGGCCTATAGCGCAGGCTAGTGCGGCGCTGATGCCTCGGTTGGAGCAGAAGGATGGACGCTGGGCGCTGATGGTGGACGGCGCGCCGTACCTGATGCTCGGCGTGCAGGTGAATAATTCAAGTGCGTGGCCTGGCGTATTGCCCGAGGTGTGGCCGGCGGTCGATCGGCTGCATGCGAACACAGTGGAGGCTCCCGTGTATTGGGAGCAGTTGGAGGCGACCAAGGGCAAGTTTGATTTCTCCGTGGTGGATGCGCTGTTGGCTGGGGCACGCGCGCACAAGGTTCACCTGACGCTGCTATGGTTCGGCACTTGGAAGAACGGCAACCCGCATTATGTGCCGGAGTGGGTGAAGCGCGATCCGGTGAAGTATCCGCGGGTGGTGGGTCCGAACGGCGAGGTGCGGGACACGATGTCGCCCTTCGGAACGGCTACGCTGGAGGCGGACAAGGCTGCGTTCGCCGCTCTGATGCGACACCTGAAGACGGCAGATCCGCGGCACACCGTGATTCTGGTGCAGGTGGAGAACGAAATCAACGCATATGGCAGCCAGCGGGATTATGCGCCCGAAGCGGTGAAGCTGTTTGATGGGCAGGTGCCGGCTGAGTTTGCGGCGGCGATGAAGGTGAAGGCTGGAACGTGGACCGAGGCGTTCGGCGCCGAGGCGGAGAATACATTCCAGGCGTGGTCGATTGCGCGGTACGTGGAGCAGGTGGCGAAGGCCGGCAAGGCTGAGTATGGGCTGCCGCTGTACTTGAATCATTCGCTGAGCGACCCCACGGCGGCCCCGCGCGAGGGACGGTTGCCGTGGCCGGCCATGACGGACCATGTGCTGGATATCTGGAAGGCGACGGCGCCCTCGATCGATCTGATTGCGCCGGACATTTACATGAGCGACGCGGTGAAGTACGGGCGCGTGCTGGATGGATATGGCCGGGCTGGAGACTCCAAAGGCCGGGGCGGCAACGCAATGTTTGTTCCGGAGACGACCAACACGGCGGCGGGTGCGCGCTTCTTCTTCGCTACACTCGGTCATGGGGCGATTGGGTGGTCTCCGTTTGGGCTGGACTTGACGGGTTATTCGAACGCTCCGTTGGGTGCGCCGGTGGTGGACGAGAAGCTAATCGACCTGTTTGCCCTGAACTACAAACTGGTGGGACCGATGGACCGCGAGATTGCGCGGCTGAACTTCGAGGGCAAGTTACAGGCGGTTTCCGAAGACCCTGCTGTACACCAGCAGACGCTGACGTTTGGGGCGTGGACAACAACTGTGGCGTATGGGCTGCGCGTGTTCGGAAGGGCGGCGAATCCACCGGGGAATGCGGAGCCGGTGGGACGGGCACTCGTGGCGCAGCTTGGGCCGGATGAGTTTCTGGTGACGGGCGTATCGACGCGGGTGGATTTCAAGCCGAGTGCGGCGGGGAAGCATACGGAGTTTGTCCGCGTGGAAGAGGGAACGTATGTTGACGGAAAGTGGAAGTTTCTGCGCATATGGAATGGCGACCAGACGGATTATGGTCTGAACTTTACGACGCAGCCGCAAGTGCTGCGGGTTACGTTGATGAGTTATTAGGTTCGAGGTACCGGGTTCGAGGAGAGACATGAATCGTCGGGAGTTCTTGCAGAGTACGGCGGCTACTGCGGTGGCTGCAGGTGTGGTGCGCGGGCTGCCGGTGGAGGCGCAGAGTGCGGCGGCGGAGGCTTGGCCGGAGAATGGGACGCTTATTCCGGACGACGGGTGGAAGCTGTGGCTCGATCCAAAGGCCGAGTGGAAGCAGGATGCAATCTTTCTGCCCGAGGATGTGACACGCGATGCCGACGGCACGCTGCTGGGTAACGGAAAACCGCTGCCGGTAAATCCGCCGACTGAGGGCTGGCCCGTGCTGGGACTGATGCCACGGGACGCTGCGGGCGGCATTTCCGTGACGCTGCCCGGGACGGTGGAGCAGCACTACTGGGGAAAGTTTGGCGCGGGAGCGGACGGCAAGCCACGGCCGTATACGCCGGATGAGTACAGGTATGCGGCGGACGATCCGGTGCCGCAGAATGGGGCGTACTTCGGGGTCTCGTGGTGGCATCGGGCGATCGATATTCCGGTGTCGATGGCGGGCAAGCGGATCTTTCTGCATGTGCGGGGGGCGCATCTGCGGGCCGAGGTTTATTTGAATGAGAAGCTGGTGGGCTACTCGATT
>Ga0302278_10006977_pt1 | contig 10534 bp, 7 predicted proteins | sample III_Bog_N3_2_FD_194543 | JGI IMG/M metagenome (GOLD analysis project Ga0302278, IMG submission 194543) | Peat permafrost microbial communities from Stordalen Mire near Abisko, Sweden - III_Bog_N3_2 | ecosystem: Environmental > Terrestrial > Soil > Wetlands > Peat | place: Sweden: Abisko... | reverse complement strand
GGCCGTCGTCTACGAGCGCACCATCGACGTCCCCGCCGAGCGCGAACGCTTGACAAAGGACATCGCGAAGTATGAGAAAGGTCTGGCCGCCGCCGAGCGCCAGTTAGGCAACGAAAGCTTTCTGGCAAAAGCGCCGTCCAATGTAGTCGAGGGCCTCAAAAAGCAGGAATCCGAAACCCGCGCGCTGTTAGAAAAAGCCCGCGCAGCCCTGAACGCGTTACCAAGCGCATAACCGGTCCCGGTCTTTGTTTTCTGACCACTGACCACTGTTCACTGACCACTGCCTTATGGACTGGAAAAGCACACGCATTGACGCGCTGTTGGAGCAGGCACTGGTTGAAGACCGCGCCGTGTCCGACTCCACCACGAACCTCACCATCGATCCCGAACTGCACGCCTCGGCAGCCATCATCGCCCGCCAGGAGATGGTGGTCTGCGGCCTCGGCGCCGTGCCGCGCTTCTTTGAGATTTTCGAGCGCCTCGACACGCGCACCGTCGCGCCAACACGCTTTGAGGTCGTCAGCCATCCCGAAATGTTCGACGGCGTGCGAGCCCATCCCGGCCAGGTGCTCGCAGTCATCCGCCACAACGCCCGCGCCCTGCTCAGTTGCGAGCGCGTGATCCTGAACCTCATGCAGCACTTGAGCGGCGTCGCCACGCTCACCCGCCAGTTCGCTGACGCCATCCAGGGCACGCACACTCACGTGCTCGACACCCGCAAAACCGTGCCCGGCCTGCGCGTTCTTGAAAAGTACGCTGTCATGTGCGGCGGAGGAACCAACCACCGCATCGATCTCGCCTCCGGCATTCTCATCAAGAACAACCACATCGCTCTCGGCGGTGGACTGCCCACAGTCCTCACCCGCGCCCTCGAACGCCGCAAAAAAGGCCAGCGCGTGCAGGTTGAAGTCCGCACCTCGCAGGAGCTTGAAGAAGCGCTCAAGTATGGGGCCGAAGCCATCCTCCTCGACAACATGTCGCCGAAAGAAGTGAAGCACTCCGTCGAGCGCATCAGGCGAGAGACCGCAGGCGAGCCGCGCGTCGAGCAGGGAGGCCGCTGGATTCCCACCGAAGCCTCAGGCGGCATCCGGCTTGAGACCATCCGCTCCTACGCCGAAACCGGTGTGGACTTTATCTCGGTCGGCGCGCTCACCCACTCCGCCAAAGCCGCCGACATCTCCATGACCATCACGGCCGAATAATGTTTGACCTGGCCGCGCTCGAATCCGCTGGAGACGATGGCCTCGGCGGCACCATCTTTGCTGGCCATCTCCACTTCTCGCCCGTCACCGACTCCACCAACGACGACGCTCTTGCCGCGGCCCGCAAAGGCGCGCCCCACGGCTCGGTATTTTTTGCCGACGAGCAGTTGGCCGGCCGCGGCCGCGGGAATCATGGCTGGCACTCTGCCGCCGGTGAAGGCCTCTACGTCTCAATCCTGCTGCGCCCGCAATTTCCAGCTTCGCGACTGCCCCTGCTCTCGCTCGCGGCGGGTCTCGCTGCAGCGGATGCCGTACATGCCGCCGCGGGATTGACCATCGACCTGCGCTGGCCCAACGACCTGCTCATCGGCCCGCGCAAAACCGGTGGCATCCTCGTCGAGGCGAAAATCGAATCCACAACCGAGCCCCACGCAGTGCTCGGCATCGGAATCAATGTCCATCAGCGCAGCTTCGCCGCCGGCCTCAGCACGGAGGGAACCTCGCTCGACCTTGAAGCCGGCCGGCGCATTCCCCGCCAGCGCCTGCTCGTTTGCCTGCTAAAATCGCTGGAGCGAGAGACACTTACCCTTGCTGAGGATGTGGCAGAATCGATTCCCGCCCGCGTCAGCCAGACTTCAACATGGATCAGTGGCCGCAATGTTGAAGTACACGGCCCGCAGGCGTGTACCGGCGTGACAGCCGGGCTCGACTGGAATGGCTTCCTCCTCGTACGCACGCCCACGGGAATCGTGACCGTGCAAACCGGTGGCATCCGCGCTCTTCCGTCGGCCCCTGCAATCGAGGATTAGATCGACTATCAGAAATCTGGACTGAACCAACATGCTCCTTGCTCTCGATGTCGGCAATACCAACACGGTCCTCGGCCTCTTTCGGCTCGACACTGAAAAGCCGGAACTCGCCGCCCATTGGCGCGTCACCACCCATCGCACCCAGACCGTGGATGAGTATGGCGTCTTCTTCGTCAATCTCTTTGAGATGCACGGCATGGCCCCCAAGCAGGTCACGCACATCATCATCGCTTCCGTTGTGCCGCCGGTCGACTCCACGCTCCGCCAGGTCTGCGAACTGTATTTCAAGATCGAGCCCATGTTCGTCGAGCCCGGAATCAAGACCGGCATGCCCATGCTCATCGACAATCCCACCGAGCTCGGCGCAGACCGGCTCGCCGACTCCATCGCTGCCTACGAGCGATTCCGCGGTCCGTGCATCGTGGTCGACTTCGGCACTGCCACCAAGTTTGAAGTGATTTCGGCGCGCGGTGAGTATATGGGTGGCGCCATCGCTCCCGGCCTCGGCCTCAGCGCCGATGCGCTCTTCAACCGCGCCGCGCGTCTCAGCCGCGTCGACATCAAGCGCCCCGCCAAGGTCATCGGGACCAACACCGTGGGCCATCTGCAAAGCGGCCTCTATTTCGGCTACATCGGCCTGGTCGACGGCATCCTCGAGCGCATCCTCGCAGAGCTGGGCCCCGATCTCGACCCAAAGCCGCGCATTATCGCCACCGGCGGACTGGCACGCATGATCGCCGAGGACTCGCGCTACATTCAGGAGATCGACGAGTGGCTCACCATCGACGGCCTGCGCATCCTGTTTGAACGCAACCGCTCGGCCAAACCCCGCGGGCGTTCACACTAAAGCCGACAAAGCTGGTTTGCTACGAGGCGCGGGTGCCCCTGGTCTCGCCTTTGAGACCAGGGAACGCATGAACTCCACCAACGAATTCTTCGGGGTAGAAATCCAGGTCATCCCGTGCTGAACTATTTCAACTACTTCACCGAGATCGAGGAGCGCTTCCAGCAGCGGCGGGGATCGCTGTTGCTGCTCTCCACGCTCGACTGGGCGCTGATTGAAACCTGGCGCGAGGCCGGCATTCCGCTTGAAGCTGCATTGCGCGGCATCGATGCGGCTTTTGACAAATACGAAGCACGCCAGAAGCGCGGCCGCATGCGCCGCATCAATGGCCTGACCTGGTGCGCGCAGGCCGTCATGGATGCTGCCGTCGAATTGAATGAGGCAGCGGCCGGCTCGGCCTCCACTCCCACTACACCCACCGATTCCGGCTTCGAGCACGCGCGCGTGGCCGCACACCTTGATTCGGCTGCCGTCGCACTGGATGCCTCCGCCGTCGCTCCTGAAGCCTGTGCCGCAACCGCAACCCGCCTGCGCGAACTGGCCGCCGAAGTGCGCGCCGCAAGTGACCAGAACTCACCGCATGTCGATCTCGAAGCTCTTGAACGCTCCCTCACCGTTCTCGAAGAGAAGTTATTCGCAGCACTCAAGGCCGCGGCTCCTGAAGAATTATTGGTCGGCCTTAAGGAGCACGCAGCCCGCGAACTCGCCCCCTACCGCAGCCGCATGGGCGTTGTGCAACTGCGCCAGGTCGAAAACCAATTCGTCCAAAAGCAACTGCTCGTCCATTACAGTCTGCCGCGCCTCAGCCTGTTCTACATGAGCCAGCAATGAAGCAGCGCCGAACCCCACGCACAACCAAGCGCCCGCGAAACCCGCAGCCCGGGAAGGCGCAGGCCGTACCTCGTGAGCTCCCTCAGATCACAGAGCCCGTTGCAATCGAAAAACCTATCTACGGCGGCGCGTTTCTCGCGCGAGTTGAGGGCAAGGCCGTCTTCGTTCCTCTCACGCTGCCCGGCGAACAGGTGCTCATCCACGTCACAGACGACAAAGGCGCCTACGCCACAGCGGAAGCCGATGCAATCGTCACGCCCTCGCCCCAACGCACCATGCCCGCATGCCGCCACTTCGGCGCCTGCGGCGGATGCCACTATCAACACGCGAGCTATCCGGCACAAATCGCCTTCAAGCAAGCCATCCTCCGTGAAACGCTCACCCGCGCAGGCGTAAACCCACCGGAACAAATTACCGTGCTAGCCGCCGAAACCGAAGCGCACTCCTGGGCTTATCGCAATCGCCTCCGCCTCGCCTTCAGCGCCGATGGAACTCCCGGCTATCGCGGCCGCCGCTCGCATGCCGTCGTTCCCATTGCCGAGTGCCCCATTGCCGCGCCGGCGCTGGTCTCCTCCCCGGCAATCTTCGCTGATATCGCCCGCCGCCATTCGCCCTCACTGCGCCCCACCGAGCTTTCCCTCTTCACCAACGCCGACGAAACCTCGATGCTGGCCACTGTCTTCACCTCCAGCGCAACTCCAGCGCAATTTGAAGAATTCGCCAGTGCGGTCGCCGAAGAAATCTCCGCTCTCAAGGGAGTTGACCTAGTGAGTGAAGGCCGCGGCAGTGATCGCAACCAGTCCCGCCAGCCGCGCACCGTTGCGCGATGGGGCCAGGAATCCATCAGCTATCGCGCAGCCGGCTTCGACTATCGCGTAGACCACGGCGCCTTCTTCCAGGTAAACCGCTGGCTCGTGGATGGCCTCGTCGCACAGGTTTGCGCCAACTATCGCGGCCAACTCGCGTGGGATCTCTTTGCAGGTGTCGGGTTGTTCGCGCGTCAACTCACGGCCCGCTTCGCAAGCGTCGTCGCGGTTGAGTCCGCTCCCCCCGCCGTCGCTTCACTTGAAGAAAATCTGCGCGGCACAACCGGTTCCGCAGTGCGCTCGTCCACGCTCGACTTCCTCCGCCAAAAAAGCAAACCCAGAGCCGCCGTAGCCCCTGACTTGATCGTCGTCGACCCGCCGCGCACGGGCCTCGGCCCTGAAATTACCACCCTGCTCGGCGCGATCGCAGCGCCGGCCCTGGTCTACGTCTCCTGCGATCCGGCCACCTTGGCCCGCGATCTGCGCGCGCTGCTCGCCACCGGTTACAGCCTCCATTCCGTTGCGCTCGCAGACCTGTTCCCGCACACCCACCACCTTGAGACCGTGGTCCATCTCCGCCGCGCCTGATACGCTGATCTCGCAACTCCGATTCGATTCTAAGGCGCGATGGAACCCGCATCCCCCATCTCCGGGCAGCCCCCTGCCGGCCAAACCGCCGCGCCCTTGTTTCATGCCGCGTGGCAGTTTGCTGTAGGAATCACCATCGCCCACTGGCTCTGGCTGCGGCCAAGTCTCGTTCTTTTGGCCTTGGCGCTGGTAGCTGTGCTCGCTGTCGTGGCTGCATTCCGCGCCCAGCGCATCGTCTTTGTGCCGCTTGCCGTTCTCTGGATCCTGCTGGGAGCATGGTGTGCTCTCATGCAGCCCCAACCCGCTCCCGCACCGGTGCTTGCTTCCCTCTCTGATGGTCTTCTCCGAACCGTGGAAGGAACCATCGTTGAGACCGGTTCGATACGCAACGATGCCGAGCTGAGCCTGAACGAGGATCCAGCCCATGCCGAGCCCGAAGCCGCCAGGCAACCGCCCGATCCTGCCCAGAGTGCGTCGCGGCCCAGCCAGACCTTTGAACTCAACGCCAGCACTCTTGAGGTGGCAACAGATACCGAAGACGCGCAACTCCCCGTGACAGGCCATGTTCGCCTCACCGTGCGCTGGCCTGCCAATGTCGAGCCAGCGCCCTTTCACTGCGGAGACCGCATCCGCGCGATCGTCCGGCTCTTGCCGCCTGAGATCTATCACGACCCCGGCGTCTGGAGCCGCGAGGACTACCTCCTCGACCAGGGCATCACCTCCAGCGCCACTCTGAATATCGACCGCGTGGAAAGCCTCGGCCAAACCGGCAACGCGCGCACTCTGCTGGCTTGTCGCATCGGCGCTCTGCAGCAGGCAACCACCCAGAAACTGCTGGCCCTGCCCGCGGCCATGCGCCGCTTGCCGGCTCCGCTCCGCCTCACCCCCGGCGACGCCATTATGATGGCCGCCATGGTTGCCGGTGACCGCACCTACCTCACGCATTCTCTGCGCGTCGGCTTTGAGCGCACCGGCTCCTTCCACATGCTGGTGGTCTCCGGATTCCATCTCGCCATCGTGGCCGGGTGCATCTTCTGGCTTGCGCGCCGCCTGCGCTTGCCGCGCGTACCCGCCACGCTCCTCACCATCGCCGCCTCCTTTGGCTATGCCTTCTTCACGGGTTTCGCCACGCCAGTCCAGCGTTCGCTGTGGATGGTCACACTCTACCTCGTCGGCCGCCTCATCTATCGCGAACGCAGCCCCATGAATACCATCGGCTTTGCCAGCCTGTGCCTGCTCGCCATCAATCCCCGCAGTCTGTTCGACTCAAGCCTGCAGATGACGCTGCTCGCCGTCATCGCCATCGCCGGCGTCGCCATGCCACTGCTGCAGGGCACCATCCACCCCTACGTCAGCGCTACGCGCGACCTCCGCCTCAAGGCCATCGACGGCAAGCTGTCGCCGCCCCTCGCACAGTTTCGCGAGACCATGCGTTTTGCAGCCGCGCAACTGCAGTTCACCGGCAATGACCGTCTCGCTTGGCGCATCTTTCCCTGGTTGATCCGCTTTCTGCTTCGCCTTGTCGAGCTGGTTACCATCTCTCTAGTGGTCGAGTTGGCCATGACACTGCCCATGGCGATTTACTTTCATCGCATCACCATCTTTGCGCTGCCTGTCAACGTTCTCATCCTGCCGCTGTTGTTGGTGCTCATGCCTGCAGCCTTGCTCACGCTGCTCGCGCTCTTCGCCTGGCCCTCAGCTGCCGTGCTCCCGGCCATGGTGGTCGCCGTCGTGCTCCACTTCAGTGTCTGGCTCGTGCATCTTTTTGGCTCGTTCGCCTATGGCGATTTCCGCATTCCGGGCCCGCTTCTCTGGCAGTCAGCCGCTTTTTGCGCGCTGCTCGCGGCGGCCATCCTGCTTGCTCATCGCAGCTTGATCGCAACCAGCCCCTGGCAGCGCCGTTTTGCGTGGCTCGCGATGATCGCCGCGGCGCTGGCCGCGGTTGTCCCGCGCCCCATCGACCATCCCCATAACGCGCTGCTTTTCGAGGCCATCGACGTGGGCCAGGGCGATTCGCTGCTGCTCATCACCCCCGAAGGCAAAACGCTGCTGGTGGACGGCGGCGGTTTCGGCGGAAGCCCGCGCCAGGCTCCGCCGGAATTCGACATAGGTGAAGAAGTGGTCTCTCCCGCCCTATGGGCGCGCGGCATTCGCCATCTTGACGCCGTCGCCCTCAGCCACGCGCACTCTGACCACATGGGCGGTTTGCCGGCCGTGCTGCGCAACTTCCATCCCGATGAGCTGTGGGTGGGCAACAATCCACGCAATGAACCCTACGACGCACTGCTCGACGAAGCCGCCGCACTTCGCGTGAAACTGCGCACACTCCATGCCGGAGATGCGCTCACGCTGGGCAGCGCGCAGATCGCCGTCCTCGCGCCCTTTCCCGGCTACCAGCCCGGCGTCGAGCCCTCGAACAACGATTCACTTGTGCTCCACGCCGCCTGGGGCGCATCCTCGGTTCTTCTTGAAGGCGATGCGGAAGCTCCTATTGAAGACGCCATGCTCCCAGAGCCGATGCTCCCAAGCACCCTGCTCAAAGTGGGCCACCACGGCAGCCTCACCTCCACGCGACCCGAGTTCCTGGCCCGCGTTTCCCCTCAGTGGGCTGTCATCTCCTGCGGACTGCGCAATCGTTACGGCCATCCCCGCCAGGCTGTCCTCGAAGAGCTGCAGGCAGCCCGCGTCCGCACCTATCGCACTGACGTTGACGGCGCCACCTGCTTTCGTCTCGACGGAAAATCCGTCATTCCCGACCCCGCCTGCGCCACAAGCCAATATCCCTGATGTGATTTCTTGCCGCAATTTCTTGACGCAACCAGCCAAACCGCCCTTCCACTTCGCCCGCCCAACGCAAACAAAAAAATGCCGGTCACCGCTTGGCGCGATGACCGGCTTCGTAATTTGTGCAACCTCGTTGAATCAATCCGCTTAGAAGCTGATCTTCACCGAGGCCTCAAGGATACGGGAACTGGCCACACCGTTGACATTGCCAACGCCGCTGCCCAGGGTTCCGGTGATCTTTCCAAGGTTGGAACCAACCGTTCCGTTCGGCAGCCCGAATGCCGGGGTATTGGTCATGTCGAAGGCGTCGAAGCGGGCTTCGAGCGTGGACTCCCGGTAGATGGGAAAGTTCTTGAACAGCGACACGTTGTCTGAGAAGTATCCCGGGCCACGGAACTGGTTGCGTTGTGAGGTCCCGAGTACGCATGGAAACGGTTTGGCGGTTGTCCAAGCCGTGCAAGACGGGGCCGCCGAGAAAGCAGATGTGTTGAACCATGGAGTGTTGGCAGCCCTGGTGACGCTATGATTCACCTGGAACGAGCCATTGTAATTGGCCGTCTGGGTGGTTCCCGGCGTCGCACTGCTGGCATTGGACACTGTAAAAGGCAGGCCCGACAACATGCCGATGGTGGCCGAAGTCTTCCAGCCGCCCAGGGTGTAGGCGCCGATGCCGGAGTTGAAGAGACTGTGACCGCGTCCTGCCGGTAGCTCGTAGGTGACGGTCTGCTCAAAGTTCTTCTTGCGGTCAAAGTCGAGCAGGTTGTAGTTGCGCCGCAGATCGCCGCTCCAGAACAGCACATTGCCGTCTTGCGCGCCGGTTTGGTAGCCTTGCGCCTTGCCCCAGGTGAATGCGGAGTTGAAGGCGAGGCCATTGTTGTAGCGGCGAGTGAACTGCACCTGCAGCGACTCATAGTTGCTTGAGAAACCCAAGAAGTACTGCGTTACCGAAGCGGTTTTTCCAAACGCCACATTGAACGGATCATACGTGCCGCTCTGGCCATAGATCCGGGGCTGGTTGATGTTCTGAGCGACGTCGATGCGCGTACCGTGATTGGCGACATACGCGATTTGCAGCGTCATGTTGTGTGAGAAGGACTGCTGAACCGCCGCGTTCCACGAAGACACATAGGCGTTCTTGAAGTTCGTGGGAATCAGGAGATTGGACAGTCCGATCGTCCCGTTGGCCGCACTTTCAATGAGAGTTCCGCTCGTTGGGAAAGTCACGGTCGGGGTTGCGGGAATGCCGGTCACGAAGTTGATGACGCCACCGACCGGGTTCAGAGCAGGACCGTAGGTCGGCGTGTTTGTGTAGCCGGTGCTGGTTTTGATCGGGTAGTTGTAAGCATAGCTGTTGTCGACAAACGGAACATAGCTGATGCCAAATCCCGCGCGAAGGACTGTCTTCTCCGTGGCGCGATAGGAAAGTCCAAGCCGGGGAGCAAAGTTCTTGTAGTCCGTTTGCAGTCCGATATTGGAAGGATTGCCGTCCAGGCCCGCGATCACCAGCCCATTGTTGGTGGGATTGTAGTTCACGAAACCGCCCGCCTTGCGCGGAGTGGCCGGCGGATACAACTCCCAACGCAAGCCGAGATCCACGGTGAGCTTCTGGCCCACTTGCCACTTGTCAGAGGCAAAGAAGAACAGCCAGCTTTGCCGGTAGCATGGGAAGGTACTGTTCGTGTCCTGGCCAACCTTGTAGGGAACGTCGAAAAGGATGCTGGCCATGTCATTGGCTTCACCTGTTGTTGCGCCGTTGAATGCGGTTGCACCCGGCGCGGATGTTGATACCTCTTCGAAGTAGAACTGTCCCGCGGCGGCGTTGTTGTTTCCCTGTAGAAGATCGTCGCGGACGCGGCGGATGTCGGCGCCTGCCTTAAAGGTGTGGTTGCCCTTGATCAAGGTCCAGTTGTTGGCAAAGTCGATGTTCGACTCTGCACGCAGCCGAATAACCAATCACAGGGCTACTGAAGATGTTGGCCGAAATGGCGATTTGACCGCTGCTTGTGATCGTCTGGTCCGTTCCATTAGGGCCGTTGCCGGGGATACCAAGCGTTGCCGCATCGTTCTTTCCGTAGTCTGTCTGCTGTGCCGAGTTGCGCAGATGGGCCAGGCCTGCGCGCGCTTCGGTAAACAGCCTTGGCGAGAAGACGTGATCGTAGTTGAATCCGGTGCTATAGGCAGCCGCGACGCCCGTGGCTTCAAAGCCGCCGCCTGCCGGTCCGCCCAGGAACGAGCCGAAGATCGGCGCCTGGTACGTGGTGGTATTTTGATGACTGAACCGCCCGCTCAAATGGTCCTTGGGACCAAGCGTGTAGTCCGACTTGATGTCGTAGCTGATCGCATCCTTGCTGAAAGGCAGGTTCTGCGAAAAGTTGTTGGTTGTTGCGCCATTGAGGTAGTTAGTCAAAGAGAGATTCGTCGTGGAACTTCTCGCCAAAGTATCCAGGTCCTGCAAAATGGTCAACGCCGCTTTGTTGAGTCCCGGGTTCGTGGTTGGAATCAGGTTGCCGGCAAACGGCGTGCGGCCGGTTCCGCAGGCGTTGTTTGCCGTGCTACCCACGCAGTCCGCCGTGTCACCGGTATTCGGATCGTAGACCTGGCCGGAGTACTCGCTAAGGTTGATGTTGCCGTTGGTCACGTTGTAAAACGGAATGGTTTCAATGGTCGTCG
>Ga0302278_10006975_pt1 | contig 10536 bp, 9 predicted proteins | sample III_Bog_N3_2_FD_194543 | JGI IMG/M metagenome (GOLD analysis project Ga0302278, IMG submission 194543) | Peat permafrost microbial communities from Stordalen Mire near Abisko, Sweden - III_Bog_N3_2 | ecosystem: Environmental > Terrestrial > Soil > Wetlands > Peat | place: Sweden: Abisko... | reverse complement strand
ACTCTATTTATGGCGGACTACACTAGGGAGCCGGACTGCCTTCGCGGCCCTGGAGACGATGCGCGGTTTGGATTCCATCGCGGGCGAAGAGCCAAGGCATTCAGTATTTATGGACTTACTCCTGCTTTTGTCTGAATTGAGCTTGCATTTCGGGCACTGCGGGTTGAAACTTTGATCGTCGGACCCGATCAAGACTTATCTCTTCAGGCTTAGCGGGGAATGGGGTAGACGCTAAGCCTGAGTGGATCGACGCGCATTGTTCTTCTCGGCAAGGGAGGGCGAATGTTTTTCCTATTTGACAGAATTATCGACATTTTTGCGATTGTTGCCGGCATTTTGACGGCCGTTGCCCTGCGTGGTCTACCCGGGAACCTGGATGTGGGGTTTTGCGTCGCTTACACGGTCGAGGTCCTGGGCCAAGCTCTGGCTGACAGGAAAGCCAGGGTCTTTCCACCTTCACGACCCTGGTCGAGAATCCTGTTGGTGCACGCGGGCTTTCTGGTCGCGGTGGTGGCGATTGCGCGTGTCGGGCTATTCCTGATGCCAGTACATTTTGGAACGGCAGCTCATCCAGGCAAGCAGTTCAACTGGGGCCTCGTGTTGGTGCTCGGCGCGACCTTTGTTCTGGCTTACAAAGAGGAGCGGCTGCTGTTTCGCAAGCCGAGAACGAAATCTTCCTCGGCGACGGCGCTGTCCGACGGCTTTGAGCCGATGGCCGAGCAGGTTGCAGTTCCCTTCACGCCAGCGGTTGCGATGCCTGCCGCGCCGGAAGTTGCAACCGCGCCGCTCTTCGAACAGCCTGCCCAACCGGCTCCCGTCGCAGAGGAACCAACTGTTGGCGGCTCCATTTCCGCGGGTGTCTATTCCGCCGCCGAATCCGATGAGAACGAGGCCTTCCTCTTGTACATGCACCAGAAGGAACGCGAATTTCGCAAGCCGGGAGTCACGGTCAAGGAAGAATATGAGCATTGGCGTGCCCATCGCGCGGCCATGCTGAGCGGCGTTCCGCAGAAGAAGCCGAAGGGCCTAAGATTATTCCGGTAAATTGGCCGGGATCTCGATTGACACCTTGGTGCCGCGGCCTGGATTGCTAACGACGGTAAAGCTCGCCTGGTTGCCGTAGAGGACTTCAAGGCGCTCCTGCACATTTTTCATGCCGATGCCGGCTCCTGTGCGGCGCAGCGCGGAGACGGGGCGGTTGCCCATGCCGACGCCGTCGTCGGCCACCTCAATGAGCACGCGATCGCCGTCGAGGCGGCTGCGGAGTGTTACGGTGCCGCCGTTGAGGCGCGGTTCAAGACCGTGCTTGATGCTGTTTTCAATCAGCGGTTGTAGAAGAATACTGGGCACCAGAACGCCCAGCGTGCGCGGATCAATGTCCTTTTCGACACGCAGCTTTTCGACGCCGAAACGCACGACTTCGATGTCGAGGTAGTCGTCGGTAAAGCTGAGTTCCTCGCTCAAGGGAACGTAGGTGTCGTGGTCTTTGAGCAGGGCACGGAGAATGTTGGCGAGCTTGACGGTCATCTCGCGCGCCAGTTCGGGCTTCATGCGAACCAGCGAGGCGATAGAGTTGAGCGTGTTGAAGAGGAAGTGAGGGTTGATCTGGCGCTGCAAGGCGTCGAGGCGGGCTTCGAGCAGCAGGCGCTTTTGTTCTTCGAGCTTGAGTTCTATGCGCAGGGTATTCCAAACCTTAAGCGCGATGCCAACGACGATGGGCGCGCAGAGCCATACCAGCAACTGCAGCCACCATGGACCGGCGAGCAGCGCAAACAGCCGCGGCGGATGCGCATAGGACTGCGCCAGCCAGCAACGGCACGCCTCGAGGGCGACGATGATAAACAGCATCAGGAACTGGGGATCGATGCGCGGCTGACGCAGGATGCGGCGAACCCAACGGTAAAGGCTGAGGTCAATGAACGGCGTGAAGGACCAGATCTCTTCTTTGCCGGCGAAGCGGCCGAGCATGCCGGCTACCAGGCCCAGAGCCAGGTTGAAGGGGAGCGCCAGGTATTCGTGATGGTGGACGGCGGGCAGCGACAGGACAGCGCCGCCCAGCATGGCCCAGCCGGGGCCAATCAGCAGGCCGAGGAGAATTACCGTTTCAAAGGAAATGTCGGCGGCCAGGAAGTTGGGGACGGCAGTGCGAATCCAGACGCCTAGCGTGAGCGGCACGACGATGAACGCGAGCAGGGCGAGGGTCTGGTTGGAGGTGCGATGTTCGGCAAAGAAGAGCCGGCGGAAGGTGGTGACGCGCGCGAGCACGCTGGCTACCGAGGCGATCACGCCCATTTTGACCAGCAGCGTGATCCATATGAGGTTGACGGTCACGTATCCAGCGTACAGCAGAAGACAGTTGTCAGTTGTCAGTTGTCAGTGGTTAGTGGCTAGTGGTTAGTGGTTAGTGGTTAGTGGTCAGCTCTCAGCTTCAGGCGGCTAGTAGGCGTGGGGTTCTATTCCCTATTCCCTATTCCCTGATCTCTGATCTCTGACCCCTGATCTCTGGGCACGACCTCTGTAGAATGGGGTTATGGGATTTTTGAAGGTAAGCAAAATCGCCGAGGCGGATTTTCCCACGCGATGGGGGGCGTTCCGCATCCTGGGCTTTGAGGGCCTGCTTCCGGCGGTACGGCCCTGCTGCGAGCAGAGCGCGCGGGAAGGCGGACGCGTGGAGGGTCTGGTCGCGCTGGTGATGGGCGACATTCACACGACGACGCCGCTGGTGAGGATCCACTCGCAATGCCTGACCGGAGATGTTTTTGGGTCGCTGCGCTGCGACTGCCGTTTGCAGCTCGAGCTGGCGTTGGGCAGGATTGGCGAGGCAGGGGCCGGGATACTGCTTTACGAGCAGCAGGAGGGCCGCGGGATCGGGCTCATGGCCAAATTAAAAGCCTACGAGTTGCAGGACCAGGGGATGGATACTGTGGAAGCCAACGTGGAGTTGGGATTTGCCGCCGACTGCCGAGCGTACGAGCTGCCTGCCGAGGTGTTGAAGTTGCTCGGCGTGTCCGCAGTGAAGCTGATGACCAACAATCCGGAAAAGGTGGCGGCGCTTGAGTCGGCGGGGATTGCGGTCGTAGAGCGGGTTTCGGCCGAGGTTGCGACGCAGGACACGTTTGCCGGCTACTTGAAGACCAAGCACGAGAAGATGGGGCACATTCAGGACAACGCTGAAAACACACAACTCATCGATATTTGAGTCGAGAATGACGTTGGAACGTCGGATGGAAGGCCATTGCCGGGGCAGGATTTATTCAGCCGCTGGATCTTCCTTTTTATCGGCTCCTTCGGCAACAACACGAATCAGAGTTCCGGCATCATCGAAGTACATAGAGAGACGCCGCTCCTGCAATAGTAAGGACAAGGTGGCGGCATCGTTCACGCCAAATGCCTTTCCGACATCCGGATGAGGAATGGCGTTTGAGCCGAGCCGTCTTGATTTCCCGGCAAAGCGTCTGCGGTTGTAACCGGCCCAGTTTCGTACAATCGCGTCGCACGCCAGCACAATCAGGATCATCAACAGCAAAGTGGATTGGTCGGGCACGCGCACCTTATAAATGGAATCGAGATGTATGCCAAAGATCCACAGAATGACGGCCAGGGCCGGCAGCCATAAATAACCCCACATGGCCCACGCACCGAGAGTAAGCGTGATTGACGTAAGTTGCTGGGTCCACACCTGCCTCTCTGGATGCGAAATGATAGGCCTCTCAGCGCGCATCAGCGTATCCCCCGGTCTGGACTTTCCCACACCGCCCGCGTACCACGCCGTTTCAAGAGTGCCTTGGGCACAGCGACCACGGTTGTCAGCATGCCGATGATCCAGTATGCGACTGGGTACCAGATAATCCAGAAGAATTGCCTGCCAACTCCATCTTCATAACGGCGATCGATAATCACGCTAACGAGAAACTGGAAGATGCAAGTCGTCCCGAGAATCGCGCCGCACCAGGTGGGGAGCGGCCCTGGTATGCGCATCCAGGGAGGTAGGTAAACGAATGTGCCGAGCAGACCAAGGATAAGAATCGCAAGCATGACGTAGGACCAGATCACGCTCAGCAAATACTCGATGAGGACGGGCCACATGGTCCTGGTGCGCCAGCTCAGTAAATTGTTCAAATACCGCTGTGTGACTTCTACGCCGCCCTGTGCCCAGCGCAGGCGCTGCTTCCACAATCCTCTGATCGTCTCGGGCATGAGTATCCAGCACAAGGCATTGGGCTCATAGCGAATTTCCCAATTGTCCATTTGCAGGCGCCAACTGACATCAATGTCTTCCGTCACCATATCCGTGTTCCAGTAGGCCACGTGATGCAAAGCGGAACGACGGAAACCGACAATCACTCCGGACACGGTAAAGACGCGCCCATAGATGCGTTGTGCGCGTTTGATGAGACCGATGATGGAAGAGAATTCGCCTACCTGCAAGCGCCCAAGCAAGCTGGAGCGGTTGCGGATGCGCGGATTTCCGGTAACGGCGCCGACGCGCGGCCCGCTGAGGAAGTGCGACATGAGCCAGCGAGTTGCGTAACGATCAAGCAGCGCATCGCCGTCGATGCAGATCAGGAATTCGCTGTTTGCCGCCAAGGCGGCCATGCGCTGTCCCATGGCCTTGCCTTGATTTTCAGGAAAGTGAATCACGCGCAACTGGGGATAAACGTTTGTCAATTCGTCAAGGATGCGGCCAGTATTGTCGCGGCTGCCATCGTTGACTGCGATGATCTCGAAGTCGGGATAGTCCTGTGCCGCAAGGTATTCCAAAGTATCGCGTACGTTTTCCTCTTCGTTGTGGCATGGCACAACCAATGTGGCCTTGGGCCAGTGCTCCAGTTTCGGCGGATCGGTTCGAAGGGGCGCATTGCGCTCGCGCCGAAGATAATAATTGACGGCGCCGAAGATCCAGAACCATGCCATGGTGAGCGGATAGTAGAAGGCAAAAGCAAGAAGCATCCTGGCAACCATAAGTCACCTTGCTCCTTCTACGCGCAGCGGCAAATATTCGGACGTGGAGAAATCCAGCCGCAAGACTTTCAAGGTTGGATGATCTTTTAGAAAATCGTCAGGGTAGTATGCCAGGTTGCGCACGCCGGCGCCCTCAAGAAGATGCATTTGGCGCGCGATTTCTTCAGTCGGTATCGGCCGCTCGGGAGCGTTCCAGTTTACAGTTTGCAGTTCGAATACGGTGCGATCAAGCCCGTTGGAAGCAGCCACTCTTGCAGCCAGCTTAAGCAACCACCGATGCGGATTTTTTGCTTGCTCCATCTGCGGCATGGCCATCAATGCGACTTCATCGTAAGCGGACAAGAAGGCAGGCAGCGATTGCGCAAACCAACGTTCGCTTGTCGGGTTGAGCACCGGTTCGGCAAACAGGTTTCGCGCGGTCTTGATCTCCGGACGCCATTGTTGCACACGCTGTTTCAGCTCGTTGGTTAGCACAATCAATGCTTGTGTGCGCAGCGGGCCCGGGGGAGGGGCCTGAGCGCCCAGATCATCGGTATCCCGCAAGACGGCGTCGTCATGAAAGAGGATGCCGTTGATGGGTGCGGATCGCGCCATGTCCTCATACAGGCTGCCAATCATCGCGCGCGTTTCGGGAAGAAACGGATTGAGCCGTACCGGTTTCTCCGGCTTGATTCCAGGCCGAGGATGAATCTCCAAACGTGCCCGTTGCTCAGCATCCGGCAGGCGCCAGGCAAGTACGGGCATCCACGCATACACGTCGACACCACAGCGCGTGCGCAGTTGCCAGGCCACACGCGAAAGCAGATCGGCTCTCATGGGCAAGAGATGATTGGGGAAATACACCGCCGCGGCGGAATCGTCGCCGCCGGGGTCGGCAAATGCCTGCAGCCATACCTGGGTAGGCCCCAAGGCCTTGATGCGATCGAGCAAGAGGCCAAGATTGCGCTCCTGCTGCGCAGGGTCCGGGTCGTAAACGTAGTCAAGGTCAACCTGAACCGCGCGAATGGCGCTCTTTGTGTCGGGGTTTCGGAGTTCCGATGCAAGATCTCCGACAGAGGCGTTGGAAGTCATCACGATGCGCGAAATGGCCTCGATGCCAGCCGCGATGGCATCCGAGTTCTCACCCAGGGTAAAAGTCACGGGCATGCCCAGAGATGCGGCGATGGAATCGCTGACTTTTGTGTACTCGCCGTAAGGCCACATCACAGCGCGTGGCGCACGGCCAAGTTCAGCGCGGATTTCATCGCGGCTATGGGTCAAGTCGGCGCGCACGCGTTCCGCATATTCATCATCCGTCTCATAGGTGTGCGTTGACGGATTATATGCATGTACTGCGATCGCCGGGATCAGGTTTCCTTGCGGATTGGCAAGAATACCGCGGTGCTGATCATAGGTGTGGGAAGCAATTTCGACCAGACCGCTGTTCTGCATTTCGCGTAACTGATCCCAGGTGGCGAAGTCATCCGGAAAAAATGGGTGCGAACCGTTGTCGACTTTGCCGCCAGCAGGCAAATCGATCCAAGCGCCTACAACAGCCATGACCGCCGGATAGTTGTAGGCCTTCAAAAGCGGGAACACTTTGGTGTAGGCGCTGCGCAGTCCATCGTCAAAGGTCAACAGGACTGCTTTACCCGGCAACGTTCCATGTCCGATGCGCGCATCGATCAACTGCTGCAGGCTGATGACGTGATAACCATGCGACGCCAGCCAATCAAAATGAGCGGCCAGGTTGCGCGTGCTGGTCGTGTATTGCTCCGGATCAAGAGAGGCGCCAACACCCTGCGGGACAATCGCGGACGATCCGGCAAGGGGGCCATTCTGGACTAAGGCGCCACCGACATCGTCCCGTACGTCGTGGTAACAAATAACGACAACGTTCCCGGAAACATCCGCGGGGGAAGCGACGGCGCATGGAAGCAGCAAAGCCAGGAATACCGGGAGATATTTCATTGGCTACCCCATGTAATGCCGGCCTCCAGCGCCGTCCTGTGTTCTCCGCTGCCATCATATGGCTGGCTGTTCCAGGTCACGCCACCATGGCCCTCCAGCCCTGAACGCAGCTTCCAGCGCTGTGCATAGTGAATTGCGACAGCGCCCGCTGTCCCGTAGTTTTGCTGCCAATACGGAGCCGCATCGATATCGACTTCCTGGTGAAAGGAGCGATCGTAGCGACGCCAGGTAAGCCAATCGAGCGTTCCACGGGGCCCGAGCGAGAAGTCGTGACTCGGATTGAAATAGGTCCGGTTTTCATTGAGCGAATTGCTGGATGCATACTCTTCCGCGCCGATGCTCACCTGTAAGCGCGGAGTGGTCCATAGCCGCTCATTCCACGCACCGGAAAGCACGGCGCGTTGGTTGCCGTCGCTGAAGAGCACACGCTGCAAGCCGATATTGGCGGAGCGCAACTCGCTGGCGCGCCAGCCGAGATCCAGATCGAGGCTGCGTCCATGAACATTTCCCGTCACTGCACGGAGGGGCACATCGAAGCTATCGGTGTCCGCCTCTGCGCGCAGCGTCCAAAAATCGCCAAAGCTGAGCTTTGCGCCGCCGCTGCCGGCCATTCGATGGGTGCCTTCATCATGAGCAACCTCGGCCCAGGCCTCCTGGCGGCTATAGTCGTAATGCACGCCGGCGCCTTCGCGCGTGCGCTCCGCACTGCCGGTTTGAAAGTCGCCGCTGTCACTCAGCTCGTGCGCATAAATTCGCCAGCGATTATCGAGCAGGGGCGTCGACAGATGGGCCTCGGAATGCTGGTCGCTGCTGCCAACCTCGAGACCGCTGCCCCATCCAAAGATCGATTCCGCATCAAACTGCCATTCCCGCTCAATACGCCGATCGGTGAGAAAGCTCTTCAGTGCGGGACTATCAAACTCCGTATTGCGCAGCGCCGGCAACATCGCGTCCACAGCATCGCGAAGGCCTGCCCCCTCGTGAATCTCAGCGCTGGCCAGCGAGGGAAGTTCATCGGGCTCGGCATATTCATCGGCGATGCGCGATTCTTCCAGCGCGCGCACCGGCCATCCGCGGGCAAGATAGGTCGTGGCCAGTTGCCAGCGCACGTTTTCGCTACCGGGAGCCGATGCCAACAGGTCCTGAAGACGCTTCTGTTCTTCGGCGAGTAAATTCACGTCACCGCGCATCTCTGCTGCCTGCAATTCCAATTTGAGCCGCACCTTGTTGGGCATGGATTCGTTTAATCCAAAAGCCGCTAACCATGGAGGAGAGTCTTTGTAAGCGTGATCGATCGTTTTCAAGGCTTCATCGGGATGGTCACGCTCCATCTGCGCATATGCCAGGCCGCTCCAGACTGTTCCATCCGTGGGAGACTGCTGCAGCAGCTTGCGATAGAGGGCTTCAGCGCGTTCCGGTTGAAGCAGGGTCAGATAAGCCTCTGCCACTCTTCGGAGAGCATACGCCGGGACCTCGAGTCCCTGGCGCTGCAGCGCTTCGAAAGCATGAACGACATCCCGCAATTGGTGCAAATCGAAGAGCGCGACAATGCGATCGTATTGCGCCGATCTCCAGGTCGCTTCGCCGGGCGCAGAAACAGCAATCACATTGTCCAGGAGCTCCAGTCCGGCCTCGCTTTCAGCCCGTTGCTGGGCATGGTTGGATGCATCGATTTCGCCCCAGCCTACTTTCTCGCCTGCTGCCGCCCCGTTCAGCATGAATTCCGTCTTCGGCACGGCTGAAGCAACTCCTGCATAGAGCTCGGCTGCTTGCGTATGGCTTCCAATGTGAGAAAGCGCGAGCGCGAGATCGCTGCGCACCTGGGAGTCTTTCGGAAACCTCTCCAGGTAGTGCTGGTACATGGCGATTGAACAGGTGAAGTCAGCCTGACGGCTGCAGAGATAGGCTTCTCCGAGGATCACGTCCTTCTCATCTCCGTGAAGACGTAACAGGGGCTGCATCAGGCGGGCCGCAGGGGAGTAGTCTTCCGTGTCAGTCAAGACCATCGCTTCACCAAGTTTGGGCTGCCAGCGCTCGGAATCCAGGGTCTGGGCGAGGCGGTAAAGCTCGATGGCCCGGTCATATTGGTGAAGATTTCGAGCTGAACGGGCCGCGGCTTCAACAACGCCTCCATCGTCTTTCGGCGTTTGCGGACGGGAATAGAGATCGAGCACCAACGAATCGTTGCCTGCCCAATTGGCCACGATGGTGGTATCGGCAAGCAGTCGCGGATCGTCTGGATACTGTTGCAGCAGCGCCTGGAGCGCAGCCAGCGCAACCGTGGTGTGGCCTTCACGCGCTTGAATGACTGCTGCTTCGCGCTGTGCGCGCGGCGCATCGGATGCCGTGGCATGGATCGAATTCACAAACAGAACTACAGTGACTAAGAGAACGGCGCGCAGCCGACATCGACACAGGGAACGGTTGGAGAAATCAAGCAATCGGCGGTGACCTTCACAAATACGATTTTCAATGAGCCGGGGGCAGCTCAGATAGCCCATTTTGACGCATGGAAACGGCACTTCCGGCAGGATGGTTGGTGCCTTCCAGTATACGGCTTGCCAAAACCTGCGGGGTACACCTTTTCAGGAAGCCTGTCTATCTAAAACTGCCTGCGTTTCTTTATCGACGTCCCATGGCTCGCGAAATTCTTCTGAAAGTAAATTCCTAACCCCGGAGTGCTTTGAGCACTTTGGCGGTGGTGACGACCTGGCCGACGTGGCGCTGGGTGTGGTCGGCTACGTGGATGAGCGCACCGCCGATGGAGGTGGGTAGCTGCTTGCGGCCGACTGCGCGAAAGGTGTCGAAATTGGCTGTGGCGAGCACACGGACGCGGTCCGCTGCGTTGCTGAAGGAGACTTCGACTTCGGATAACAGGGTGGCTAGAGACTCTTTGCCGGTGTGTTCAGCCTTGAGCGCGGTCAACTGCTCGGCGGAGAGCTGGTTCCCTTCCGCATAGCTGAGCAGCCGGTCGGTGGAGCGGGCAATGTGGCGCAGGTGGAAGGCTACAGAAGGAAGGCCGAGAGGTAGCGCGTGGGCTTCGGCGTCGGTGAGGCCTTCGGTCCACTTGGTGAGATCGTCGAGGGCCAGGTCAAAGGCGTGAAGGATGGCGCGGCCGACGGCGGGGACGTCGGCGTGGGTTCCGCGAAGCCAGGGCTCGACGTAGGGAGCTGGAGCGGGGGCGGTGCTCATGGGAAGACCTTTCGGAACTCTTTGGTACTGAACTGGGATAGGAGGATATAGGAGTCGAGTTCATTCTTGGGCTCGATGCTACAAAATGGTCCCCATACTACGCCGCTAGGGACCAACCAGTAGCGCTCTAAGTGTGTCCAGTTTTTGGGAAACCTCATTAGGAATTGTCGCTGGGTCAACGAATTGGACCAAGCGATGCAGTTCGCCCTTTCTAAGGAGCATCGGCCTATTGAGTTCAATATGCAGTCGCCGAAAGAACTCTTCAGCAAAGTCACTCATCTTCAGCGCGACGGTCTTGCTATCCCAGATTAGTCTCGCCGAATCTGTAGGGGCAGATTTCCAAGTTTGAAAGTCGCCCTGCTCACCTCCAAAGACCCGATCAAGAACGAGCGTGTCGAGGACAGATTCGATTCTTTCTGGATGAACGAATTC
>Ga0302278_10006964_pt1 | contig 10547 bp, 12 predicted proteins | sample III_Bog_N3_2_FD_194543 | JGI IMG/M metagenome (GOLD analysis project Ga0302278, IMG submission 194543) | Peat permafrost microbial communities from Stordalen Mire near Abisko, Sweden - III_Bog_N3_2 | ecosystem: Environmental > Terrestrial > Soil > Wetlands > Peat | place: Sweden: Abisko... | reverse complement strand
AATCGCATTCCCTCAATGTGAAACTCAACCGCTTCACGCATGAGTTCTTCGAGTTCTTCAATGGTGTCAGCTGCCCCGACACATCCTGGAAGGTCAGGGACCATCGCTGCGTAGTTATTTCCGGCCTTTTCAATGATTATCGCGTACTCAGCCATTAACGTCTCCTCGCTATTCCAGCTTGGCGGAAAATGCTTATTTCAATGACGATCGGAATATCTTTACTTTGCTTACCAGATACCGTCACTGTACCGGGTTTGACGGGGTGATGGAATTGCCGATGACTCCCCGTGGTTCAAACATGAACCCAGCCGTCTTCTTCGATTATTCGGATAATGTCGCGCACTCTCAATACGACACAACGGTCGCGATGCCCTCACGCTTCGACGCCAACTACGCACAAAGTTATCTGACTTCAATCCTCCGGAGCCACCTTGATGTCCATTGCTCCTGTGGTACCACGAACAATCGGTGTCATATTGAATTCGTAGCAAAGGGGGTCGTCGTGTCCGAGGCCGAGTGGACGCACAACAAAATTCTTACCCAGGCCGATTCGTATCTCAATGAAGAAGACGAAGACCGCCTGACCACGAAGATCTCATGGCCACAACCCGGCCTCACAACTAAAGTTCGGGCTGGATACGAAGGAGGCAAAGTGACGCGATCCACGAATCTGAAACGACTACACAATTTCGAAGTCTTGGCTCATTAAAGCCAGTGTCACAACTTCAAGATGGTGACAGGACTTCAGTCTTCGACTTGATATCTGTAGACATTCGTCTATCAAGTTTTTATAGAAGTAACTCTTCGCTTGGGCGATGAGATCTAACCCGGACTGCCGAAGTAGTAGCTGAGAGGTCTCGAAGGTTCGGATCCTGACTCGCCCGGGAGGATCGGAAGTGCCGCGAAACTCCCACACCAGAAGAAGCCATTGGAGCGAAGCGGTTGGACGACAATTGAAGTCAGCGAACCTGGCAGCCAGGCCAACATCTTGTAAGAGATGATGCACCGGCCAGGCGGATTGCCGACCGGTATATCGAGACCGTCGAGCCAAAAAGACGCCACACCCCCGCCCGGTTGTAACGTCACTCTTGGAATCGGAAGCCCGTTGTCGATGCCCCCGACTTCGTTGCCGTCGTGCCCGTACAAGTGCGCCTCACGAACCACCAGCACGTGGGGGTTCTTGTAGGGAGTTCCAATGCCGTAGACACCAACAAACGCAGCACGAACGTACCCACGTAACGTGCACGCCTGACGACTCACGTTCTTGATCCAGAAGAGGTCATTGACGTGCCCTGCGCCGACGACGGTGTTGTAGTCAGTCATCCGTACCGATGTAGGGGCGCACCGGGGCAACGATGCCGCAGCAATGGGAGAAGCGCTCGTCAGGACTGAGCACCAGGCGACGACGACAAAAGTCATCGCCAGAATGTGTGAGGAACGTCGCACAACCTCAGTATGTCATCGCCTTGAGCCGGCTATTCCATTTGAAATCGAAACACATTCGTTTCACGGACCTCGAAGCCAAGTTTCAAGTACAAGGCGCTGGCAGCCTCGCGCGAGGGTCGGCTCGTCAAATCGATAGTCCTCGCACCACTCGTTCGCGCGATATCAAACGCGCGCACGCAGAGCGCTTCGCCCACCCCAGATCCCCTTGCCCCTTCGTCTACGACAACGTCCTCGATCCACGCCCGCACGCCAGTGGGGATAGGGAAGATTACGAGCGTCAAGATGCCCACGACCTTCCCGGCGTCAGTCGCGACCAGTAACGACACCGAATCACTGCCCAGAAGTGCGTCGAGATCCACGACCGTGAGGGGTCGAGCAGTGGACGACAACTGGGGCAAGAGTCTGTTGATGCTGGCGAGTAGTCCCGGTGAGGACGTGCGGGCCACTTCGACCGAGACGCTCATTCTTCACCTCGCCAGACCGGCTTACGCAGGTCATCGTAGAAAACGTCACGATGTTCGCCCTCAATCGCGGCGAAGATGAAGTCCGCCCAGCGCTCGGCCCCGAGCGTGGGTGACGGCAGGTTGTCACGTCTGAACCAACCGGCGTCCGTGCATTCAAGGGGGTGGATTTTCATCGATCCCCCCACCGCACGGCACAAGAACAGCAGCGAATACAACGGTATGCGCGAAGCACCTAGGCGCATACCGTCGAGCACGCCGATGAGTCGAATCGGTTCAACCTCGAAGCCGGTCTCTTCGAGGACTTCCTTCACGACCACCTCGGGCGCGGAGTAGCCAACGTCGCACCAACCAGTCGGGTAGAGCCAGAGCCCTGAGTCTGCGCGCTGGATCAGTAGTAACTCACCATTCTCATTGGCGACCGCCGCCCCGACAGCTACCTTGGGCGTCGCGTACCCGGGGACGCCGCGACCAACATCCTTCATCCACTCGGTGACGTAGCCCTCGGCGTCGAGCACACCGTCAATGCCCTCATCGGCCGTGACCTTGATGTCACCAGCGACCTTGAGGACCTCCTCGTAACGCTCGCGCTCGAACTGACTCTCGGTGAAACCGATTCCCGTCTTCGCGATGCCCGCGAGCGCTTCGGCCCAGCGCAGCAGAGTCTTTTGCGAAAGAGGTTGACTCACGTAGTTGACGCTACCAACAACGACTAGGCCAACGTGGCGTCGAGCACTTCATCCACGCTGCCCACGAGTCCGGTGTAAAACGCTCCGAATTCCGCGTACAAGGTGGAGGCTTCGTCAAAACGCATCGTGTAGACGCAGTCCTTCAGGTCGTCGACGTGCACGCCGAAAAGGGTGACGCCCCACTCCCAGTCGTCGAGGCCCGTCGAACCGGTGACGACCTGGAGGACGCGGCCCTTGAACTCGCGTCCCGACGAACCATGCTGGCGCATCAGGGCGAGACGCTCGTCGTAGGGCAACGAGTACCAGTTGTGCTCTTCGCCACGACGCTTGGACATTGGATAGAAGCAGAACGCCCTCATGTCAGCGGGCGGCAGTACGGGAAAGAGTCGGTCCTGGAGGATCTTCTCGGGCGTGCCCGCCGCGTACTCGGACACCTCGGTCACCGATACGTAACTCTCGGCGACCTTAAGGCCCGCGGCCTGGATCTTGGACTGAAACTTTCGCAGGTCCCAGAGATTCTCACCAAGCACCATGAAACAGACGTCCGCTTTGGCGCCCATGATGGCGGCAGTGACAACTTGCAGGCCCTCTTCGAGCGCGTCGTCGACCGCCTTACGCACCGCACCCGCGTCGACGGACCTTTCGGGATGACAAAAGAGGTGCACGACGTTCAGTCCGCGCGAGGGAACGAGTGGCGAAGGTGTCGTCATGGCTCCATGCTAGGACCTCGTCTGCGTGACGAGCCGGGCCCCAAAACGCAAGAACCGCGGGGACTCGCCCCGCGGTTCTGCTCAAACACGTGCGACTGTTTAGTAGTCGTCCATTCCGCCACCGGGCATCGCCGGTGCCTTCTCTTCAGGCTTGTCGACAATGACGCACTCGGTCGTGAGGAACAGCGCGGCGATCGACGCGGCGTTCTGCAACGCCGAGCGGGTCACCTTGGCGGCGTCGATGACGCCCGCCTTGACGAGGTCCTCGTAATCGCCCGTCGCGGCATTGAGTCCTTCGTTGGGCTTGGCGAGATTGCGAACCTTGTCCACGATCACCCCACCCTCGAGTCCCGCGTTGACCGCGATCTGGTTGAGCGGAGCCTCGACGGCCTTGGCGACCATGCGCGCACCCGTCGCCTCGTCGCCGCTCAACTTCTCGGCGACTTCGAGGATACGCGACTGACTACGCAGTAGCGCGACGCCACCGCCGGGCACGACGCCCTCTTCAATCGCAGCCTTGGTCGTCGAAACCGCGTCTTCGATACGGTGCTTCTTTTCCTTCAGTTCAACCTCGGTCGCGGCGCCGACTTTGATGACCGCGACGCCCCCGGACAACTTGGCGAGACGCTCCTGGAGCTTCTCACGGTCGTAGTCCGAGTCGGTGTTCTCGATCTCGGCCTTGATCTGGTTGACGCGGCCCTTGATGTCCTCTTCGGATCCGGCGCCCTCGACGATGGTCGTCTCGTCCTTGGTCACGACGATCTTGCGCGCAGAGCCGAGTTCATCGGTTCCCGCGTTCTCGAGCTTGAGCCCGACCTCTTCGGAGATCACGGTCGCGCCAGTGAGGATCGCGATGTCTTGGAGCATGGCCTTACGACGCTCACCAAAACCAGGCGCCTTGACGGCGACCGACTTGAAGGTGCCGCGAATCTTATTGACCACGAGCGTCGCGAGGGCCTCACCCTCGACGTCCTCGGCGACGATCAGCAGCGGTCGACCCGACTGCATGACCTTTTCCAGGACTGGCAGCACGTCGCGGACCGCCGCGATCTTGCTCGACACGAGCAAGACGTAGGCATTCTCGAGTACGGCTTCCATGCGCTCGGTGTCGGTGGAGAAGTACGGCGAGATGTAGCCCTTGTCAAAGCGCATGCCTTCAACGAGGTCCATGTCCATACCAAAGGACTGGCTCTCTTCGACGGTGATCACGCCGTCCTTGCCGACCTTGTCGATTGCGTCGGCGATCATCTGGCCGATCTCATTGTCCGCGGCAGAGATCGACGCCACCTGGGCGATCTGCTCTTTGGTGTCCGCGGGCTTGGCGAGCTCGTGCAACGAGGCGACGGCCGCTTCGACGGCCGCTTCGATGCCCTTCTTCAGTGACATGGGATTGGCACCCGCGGCCACGTTCTTCAGGCCTTCGCGCACCATCGCCCAGGCGAGCACGGTCGCGGTCGTGGTGCCGTCACCAGCTACGTCGTCAGTCTTTTTGGCGACTTCCTTCACCAGTTCGGCACCGATTTTCTCGAAGGGGTCCTCGAGGTCGATGTCCTTGGCGATCGAGACGCCGTCGTTGGTGATGGTGGGTGCGCCCCACTTCTTGTCCAGCACGACGTTGCGGCCCTTGGGTCCAAGGGTGACACGCACGGCGTCGGCCAACTTGTTCATACCGCGCTCGAGTGCCCGGCGGGCCTCTTCGTCAAAAGCGATCAGTTTCGCCACTGTAAATCCTCCTAGTTGCGACTCCGCACCCGTATCGGTGCAAAGGCAATATTAGCAGTCTAGGGGGGTGAGTGCTAACGCCGTTCTAACCACCAGCGACCGCCGGTACCAGCGAAACCGTCTGTCCCGCCTCGAGTTTGGTGTCGAGACCGTCAAGGAACCGCACGTCCTCGTCGGCGACGAAGACGTTCACGAAGCGCCGCAGCGCCCCCCGGTCGTCCAGGACCCGAAAGGCGATGCCGGGGTAGGCCTCGTCCACCGCAGTAATGGCCTCGCGCACCGTGGAGGCCTCGACGGGTACTTCTCCGACGCCCCCGACGAGCGCGCGCAGTTGGCTCGGGAGACGGACAATCACGCTCACGAGGCCGACGTCACTAGCTGGTGGAATCGAAGCGCCTCCTCGGCGTCAGCGAGGGACGGGTTGATCGTCGAGCTCACGATCGCGGTGTCGACGATGGCGTCCAGGGTTTTGAGGCCGTGACCCGAGATGATGGCCACCACGGACTTATTGGGATCGATGGTGCCTCGCTTGATCATCTGGCGAAGTGACGCGATCGTCACGCCGCCGGCGGTCTCGGCGAAGACGCCTTCGCTCTGGGCGAGCAGACCAATGCACTCGAGGATTTCCTCGTCGGGCACCGAACCGCAGTCACCGCCGTTGGCGCGAAGCTCGTCAAGCACGTAGGGACCATCGGCGGGATTGCCAATGGCGAGCGATCGCGCGATCGTATTGGGTCGCTGGGGCGTCACGACCTCGGCGCCGTCGTGAAAGGCGGTCGCCACCGGCGAACATCCCGCGGCTTGGGCTCCGAAGAGCACTGGTGCCTCGCCCTCAACCAGTCCGAGGTCGAGAAACTGATGGAAACCCTTCGCGATCTTGGTGAACTGACTTCCCGAAGCGATCGGCACGACGACCTGGTCGGGCGTGCGCCAACCCAACTGCTCGCAAATCTCGAAAGCGAGCGTCTTGGAGCCCTCGGCGTAATACGGTCGCAGGTTCACGTTGGCGAACGCCCAGTCCGGGTGTTCGGCGACGAGTTCGACGCAGAGTCGGTTCACGTCGTCGTAGTTACCGTTCACACCCAGCACCGTGCCACCAAAGATGGCGGTCATGGCGATCTTGGACTTTTCTAAATCCGCGGGGATGATCGTGACACTCGGCCAGCCAATGAAGGCGGCGTGGGCGGCGACCGACGTGGCGAGGTTGCCCGTCGAAGCACAGGCGGCGGTGCTAAAGCCCAGGCGACGCGCACTCGATAGGGCGACCGACACCACGCGGTCCTTGAACGAACCGGTCGGGTTACGGGTGTCGTCCTTCAGCCAGAGTTCCTTCAGACCGAGGATCTCGCCGAGTCGCGACGCGCGACGCAGCGGCGTCCAGCCCGCTCCGAGGTCGACGGCCTGAGTGCCCGGGTCGGGCAGCAGTGCCGCGTAACGCCAGATGGAACCGGGCCCGTCCATGATCGAGGATCGGGTGACCTGGGACCTCGCCGCTTCGAGGTCGTAGGCGACCTCGAGTGGCCCGAAGCAGTATTCACATGAGTAGCGGGCCTCACCGGGGTAGGCGGTACCGCACTCTCGACATAGAAGACCTGTGGCGAAACTCATAACTCCCTTTTCATCGATCGGGCTTTGGCACCTGGTGTGCTGAGGGTTGCTCACTTACACACTGGTTGTCGCGACTTCAAAGGGCCCGCCCCTCAGTCGCTCTTGATGACCACCCAATTCTTACGGACTGCGAGGCCCGTGTCAAGTACGGAATCGGGGCCGGTCGCCCTAGTCTTTGGATGATGACGGCCTCTGACGCTCCCTGGACACTGGACCGAGACCAGTTCGACCTGGGCAAGGTGGTGATGCTCAAGGCGAAGACCTCGGTGGCGGTCGTTATTCCCGCGAAGAACGAAGCGGACACCATCGGCGCGGTACTCGAAGCGGTACGCCACTACGAGGAGTTCGTCGACGAACTCGTCGTTGTTGACGACCACTCCAATGACGATACCGCGACGGTCGCAGAGCACCACGGCGCCAAGGTCCTCCACCTCGAAGGAAGGGGGGGTAAGGGCGAAGCGATGAAGGCCGGTCTCGCGGCGACGTCCTCGGAAATCGTGGTCTTCCTCGACGCCGACGTACTCAATACCACGACGGAATTCGTGCCTCGCCTCGTCCAACCACTCCTCGAGCGACGCGACTTAGAACTCGTGAAGGGCTACTACGAGCGACCGCTTCACAACATGCCTACGGGCGGTGGCCGCGTGAACGAGCTCGCGGCGCGGCCGATCCTCGCGTTGCTCTACCCCGGTCTCGGAGAGATTCGCCAACCCCTCGCGGGCGAGACCGCTTCGCGACGAAGTGCCCTCGAATCGATCACCCTCGAGTCCGCCTACGGCGTCGAGATCGCGCTCCTGATCGACATCGCGCGCCAGTACGGCGTGCATAGCCTCGCCCAAGTGGACCTCGGCGTGCGACGCCACCGGAACCGACCGCTCGAAGAGTTGCGTCCCATGGCGGTCGACGTCTTACGTGCGGCACTCGGAAGGTTCAAGGTGGCCCTACCGCCGCAGGCCTGATCAGTGTTTGATCGCGACGTCGGGGCCCAAGACCACGATGACGTCATCCCCCGAAGCACCAGACACCGGGTTCAGCCCGTTGAGAGGTTGAATCGCCGAAGTGGAGACTTTGATCTCACTGGCGATCTCCTGGGCCGCCCACAAGAAGCCGGGGTTGTAATAGATCGTTGTCGCGGTGACCTTCGGCCCGTTCACTTGGGGCAGGGCATCCCAGTTAAGCGCCTCGAGTTGTTGGGTGTACGTGCGAGCGAGTCCTGAAACGGCAGTGCCATTTGCAACCTGCACCGGCACTTTGTTCTTAGGAAGCGTCGTTGAAGTAGAGGTGCCCCCATTCGAAGATGCGAGCGTCGTCGTGGTGGTCGCAGAGTTTGGCGCGGCGGGACTAGTCGAGCGCAGCATGAGATACGTCGCGCCCACGAAGAGCAGCAGGATGATAATCACTACGCCCAAAGCAGGTTGATAGTGCGAGCCGCCGCCCTTGGATTGGTGTTGTGGATACGACGGGTCACTCATCCGGTTAACTCTATTCCGAGTAGAGAAGTTTAACTAACCTAGGATTTCGCCAGCCGGTGTGGCGCAGTCTGGCAGCGCAGGCGATTTGTAATCGTCAGGTCGGGGGTTCGAATCCCTCCACCGGCACAAGGGAGGAAAGATGAAAAAACAGGAGAAAACTGAAGGCATAGTCAAGGAGTTCCAAGCATTCGCGTTCCGAGCCAACGTGATGGATCTCGCAATTGCGGTCGCCTTGGGGGCGGCATTCACTGCCGTCGTGACCGCATTCGTCGAAGGATTGCTGACCCCGCTTATCGCGGCGATCTTCGGTAAGGCCAATTTCACCACGTTGTCCTTCACGGTGAACCACAGTGAATTCCAATATGGAATGGTTATCAATGCGGCCATCACTTTGCTTATGGTGGCGGCTGCGCTGTTCTTCTTCGTAGTCAAGCCCATGATGGTTTTCCGCCGTCGCCTCGGACAGGCAACGACACCTCCGCCCCCTATGGCCGAATGCCCTTCGTGCTTCACGGAAGTCGACCTTCGCGCACGACGCTGCCCGGCGTGCACTGAGAAACTGGCCGCGGGCTGGGGACAGTAACTACAGCTTCAGGAAGATCTCCACTCGCCGAAAAGCGGGGCTATTCGTGTCCTTGATCAGACCCTCACCCGTCGCGTGCATCACAACTGGTTCGACGTGGAGCGCGACGAGCGCACCACGCAAGTAGTTCTCTACCGCAGTCGCCCTTCGTTCACTAAGGGTCTTGGCGTTAGCGCCCTTCTCAGTCGCTAGCGAGTAACCGAACATCGAGGCCGACGCAAAGTCCTTTGTCTTCATGCCACTCGCGATGTTGTGGATCTGCCTTCGTATCGTTGGGCCCAGGACTGATGATCCACGAGGAAACGGTCCGACAGCTCCCGCGAGTTCGGATACCACCGGAGTTTTCCCAGCGACCGTCCAGACTGCGTAAAGCGTTGCTGAACCTGTGACAACGTAGGGCGCGCCTGCGGAGTACACCAACGACTGCGAAGTTGAAGTGGGGCTCCAACCTCCAAAGACAAAACCGGTATTAAGTAGACCTACCCCGGTCGGAAGTGTTTGCGTCAAACCTGCAGGTGCAGAAATTGATGGGACAGTTCCGGATCCACCATTTGCTGAGAATGAAATTGAATCGGAACTACCGGCGGTCCATTGAGCAAACAGAGTAAGTGAAGAGCTCGGGATGAACGAAGTGCCACCCAAACCCACCAAAGAACCTCCCGTTGAAGCAGTGAACCAGCCAGTTTGACTGAACCCTTCATAAGTCAAAGAACTCGCCGAAGGTAGCTGGACGGATGAACCCGAAGTTACGGTTACTGGACTCAAGGCCCCCGTTCCTCCACCATCGTTAAAGCTGACTGTGAACATCCCCCCAGGAATAGTTGTGGTTGTCGTCGCGTCTGCAATCCACTGCGCGTACAGCGTTATGTCATTTCCAAAGTCAAACAGAGCTCCATTCGCATATGAAGTGCCACTCCCATCCGGCGCAGTATTCCAATTGCTGAATGAAAAGCCAGGACGCGTGAATGTGGGTGCTAGATCAGAGAACAATGTCAAGTCGGAAGGAACGTTTCTCGACTCATACGTGCTTACAGCATCGCCTGAGCTTGCATTTTCGAAGAAAGTCACGGCGTTGAATCCCTGAGACCATTGGGCGAATAGGTCAAGATTTGCCGTAAAAGAATACGAAGAGCCGTCCGCATAAGACGCCCCACCTCCGTTTGCCAAAGTATTCCAGCCCTCAAATATAGAACCGGGGTTTGAAAAAGCAGGACTCAAATCCGCATAAGTAGTCAGATCAGAAGGTGCGTTGAGAGACTCGTATGTACTCACGTCGTCACTCGGGCTGTCATTTTCGTGAAAAGTCACCGCGTAAAAGGGGCTGATGGTTCCTTGTGCCACAGCAGGGAGAAATACCGCGAAAGCTAGAACGACGGCAACTACTGCAATGAGACGTCGAGAGGAGGTAGCGAGCCAGTTTCGCATCATGATCCTTCAGTTAGAGGAATGTGCGTCTGGGCAAACAGCCGTACTTACAACATCACCAACTGCCGCATTGAGTGTTCCTGCCACGGGCCGATGACGATTCAACTTCCAGATGAATCATAGGCACAACGGTCGCCGCCCTCACAAAGATGAACTAATTATCGACATGCAGTCGCCGCTGGCGGGCAACCTCGAAGGCAGCGATGGACACCGCCACGCCTGCATTGAGCGAACTGATTTTCCCCAACTGAGGGATAGAGACCACCGCCGCGCATCGCTTGCGAGTCAATGTCGCGAGGCCCTTCTCTTCACCACCCACGATGAGGGCAACCGGAACCGACCCTAGATCAAGGTCATAGAGCGAGTCCTTTGACTCGCCGGCGAGCCCGACGGTCAAAACACCTGCCTTGTTCATTTGATCGATCGCCGAA
>Ga0302278_10006958_pt1 | contig 10551 bp, 7 predicted proteins | sample III_Bog_N3_2_FD_194543 | JGI IMG/M metagenome (GOLD analysis project Ga0302278, IMG submission 194543) | Peat permafrost microbial communities from Stordalen Mire near Abisko, Sweden - III_Bog_N3_2 | ecosystem: Environmental > Terrestrial > Soil > Wetlands > Peat | place: Sweden: Abisko... | reverse complement strand
TGAAAGAAAGCAGGAGACTTTTTGTTTCATTTCGGGTAAAAACATTCCAAGTGCCTAGCTCAGCAGAGTCCCAAGCAAAACAGCCCGCCGCGACTTCCGGTCCTCAACTGGTGCAGTCGCTTGGCCTTTTCAGCTCGACGACGATCGTTGTCGGGTCGATGGTCGGATCTGGAATCTTCCTCGTCGACGCCGAAATTGCGCGGACGACCAGCTCGCCCGCGCTGTTTCTGGGCGCCTGGGTGGTGACCGGCATCATGACCATCATCTGCGCGCTCAGCTACGGCGAGCTGGCGGCGATGATGCCCAAGGCGGGCGGCCAGTATGTCTACCTGCGCGAGTCGCTGGGGCATTTGTGGGGATTCCTGTACGGCTGGACGCTGTTTCTGGTGATCCAGACGGGGACAATCGCGGCGGTCTGCGTGGGGTTCGGCAAGTTCCTGGGGGTGTTTTTCCCGGCCATTTCGAGTACGCACTGGCTTTGGCACATTGCCCATGTGCCTCCCATTTCGGTGGGGCCGATGGTGCTGGGCAACATGGATATCGGCATCAATACCGCCAATCTGGTGGGGATTCTGCTGGTTTTTCTGCTGGCGTTTATCAATGTCTTCGGAATGAACATCGGTTCGATGATCCAGAATGTCTTCACTTCGGCCAAGGGATTGTCGCTTGCGGGCCTGATTCTGCTGGGGTTTACGGTGGGGCGCAACCCGGTGGCCGCGGCGGCTAACTTTGGCGCGGGTGTGCATTCTTTCTGGGCGAACGCCGGATGGGCGTCTTTGCATCCGGTGCAGGTGGGCGCGGGCGGACCCACTGTGCTGGTGAACCTGGTCGTGATTCTGGCGGTGGTGCAGGTGGGGTCGCTGTTTTCCGCGGATGCCTGGAACAACATCACGTTCACCGCGGGCGAGGTGCGGAATCCGAAGCGGAATATTCCGATTTCGCTGGTGCTGGGGACGGGTTTTGTCATTATTGTGTACATTCTGGCCTCGGCCGCGTACATGATGGTGCTGCCGCTGAAGGGCGATCCGCACGGGGCGACGGTGCTGGCGCGGGGCATCCAGTTTGCGGCGGAGGACCGGGTGGGGACGGCGACGCTGGAACAGATTTTTCCCGCGGGTGGGGCGTTCCTGATGGCCGGGGTGATTCTTGTCTCAACCTTCGGCTGCGCCAATGGCCTGACACTGGCCGGAGCGCGTGTTTACTACGCGATGAGCCGGGACGGGCTTTTCTTCCAATCGGCCGGAAAGCTGCATCCGAAGTTCAGGACGCCTGTGGCGGGGCTGGTACTTCAGGCGGTCTGGGCGGCGTTTCTGTGCGTTTCGGGCTCGTATGGGCAACTGCTGGACTACGTGGTCTTTGCCGTGCTGATCTTCTACATTCTCACAATTGTGGGGCTTTTCGTTCTTCGCGTGAGGCGTCCAAGGGAGCCGCGGCCCTACAAGGCGCTCGGCTACCCGGTGCTGCCGGCGCTTTATATCGTAATGGCGAGCTGGATTTGTATCGTATTATTGCGATACAAGCCCCAATATACGTGGCCGGGGCTGATCATCGTCCTGCTCGGAATTCCCGTTTATCTCTTCTGGTCACGCCGCGCAAATTCTTATCTGTCAACCGCTCAACCCTCAAAGGAGTAACCCATCAGCATGGCACAGCTCTTCAAACGCAAGCCCCTTGAAATGATCGTTGCCGAAGCCAAGGCGGAAGGCGAACAGTGCCTGGAGAGGTCTCTCGGCCCGGTTTCGCTGACGGCCCTGGGCGTGGGCGCGGTGATTGGCGCCGGAATTTTTGTCATGTCCGGGCTGGGCGCGCACTACGCGGGTCCAAGCTTGATGCTTTCGTTTGTCTTTTCCGGCCTGGGTTGCGCGTTTGCGGCGCTCTGCTATGCGGAGTTCGCGGCGATGATTCCGCTGGCGGGGTCGGCGTACACCTACGCCTACGCCACGCTGGGCGAGCTGTTCGCCTGGATCATCGGCTGGGATCTGACGCTGGAGTACGCGATGGGCGCGAGCACGGTCTCCTCCGGCTGGTCGAACAATTTTGTCGAGTTTCTGAAGATTTTCGGGCTCAACCTGCCGCTCTGGCTGAGTTACGACCACTGGACGGGGATCGATACGGCGCAAAAGATCATTGCCCGGGGCATCGTGACCCAGACGCATCCGGGCATCATTCCCGGCTCGCCGGAGTTCAATACCGCGCTCGACCAGGTGATGTCCACGCAATCGGCGGACCTGCTGGCGCGTGGCCATGCGCTGCTGAACGCGCCTCACATCTTTGGGGTGGATATCGGTTTCAACCTGCCCGCGTTTCTGATTGCACTGATTATCACCGCGATTTTGGTGGTTGGGATTCAGGAGAGCGCGAAGTTCAATTCAATCATCGTGTTCGTCAAGGTCACGGTGGTGCTTTTCATCATCGGGTTGGGCATCAAATACATCCATCCCGATTATTGGGGGCATAGCTGGACGACCTTCGCTCCGTTTGGCTTTGCGGGCATCAGCGCGGCGGCCGGATATATCTTCTTCGCGTATATCGGGTTCGACGCGATTTCGACGACGGCGCAGGAGGCGAAGAATCCGCAGCGGGATCTGCCCATCGGGATTATTCTTTCGCTGCTGATTTGCACGGTGCTGTATGTCTCAGTGGCTGGAGTGCTGACGGGGATGGTGCCGTGGAAACTGGTGAATGTGGAAGCGCCGCTGACCCATGCCTTCCTGGACCACAACGTGGGCTGGGCGGGAAACGTGGTGACCTGCGGAGCGCTCGCCGGGCTGACCTCAGTGATGCTGGTGATGCTGATCGGGCAGACGCGCGTACTGTACGCCATGGCTTCGGACGGGCTGCTGCCGAAGAAATTCTTCGCCGACATTCATCCCAAGTTTCGGACTCCATGGAAGAACACGATTCTGGTGGGATGCCTGGCCGCGCTGGTTGGCTCGGTGACGCCGATCGACAACATTGGCAAGATGGTGAATATCGGAACCCTGCTGGCGTTTGTGATGGTGTGTGTGTCGATTGTGGTGCTGCGGTTTACGGCGCCGGATCAGCCGCGGCCGTTCCGGACGCCGGGGATCTACTTTGGCGGTAAGCTGCCGATTGTGCCGGCGCTGGGCGTCGCGTTCAACCTGACGATGATGATCAGCCTGGGCAAAGCGAATTGGATTCGGCTGGTTGTGTGGCTGATTATCGGGATGTTCGTCTACTTCCTTTATTCCGTGAAGCACAGCAAGGTGCAGGCGCTGGGCAAGCAGGCCGTGGCGGCGGACTAAGCAGTTAGTCGGCGACTCGGGATTATCGTTTTGGTGAAGAGTGGACTAAACTAAGTGAACTTAGTTTAGTCCACTTTGCGTTTTGGGGCTGAGATGGCTACTGTCGGGACCGGGGATTTGCAGGGGCTGAAGATCGTCAATATCCACGAGGCGAAGACGCACCTTTCGCGGCTGGTGGAGGAAGCGGCGCATGGGAAATCGTTCATTATCGCGAAGGCGGGGGAGCCGATGGTGAGAGTGACGCGGCTTCAGGGAACAGCGCCTGTGGAGAATCAGCCGTCGGCGCCGAAGCAGCGAATTGGAATGCTGGAAGGCATGTACGAAGTGCCGGAGGACTTCGACACAATGTTTCAAGAGGAAATTATTGCGTTGTTCAACGGCGAAGAATGGAGATTCTGTTAGACACCCATTTCATCCTTTGGACATTGCTGACGCCGGCAAAGCTCTCGCCTCAGGCTCGCACTTTGATTAACGACCCACTCAATGAACTGGTATTCAGCATTGCGAGCCTGTGGGAGATTGCTATCAAAAGGGCCGTGGGGAGTCCGGGGTTTCAGGCTGACCCACGCATTCTGCGAAGCACTATGCTGAGCTCAAGCTACATTGAGTTGCCGGTACTTGGAGAGCATGCTGTCGCCATCGCGGGACTGCCTCCCATACACAAAGATCCCTTCGACCGGTTGCTGATCGCTCAAGCATCAGTCGAAGGGATTTTGTTCTGGACCGCGGACCGGGTCGTAGCTCGCTGCCCGGGGCCAATCCGGTTGATCTGAAAGAGCTTACGCCGTCGCCTTGGCGCAAAGCTCGTCGAAGGCGCGGGCCAGTTCGCCGGCGATCTGCGGGGCGGTGCTGGATTCGATGATGTAGCGCTGCATCAGGTAGACGAGCTGGCCGTCGCGGAGGATGGCGATGGCCGGCGAGGTGGGCGGCTGGCCGGCAAAGTAGGAGCGGGCGCGCTCGGTGGCTTCGCGGTCCTGTCCGGCGAACACGGTGATGCTCTGGTCGGGAAGGGTGGTGTTGGTGAGCGCCATGCGGACGCCGGGACGCATCTTGCCGGCCGCGCAGCCGCAGATGGAGTTGACGACCAGCATTGTCGTGCCGGGCTTGGCGAGCGCAGCGTCCACTTCCTCAGCGGAGCGGGCTTCCTGGACGCCTGCGCGCGTCAGCTCTTCGCGCATGGGGATGACCATAATCTCTGGGTACATTGTGTTTCCTCCTGGGTAGAACCTGTGCAAAGAACGTGTTTTCTGTCGAATCCCGCTGGATCGATCGCTTCCTGAAGCCGTGCCGCGAGCCGGTAATGCTTCTACGGCTTTCGATCCGGCTCCCGGGGTTGCTCTGCCGCATCTGCGCTCGAGCTTGAAAGTCGAGCGTTGGGAAAGGATGCGGAAAAGCACCGGTAGCCTCTCTCATTATAAGGTCTGCCAGCCTTTTGTGGGGAAGCGTTTGGCATCCGCGCCTGGTGATCGGCCTGACTAACACCATCCTCTTTGCCGTTACAACTTTTGCGCGATGCCTTTCGGAATTTGCCAAGGTATGTTCAAGCGTACGTGTATCCGAGGGACCAGCGGGACTCCGCGGGAAACGATCGGGGAGTGAGATTGATCGCTCAAGAGGGATCGGAGAGGGCGCATGCCAATTCGGGTCAGGATTCTGGTTGGGCTGACGCTGATCAGCGCCGTTTGCAGTCTGCGGCTGGTCTCTGGGCAACTTGCGCACGATTGGGCGCGCTTCGCGGTTTACTTTGCCGTTGTGGTGCTGGGCGCCGGGCTCAAGGTGGCGATGCCCCGGGGCGAAGGCACGATGTCGGTGAACTTCCCGTTTATTCTTCTCGGCATTCTTCAGCTTTCTCCGTTGCAGGCGATTGCGCTGGCGGCGGTTTCAGTGATTGCACAGTGCCGCATCCAGGTCATCAAGCCGTTTACGCTGGTGCAGATCGCGTTCAATCTGGGCAACGTGATTGCGTCCACGGCGGTTGCCTGCTATGTATTTGAGGAGTTGACGCGTTACCGGATGGAAATGGCGCCGGCGCTGGCGCTGGCGGCGACGGTGTACTTCTTCGCCAACACTGTTCCGGTCGCGATGGCGATCGGGTGGACGAACGGCAAGGGCGCGTTACCACTCTGGCGGGAGCAATTTCCGTGGTATCTGCCGTTCTACCTGGTGGGGGCGTTTCTGGCCGCCATTGTGGAGTACATCAGCATTCATCTGGGCTGGGTGACGTCGCTGCTGATCGTTCCGATGGTGTACACGATTCATCGCGCTTACCGCGCGCAAAAGGCCGCAATCGAAGCCAACCAGCGGCACCTGGAAGAGACCGAGGCGCTGCACCTGCGGACGATCGAGGGGCTGGCGATGGCCATTGAGGCCAAGGATCAGGGGACGCACGACCATCTGCTGCGGGTCCGAGTGTATGTTTCTGAGATCGGGCGGATGATGGGCCTGGATACGCTGGAGATGAAGGCGCTGCTGACGGCCGCGTTCCTGCACGACATTGGCAAGCTGGCTGTGCCGGAGGCGATCCTGAACAAACCGGGCAAGTTGACTCCGGAAGAGTTCGACAAGATGAAGATCCATCCGGTGGTGGGGGCGGACATCCTGGAACGGGTTCGTTTCCCTTATCCGGTGACGCCGATCGTTCGCGCGCACCATGAGGCGTGGGATGGCAGCGGCTATCCGGATGGGCTGAAGGGGAAAGAGATTCCGATTGGGGCGCGGATACTGACGGTCGTCGATTGCTTCGACGCGATGGCGTCCGATCGGCCCTATCGCCGGGCGCTGGAGATCGGCGAGGCCATGGCGTACATCACGAGCAAAGCGGGAACTCAGTTCGATCCCGCCGTCGTGTCACTTCTGGAAGCGCACTACATCGAGCTGGAAAAGCTTGCGCGAAGCGATCACGGATCTCTGCAGGCGCTGAAGACCGAGATCTCGATTGCGCGCGGAGCAGCGCCGGCGGCCGGATTTGCGGAAGAAAATGCCGCTGGAATCGGCTTGAGAAGCGATCCGTTTCGCGGCGCGGCGCTCACGGAAGGTTGAGCGCCCTGGGCGGAAATGGGCCGCGTAACACGGGGGTATGACGTTCTAACTCCTTTGGGGAGTGGCGGCTGGGCAACTGGAACTTTAGGATCAAATTGGGTTTGGCGATCGCTCCGACGCCGATTGGCGTATTCCCCGGAGGCTCAAACCCAGGCAAGACTCGCGCTCCTGACATCGGCAAAGCATGGCGCATCTTTCTGTGCGTATTTCTTTTGCGGTGCTCCGGGATAGACGAGATCACCCTGGAGGAGAATATGCACCGCTGCTTCCGTTTCGTTGTTTTTGGCCTTGCTTTGGCCCAGGCTGCCTCTCTGAGCGCGCTTGCGGCGACTCCGGTCAGCGCATTCAGGAATCCGAAGATCTCCGCGGATTGTGCCGCGAAGGATTCTTCCGCGAATGTCTCGGTGATCGTTCAATACAAGCAGGACCCTGGAGCGGAGGAGGCGGAGGCAGTTGGCCGGCTTGGCGGGTCGGTGCGTGTGGCCTTCCACTCGATCCATGCTCATGCCGTGACGCTTCCCCAGGCCGCGCTGGAACGGCTCGCGGCCAACCCGAATGTGGCGTATATCTCAAAGGACCGGGCGATCGGCGGTCGCGCGGCGGTGACGGTAACAGCGGCCGAATACACGACAGAGCCGATCAACGCGCAGGCTGCCTGGGCCAAAGGCAATGTCGGCACCAACGTCGGCGTGGCCGTGCTCGATAGCGGAATTACGCCGGTGAACGACCTTGGCAAAGCGCCGATCAGTCTCTTGACGAGCCTTTCCCCTCTCGTCGGGCAGCCCCTGGCACTTGTGTTTCCCTCGAGCGGCGCGGAGGTTGCCCCCGGCGCGACGGGCCGCATCATCTACAGCCAGAACTTTGTTCCAGGGCAAACGGATGCCTACGATCACTATGGACACGGAACGCACGTCGCGGGCCTCATTGCCGGGAACGGCGGGCTTTCGTCCGGCCTGCTCTACTATCACACGTTCATTGGAGCGGCGCCGAACGCCAATCTGATCAACCTGCGGGTGCTGGACCAGAACGGCGCGGGAACGGATTCTTCGGTCATCGCCGGGATTGAAGCGGCCATTGCCCTCAAGAACACCTACAACATCCGCGTCATCAATCTCTCGCTGGGGCGGCCCATCTGGGAGAGCTATACGCAGGACCCGCTGTGCCAGGCTGTGGAGCAGGCGTGGAAAGCGGGAATTGTGGTTGTGGTGGCGGCGGGGAACAATGGGCGCGATCTGGCTTTGAACGCGGAAGGCTATGGCACGACCGAGGCGCCCGGCAACGACCCGTATGCGATTACGGTGGGCGCGATGCGCACCATGGAGACGGCGACGGTGACCGACGATCTGATCGCCAGCTACAGCTCCAAGGGGCCGTCGTTTATCGATCAGATTGCCAAGCCGGACATTGTCGCTCCGGGCAACCTGGTCTCGAGCCTGGAATTCACCGACGACCCGCTGGCGGTGAACAATCCCTCGTTCATCACCAACTACAGCTTTTATCAGAATCTGGGCGCTCAGGCCGCGTCCGCCGTCTACTTTCCCATGAGCGGGACAAGCATGTCGACGGGGGTGGTGAGCGGCGCAGTTGCGGATCTGCTGCAGGCCGAACCCAAGTTGACGCCTGATCAGGTGAAGGCGATTCTGATGAAGAACGCCGAGCGGAGCCACTTTCCGGCTGCGAGCAGCGTCACGGAGCCGACCACGGGAATTGTGTACAAGGCGAACTATGACGTGTTCACGATCGGCGCCGGCTACCTGGACATCAATGCGGCGGTGACCAACGCGGCGGCGAACCTGGCGACGATGCCGGCCGGGACGGCGATGTCTCCGACGGCGGTTTACAACGTGAATACCGGGGACACGACCCTGGTTCCGAGCGCGACGGCTCTCTGGGGGGCGACTGCGCTTTGGGGAGCTTCAAATGTCTACGGCAGCAATGCCTTTGTGGGCAGCCAGAGCGCGGTCTGGAGCTCGACGGCGCTGTGGGGCGCAAGCGATCCGAATGGATTCACCGCGCTGTGGGGAGCGACGGCGCTTTGGGGCGCGGGGACACCGCAAGCGGCGACAGCGCTTTGGGGCGCGGGCGACCTGGGCGGCTCGACGGCTCTGTGGGGCGCGAACGCGCAGTATGGAGCACCTGCGGCTTGGTACACTTGGGTTCCGCTGGAGCGCTGAGGCGTAAGGTGTTGGCCAAGAACAGGATAGCCTTTTGCGACCGCCTCCCAGGCGGTCGCAACGGCGTTGGGGACTTTCACGGCGGCCATGCGATGAAGGCAATCCTTCGCCAGCACGCTCCGGATACGCCGAAGCAGAAAGGCAGGCTCACTCGATGAGTTTTCGCGAGCATCCGTGCGGAAATGACGGGTTGTCATACGAAAGCTGAATTTTGACTGTCCATTCATCGTTCAGAAATAAAAATTCTCCCACCGGCTGGTTAGGATTCCTGCCAGGAGGGGAAGATGAAAAAATCCCTGTATCTGATAGCCGCGGCCGCTTTGTCGGCCACCTGCGGAATGGCGCAAGAAAAGCCTAAGGTGTTGGAACCAAACCAGATCAAGCACGTGCTGCTGATCAGCATCGACGGCATGCACGCGGTCGATTACCTGAATTGCTCGGAGGGGATTCCGACGGTATACGGCGGCGCCGTCTACTGCCCAAACATTGCCTCGCTCGGCGCCACGGGCATCAACTATGTTGCCGCCAGCACATCGAAGCCATCGGACTCGTTTCCCGGGCTGATGAGCATCGTCTCCGGCGCGACTCCGCGCACGATGGGTGTCTACTACGATGTGGCCTATGACCGTTCTCTCGATCCGCCCACCATCACAACCGGCAATGGTGTCGCCGGCGGCCCTTGCACCCCGTATGCCGCGCCCACGGGCACGACGACGGAGTATGAAGAAGGAATCGATATCGACCAGTCCAAGGTGAATGGTGGAGCTCCCGGGGCCGCCCTGACGGATGGTGGTGTCTCCTCGATCGATCCCAAGAAGCTGCCCCGCGATCCCAAACTCGGCTGCGCTCCTGTCTGGCCCTGGAACTTCGTTCGCGTGAATACGGTTTTTAGCGTGATTCACGACTTTGGCGGCTACACGGCGTGGTCGGACAAGCACCCCGCGTACTCCTCTGTTTCCGGCAACGGCGCCAACATTCTCAACGACTTTTATGGTCCCGAGATCAACTCGAACGTGATCGGCCTGCCTGGCGTCAAGACACCAGCCGGGGTATCGTGCGCCACGGTGCGCGACCCTGGTTCGGATACCACCGCCTGGACCAACAGCTTTGCCAACATCCAATGCTACGACACGCTCAAGGTCAACGCGATCCTGAACGAAATCGCCGGTATGAACCACCTGGGGACAAAAGCGACTCAGGTTCCCACCATTTTCGGCATGAACTTCCAGGCGGTCAGCGTCGGTCAGAAGCTGATTGAGAAGAGCGACAAGACCACCGGCGGCTATCAGGATGCGGTCGGAACCCCAACCGCGGCTCTCTTGAGCGAGATCCAGTATGTCGACGACTCGATCGGTCAGATGATCAACGCCATCAAGGACAATGGCCTGTACGAATCGACGCTGATCGTCATCACGGCCAAGCACGGCCAGTCGCCGATTGCCCCGCAGAGCTGGAATCCGATCCTGAAGCAGACCAACGGCTCCTCACCGGCGACTTTGCTCGCCAAACTGCTGCCTTACTCCGAGAATCCCAACAATCCGACTGGCATTGGACCGACGGAAGACGATGTCTCTCTGATCTGGCTTGCGAACTCCGCGAACACACTGAGCGCGGTGAGCACGCTGGAAGCGAATGCCGCCAACATCGGTCTGGGGCAGATTTTCTATGGAAAGGCGCTTTCCCAGAACTACGATGTGCCGGGTCACCTCTCGTATCAGGATCCTCGCACTCCGGACATCATCGTCGCGCCGAACGTCGGCGTGGACTACACCGGCAGCGGCGCAAAGCTTGCTGAGCACGGCGGTTTCTCGCACGACGACACCAACGTGGTTCTGCTGCTCTCCAACCCCGCCTTTGGGCCGAGAACCATCTATACCAACGTCGGAACCAATCAGATCGCGCCGACAATCCTGGACTCGCTCGGCATCAACCCCGAGTATCTGGACGCAGTCCGGCTTGAGGGAACCGCCGCGCTTCCGCAGTAAACCTCAACAGCCTTCCTCGCGAACTGGAAACAGCGCGGACATCCATGCCGGGTGTCCGCGCTGTTCCGTTTCAGGCGCTCGAGGTTA
>Ga0302278_10006957_pt1 | contig 10551 bp, 9 predicted proteins | sample III_Bog_N3_2_FD_194543 | JGI IMG/M metagenome (GOLD analysis project Ga0302278, IMG submission 194543) | Peat permafrost microbial communities from Stordalen Mire near Abisko, Sweden - III_Bog_N3_2 | ecosystem: Environmental > Terrestrial > Soil > Wetlands > Peat | place: Sweden: Abisko... | reverse complement strand
CAGCTAGTACCATACGGCACCCATCCGCAGCACTAAGCTGCTTAGATTCAAGAACAAATAAGTCTAGCCATTTGAAGGGGAACCCACTAGCCGCTTGCGGCCCCTGATGAAGCTGAGACGATGCCTCCCCCCGACGCAGCAAACGAAAGGAAGATACTATGCGCTCAGACCTCATTTTTGGAGCTCTCACCCACGTCACAAACCGCTACGAACTCTGCCAACTGGCCTCCAAGGCGACCCGCAAGCTGCACAAGCCCAATACCCGCCTGCAGGACACCACTAACGAAGTTCTCGACCGCTTCAAGGACACCATCCCCAAGGATGCTGGCTCTGCCCCGGCCGTGCAAAGCGTAGGTCTTGAGCAACGCCGCGCGGCTTAACCCGCGCGGCTTCCCCTTATTCGGCTCTTCCGCTCTTAGTAGTTGTATCCCCAAAACCGAGTCCAACCGCAACAACCCCTCCCGCATCTGTATAATCCATTGCATCCGGTAGTTGCTCCGAAACTCCGCGCGTCCCCTTTCTCAAGGTAAATCCAGGGACGCGCTCCCGCTAGGCAATTCCCCTCCTCATTTCCAAATCCCCCCGAAAATCCAGGTAAATCATGACAATTTCCGAACTCAAAGAGCACAATATCGCGGAACTTACCAAGCTCGCACGCGGTTTCGACATCGCCGGCACCTCCGCTCTCCGCAAGCAGGACCTCATCTTCAAGATCCTCCAGGCCCAGAGTGAAAAAGAGGGCCACATCTTCGCCGAGGGTGTGCTGGAAATCCTCCCCGACGGCTACGGCTTCCTCCGGTCCCCCGACTACAACTACCTCCCCGGCCCCGACGACATCTACGTCTCGCCCTCCCAGATCCGCAAATTCGATCTTAAGACCGGCGACACTATCAGCGGCAACGTCCGCCCGCCGCATGAAGGCGAGAAGTACTTCGCCCTGGTCAAGATCGAGGCCATCAACTTCGAGTCGCCCGAAGAGACCAAGAACAAAATCCTCTTCGACAACCTCACCCCCCTCTACGCCGAAGAGCGCGTCAAGATGGAGACGGTCCGCGAGCACATCTCGGGTCGCGTCATGGATCTGCTTACCCCGGTCGGCAAAGGCCAGCGCGGGTTGATCGTCGCTCCGCCCCGCACGGGCAAGACCATGCTGCTGCAGTCCATCGCCAACAGTATCACCACCAACCATCCCGAGATCGTCCTCATCGTTCTCCTCATCGACGAACGTCCGGAAGAAGTCACCGACATGCAGCGCAGCGTCAAGGGCGAAGTCATCAGCTCCACCTTCGACGAGCCCGCCGCCCGCCACGTTCAGGTGGCCGAGATGGTCATCGAGAAGGCCAAGCGCCTGGTCGAACACAAGCGCGACGTAGTCATCCTGCTCGACTCCATCACCCGTCTCGCGCGTGCCTACAACACCATCGTGCCGCCCTCGGGCAAAGTTCTCTCAGGCGGCGTCGACTCCAATGCGCTGCAAAGGCCGAAGCGCTTCTTCGGCGCGGCCCGCAACATCGAGGAAGGCGGCTCGCTCACCATCATCGCCACCGCGCTGGTCGACACTGGCTCCCGCATGGACGAGGTCATCTTCGAAGAATTCAAGGGCACCGGCAACATGGAAGTCATCCTCGACCGCAAGTTGGTCGACAAGCGCGTCTTCCCGGCGATCGACATCCAGCGCTCCGGCACCCGCAAAGAAGAGCTGCTCATCCCCAAGGACGAACTCCAGCGCACCTGGATACTGCGCAAGGTCCTCAACCCGCTCTCCCCGGTCGAAGCTATGGAACTCCTCACCGACAAGCTCTCCAAAACCCGCAACAACCAGGAATTCCTCCACAACATGAGCTCCATCTAAACCAGATTTGCGCCGAACGCGGTCAGACGACCCAGGACATCATCTTCCGCACCCGTGCAAACCAAAGGGACGCTGCCACTGGCCGCGTCCCTTTTCGTTTGTCGCGCACAACTAATCTCCCTCGCCGCGCCGCCGATACAACCAGCATGGCTCTCTACAGTTGGAAACCCAGCTACAGCGTAAAGGTGAGAAGTTGCGATGCGGAGCACCTAAAGCTCTTCGCCCTCATCAACGACCTGCATGAAACAATGCAATCCGAAAAAGGCTCGCAGGTCATTCAAAGAGTTGTCGGCGAACTAGAGCTCTACACCAAGACCCACTTCTCGGCGGAGGAGGCCCTCATGGCCTCGGTTATCACTTGAAAACCGGCCATACGTTATCAGTTCAAAGCCGGCCAACGGGATTGGCCTGAGACGTGATTGTTTTACCGTGCCGCGGGGGGGTTAGGCAAGGTGGTTTGTTTTTTCCTTCCTCGGTATGCTTTTCGCTTTTGTTTTTTCATTGGCTTTCTCCAGGACTGCTGGTTTTAGTTCTCCAACTGCGCGGGCCACACTTGAGCACGTGTCCGTGATGGAGCAGTCGATCCAACATCGCGGTGACAGCAGCGCTGTCACCGAGCAGTTTGCCCCAGTCGTCTACGGGTCTGTTCGACGTGAGCAGGGTGCTCGCACGTTCGTAACGGCGCATGATGATCTCCAACAACTCTTCGGCAGCGGTTAGCGGCAGCTTGCGCATTCCCAGATCGTCGATGATCAGCAGCGGCACGGTGGTCAACTGCTCCATCAGTTCCTTGCGCTTTCCGTCGAGCGCAGCATCGGCCAGATCCTCCAGCAGTGCGTGGGCTTCGCGATACAACACACGGTAGCCCCTGCTGGATGACTGCGTGTCCGATGGCCTGGGCGCAGTGACTTTTCCCGCTTCCAGGCGGACCGAGGAACAGGGCATCTTCGCGCTTTCCGACCCAGTTCGCGGTGGCAAGTTCGAAGACCAGATTGCGATTCATCCGGGCGTTGAACTGGAAGTCGAAGTTGTCCAGGCGCTTGTCGGCGTCGCGGAACTGCGCCTGTTTGTGGCGTCTTTCCAGAAGCCGCTTGCTACGGCAGGCCAGCTCATCGGAGACCAGCGCTGAGATCAGGTCGATGGGCGCCATGTTCTCCGATTGCGCTTGCAGAAGACGCGTTTCCATCACTGCGGCCATGCCGCTCAGGCGCAGTTGTACCACGGAGCGATTAAGTTCGATCAGGTTCATGGATTGGTTTCGAAGTGGATTCGTTGTTGGATAAGGTCGCGATACTCGGTCAGTTCGCGGATGAGTGGATCGACTTGCCGCAGGCTCAGAGGAGCCTGCGGCCTGCGCTCCAGATAACGGCGCACGAAGCGATATTCAGCGACGCATAGATCGAGCGCCGCCGCACAGGCATCGTCCGTAGCCGCGCTGCCATATTTCTTGACCAGTTGGAACACGCCCTGGATGCGACGCATTCCGAGTTCACCCTGGCGAGCATGGATGGCATCGCATAAGGCTCCGATGTTGGATCCCGCCTTGTGCGCACGGGCCAGCAGTTGGAGCAGCTTTAGCGGCGTACGACGCGGCCGATCCGCATCGCGGATGCGGTGGCCGCCACGCTTACCGCTCAGATGCTCGCGCAGCAACTCACCGGTCTTGGGATCGAGCAGACGCACGAACATCGAGTCCCACTGCACATGAACCCGCCGTCCGATCCAGCCTGGCGGCGCTCCGTAGTAAGCAGCTTCAACTTCGACGCAACCATCCAGGTGCACCGTGCGCTCGCCATACTGGTAGTAGCGGAACGGCTCCAGCGGCAGAGCTTGCAAAAAGGGCTTCTCCTCAGCGAACATCGCCGCCACCTGCCGCTTGGTGCGGCCATGGATGCGCTTGTCGGCCCAGTGCTCTTCCCAGTGGTCCAGGTACGCCTGCGCTTCATCGATACTCTCGAATTTCTTGCCCTTCAACGGCGTCTTTTGCGCATGGGCCACACCTGATTCCACTTTTCCTTTTCGGTCTGGATCGCGCACTTTGCACGGCAGCGCCGTCACGCCGTAGTGGGCCAGAACGTCGCGGTACAGGGGATTCAGGCCAGGATCGTAGAAGTCAGCAGACAACACGCCCTCGCGAAGGTTGTCCAAGACTACGATCCGCGGCGAACCGCCAAGCCGGCGAAACGCCTTCTCGTGCAGCTCGGCCCACACCCGCGCACTCGACCGGAAGGCCAGCAGCCGAACACACTTGCGACTCGACCCCAGTGTCATTACAAACAGCCGCGTACGCCGATACTTGCCGGTATCCGGATCGCGCACCATCGGCCCGGTGCCGTAGTCAATCTGGCACTCCTCACCGAGTCTGGTCTCGATGATCACCCGCGCTTCAGGCGATGCCGCTCCGCGCAACTTACGTACGAATCGTTGAACACTCTGATAGCTGCTTCGAAATCCGTGCCCGTCGACCAGATCCTGCCAGATCCCATCGCGTTGCGGCCTCGCGACAGCCCCAACTCGATCATCTCCCTGTACGCTTCACTGGCTCCCGATGGCCGCTTGCCACCCTGCTCCGGCAACGTCACTTCCGGCAAAAAGCCGGTGATCACTTCGTTGGCCGGTTTTGAATGATCGGCTGATCTGGAACCGGAAAAGCCGGTGATCACCTCTATGGCCGGTTTTGAACTGTCAGAGCCGGTGGTCATCGAAGTGGCCGCTTTTGCTGGAGGCTTGCGTCCCCAGCCTCCCGGCGTTCGTAGGGCTATCCCGGCCGACCTCAAGTAGCCGCCAGCCGTCTCGCGACGGACTCCTGTCGCTTCCTCGATCCGACGCAGGGACCAACCAAGACGTCCCAGCGCAATCACCTGTTCCTGCTTCGCTTTTTCCAAGACATTACCCATGCCAACAGAGGCTAATTTCCCCCGTCGGAGATAGTGTCTTAGGCCGGTTCCCTATGGCCGGTTTTGAAGTGATAATCTATGGCCGCTCTTGGGTGATCACCGAGGCTCATGGCAAAGGCAAAGTACCCTGCCTTCGCCGCCCACTGCGTCGAGCACCAGAGGTTCATCGAAAGTATCGCCAACCTTCGCAAACAGGGAATCGCCGGCCAGTCAATCGCCACTCTCTCCTTCCTGAACGACTGGCTGGTTAGCCACATCATGCGCACCGACCAACAGTACTCTGCCCACCTCAACGCCAACGGCATCTCCTAAGCGATCGCGAACCGAACCCCGCGATCCTTGCAAGTGGAATCGCCGCACTGTGGGAGAATCGATAGGTTGTCGCCCCCCGAGCCACAACTTGAAGCCCCCATGCCTTACCTTCTCTTCATCTACGGCACTCTCCACCCCGGCCGCGCCCCACGCGAAATCGCCGCAGCCGTCCGCCGCCTCACACCGGTCGGTCCCGCCACCATCCGCGCCCGCCTCTACAATCTCGGCGCCTATCCCGGAGCCATTCTCGACCCAACCGCCCCGCCCATCTCCGGCCATCTCTTCACCGTCCCCGACGCAGCCACCCTAGCCGCCCTCGACGCCTACGAAGACTTCCGGCCCACCGACCCCGCCGCCAGCCTCTTCCTCCGCGTCGAAACTACCGCAACCCTGCCCGACGGCTCCCACCACCCCTGCTGGGTCTACGTGTACAACCGCTAAGTGCAAGGTTCGAGGTGCTAGAGGCGAAGCAGTCCGGCCTCGCCTCCGTTAAGACAACAAAGGCGACGCAACCAGCCTCGCCTTGCCACATCGCATCTTCTCGAACCTCGAACCTCGAACCTCGAACCTCGAACCTCGAACCTCGAACCTCGAACCTCGAACTACAGCGCGGCCTGCATCTCCTGCCTCGGCCGCACGGTCAGCACGGTCAGGTTCCGCTGTGCCGGCGTCACCACGATGCCAAGCTGCTCGTGCAGCAGACTGAACAGTTCGCCCTCGTTGCGATAGGTCCCAATCTGGAAGTCGTAGCTCCCCTTCAGTCCGGTCTCGTCAATCAGCAGCCGGTCAAGGTCGGGTTCCAGCGTCCGCCGAAACTCCCCTAGGGTTCCAGCGGACGCCGAGATCCCGCCTGAGGAGACGCCGTCGCAGTTCTTCCCCAGGAACGTAATCTGTGTCTCATCATCCGTTGCCTGATCCGCCGAGCTCTGTGCCGGCATCGCCGCTCCACCCACCCGGTGACGATGCAGCCCAGCTCCAGCTCCATTCGGCGCGGTCAGGACATACACATCCACGGACCGGCTCTCGGGCGTAATGGTCAGCCCGAACTTCTGCTCAAGCGCCGTCTCCAGCATCCGCTGCATCACATCCTCATCCACCTCGTGCGGCAGCGCCAGGGTCACGTCATAGCGCGCATCCCCGGTGCCGTCTTCGGCCAGGTCGACTCGCCGGATGTCGATGTCGTAGATCTGCGAGACCAGTGTCTTCAAGTCGAATCCGCGGGCGTTCCAATGGTCGCCGGCGATATCGATCGACGTGCTGTTCGCTGCCAGTGTTGTTGGGGTAATGCGGACTCCGCTCGAGGAGATTCCCCGCTCCGTACTCGCCGCCCGCCGGACTGCCGGGTGGGTTCTGTTTTGGGCCGCGGCGGTCGTGGCAATTCCACAAACAAGTACAAATCCCAAATACGCGAAGCTAGGGGCCCGTTTCATGCTTCTCTATATTCCACACTGCCGAACCATGGGAGCCATCCCACTTTCGGACTATCCCGCGCGCTGGTAACGCCCGAAAACTCCGGCGTGTAACCCTTTAGTGGTATGCCGAACCGACTCCGGCCGCCGGATGCGCCATTCCTAACACCGTCACCGCTCGTCGCCGGGTCGCACAAGCTTCCCCAGACTACGCAGCCCGCGCATCCTCCCCGGTGACCGCCAGCACACATGAAAATGGCCCCGGAAGACCTGGTTTCAGGTCCTTCTGGGGCCGCTTCAGTTTGGTTCTGCAGGTGCCCCGTCCTAGCTCAGCTAGGGCGGGATCACTCAGAGGGTTAGAAGAACAGCTTCGCCGAAACCTGCAGTTGCCGTGCCGTATACAGGTTGCTGCTGCTGGTGTTGGAGGTTACGTCGAACGCCGAGAGGCCCGTGCCCGTGTAGGGTACAAAGCATCCCGTCTCGCGGGAACCCGCAGGCGGCGCTACCGTCTGGCAGGTGTAGCTCAGTGTCGAGGTAACCTTGCCAACGGCTGCTGGTGCCAGGAACGATGAGTAGGTGCTGGTCACACCGGTCACGATCTGGTGGTTCAGGATGTTGAACGCGTCGGCCGCGAACTGCATATACATCGCGTCATGGATTGGAACATTCCGCGACACACGCAGGTCGAAGTCGTTGAAGCCCGGCATATTGATGCTGTTTCTTCCGATCTGCGGAGGCCGCCCGCTGGTCGCACCGCCCGAGCTGGAACTCATAGCGCCACCAAAGATGCCGCTCAGGTCCGCATAGCTGCTCGAGTTGGTATTGCCGGGATAGATCGTGCCCGAGACACCCAGGAAGATCGGCTCACCGCTGGAAGCAATCTCTTCAGCGGAGAACTGGAAGTCGTCAAGAATATGCTTCACCCATGGATTGTCCTCCATGATCTTCGGCTGGTACACAAAGCTAAGTGTCATGCGGTTGGTTACGTTGATGTCTGACTTCCCGTTGTCGAACCGGATGTTGTTCGGATCCGATGGAACGTCACCGCCATAGAAGGTTCCGTTGGCGCCTTGAACTTGCCCGGTATCCGTCGCCTTCGCCCAGGTATAGTTCAGCAGCACTTCCAGCCCGTTAGTGAAAGGACGCCGCACCGTAACTGCCATCGAGTTGTACCAGGTGTTGGCTACGCTCTCGCCGGTGTTGAAGCTTGACAGCGCGGTGTTGCGCCGGTCGGTCGGCAGATACACCGGCACCGTGATTGAGTTGGTGATGTTGTTGTTGGCGTCCTGCACCTCGTAGGTAGCCAGCCCGTGGGGAGTCTGACCCAGCAGGTTAGCGTCCACAAATACCGGTAGCCGCATGCCGCGCGTGCCCACATAGCCCACCTGCAGGCTCATCTTGCCCGGCATCGCCTGCTCCACGCTCAGGTTCATCTCGTGCGCCAATGGCGGAACAAAATTGGGATCCAGACCATGGAAGCTGTAGGAGGGTGTCACAGTAACGGCGCTTACCCCAGGTGCGTTACCGCCAGTCGGATAGAGCGCTGCCGACAACGGCGGCCCCGAGGGTGTGAACGGCAGGTTGGGAAACATTACATTGGTCGCGGTCGTCGGCGGGGTCGCGCATCGGGTGCTCTTAACCGCGCCCACCAACTGTTCGCATCCCGAGTAGCTGTAGTTCAGCTGGACCACGCCGTTTTCTACCCGCATAGCGTAGTAAGTGCTGCCTTGGTTCAACGCCGAGAATAACCCGTACCCGCCGCGGACAACAGTGCCTGTCCACGGTGCCCAGCTGAAGGCTACACGCGGCTGCACACGATCTGTCACGTTCTTGATCGAGCTCGTATACTCCGACGAGATCGGGTCAAACAGGTGATTGACCAAGCCCGGAGCCGGTGTCAACTGGATGTCGTACCGCACACCCGCCGTAAGCGTGAACTTCGGCGTCACCTTCCACGTGTCTTCCGCGAAGCCATCAAACATCTTCATCCAGAAGTCGTCCTTACCCTGCGTTCCCGCGGCCTTATTCACCTGGTCGACCGTCTGCACCAGGCTGTTGTAGTGGTACCCGGCATAGGGATCGGTATCGCCCGTCTGGCCGGCAAAGGAGTCTTCGATCCAGTCCACAAAGTTCCCCTGGGTGGTGGATTCGCCGTAGCTGTAGATGCCGCCACCCTGGAACAGGTTGATCATCACCTCATGCACCAGATTGACGTCTCCGCCAAACTTGAGCGTCTCATTCCCCTTGGTCATGGAAAACACATCCGATAGCTGGGTGCGGTGCTCGTCCGGCTCAGCGATGCGCGGCAGAGCGTTGGGCATGCCATAGGTGTCCACGCCCATACCCACGCTCGGACCCGAAGCATACGCGCCCGCCGTCTCCAGGTCGCGGCCCCACTGTCCATGGAAATTGTTCACCGACGCTTTGCCGATCTGCGTGGTCAAACCGCCCACCAGAAACCGCTCATGGTAGTAGGTCGGGCCGTTGGTCGAGGGCGAGCTATTGCTGAACGTTACACCCGAGCTATACCCATAGGCCGACTGGTAGTTGGCGAAATTGAAATCAACAAACGCGTCGTTCTTGCTGTTGATGTGCACGTCAATTTTCGGGAAGAACAGGTCTTCCTTCTGGGCGCGCGTCGGTGCAGCGGTCGATTCGTTCATCAGAAACTGGATGCCGGCTGTGCACTGTGCTGCGCTAATGTAGGCATTTGGATCGGTCGCTGGTGGGGTGTAGGCCGTATTCCCGACGGTCGGGCACTGGGTCGGCGTAATCGAACTGGAGGTACAGCCCGATCCCGTGCACGGCGTCAGCGAAATCGCGTTCGAGTCCGTGTACAGCGCCTTGCCAACCTTGCGGAACCCGTCATAGGTAAAGAAGTAGAAGAGTCGGTCCTTGAAAATCGGACCACCCACTTTGCCGCCAAACTGCTGCTGTTGGTGCGTCGGCTGAGTCAGAAGAAACGCCGCAATCGCCGGATTCGGCTGGTTGTACAGCGCGCCGTACTTCGTGTACGGGTCCAGCGCGTTCAGTGTCGGGTAACGCAGAAAGTAAAATAGATCACCGTGGGTCGCGTTCGTACCGCTCCTCGTGATTGCGTTCACCTGACCGCCCGCCGCCTGGCCGAACTCCACCGAGTAGTTCGACGCATCCGCCTGGAACTCCTTGATCGCTTCCACCGAATAGACATACGGAGCGCCCGAAGCGCGTCCGCGTGCTTCCGAGAACAGCATCTGGTTGTTGTTCGCGCCATCGACGTAATTCTCGTTGTACAGGCCGCTGATGCCATGGAAGCTCACCAGTCCCGACCCGCCGTCCTGCGTCACGTTCGGGGTCAGCAGCACAAAGTCGCTCCAGTTACGTGCATTCACCGGGAGGTTCGCCACCAGGTTCGTGTCCAGCGTCTGCTCAACCTCCGTCTTCTGCGTATCCAGGATGGGCGAATCGCTGGTCACCGTCACCTCGGTCGCAGCGGCGCCGATGGTCAGCACCGCGTCTACCGTCAGTGTCTGACCTACGGTCAGCACCAGGTTCTTGCGGTCCACCTTGCCAAACCCGGCCCCACCCAGCACTACCTCATAGTGGCCCGGCTGCAGGAACGCAGCCACATACGTGCCCCCGCCTGTGGTCGCGGTCGTGCGCACAACATCGGTGTCGGTATCAGTAATCAGCACCGGCGCATTGGGTACAACTGCGCCCGCGGTATCCGTGACGGTCCCGGTGATAGTGCCGCTCCCGCTGGACTGGGCGCTCGATGGCATGGCCGGACACAGCAGCAGTGCCACGGCAGATGCAAGGGCAAGAAGCCGTTTCGACGATAAGGTTAGGATCATTGTGCTTTGGAACTCCTTGTGCGGATCTTCTGAATATGCTCTATCGTTGACGAAAACTTGATGAATTAAGAACTACTTACACCCTGCCGAAGGGGGTGTTGGAAAACGGAATCGAGCGCCTTAAAAAAATAACCGGCGCATCCGAACGCGCAAACTCAGGAATGTTTGAATAGTTCAAGCTTCTAGGACTCAGGCCGCGAAGTCAAGCGAAAAGCGCTCAGCCCGCCCGTATCCTGTCCGGTATCCGC
>Ga0302278_10006956_pt1 | contig 10552 bp, 10 predicted proteins | sample III_Bog_N3_2_FD_194543 | JGI IMG/M metagenome (GOLD analysis project Ga0302278, IMG submission 194543) | Peat permafrost microbial communities from Stordalen Mire near Abisko, Sweden - III_Bog_N3_2 | ecosystem: Environmental > Terrestrial > Soil > Wetlands > Peat | place: Sweden: Abisko... | reverse complement strand
AGGTGACTGGAGGCGGCGCGGTGGAGGGAGTGGCGGAGGTTTGCGCGAATGATGCGCCTGCGCATACAGAAACAAATGAAACGGCAAAAGACTTCAGGAACAAGTGCACAGTGACCTCCGGAGATGCCAATCTTTTTCGCCTATAAAAGCGATTTACTCTGGGCGACCATGATAAACCTTATGCCATGAACTTTGCACTGAAGATCCGCGCGGTTGCGGTGATGTTCCTGGGTCTGGCTTGTGTTGGGGTGCGCGCCAATGCGCAGGCAAAGCCGGATGTGTGGGTTGCGAGCTGGGGCGCTTCGCAACAGGTTCCGGAGCCGCAGAATGCGATGGCGGCGGACGATTTGCGCGATGCGACGGTGCGGCAGATTTTCCATCTGAGTGTGGGCGGGACGGCGCTGCGGGTTCATTTATCGAATGCGTTTGGGTCGGAGGCGTTGCACTTTACTTCGGTGCATGTTGCGCGGGCGGTTTCTGCCGGCTCTGCTGCTATCGATCCGGCAACGGACCGGGCATTGACATTTGCGGGGAGCAGCGATGTGATGGTGCCGCCGGGGGCGGAGTTTGTGTCGGATGCGGTCGATGGTCCGGTGGCCGCGCTTTCGGATATTGCGGTGACGTTTCATCTGGATGCGCCGCCATTGAGGCAGACGGGACATCCTGGGTCGAGGGCGACTTCATATTTCGTGCATGGGGATTTTGTGGCGGCGCGAGATCTGCCGGATGCAAAGCATGTGGACCACTGGTATCAGGTGTCGGGAATCGATGTGCTGGCTGCGGCTGGGGCAGCGTCGGTTGTGGCGCTGGGGGACTCGACCACGGACGGGCACGGTGCGACTACCAATGGAAACGATCGCTGGACGGATTTGATAGCGGCGCGGCTGCAGGCTTCGAAGCGTACGCGAGGCATTGGTGTTTCAAACCAGGGGATTGGCGGGAACCATCTGCTGACCGATGGATTGGGTCCGAATGCGTTGGCGCGCTTCGATCGGGATGTGCTGGCTCCGGCGGGCGTGCGGTGGGTGATTGTGTTTGAGGGCGTGAACGATCTTGGAGGGCTGGCGCGGACCGGTGAGGTGACACCGGCGGAGCATGCTGCGCGGGTGACGCATGTGCTGGCGGCGTATGAGCAGATGATTTTGCGTGCGCATGCGCATGGGTTGCGCGTGATCGGCGCGACGATTACGCCGTATGTGGGGTCGGACTATTATCATCCCGGTCCGCTGAGCGAGGAGGACCGGCAGGCGGTGAACGCCTGGATTCGCGCGGCGGGGCACTTTGACGCGGTGGTGGATTTCGATGGCGTGGTGCGCGATCCGGAGCATCCAGAACGGCTGCTGCCTGGGTTCGATTGCGGGGATCATTTGCATCCTTCACCGGCGGGATATAAGGCGATGGGCGAGGCGGTGGCGTTGAGTTTGTTTGGGCGATAGGCGAATGACCTGATTGAACTGCGTCGGGGGGGGGCACGATTTGAGGTGTGAGGCGATGACCCTGCGTGCAGTAGAATCGCCTCATTCATGCGTAGGATTCTTCCAGCTTTACTCCTGTGCCTGGGGGGCGCGGCTTGGGGACAGGCCAGTATCGAAGCCTTTCCATCGGGGGCGGTCCTGCTGAGCGATGGCTGGCGCTATCAGCCCGGCGACAATCCCGCATGGGCGAGCCCGCAACTGGACGACAGCGGCTGGCAGCAGCTGAATCCGCAACCGCAGAGCGACATGTGCCCAACTTCGTGCTGGTACCGGTTGCGCGTCCAGCTTCCGGCGCATCCAGGTGCGCTGACGATTCTGCTGATCGCGCAGGGTGGTGTCACCGAAGCGTACATTGACGGGGCGCGCGCGGGGACAGAGCACTTTGAGCCGACGTGGACGGTGCGTGAGCAGGTGGAGGATCTGCTGGAGGTGCCGGCGGAGAAGGAATCGGTGGTGCTGGCCGTGCGCATTCATCCGCCGCGGGTTGCGTTTGACGCGAATGAGGCGGTGAACCTTTCCGCGTGGATTGGTTCGCCGGATGCGGTGAAGCGGGTGGCCGAACTGCACCGGTCGAAACGGCTGCTGCGGTTCGTGGGCTCGGGCGCGATCAACCTCGTGATTCTGCTGGCGGGGATCGGTAGCCTACTTCTGTTTTTTTCGCAAAGGGCATTTCGCGAATACCTGTGGCTGGGAATTTATCTGGTGGTGGTGGGAACCGGAGGCGGGTTGTCGACGGCCGCGATTTACGCGTTTGCGCCGGGGATCCTGAACGACCTTTACTCAGACCCCGCGATCTACCTGACGATCGTGGCGCAGATTGAGTTCACCTATGCCTTCATTCGCAAGCGGCCGAACCGAATGTGGCGGGTGTACGAGGCCGCGCTGCTTGTCTGCCCGCTTGTTGCGTTGCTTTGCGCGTTGGGAATCGTACACAACGGCGCGTATTTTCTTCTGGAGTCGGCGGTGACGCTGCCGGCCGCGTTGCTGCTACCGGTGGTGCTGCTCTACTGGCACCGGCGGGGCAACGCGGAGGCGCGCTGGCTGATTTTGCCCAGCGTGGGGCCGGCGATCGCTGTGATGCTGATGAATGCTTCGGAAATTGGCAGCGTCTTCAGCTGGAACCTGGAAGCGCTGGAGCGGCCGATCTTGCTGTGGCACGAGGTGCCGCTCTTCTACAACGACCTGGCGGACGGGATTTTTCTGCTGGCGATCGGGGTGGTGATGTACTTCCGGTTTACGCGGCTTAGCCGGGAGCAGGCGCGCGCGGCGGGAGAGCTGGAGGCTGCGCGGGAGATTCAGCGACAACTGGTTCCAGCTACGCTGCCGGAGTTGGCGGGTTGCCGGCTTGAGTCCGCATACATTCCTGCCTCTGAAGTGGGTGGGGATTTTTACCAGGTGCTGCCGCAGCCGAATGGTGCGTGGCTGTTTGTGGTGGGCGATGTGAGCGGCAAGGGATTGAAGGCGGCAATGACGGGCGCGCTGGCGATTGGCGCTATCCGCACGCTTGCGGCGGAGGATCTTCAACCGGGCGCGCTGATGACGCGCCTCAACCGGCAGGTGGTTGCGGCGCGGAGCGGGGGCTTCATTACTTGTCTGTGTGCGGTGCTCGCGTTAGATGGAACGCTCACCCTTGCCAATGCAGGTCACCTGGCTCCATACCGCAACGGCGAAGAAGTTGAACTGGAATTCGGGTTGCCGCTGGGACTTACAGATGTCCCAGAGTACGAGCAGACCACACTCGAGTTGCAGGTCGGCGATCGAATCACTCTGATGACCGATGGCGTGGTCGAAGCGCAGTCGGAAAGTGGCGAGCTGTTCGGATTCGATCGCACCAAGGCGATCAGTCGTCAATCGGCAGAACAGATTGCGAATGCGGCGCAGGCGTTTGGGCAGGAAGACGATATAACGGTGCTGGCAATTACGTTTGCACGCGGCGAAGCTAACTCGATTTCTCGGTGAGCTCGGCCCAGCGGGCGTAGAGGGCGTCGTTCTCGTGCTGGGCGGCGTCGAGTTCCTTTAACGCTTCCTGAAGTGCGACGGAGTTGGTGGCTACGTCGGGGTGTTCGACGCGGTCGCGGGCGGCGGCGAGGCGGGCGTCGGACTCTTCAACACGATGCTCGATGGCGGCGAACTCGCGGGCTTCCAGATAGGAAAGCTTTTTCTTAGGCGAGTTAGCGTTGTTAGCGGAGTTAGCACCGGTTGGCTGCGGGGCGCCTGAGCCGTCGGAGCGGCGGCCGGATTTGTCCTGCTTCTGGCCGTCCTGCTCGATGTTGTCCTGTTCAATGAGCCAGTCTTCCCACTGGGCGTAGTCGGCGAACTGGCCGGTGTGTCCGCGGCCGTCGAGACCGAGGACCGTGGAGGCGACGCGGTTGAGCAGGTAGCGGTCGTGGGTGACGAGGACGAGCGCGCCGGGGAAGTCGAGGAGATTTTCTTCGAGGATTTCAAGGGTGGGGATGTCGAGGTCGTTGGTGGGCTCGTCGAGGAGGAGGACGTCGGCGGGTTCGAGCATGAGCTTGGCGATGAGGACGCGGGCTCTTTCACCGCCGGAAAGATTGCGGACGGGCTGGTTGAGTTGCTCGCTGGTGAAGAGGAAGCGCGCGGCCCAGCTGGCGACATGCGTTGTGCGGCCCTGGTAGATGACGGCGTCGGATTCAGGGGCGAGAGCGCGGCGGAGGGTGAGGCTGTCGTCGAGCTCGCGCATCTGGCTGAAGTAGACGAGGCGCAGGGATTCGGCGCGGCGGATGGAGCCGGCGGACGGCTCGATTTCTCCGCGAAGGAGGCGGAGGAGGGTGGTTTTGCCGCTGCCGTTGGGGCCGACGAGGCCGACTTTCATGCCGGCGGTGAGGATGAAGTTCAGGCCGGTGAAGAGGGGGCGCGTTTCCGGGGCTAAAGCCCGCGTTGTCTCTGTGGCTTCAATGCGGGGATTGAAACCCCCGCCTCCCTCCGTACGGACTGCGTCCGCGCCGCTTGCCTCCGCATGAACTGCTTCCTGCTCAGTCGGGCTAGCGGGGATGGTGCAGGATACGTTTTTGAATTCTACGAGGCGCTTGGTTTTGCGCTGGCTGGCTTCGAAGTCGATGCCGGCGGAGTTGACGGTGGTGCGGGCGTCCATGGCCTTGAGCTGGCCGATCATCTCGTTGGCGGAATCGATGCGGGCTTTGGACTTGGTGGTGCGGGCTTTGGGGCCGCGGCGGAGCCACTCGATCTCGGTGCGGACCTGGTTGCGGAGGCTTTCCTGCTGGCGGCTTTGCGATTCGAGATAGGCTTGCTTTTCTTCGAGGAAGCGGCTGAAGGTTCCTTTGACGCGGAAGAGGCCGTCGGCGAAGACGCGGTTGAGCTCGACGATCTGGCTGGAGGTGGATTCAAGAAAGTAGCGATCGTGGCTGACGGTGACGGCGGCGAAGGAGGAGGCGCGGAGCAACTCTTCAAGCCACTCAATACCGGCCAGGTCGAGGTGGTTGGTGGGCTCGTCGAGGAGCATGACTTCAGGTTCGATGACCATGGCCTCGGTGATGGCGAGCCGCTTGCGCCAACCGCCGGAGAGCGAGGCTGCTTCAGCGTTGAGGTCGGTAAAGCCGGCGCGGCCGGTGAGCTCACGAAGGCGGCCTTCGCGTTCGGTGTCGGGGACATGGGCGGCTGCGAGGGACTTTTCAAGTATTTGGCGGATGGTGAGGCCGGGGGCGAAGCGGGAATCCTGGGGGACGTAGGCGGCGCGGGCGCGCTTGCGGACGGCTAGTTCGCCGGAGTCAGGCTCGACCTGGCCGGCGAGGATGGCGAGCAGGGTGGATTTGCCGGCGCCGTTGGGACCGATGAGGCCGATGCGATCGCCATCTTCAACGGTGAGCGAGATGTTGCGAAACAGGGGAGTGGCGCCGAATTGTTTGGTCACGGACTGGGCGTTTAGAATCGGAGGCATCTCTTCAAGAGTACTGTGTCGCGGGACAGCGGTTCCAACAGGCCGGAACCACGGGTGCGGAGGGGGCTGGCCGGGCAGGGGGCACGGAGCCGGAATCGTACCCCAAAAGAGGTATCGCCGAAACCGGCCGCCCGGTTCGAATATGATTAAGGAGGAAGGAGTTGTTTTGACAACGATTACGCTCTACAAGCCCAATGGAGATCCGATCACGTACATGGAACCGACCAATGTGAACGTGGAGAACGGCACATTGACGTTTTACTGGACGAAAGAGATCTCGGGAAAGGCGCAGAAGATCATTACCAACCTGCCTTTCCTCATCCAGCACGATATAAAGGGCGGATGACGGGGAAGTACGCGGGTCACTCCGGTCACGTAAGCCCACGCCAAGCCATCAATCGATGCACCATTTGAATCCCGGTCGATACCCGAGGTTCTTCAACGCGCGCCCGTTCAAGTCCGAATCCGCTCTTGCCAGATTCGGAGCTGAGACGCTAGTTTGCTTTCAACCGAATCTCACAAACAGAGAAGCCTCCCGAAAATCGGGGGGCTTCTTTGCGTGCGGGAATCGGGGGAATCGGCAGCCGCGAGCGGGCCGGCCGCGATGGTGCAGGGTGAAAGGGACAGGCACTAAACTGGAATCATGTTGGATTATGAGATTTCTCCGGGCGAGGCCGCGGCGCTTTTGAGCGAGGGCAAGGCAAGGCTGATCGATGTGCGGGAGCCGTGGGAGTTTATGACGGCGCACATCGAGAAAAGCGTGGCGATGCCCATGGGCGAGGTGGCGGCGCGAGCGCACCAGGAACTTGATCCCGACGAGCGGTTTGTGGTGTTGTGTCACCACGGGATGCGGTCAATGAATGTGACAGTGTGGCTGCGCAACCAGGGGTTTGAGCTGGCGCAGAGCGTGCGGGGCGGGATCGATGCCTGGTCGGCTGAAGTGGATCAAGGTGTTCCGCGCTACTAGGGACCGTTAACACGGCTGGAGCGGATGGCGTTGCGAGAGAGAACCCGGTTAGACTCAGGACTTGAGGAGCGGCATCCATGTTGATCCGTGCGCGCGCGCCGTTGCGGCTTGGCTTCGCCGGTGGCGGCACCGACGTTGCGCCCTACTGCGATCTGTTTGGCGGCGCGGTTCTCAATGCGACCATCGACCTCTATGCCTATTGCACGATTGAGCCCTCGCAGGATGGCAGGATTCATTTTGTTGCTTCCGATGTGGGCGAGCGAGTGGAGTACGATCTCAGTGCCGCTGTTGCAACAGACGGACTGCTCGCGCTGCATAGCGGGGTGTATAACCGCATCATCGCGCAGTATAACGAGGGCAAGCCTCTGGCGCTGACGGTGACCACTGCCTGCGATGCGCCGCCGGGGTCTGGGCTTGGTTCTTCATCCACATTGGTTGTGGCCATGGTGCAGGCGTTTGGAGAGGTGCTGAGCCTGCCGCTCGGTGAATACGACATTGCCTCACTCGCCTACCAGATTGAGCGCGTCGACCTTGGATTGCGCGGTGGCCGTCAGGATCAATACGCGGCGGCATTCGGCGGCTTCAACTTCATGGAGTTCAACAGCAACGACCATGTGCTGGTGAATCCGCTGCGCGTGAAGGATTGGATTGTATCGGAGTTGGAGAGCTCGCTGATCCTGCTCTACACCGGCAAGTCGCGCGATTCCGCAGCCATCATCGCCGAGCAATCGCACAACGTGGAAAGCAATAATCAGAAGGCGATCGAGGCAATGCACCGCACCAAGAACGACGCCATCAACATGAAGGAGTGTTTGCTGCGCGGCGATATTCGCAAACTGGGAACGGCGATGGAGTCGGCCTGGCAGACCAAGAAGGAGATGGCCGGCAGTATCTCGAACGAGCGCATCGAGCGCTTCTACAGTGTGGCCAAGGCCGCGGGCGCGTACTGCGGCAAGGTTTCAGGGGCGGGCGGCGGTGGTTTCATGATGTTCCTGGTGGACATCAAGGACAAGCTGCGGGTGATCGATGCGCTCACTGCGACGCGCGAAGGAAGCGTGGTGGGCTGCCACTTCACGGCCAACGGGGTTGAGTCGTGGAGGCTGCCGTGAGCTGCGCCTGTCAATCAGGTTGGGTGCGCTGACTATGGAAGCCATCGTTCTGGCCGGCGGTCGCGGCACGCGTCTTGCTTCAGTGATCCAGGGCATCCCGAAGGTGCTTGCGCCGATGGGTGATCGGACCTTCCTCGAACTGCTTCTGCAACGGCTTAGACAAAAGGGCATGCGGCGCGTGGTTTTGTCGGTGGGCTACATGGCGAGCAGCATCCGCGACCGTTTTGGCGATGACTTCGAGGGATTGGAACTTGCCTATGCGGTCGAAGAAGAACCATTGGGCACGGGAGGCGCGACTATGATGGCGCTCACCCTGGCCTCGACAGATTCCGTATTCGTTTTGAACGGCGACACATTCGTTGATCTCGAGTATGCGGACATGCTCGCTCGCCATGTCGATGCCGGTGTGACGGCTTCGATTGCGGTCGCGCAGGTTCCCGATTGCACACGGTTTGGCCGCGTGTTGATTGAGCACGACCGCGTCGCAGGCTACACGGAGAAGGGCTACGCAGGTCCTGGGCTGATCAGCGCCGGCACCTATGTCATGAACCGCGATGTGTTCGCGCCGTACGATCTGCCTGCCGTGTTTTCGCTGGAGACGGATTTCTTTGTGCCTCATATCAAGCAGCTTCGCCCGCTTGCCTTCGTAACAGCGGGTTACTTTATTGACATTGGAATTCCCGAGGACCTTGCGCGCGCGCAAACTGAATTGCAATAGCGGGTCGTGTTCCGCGTTTGCGATCGGAGCGGGGTCCGCTGTTTCCTGCGCGGAGGCGGGAGCGCCTATACTTCTGTGTTGACTTGAAATCCGATTCAGGGAGCGCTTGCATGTCACTGACCGCTATTGAATTTGCCCGTGAGAACCACCCCCGTTTTGTGGAGGACTTGAAGGCGCTGCTGCGCATTCCGTCGGTTTCAACGCTGCCGGAACACAAGGGCGATTGCCGTCATGCCGCGGAGGTGCTGGCGGCGGAGCTGGCGCGCATCGGCATGGAGAATGTGCGGCTGATTGAGACCGAGGGGCATCCGCTGGTGTATGCCGACTGGCTGAAGGCCGCGGGTAAGCCTACGGTGCTGGTGTATGGGCATTATGACGTGCAGCCGCCCGATCCGCTGGACGAGTGGCTCTCGCCGCCGTTTGAGCCGACGGAGCGGAACGGGAACCTGTATGCGCGCGGGGCAGTGGACGATAAGGGACAGGTGGTGGCGCAGGTGAAGGCGCTGGAGAGCCTGTTGGCCGCGACAGGACGGCTGCCCTTGAATGTGCGCGTGCTGCTGGAGGGTGAGGAAGAAGTCGGCGGGGAGGGGATCGCGAATTTTGTGGCTTCGAAGGCGCCGGAACTGAAGGCGGATTTTGCGCTGGTGTCGGATACCGAGCTGTTTGCGCCGGGATTGCCCACGCTGTGCGTGGGACTGCGCGGCATGATTTATACCGAGCTCGAGGTGCGCGGGGCGAAGACGGATCTGCACTCCGGGATGTACGGAGGAGCGGCGCCGAATCCGTTTTTTGCGCTGGCGCAGATATTGGCGCAGCTCAAGGACGAGCATGGGCATATTTTGATTTCCGGGTTCTACGACGACATTATTCCACCGAGCCCAGAGGAGTTGGCGGCGTGGAGCAGCCTGCCGTTTGACGAGGAGGAGTACCGGATCAAGGAAGTGGGCGCACGGCAACTGGTGGGTGAAGAGGGATTCAGCGTGCTGGAGCGGACGTGGGCGCGGCCAACGCTGGATGTGCACGGGATTCCGGGCGGGTTTACGGGCGCGGGCGCGAAGACGGTGATTCCGGCCAAGGCGGTGGCCAAGGTGTCGATGCGGCTGGTTCCGGGGATGACGCCAACCAAGGCGTTTGCGCTGTACAAGAGCTATGTGGAGAAGATTGTGCCGGCCGGGGTGGATGTGGAGGTGCGGCTGATTCACTCGGGCGACCCTTGTTTGATCCCGGTGGACAATCCGTATATTCGGGCGGCGACTGAGGCTCTGCACGAGGTGTGGGGCAAGGATACGGTGTTCATTCGCTCGGGCGGGTCGATTCCGATTGTGGGCGACTTTGCGCGCCACCTGAACCTGCCCAGCGTAATGATGGGCTTTGGACTGCCCGACGATAATCTGCACGCGCCCAACGAGAAATTCAACCTGAGGAATTTTGAGTTGGGGATTGAGTCGCTGATCCGGTTTTTGGAGATTGCGGGGCGTTGAGTTTGAGTGCCAATGAGAGCCGTTCTCGACACTTCGGTGATTGTTTCGGCGATGCGCAGCCGGCACGGCGCCAGCAACCGATTGCTCCAGTTGGCCTATGCCCGCTCGTTTCAGATGTTGGCCACTCCGGCTCTTTTCCTGGAATATGAGGACGTGCTGGGGCGTGACGAACAGCGCGCCGTTCATGGCATGTCGCCGGAGCGCACAGCTGCTTTCCTGATTGGAATTGCTGCTATCCTATCGCCAGCAAGGTCTACTATCGCTGGAGACCGCAGATGCAGGACTTGGACGACGAGATGGTGCTCGATGCGGCGATCAACGGGCGCGCGGACGTGATCGTCACACACAATCGCAGGGATTTTCTTCCTGCCGCTTCACGGTTTGACCTGCGTGTTGTGAGTCCCGAGAGTTTTGTAAGGGAGGTGCTGAAATGAGCAGAGCAACGATTCCGGTCCAGCTGCCTCCGTCCCTGGGAAATGCAGCTCGAAAGCTCGCCGAAGAGGATGGCGTCTCGCTGAACCAGTGGGTCTCCCTCGCGGTTGCGCAGAAGATCAGTTCGGTGGAGACCGCCGAGGCATTCTTCAAACGGAGTTCGCAGGGCGCGGAGCATGTGGATTTCCTGGAGATTCTGCGCAATGCCCCCGACCGCGCACCCGATCCGGGCGATGAACTGGCCTCTGCGAACGTTCTATAGACGGGATTACCAGAGCGTGTTTCAAGAATGGCTTAACAGTTGACGGTTGCAGTCCCTCAGGGGTTAAAACCCCTCGTTATTCTGGCGCTTTTCGGCACGACTGAAGTCGTGCCCTGATACAAAGCATGTTTTTGAGACACGCTGTACAAAGAAGACGATATGCCAACGGAAATGCACAATCCAGCGCATCCC
>Ga0302278_10006951_pt1 | contig 10555 bp, 7 predicted proteins | sample III_Bog_N3_2_FD_194543 | JGI IMG/M metagenome (GOLD analysis project Ga0302278, IMG submission 194543) | Peat permafrost microbial communities from Stordalen Mire near Abisko, Sweden - III_Bog_N3_2 | ecosystem: Environmental > Terrestrial > Soil > Wetlands > Peat | place: Sweden: Abisko... | reverse complement strand
AACCGCCACCAGCGCTGCCAAGCCTTAATGCCTTTCGACTGTTCAAGGCCCGCAGCCAGCCCGGGGTCGATAGTTTCGAGATGCGCCTTCAAGACCGAGAGCACGCGCGGCACCGTGGCCAGCACCGATATGCGCTCGCGCCGGATGAGTTCGATGAGGCGGGGCGCGGCGAGGCGATCTTCAAAATGCAACTCGGCAGTGTAGATCTGCGGAATCCACAAGCCCATGGTTTGCCCAAAGACGTGGCTCAGCGGCAGGGTGTGCAGAATCCGCAAGGGATGGATGAGCTTTTCGTAGCGCAAATACTTTTGTGAAGCGTCTTCGATTGGCCCCACGCTGGCCAGCACGTTGCCGTGGGTGATGACGATGCCTTTGGGGTCGCCGGTGGTGCCGGAGGTGAAGAGGATTTGCAGCGGCGTTTTGTGCGAGAGGCCGGCAATTGGCGCGGCCTCATCGGCGGGCAGCTCCGATGCGAAGTCCTCAATCCTTAGCTGCGGAATTTCGGCCCTGGCTCGCTTCAACTCGTCGAGCAGCAGCGCATCGCCTACGGCCAGCTTGGGATTTACGTCCGCGGCCACGCGCGACGCAAAGTCGAGCGAACCGTTGGCGTCGAGCGGAACAACCAGCACGCCTCGCCGCAGGCATCCGTGGAAGGCGGCGAGCCACTCGGCGCTGTTCTCAGCCCACAGCAGCACGCGATCGCCTTCAACCAGGCCACGCTGTTCAAGTAGAGCCGCAAATCGCCCGGCCATTGCGGCCAGCTCGGCGTAGGTGGTTATGCGCCGCCGGTTGCCCTGATGCCGAACCACGGCGATGTTGCCGCCGTAACGCTTGAAGTCGTCGAGCAGTGTGGCTAAATGTTCGCGCATGATAGTGGCCGGCAAGGATCATGGTAGCAGCGAGCGGGTTGCGAGCCAGAGGCGGTTGTGACACTTCGATCGGGTGCAACACTCGCCGGACCATTTGACTCGTTATAGACTGCGGTTACCAGCAGAGGATGACTTGCAGGTGACTTTGGTATCGGCCCTTTTGCATTCAGATTTTGCGTTCTCCCCATGCATTCGGGCCCCGATGCGCGATACTTGTTGAGGGAGCGCCGCACGCCCGATTCGCGCAGCGGCGACACTTGCTGTGAAGGCTGAAACTCTGGCACTGGTTTCAATCGATGCGATTCGCGAGGCGGCAATCCGCATTGCGTCCATCGCAGTCCGCACGCCGTTGGTTCGCGCGCCGTTCGAGGGCGTTGCGGGGCGGGGAACTGGTCGCGAAATCTGGTTAAAGGCCGAGAGCCTGCAGCCGATTGGCGCCTTCAAGATTCGCGGCGCGGCCAACAAGATTCTGCAGCTTACCGCCGAAGAAATTTCTCGCGGCGTTATCACCTACTCCAGCGGAAACCACGCGCAGGGCGTGGCGTATGCGGCGCGCGAAGTGGGAGCGAAGGCGGTTATCGTGATGCCTTCAAACGCGCCGGCAATCAAGCGCGCGGCCACGCTGGCCATGGGGGCCGAGGTTGTGGATGTGGGCGTCGCTTCAAGCGAGCGCCTGGCCCGCGCCGAAGAACTGGTTCGCGAGCATGGATACGCCGTGATACCGCCTTATGACGACGAACAAGTGATCACGGGGCAGGGAACCTGCGGCCTTGAGATTGCTGAAGATTTGCCTGACGTTGACCTTGTGCTTGCACCGGTTTCAGGCGGCGGCCTGCTGAGCGGAGTGGCAGCGGCGGTGAAGCAGTTGAACCCGCGCGCAAAGGTATTCGGCGTGGAGCCTGAGCTTGCGGGCGACACAGCGGAGAGTTTTCGCACCGGCAAAATCGTAACCTGGCCGGCCGAGCTGGTGAGCCGCACCATGGCCGATGGGCTGCGTACCCAAAGCGTGGGCGAGCGCAACTTTGCCCATATTCAGGCGTTTGTTGACGGTGTGATTACCGTGACTGAGGCGGAGATTCGCGCGGCCATGCGCGCCATTGTTTCCACCGCGCGCCTGGTTCCCGAGCCCAGCGGGGCGGTGGCCACAGCGGCTTTGCTCTTCCATTCGCACGAGTTGCCCGAATATCGTAGAGCTGTGGCAATTGTGAGCGGCGGCAACGTCGATCCCGGTATGCTGGCAGAGGTGCTGAAAGAAGGAAAGGATTAAAGGAATGACGGAATCATCCACTCATCTCCGCATTGGAGCGATTATTTACCCGCAGATCGATCAGGCTGATTTCACCGGCCCATTTGAAGTGCTTTCGCGGATTCCGAACTCGACCTTCCACGTTTTATGGAAGGAAATCACACCGATTCTCGATGTCAAGGGACTGATACTTACGCCCGATACTACCTTTGCCAACGCACCCGATCTCGATTTGCTGGTGGTTCCCGGCGGATGGGGCCAGGAAGCGCTGATGGAGGACCAGCAGGTTCTCGATTTCATTCGTGCGCACGCCGAGCGCGGCAAACACATCCTCTCCGTCTGCACGGGAGCATTGATTACCGGCGCAGCGGGCCTGTTGCGGGGCGTGAAGACCACTACTCACTGGTCGTCATTTCATCTGCTTGAGTACTTTGGCGCTCTTCCGTTCCCTGGCCGCGTAGTTGTAGATGACAAATTCCTCTCGACAGCCGGCGTGACTGCCGGCATCGACGGCGCTCTTTGGGCTGTCGAACTGTTGCGCAGCCAGCGCACTGCAGAAGAAATTCAGCTCGCCATTGAATACGATCCGGAGCCGCCCTTCGACAGTGGTACGCCCGAAACGGCATCTCCTGAGGTGGTTGCCACCGTGGGCGCCCACTATAAGAGAGTAGCCGAATCGAGAATGGCGACAGCTAAGCGCATTGCCGCTCAACTCGGTATCACCGTGGAGGGGTAGAACTGGTTTCATAAATCGGGCTTTGAAAGGGCACGGCTTGGCCGTGCCGTGAGAACCGCAAAAAAATGGGCTTTACAGGCTGCGGAAGAACTCGTTCAGAGCAGGCAAAGGGGGCTTTGTAACAGGGCATGACTTCAGTCGTGCCGATTGAGCCGGCAAAAATGAGATGGGCTTTACAGGCTGCGGAAAAACTCTGGGAGATAAGGCCTTGTGTCAGGGCACGACTTTAGTCGTGCCGATAAGGGCTCTAAACAGGACGGGTTTTAACCCCTGCGGTATTGTTCTTCGAAGCTTTTACTCCACTCGCTGAGTTTTTCCGCAGCCTGTTTAGCCCCTGCCATGTCGACTGCTGAGAAATTGCTTCCTACAACGAGTTTTTCCGCAGCCTCTTTAGCCCCGGAGGGACGTGTCTTCGTTGCCTCAGGCTATTTATGCAACTAGTTCCAGGCTCTCCCGGATAGTCTCAAGGCTCACGCCCTGAAAGAATAGGGGTCAAATAAGCGCGAGGTGCTGCTGTTGCTGATCTCTGACCACAAATCACGAACCACGAGCTTGAGGAACTATCATTTTCCGGTGATGAAGCGACGGATCATCACCGTTTCAATTCTCCTGGCCGGCCTGGCTGCCGGCTGCGTGGCGCCTTTCGCGCCTGCCCAAAAAAAGAAGCCGCAGCTTGAGAAGCCGATGGCGGGACCGCGCGCCACCCCGCTGCGCATCACCTGGCTGTACATCAGCCCGGACATTGAAACGCAAAAAGTGTCGAAAGTGCAGATCGGCCGCGAGATGGTGGTGGTCGAGAAGAGCGGTCCGTGGCTGCGCGTTGCTGCAAATACCGATATTGAGGAGCTCCGCAGCAAAGATGAGCCCGAGATGCAGGACGAAGAAAGCACTACGCCGCCGCCCATCTCCGGCTGGGTGCAGGCCAAGGGCGTGGTGCTGGATTCGACTCCGAACGGAGACCAGATTCTGATGGGCGCGGCCGCCAATGAGGAGGCTCTGGCTTCGGATCCCAAGGGCCCCGCGAACGCCGCACAGAGCGCACGTCTGCTTTACAGGCGGCTTTCTGAGATGTTTCCTAACTCACCATTGACGCCCGAGGCCGCGTGGCGCTCCGCCGACATCCAATGGCAGATTGAAAAGGCTGATGCCGCATCGCTGCCATCGGCAAAGGAACGCGATCCGATCATGCGCGAGCAGATGGATGAGGACGAGCTGAAGAAGGTGATCAAGTTTTACGGAGGTACGCGCTGGGCCGCGCTGGCAGCCTTCGACCTGATCGACAACAAGCTTTGCGGCAATTGGGAGGGCTCAACGCAGTGCCCCGAGCGCGAAGCTGTCGTGTATGAGAAGTACGCCGGCGAGTACCCCGATGGCGCCCGCACAGCCCAGGCCCTGTATCAGGCTGTCTATCGACAGGCGGTGCTGGTGGACATCTACACTGCGAACGGCGACGACCATAAAGCCGACGATGCTCGCAATCATGCCCTTGCACTGGCCGCGACTCTTAAGCAGCACTTTGCCGACACCGACTATGCATATCGCGCGGCCTTGCTGGTGTACAAATTGGATGAAGCTGTCCCGGTCTACGGTATTGACCTGCAATAAAACGCTCTGAGCCGACCCGGGCCGGACAGTAAATGCTGCTGTTTTGAGCCCAGCTTCACCACTTCCATGCTTCACTTGCCTACGGAGGCTTCTTGAACCTTTACCTTGTGTCGGTACTCTTGGGAATTGTGGAGGGGCTTACAGAGTTTCTGCCCGTCAGTTCAACCGCGCATCTGCGTATTGCTGAAGCGCTCATGAAGCTTCCGCTCGACGATCCTTACTGGAAGATGTACACAATCGTCATCCAGGTAGGCGCGATTCTTGCGCTGTGCCTGCTTTTCTTGAGCCGCATCGTCGGGTTTATGCGCACTTTTCCGCACGGGGAGGAGGGCGATAGGACCGTCTTCAACCATCCGATTTCGCTCACCTTCATTGCTTTTGTGTTCACTTCTGTCCCGGCGTTGTTGCTGCATAAGTGGAGCGAGAAAAACCTGGGCAGCATCAAGGCTATGGCGCTGGCGCTCCTGATTGGCGGCGTCGCAATGTGGGTGATCGACACGTGGTCAGAGCGGCGCGATGCTGAATACACGCATGTGGAGCAGATGAACCTGCTGCAGGCCATCTGGATCGGCCTCTGCCAGACGCTTTCGGCGGTCTTCCCCGGAACCTCGCGTTCCATGTCAACGATTGCCGCAGGGCAACTGGTTTCGCTCGACCGGCCCACCGCGCTGGAATTCAGCTTCCTGCTATCGATTCCCACCATGATGGCTGCCACCGGCTGGGACTTGATCAAGGAGATTCACCCCAGCAAATCTGTGGCCGGCGCTGCTGCCGTGGCGCATGTGGTGATGAATTCAGAGCGCTGGATGGTGCTGATCATCGGCACCGGAATTTCGTTCATCGTCGCACTGGGCGTAGTGGAGTGGTTTCTGCATTGGGTGCGCAGACATGGTTTTACGGTGTTTGCCATCTATCGCATCTTGCTGGGCGGTGCGCTGCTTATCTGGGGCGCGAAGTTGATTGGTGGATGAAGCATATGCACAAGAGGGAACCCACAATGATCTGGGTTCCGAATGACTACTGTTTTGTATCAGTCCGCCTCCGTCGTTTCCAATTCGCGATGGATGAAATCTTCAGTCGATTTGTACCAACATCAAAGGCCCCGTGCCCATCCATCGAGCGTCTTTTGCTCCATGGGTGGGAAACCAAAAAGGCCAGCCATCGGCAAATCCCGTCTTGTTTCTTCCTGGCGCCCCACCTGCATTGCCGGCCTGCGATAGTTGAAGCGGCCTCGCCGCTGCCTCGGCCCCGTCGGGGCCGATCGATAGTAGCCCACGGTGGAGGCTTCGTTCGCATCTGCGAACGAAGACGGAACCGTGGGTTCATACACCAACACAATCTGCCGCCCCGGAGGGCCGGCACGAAAATTCCTCTCTTATCTGCGCGCGACTTGTACCGTTGCCCTGAGCGATGCCAAGGGTGCCGCAAAAACTCCGGTCAATTACTTGGATACTTCGTTCTTGAAAGTGATCTAGACGCCCCCTATCCGGCGATCTGTAAAGATACAAACTGTCTCGCCCGAGGGGTGCACCCCAAAAAACGTCAATGGGTCCAAATCTGTTTGCATTGGAGTTCCAACGACTTAGCCCCCGTTTTGGTTGCAGTTAATTATGCCCCCCCGTCGCAGAATAGTAGTTAGAAGGATCGTGACTATGAAAACTCCCGCAATCGCCGCTATCAGCATCCTGAACCAAGCCCGAATCAAAACTTCTTTCTTATTCCCGTGAAACGGTGAAACGACATTCAATTGAATCAATCACTTGGCGGCAATGCCTCCACAGTTTCGCCGTAAAAGTCGGGCGATGGATCTCAGTCGCGGGGTTGGTCATCGAGGTTCCCCCCATCCGGTTTTGCCGGAAATCCACTTCAGGGCCGGGGATAATGAATACTGCTCTGCTTTTGCGGCTTGCCTCAACGACCGCCGCATGAGTGCGTTTTGCGGCCAACCCCTCAAATGAAGCCGACTCGCATAGTTCTCGAGCCCACACGCAGCCGCCCGGTAAACATCTTTCTTGGGCTGTTGCTTTTGTTGGTTTCAGCGCTCCTGTTTCTCTCGCTGGCCACCTGGCACGCTACCGACCCCTCGCTGAATACCTCAACCGACCCCGTGGCAACGCATGCGGCCCGCAACTGGATTGGCCCCTTCGGCGCGGTAATCAGCGACCTGATGTTGCAAGTAATCGGCATCAGCAGTTTCCTCGTCCCCATCTGGATTGGCGGCCTGGGCTGGACCTGGATGCGCTCGCGCTCCGGTGGTTCGCCCATCCTCCGCTGGATCGGCACGCTTTTCGCGCTCACCTTTATCCCCACCGTTTTTGCGTTGCTGCCCTGGCACTGGCACTGGATGCATCTCGTCCCGGTCGAAGGCGTGTTGGGCAAGCTTGTGGCCGCGACGCTGGTTGGCTATCTCAACATCCAGGGCGCATGGGTGGTGGCTGGGGTGCTGGCTGCCATCGGTCTCTACTTTGCGTCGGCCATCGGCTTCTGGGCGCTCAAAGAATGGATTGAAGAACGCTGGATTCACGGCGTGAGCTGGTACGAACGTTGGCGCAACTGGCGCGAAGAGCGCGCTGAAGCCCGCGCGGAACGCGAACTCGAGGAATCAGAAGCCGAGCCCGAGCTCGAACCCAACGTGCAGAGTGCTTCGCACCGGGCCGGCTTCTTTGCCTCACTCTTCCGCCGTCGCCGCGAGCCTGAGGCCGATCCCATCGATGAGATTCCCGCCTTCAAACGTGCGGTGATGCATAGCGACGAGGAAGAAACCGCGTCCGAGCCGCACCGCGCAAGTATCTGGGACCGCGCCGACGACCGCGTCAACGATCGATCCCAGGAGCGCGAAGCGCTGACCCCCGTGGCGGAAAACTGGAATGCCAGTCCAGCCCAGCGCACTGCTGTTTCTCCGCCTGCAAATGTCGCGCCTATCCGGACTGTAGCCTCATTTGCTGCGCAACCCGCGCGAGTGCCTGATGCGCAGCCGACGGCTTTGCGCCCCGCGTCCTTGGGATTTGAACCCGCGCCCGCTGCGCCTGCGCCACCGGCTCCCAAACCTCAGCTCATCGGCGAAATCGCCATCCACGAGCGCGCCGATGCTGAAGTCCGCACCGCGACTGTTGCACCCAAGACCGTGAGCGGATTCAAGCTGCCGTCTTCCACGCTGCTGAATGAAGGCGAAGGCCCGCAATCTATCCGCGAAGAGGAACTGCGCGAAGAGGCGCGCGTGCTGGTTGAGAAATGCGCCGAGTTCGACGTGCGCGGCCAGGTTGTGCAGATTAATCCCGGCCCCATGGTTACCACTTATGAGTTCAAGCCCGAGGCTGGCGTGAAGTATTCGCGCGTCACGGGCTTGGCGGACGACCTTTGCCTGGCCATGCGCGCCGAAAGCATTTTGATCGAGCGCATGCCCGGCAAGAGCACGGTAGGTATCCAGGTGCCCAATCACGAGCGCGAAACCATTCACCTGCGCGACGTGATCGAGAGCGAGAACTTCGGCAAAGCCAAGTCGCGCCTCACGCTGGCCATGGGCAAAGACATCAACGGCCGCATCGTAACTGCCGATCTGGCTTCAATGCCGCACGTGCTCATCGCCGGTTCAACCGGATCGGGCAAGTCAGTGGCGATTAACGCGATGATCATGAGCCTGCTCTATCGCACCACGCCAGCCCAGGTGCGGCTCATCCTGGTCGATCCCAAGCGCGTTGAACTGGGCATGTACGAGGGTGTTCCGCATCTCTTTACGCCCATCATTACTGAGCCCAAGCTGGCAGCAAACGCATTGCGTAACGCTGTGCGCGAGATGGAGCGCCGCCTGAAGCTGCTAGCCAGCCGCAGCGTGCGCCACATCGACCAGTACAACAAGCTATTTGAAGGCTCGATGCCTTCGCTCTTCGACGATGGCGAGGAGGAATCGCCGTTGCCTTACATCGTGATCATCATCGACGAGTTGGCCGACCTGATGATGCTTGACCGCGCCAACGTTGAAGAATCCATTACGCGCCTGGCGCAGATGGCGCGCGCCGTGGGCATTCATCTCATCCTGGCCACTCAACGGCCTTCGGTCGACGTCATCACCGGACTCATCAAGGCCAACGTGCCCACGCGCATCAGTTTCAGGTTGGCGACGAAAGTAGACTCGCGCACCATTCTCGACACTAACGGGGCTGAAGCTCTGCTGGGACGCGGCGATATGCTCTTTCTGCCGCCCGGCACCAGCCGCCTGGCGCGCCTGCACGCGCCCTATGTCAGCGAGAAAGAAACCGCCGCGGTGGTTGCGTTCTGGAAGGACCAGGGACAGGCCGAGTATGTCGAAGGCTTCCTGGAGTCGCCCAAAGACGAACGCCCGAACGTCGATGGATCAAATGCCGATCCCGAAGAGAACGACACCATGTTCGACGACGCCGTACGGCTGGTTTTCGAATTCGGCAAAGCTTCAACGTCGCTGCTGCAGCGGCGGTTGCGCATTGGCTATGGCCGCGCGGCGCATTTGATCGACTTGATGGAGCGCGACGGCCTGGTAGGCCCAGCCGACGGTTCGCGGCCCCGCGAGCTGCTCAAAGCCCCCGGCTGGTTGCACGAGATTTCCGCTGTGAACGAGTAATTACCCGGCTCTAATAGAATCAAGTCAACCGCGGCCGCCCATCTGCGCTATTCTTTTCGTTCCGGCATTCTCATTACAAAGAGCGGCTTCCAGTTGAATCACGTGCCTAGAAACCCGGCCGTTTACTCGTACTACACCATGCGCAGGGCCGTAGGTGTCACCGCGATTTCGCTTCCATTTGTGCTCGCGATAGGCTCCGTCGTTCTCTCACTGGCCGGCCCCTCGCATGCTCTGCCTCATCCGCTTCTCGAGCGCTCTATCAGCGACTACTACCACACGCCCATGCGCAACTACCTGGTCGGCAGCCTATTCGCCATCGCCTCGTTTCTCATCTGTACGCGGGGATACGACTTGCGCGACGAAATTACCGGCTATGTGGCTGGAGGATTGGCTCTGATCGTCGCTCTGGTGCCCTCGGTGAATCCGCATCACTACGTCTACAACCCCTTTTATGACGATCTTGGTCGGGTACACCTGGTGGCTGCCGCGCTCATGTTTTTTGTCCTCGCGTATTTCTGCCTTGTGCTCTTCCGCAAGACCTCGCCCCATACTGTGCTCACCCGGCGCAAACGGCACCGCAACAGCGTCTTCCTCGTCTGCGGCGTGGTGATGGTGTTCTGCATGTCTGTGATGCTTTCGATGACCGTCAAATCTATTCAAGCGAAGTTGTGGCCGACTGGAGTCCTCTTCTGGTGCGAATCGCTCGCGCTCTTCGCCTTCGGCACTGCCTGGCTAATCAAGGGCGAGGTCTTTCTACGCGACAAGCCCCAGAATCACAACCATCAGGAACACACCCAGCTCGATCAGGGCCATGAAATTCACGCCTGATTAGATGCTTCCAGACGGAGGCCTTTCGCAACCCGCTATACCTATACTTTTCCACTCACTTGCTGCGCTTGACAAGTGCAGGAGTAAAGCAATTTACTTAAGGGCGACCATCGGAACCCTCCGCTGACGGTTTTGCGCCTCAAAAGGTGACGCTCATGCACGGTTTTAACCCGGCCTCCATCGCAGTCTCTTATGGCCATCTTCCGGCCCTTCTCGCCCTTTCCACAGAGCCGTTGGTACGGCTTCGTTTTCTGGATATTGCGATTATCGCTATCTATTTTGCGATGGTGATCTGGATTGGTTTTTACCTGAAGGGTCAGGCCAACACCAGCGAAGAGTTCTTTATGGCGGGCCGCGAGATGACGGCGTGGATCGCGGGGTTGAGCTTTGTTTCAGCCAACCTCGGGTCGCTTGAGCTGATGGGCTGGGCGGGGTCGGCTTACCAGTACGGCATACTGGCGGCGCACTGGTACTGGATCGGCGCCATTCCCGCCATGTTGTTTCTGGGCATGGTGATGATGCCTTTCTACTACGTATGCAAGACGCACTCTGTGCCCGGCTATTTGAAGCTGCGCTACGGGCAGGGCGCAAGCACGGTGGCCGCGGTCTCGTTCGCCTTCATGACGGTGCTGATGAGCGGCGTGAACATGTTCGCTATGGCCGTGGTGATGAAGGTG
>Ga0302278_10006947_pt1 | contig 10561 bp, 9 predicted proteins | sample III_Bog_N3_2_FD_194543 | JGI IMG/M metagenome (GOLD analysis project Ga0302278, IMG submission 194543) | Peat permafrost microbial communities from Stordalen Mire near Abisko, Sweden - III_Bog_N3_2 | ecosystem: Environmental > Terrestrial > Soil > Wetlands > Peat | place: Sweden: Abisko... | reverse complement strand
ACCCCGACGCGTTTTGCGAAGGCTCTGTGTCAGGGCACGACTTCAGTCGTGCCGCAAGACCCGCAAAAGCAATGAGCTTTAGCTCCTCAGGGAAGACCTCTTCAAACTGACCCACTACCTGGGAATTCGACCATCACGATCAACCCCAAAGAAGAGCGACCATGACTGACCGTGACAACCAAATCCGCCGCGTTCAGGTGATCGACTCCCATACCGCGGGCGAGCCGACGCGCGTAGTAGTCGCCGGCGGTCCGGTCCTGGGACGCGGCGACCTGGCCACCCGCCTCCACCTTTTGCGCACCCGCCACGATGCCTTCCGCACAGGCGTGGTATTCGAGCCGCGCGGCTCTGAAGCCCTGGTCGGGGCATTGCTGTGCCAGCCAGTCGATCCGGCAGCCGCGGCCGGAGTCATCTTCTTCAACGATGTCGGCTACCTCGGCATGTGCGGACACGGCGTCATCGGCCTGGTCACAACGCTGGCTCACCTGGGCAGAATCGGCGCGGGCAGCCATGCGATCGAAACGCCAGTCGGCACCGTCGAGGCGCACCTTCATCCCGATGGAAGCGTTTCTGTACGCAATGTGCCAAGTTATCTACACCGTGGCGGCGTGGCTGTGGATGTGCCGGGTTATGGCCGATTTGTGGGCGACGTTGCCTGGGGAGGCAACTGGTTTTTCCTCGTTTCCGATCACCCGGCGGAATCGAAAATCGCCGAAATAAAACTCGCCCACCGCAACAGTCTGATCGCGCTCGCCACCGCGATTCGAAATGCGCTGGCGGATTCCGGGATTACCGGCAAAGGTGCGGAGCCAATCGATCACATCGAGCTCTTCTCCGCGCCCCGGAACGCCGAAAACTCGAGCCGCAACTTTGTTCTCTGTCCGGGAGCGTCCTTTGACCGCTCACCCTGCGGAACCGGCACCAGCGCCAGGATGGCCTGCCTGTTTGCTGCCGGGAAACTTGCCGAAGGAGACGTGTGGCGTCAGGAAGGAATCTTGGGTACGGTATTCGAGGGCACCGTGGTGGCACACCGGGATGGCGTTCTTCCCACCATCACCGGCCGCGCCTGGGTTACCGCCGAATCGACGCTGCTGTTCGACGAGTCCGATCCGTTTCGCGAGGGGGTTCGCTTCTAATGCCCGCCTTCGATGTCATCGTTCTGGGCACGGGAATCGTCGGCAGCGCCTGCGCAATGGAGTGCGTCCGTGCGGGCCTGCGCGTTGCCGTTGTGGAACGCGATGCGAAATTGAGCGGCGCAACCGCGGCGGGAATGGGCCATGTGGTTGCGTTGGACGGATCGCCCGCGCAACTGGCCCTGACAAACTATTCACGGTCATTGTGGTCGGAGTTGGCGCCGGATCTTCCCCCCGATGTGGAATTTGAACCGCGCGGCACAATTTGGGTTGCGCTTGACCACGACGAGATGCGGCAGGTTTATGCCAAACGCGAGACCTTGGCCGCTGCCAAAATTGATTCCGAGGTGCTCAACAGCAGGGAACTGGCGGAAGCAGAACCGAATCTGCGCCCCGGGCTTGCCGGCGGACTGCTGGTACCGCACGATTGCGTGCTTCATCCACCCGCCGCGGCCCAGTTTTTTCTCTCCGAGGCCATTCGCGGCGGAGCTATTCTTCAGTGCGGCCAGGCGGCCCAGCGCATTGCCGACGGGACAGTTACTCTGAAAGACGGCACAAGCTACTCTGCGGATAAAATCGTTGTGGCAACGGGAGTTGAAACACACCTCTTGCCATGGCTTCCGATTCAAAAGCGCAAGGGGCACCTTATCGTCACGGATCGATACCCCGGGTTTCTGCATCATCAACTGGTGGAATTGGGTTACACAAAAAGCGCGCACATTATAACTACCGATTCGGTCGCGTTCAACGTTCAGCCGCGGCCCAACGGGCAAATCATCATTGGTGCGTCGCGGCAATATTTGTCTGAAGACGAAGGGGTTGAGCCGAAGGTGCTCGAAAGCATGCTTGAGCGCGCAAAGAGTTATATGCCGGCGCTTGCCCAGATGTCCGCCATAAGTTCCCGTGCGGGGTTTCGCGCCGCCACGCCGGATCACCTGCCTCTGATTGGCTCAACTTTCGATCCTGAAATATTCCTCGCGGTCGGCTTTGAAGGGTTCGGTATCACCAGCGCTCCAGCGGCAGCGCGCCTGGTGGTTGACGAAATGTTGAGCCGCGCCTCTGAGATCGACCGAACGCCTTTTCTACCATCGCGCTTCTCGAAAACGCCAAGCCATGCCTGATACTACCCTTGTAGAGCGGGAATTCCGGAGGTAGCAGGAGCCTTTCCGGAGGGAGCAGGAGCCTTTCCAGAGGGAGCAGGAGCCCCTCCGGAGGTAGCATGAGCCCCTCCGGAGGTGGCATGAGCCTTTCCAGAGGTAGCATGAGCCTTTCCGGAGGGAGCAGGGGGTTTCAACCCCCTGAAACCGAAGCAAATCGACAAGGCCTTCAGGCCCGGGCCCTCATCAGTTATTACTAACCTATCCGGAGATGTTATGAATTGGTTTGGAGTTATTCCCGCGATCACGACGCCGTTCTACGGCAACCTTAAAGTCGATCACCCCTTTCTAGCTGAACATGCAGGTTGGCTTCTCGGGAATGGATGCGCCGGCCTGGTCCTGCTTGGGTCCCTCGGCGAAGGCGCCACGCTGGAGCACGCTGAGAAGATACAGGTGCTTCAAACCGCCGTGCGTGCCTCTGAATCGAGAAAAACCCCTGTGATTGCTACCATTTCGTCGCTCTCCACGCATAATGCCGTGATGCTTGCGAAGCAAGCCGAGAATGCCGGATGCGACGCGCTGATGGTTCTCCCCCCTTATGTCTATGCGTCCGACTGGCGAGAGATGAAGCATCATGTCTCAGCAGTTATCGGTGCTACAAGTCTCCCTTGCATGCTCTATAACAATCCGGTTGCATATAAGACGGACTTTCTTCCCGATCAGATTGCGGAGTTAGCCGCGCAGCACGCCAACCTGGAGGCGATAAAAGAGTCGAGTGCCGATGTGAGGCGGGTTGCGGCGATTCGTGCGATTCTCTCAGACAGGCTCACTATTCTGGTTGGCGTGGATGACGCAATCGTTGAAGGAGTTCACGCGGGAGCGCAAGGCTGGGTTGCGGGTCTCGCCAATGCGTTCCCGGCGGAGTCGGTCGAGCTTTTCAATCTGGCGCAGGCGGGCCGCCACGAAGATTCATTCGCGCTCTATAGCTGGTTCCTGCCGCTGTTGCGCATGGATACGGTGGCCAAGTTTGTGCAGCTTATCAAGTGGGTTCAGAGTCAAACCGCCACCGGGTCGGCACGGGTTCGCCCTCCGCGTCTTGAGTTGGAGGGAACGGAATTGGCGGATGCGCGAAGGATACTAAGTACCGCTTTGGCAAATCGGCCGGCGGTTCAATCCACCACCTTTCCGCCTTTGAAGGAGGCTTGAGTTATGAGCGATGGTATGCAGGAAAAATATCCATTACTGGGCCGCTCGTTAATAGGTGGGCAAGTTACCGGGCAACAAGGTTCGCCGTTCCATGGCTACAATCCGTTGGACGGCAGCCAGTTACAACCAACATTTTATTCCGCGGCCGAAGAGGATTTGAACCGTGCTGCAAAGGCTGCGCAAGAAGCATCGGCCGCGTTCGCAGCCACATCGGGCCGGGAGCGCGGACAACTGTTGCGGAGTATGGCGGACGGCCTCGACGCTGCGGCTCAGGAATTGATCGATCGGGCGCATCTCGAAACGGCGCTGCCGCGCCCGCGCCTCACCGGTGAGGTTGCGCGAACCAGCGGCCAATTGCGCCTGTTTGCGTCGGTGGTGGAGGAAGGCTCGTGGGTCACGGCCCGCATCGATACGGCCGATCCGGCACGCACGCCGCCCAAGCCGGACATTCGCTCCATGCTGCGCCCACTGGGTCCAGTTATCGTGAAGGCACACCCGGCGCATCCCGGCGTCAGCGAAATTGCGGGGCGCGTGCTCTCGGCAGCGGTCGAGGCAAGCGGCTTGCCTGGCGGAATATTCTCATTGCTCTTCGATGGCGGATACACGGTGGGCGCGGCGCTGGTCGAGCATCCCGCGATTCGCGCGGTGGGGTTCACCGGTTCCTTTCGAGGCGGGCGCGCCTTGATGGATCTTGCCGCCAGGCGTCATCAGCCGATTCCCGTGTATGCCGAGATGGGCAGCGTGAACCCTTTGTTCCTCTTGCCCGGCGCGCTTCGCGAGCGCGGTGAGGCAATTGCAACCGGGCTGCACGCATCGTTCACCCTGGGCGGAGGACAATTCTGCACCAAGCCCGGAATCGTGTTTGCAGAGTCGGATCAAAGCGCTGCATTTGTGCAACGCCTCAGAGTCGCCACGGAAAGCGGGCCGCAGTTCTCGCTGTTGACCCGCGGCATCGCTTCGGCCTATGCGGACGCCCAGGCCAGGCGCGAGCAATTGCGAACAGCGTCGGGGGCGTCGATCAGCGAAACGGGTGCTGCGGGATTCGCGGCGCAGACCATGCTGCTCGAGACCACGGGCAGCGAGTACTTCGCCGATCCGGCCTTTGCAGATGAGGTTTTCGGACCAACCACCCTGCTCGTTCACATGGGTGGAGCGGATCAGATGCTTGAGGCAGCGCGGGGTCTCGAAGGACATTTGACCGCGACAATCTTCGGCACCGAGCAGGACCTTCGCGACTATGAGAGCCTTCTGCGGATCCTGGAGACCAAAGCGGGCCGCGTGATCTTCAATGCATTTCCAACGGGGGTTGAGGTATGTCACGCAATGGTGCACGGAGGTCCATATCCGGCTACGTCCGATGGTCGATCGACCTCTGTCGGCAGCCAGGCCATCTATCGCTTTGCACGGCCGGTGGCGTACCAGGGAGTGCCGCAGGCATTTCTTCCACCAGAGTTACAACACCATAACCCACTGGGCATTTTGCGCCTGTGGAATGGTAAGTGGAGTGGACCCACTTTATAAGTCAAAGCGCAGCGCGGGCGTTCGATTTCATCCGCAGCAAGTAATAAACAGGAATGCCGCTGGCAATAATCAATAAACCCGGCCACGTCGTCGCTGTCCGGTAACAGAACAAAACACCGAGCACAACGCTGGCGCCCACAATGTATAACATCGGCAGCCATGGATAGCCCCATGCGCGATAGGGACGCGGAGCATCCGGGCGCGTGCGGCGCAGACGAAACAACGCGGCCACGGTAAGAATATAAAACAGCAGCGCCGCGGAGATAACATAGTCCAATAGATTGCTGTAGAGATTTCCGTATCTCCCGGTGGCCGCATCGTAAGTGCGCGGCAGCACCAGAAACAGCGACCACACGCACTGGATCATCAGCGCCCATCCAGGAACTTGCGCCTTGTTCAATTCCCCGGCGCGCTTGAAGAACAGGCCGTCCTGCGCCATGGCGTAACACGCTCGCGCCCCAGCCAGAGTCAGCGCGTTCACGGTGCCGAAGGTCGACACCATGATCAACAGCCCCATGGCCAGCTTTCCGAAACTGGGCAGCACGGTGTCCACAACCAGGGTCGCTACGCGGTCGCTTGGCGCGGTTTGAATAGCATGCAGAGGAAGCACCGCGAGATAGCAGAGATTGCAAAGCATGTAAAGCACGCAAATCAGCGAAGTGCCAAGCGCCAGTGAGAGGGGAAGATTGCGCTTGGGATTGCGCACCTCGCCGGCCACAAACGTGATGTCATGCCATGAGTCGGCCGAGAACAGCGAGCCGGTCTGCGAGACGCAAATCGCAACGAACATGCCGAATGCTGTGACGGCGCTGACTCCATCTATTCCGGTAACATTCACGGGATGCCATGCGGAGCTGAAGTTATCACTCAGAACCCCGGGGTGAAGCAGGAATGCTATCCCGCCCAGCACCAGCAGAGCGAACACGCCGGCAAGTTTGGCCACCGTGAAGATGTTCTGGATCACCTTTCCCCATTGCACGCCATAGCAGTTTACGATCGTGATCAGCAGAATAATTCCCAGGCCCGCCACCTGCGCGGTTGAGAGCGAGAGCGCATAACCGGGTAGCACCAGTACGGGCGAAATCAAGTAGCGGCTTTCACTGATGAAAGGGAACGCCACTCCGCTGAAGCGCGCAAATGCGATAGCTACCGCGGCGATAGTCCCCGTCTGAATCACTGTGAGCAGCGTCCATCCATACAGGAATCCAAGCATCGGCGAGAACGCTTCCCGCAGGTAAACATACATGCCGCCGGCCTGCGGCATCATGGCGGCCAGTTCCCCATAGCTCAGTGCGGCGGCCACCGTCAGAACGCCGGTGATGCCCCAAACCACAAGCAGCCATCCGGCCGAGCCAACCTGGCGCGATATCTCCGCGCTCACAATAAAGATGCCGGACCCAACCATGATGCCGGCCACGATCATCACTGAGTCAAACAGGCCGAGCGCCTTGCGGAACTCGACCGGGTGCTGGATGGGATCCTGAGAGATGGGGGCCTCCGTGGGGTGCTCAGAGCTTATGGCTCACTGAGCAGCATGACCGCATCATAAGTGGTGGTATGGTTATTTGTCTCGCTCTCAAAAGGAATAGGAAGCGTCGGCGCGGCGCTAACTCCCTTTATTTCGAGTGTTCGAGGATTTCTGGGTTGAAAACGCCGACACCGGCGTTGTTGCCATTTCGCTGGCGCATATGCAGGGCATTTAGCTTACAATGGTGAACAATCTTCCCGCTGTGAATCACGGAAAGATGGGGGAATCGGCAATGAAGACAGCTTTGTCTGCCGCGTTTACCGGAGCGATCCTGTTGGCGGCGACGGCGGGACTTTCGCAACCCGTGAGCCAACCGGCGGCTTTTGGCAGCTTGCAGGTAAAAGGCATCAGCATGGTGGAGATTGACACCAACCATGTCAGGGTAAGCGTGAATCTGGCGCTGGTTCCATCTCAGTCTGCCACGCTCAAAGACCTGCGTCTTTGCTCGCTGCGCCTCAATGGGCTTCCGGTTTTTGCCTCGCCGCTTGACCAGGAGATTGTGCTCAAGAAAGATGTTTCCACTGCCTTGCCCCCGCTCTACATCACTGCCATGTTTCGCGACCTGAACACCGTTCAACCGCTGCAGAAGATGGTGGAAAAGCAGAGCGTGCATTTGCAGGGTGAGTTGATGGCTGCCGTGCAGCTCACCTTCATGGAAAAGCTGGCGCTCCACACCCAGCACCCCGAGGTTGCCATCGCACTCAGCCAGGACGTTCCGGCGCAGATTGGAAGCTCCCCTTTTGAACGGACCATGGCCCTGGGCATCCTGTCGGTCATCGACGCCGGGCTCCAGACGAATGCCGGCAAGAACGTCCTCGGCGTGACGCCCGCATGGGTCGGGGATCTCGACAAGCTCGCGCAGACCGACCTTTTTCAAGTGGAATCGAGCTATGCGCTCACGCAGGGCGATGCGAGTTATCCCGTCCTGTCAGACAGGCTTGGCTTTCTTGTCGCATCCGGCAAGGTGGTAACCACCGCCGAGGCGCTGGAGCCATGGAGGTATGATTCGGAGTTCCTCGGAGCGGTAAAGTCCGGCGGCGTGAAGCTGGTCAAGAATAGCCGGGAGATACAGCTTCTGCCCTTGGTTCCCAATGCCTCCATCCTCAAGCAGAGCGCAAAGGACTTCACTGTGGAGGCGCGCGGAAATCCTGAAGAGAACCCGATTACCGCCGTTAGCCCGAGTTATGGTGAAGTCGTGGTGCTGCGCCGCGCCGCGCCCTCTTCGATCGCTGTCATTTCCCTGCATCAGGCGGCACCGCAACCGGGACTGGCCGTGGCGCCCGCCGCCGTAGCTGCTCGCGACAGTTGGGAGCAGGTTGCCGTCTTCCGCCTGCGCCTGGACTCCGAAACGCGAAAGGTGCGCTCGGTCGAGGTTTTGCAACTTGGAGCGAAGAGGGAAGGCAAGGGGATTGCCCTTACCGAACCCGTGGACTCTGAGGTCTTCGGCTCACCGATCGTCACTCCCGATGGGGTCATCGGCGTGGTTCAGGATGAGCAGTCGGGGGCATTCCTGCCGGCAGATTTATCCACGCCTGCCACTCCCGTTCCCCAGAGCGCGGGCCAGGGCCGATAGCATCCTGTGGCCAAAGTCGGGCTGTGAAACGGCACTCATCCGCGCGGTATGCCGGGAGTTTATCCCCGGCATAAACCAGCAGAATCAACCCCGGGCTTTAGCCTCTCAGGTAGGCAACTCGCCGAGATTCCGCCTTTTTTCGCAGAACTGCTGAAGCCAGTCTGCGCTGACTGAAAAACGGCGGCGAGCCGAGGGGGTTCGCCGCCGTCTGGCTTGGTGTCAGCTACTCATTGCGGATGCAAAATGCTCTCACATATGCGTCGCGCCTCGATGATATGCCGCTTCGCGCGCTCCTGGAGCCCTGCATTCATTGGATTATCGTATCCATACTTGACATCTTCAAAGGCTACGGCCAACAAATCACGGGCTGAGCGAATCGCACCGCCACCCTCTGCCCGCACATCGGGAGGCGGAACGAAATTGGTATTCTTACCATCGTCCCGTGCCGCCGTCTTCACATCGCCGATGGCATTCTCGATCTCAAGCACAGCTTGGCGCCGTGCGTCCGCAGTGTACGGATTTTGGTCCCACTGCAGAAAGCCTTTCGCTTGGCGCAGGTTGGAAAGTGCATGAAGATACCTGGGTTCCTGGGCATGAGACGGGATTGGCGACGCCAGAAACACCATAGTCAACAGCGCAAAGGCTGTCGCAGTGAGCAATTTGAAACTACGCATTCAGTTCTGTTCCTCTCTTTCGGGGGAGATCAAACTTCATAGGCGGAAGGATACTACGCCGTCCAGCACGCTGCACAGGTTGAATTGACCCCGTTTTCGTTTTTTCATATTGGCGGCCATCAAGCTGCCATGGCGGAAAACCGGAGCAAAATAGCCCTCAGTTTGAAAAGATCGTGTGGTCCTTGTCGTAGTGCTGCACAGTCTTTGCAGCCTTCGCCGCAGCCTCTTCCGCAACGCGGTCGATTCTCTTCTCCGCTGGTGTGTCTGACACAGTTTCCTCTTCCAAAATCGTTGCCTTTGGATTCTCAAATTGTTCCGGCATCGTGAATCACCTCTGTGCCAAGAGTGCGCTTCCTCCCCCGCAACAGGATGGTCACTTTTGCTCCCCCGCCCAAAACGGCAGGTCCAACAGCCGTGCCCCGTTCATCGCAGTTTTACCGCGATGAGCGGGTCTTGTCCTCAAATCGCATTCGGGTAGTTGATCTGCCAATCACTCGCGCAAGGTCACACTTCACGTAGTGAGAGCCGGTTCATGTACTGCCCCCTGCTTCGGAACTAGATTGCGCTGGCGCGGACCAGCGTTACTCGTGCGCGCCGTGTTTCTTCAGAATTGCTTCCGCTGTGTCCTCATCCTTTTGTTTTGCATAGGTGAGCGCCCTGCTCGGGGTCTCATCGATTGCGTTCACGTCCGCTCCTTTATCCACAAGCGGCTCTACCAGGCTCTCAAACCCAAGCTGCACCGCGCAGATCAAAGGCGTGTCCTTGTACGCATCCGTCAGGTTAGGATTCGCGCCATGGTCCAGCAGGAACTTGACGTCGTCCTTCTCGTCTCGCATCACTGCCCAGAACAACGGGGTAGCGCCGCTTGATCCCTGAGCATTCACATCGGCGCCATGAGCGATCAGCAGCTGGACCATCTTGTTGTGATTGTCTGAGAATTCGGCCAGACCGAGCGGTGTATACCCCGCGCCATTTACCTGTTTTTCGGTCATCCCCTGGGTGCTCAACTGGCTTAAAGAACTGGCCGCCTGAGAAGATAGGAGGATGACCGGATCCTGATGATTCGCGGTCATAAACTCCTGGTTCAAATCGTCGGGAAGGAAAGGAGGGTAGCTGTTCTTCGCATTCACGTCGGCGCCGGCGGAGATCAAAAGCGCGGCAACGGCGTACTGGCCATGAAGCGCGGCCTGGTGCAGCGCGGTATCGCCGTTCTTGTCCTTGGCGGAGATAGCCGTCGGATCGGCGGCAAGCATGGCCTTCACCTTCTTCAGGTCGCCCGAGCGCGCCGCATCCTGAATGTCGTCGCCGAAAGCGGTGGCGGCGCACAGCAGGGCCAACCCAAAAATCATGGCGGGACGGGCGGTGCGCAGTTGCAAGCGTTTACAAGATTTCAGACTAAAATACATAGTTCCTCCAAGTCGTTTCCGACTTCCTAGAAAAGCTCTACTTAGTTAGATGTCAAAGAAAGGACCCCGCTACCGTCCGGCCAAAACTCCCTACCGTCCCGCGAAAACTCACTACTGTCCGGTGAAAGCCAAAAAACAGCAATACAGCAATCGAGCAATAAGGAATAGTAATAGGGCTGTAATGGGAGTATTAACGGGTAATAGCGCAGGTGGCCCGCCAATCACCCCCGCAACATCATCCCGCGCTCAGAACAGCTGTGCCCCGTTCATCGCAGCATCATCGCGATGAGCGGGCATCGCGCAAGCTCCTCAGCCCCCGAAACGCTGTGCCCCGTTCATCGCAGTCTCATCGCGATGAGCGGGTCTTGGATTCAGCCCCCAACGCCTCCCAGCCGCGTCCAATGCCCATACGCCCATTATACT
>Ga0302278_10006940_pt1 | contig 10568 bp, 6 predicted proteins | sample III_Bog_N3_2_FD_194543 | JGI IMG/M metagenome (GOLD analysis project Ga0302278, IMG submission 194543) | Peat permafrost microbial communities from Stordalen Mire near Abisko, Sweden - III_Bog_N3_2 | ecosystem: Environmental > Terrestrial > Soil > Wetlands > Peat | place: Sweden: Abisko... | reverse complement strand
AAAACCTCCTTGTGACCCAAACCTTAAACGGCCCAAAAGGCTGGGGGACTACCACTGCCGCAGCACCCGCCGCGCCGCAGGCTTAGTTCAAACGCCCCAGGGTCCAGGAGCACCTGTCCCTGGGTAGTTCACCGAATCGGCAGTGGCGTCTTCGACACCTTGCAGAAATCAAGAGCAACCGAGCAGATCGAGCAATACTGCGCCTGTCTTAGAATTGTTTTTTGCGGGATTCCTCTGTTCATGAGTGTTACTCTATTTTTTCTCGGAAGCATGTTGAACGAATTGGTGCCGGCAAGCAAGGTTAATAACGGTTGCGGTAAGCGATTGGCGGCTGGAGGAATCTCAATGCAGAAACCTGGAGTAGGGTTCTTCAGCCTGTGCGCTGTGCTTCTTGCCTCATGTGTGGCTCCCGCGGGCATGGGACAAGCGCATCCTCCCGTCGCGCCGCCGATGCTGGAGCAGCAGGGAAACACGAATACCATCCCAGGAAAACAGACAAATGGAGCCAATCCGGGCTATCCGGAGCTTGTGGATATTCGAGCTTCCACCGGAATTAGCTTCGAACATTTTTCAAGCCCCGAACAGAAGTTCATTGTTGAGTCAATGAGCGGAGGCGTGGCACTGATCGACTATGATCGCGACGGTTGGCCCGACATCTATTTTACGAACGCGCAGAGCGTGGAGATGGCGCTTCATGGCCAGAAGGCGCGGAGCGCTCTCTTCCACAATAATCATGATGGCACGTTTACCGATGTGACCGAAAAGGCCGGGGTGGGATACCCCTGCTGGGCAATGGGAGCATCGGTCGGAGACTATAACAACGATGGATGGCCCGACCTCTTGGTGACTTGCTTCGGCGGAGTTGTGCTTTATCGCAACAATGGCGACGGCACGTTTACCGATGTGACCAAAGAAGCCGGGTTGAGCGGCGACCACATGTGGGCCACAGGAGCTGCCTTTGGAGACTACGACAGTGATGGCTGGGCCGATCTCTTTGTTTCGCACTATGTGGATTTTCACCTGGATGATATGGCCGCATTCGGCTCCAGCGAATCGTGCAAATACATGGGCATCGATGTCCAATGCGGGCCGCGCGGCCTGAAGGGTTCTCCTGACAATCTCTACCACAACAACCGGGATGGAACTTTCACCGATGTTTCAAAAAAGTCAGGTGTGGGGGATGAGGAGCACCGTTATGGACTGACGGCAATCTGGTCGGATTTCGCAAATAGCGGAAAGCTGGATTTGTTTGTCACCAACGATGGCCAGCCAAATTATCTTTATCAGGGCGATGGCCGCGGTTCTTTTGAGGACGTCAGCTTTCCATCAGGCGTTGGACTGAGTGATAGTGGCGCCAGGCAGGCCAATATGGGCATTGCCTTCGGCGACTATATGCACACTGGGCGCATGTCTCTCTTGATTTCTCATTTCGACAACGAATATGCCGCGTTTTATCGTAACGACGGCGGAATGAACTTCACGGATGTTTCGGTGCCCTCGGGAATTGGAAGAGGTACGCGGGGGTATGTGGGGTGGGGCGATGCCTTTGTCGATTTCAAAAACGATGGCTGGCAGGATATCTTCATCGTCAACGGGCACGTGTATCCACAGGTAGATGAGATGGCCTCGGGCCTCAAGTACCTTGAGCCGAAGTTATTGTTCCTGAATCAGCGCAATGGAACGTTCAAGGACATCAGCAAATTGGCCGGAACCGCAATTCAAATTCCGCAGGTGAGCCGTGGAATGGCAATAGGTGATCTCTTCAACGACGGAAAACTCGAAGCAGTTGTCGAGAATCTCAAGGGCCAGCCGATGATCCTGCGTCCCGAAGGCGGTCCTGACAACCACTGGATCAGCTTTCAGTTGGAAGGCGTCAAGAGCAATCGCCTGGCATTGAATGCACGCGTGCGCGCGACGGCTGGCGACTTGGTACAGCTTGGCGAAGTCATAAGCGGGGGCAGTTACCTGTCCCAGAGCGACCTTCGAATCCACTTTGGCCTTGGCGACCATCTGCGGGTGGATAAGGCTGAAGTCTTATGGCCGGATGGGAAGGTTGAATCGTTGACTAATCTGATTGCGGATCGTTTCTACTATGTGCGGGAAGGCGCGGGTGTAGTTTCATCCAACCCACCCGAGACCGGCAAGGCGAAGCAGTCTGGACTATCGAAGTAAGCTAAGGATGACGCCTCCGGAAGTCGCCATGAAGCCGTGCACAGGATGACCTTCCAGCCCAGGCGGAAGTTCCGCATGGCTCACTCGTATCTTTGGCTTTTGGGCGGATGCAAGAAAGATCGCAAACGCAGCCTCATGGAGATCCACTGGTCCGCATCTGAAGGATTCAGAGCGCGCTTTTACTTGGCCATCGTCAGGCCTGGCGTTTCCTCTGCCGGTTTGCCCTTGGCCTGGGTTTCATGGAGCTTCTTGAAGATCGTCTCGTCGGCGGCCTTCTGTAAACTGCGGGTCTTGTCGAATTCCGCCTTTGCTTCGTCTCTCCTCCCTGTTGTCTGATAAAACCGTGCCAGCCGCCAGTGCACATTCTGATCGTTGGGACTTAGATTTTCGGCAATTTTCAACTCGCGCAGAGCGTCTTCCTTGTGCCCGGCATCGGCATCCAGAATGCCCAGGTCAAGATGCGCCAGTTCAATCCGCGGGTCTATCCGGATGGCCTTTGCCAGCAGAGGCGGCGCAGCCTCGGGATGGCTCAACCGCATATTGGTGTCGGCCAAATAGGCCAGGGCCTGGGCGTGGTCGGGGTTGTTGGCAAGCTCGGCCTGGAACTCCTGGGCCGCTTCCTCGTATTGCATGAGTCCCCACAAAAGGTATCCCAATCCGAAATGAACATTCGGCTCTCTGGGATCGGCTTTGACTGCAGCACGGAACTGCTCCGTAGCGCCGGCAGTGTTCTTCATCTCGTCCAGCGCTTCGCCGGCCAGCATGTCCGCTTCCGCCGATTCCGCATTCAGGGTCAAGATCTCATGGTAGACATCGAGCACGCATTGATACTGCTTGCTCCAGAGGCAGCTATGCGCCCAGGCAAGACGGATAGCCAGATTCTGCGGATCGGCGACCGAGGCCTGCTTCAGAAAGGGAACGGCGGCCGCGTAGTCGCCCAACCCGTAATGCGCCAGCCCGATCAACGCGGTCAGGCGCAATGCCTCAGGCGACGATGGAGGCTGGCTCTTGAGCAGCGGTGTGAAGGTCTGGACGGCTTCTTTTAATGCGCCGGATTTGAAGAGCGACAGGCCAAGATTCAGCCGCAACCCCGGCATCGCCGGATTCAACGCCAAAGCCTTCCGATAAAGGGGAACAGCCTCGGTGTAGCGTTCCTGGCGAGCTTCAAGAAAGCCCAAATGAGCGTACGCCTCGGCGTTCGCGGGATGGCTTTGCAAAAATGCGCGCCATGCAGTCTCGGCCTCGGCGTTCTTGCCCTGTTGTTCCAGCGCAAACGCCGTCTGGCCTTGATCGTCCTTCGCCGCTGCCGTCTGGCCTGCGCCGTTCCCAGGCCCCATTACCAGTGCCGCCGCAAGGGCGATTCCCAGTTGCGCAACCCGCTTCACGTGCATCTCCTTGAGCATTATCGCTTCCCCGGAAGGCGGCCTGCAATATCCCGGCCGCAGGGCACTGAGAAAAGAAAGGGCGCGGCAAGGGGTTGCCCTGCCGCGCCCAGGCTGATATTTAATTGGAGGTCAGAACACGATCTTGCCGCCAAGTTCCATCGTGCGCGGACCGTAGTCGCTGGTGACCGCTCCGAAGTTCCCGTCATGGGATCCTGTATCCACACCCTGGAAATTCGTGTGGTTGAAGGTATTGAAGGACTCGAACCGCAGTTCTATCCTCGGTCCCTCGTGGGCTGTTAGAGGAATGGTCTTGGACAGGGACAGATTCCAGTTGAAGATTCCCGGTCCCACAACTGAATCTTTTCCTGCGTTGCCAAAGCCCTGGTTCGGGCCGCCGGCCCAGGGTGCGATCGGATCTGCATACGAACCGGGGTTGAACCATGCGGCCTTCGTCTTCGGGTAGGTGACCTTTGACACGAGATTCGGCCGGTTGGTAAAGCAGCAAGCCAGACCCACAACGTCGGGGCCGGTGTAGGTCACGTACAGAGGCACTCCTTTTTCCGCAACCGTTACGCCGGAAACCTGCCAGCCTCCCAGGACTTCGCGCGCCGCGAGGTTCGAGCTCTTCGTGAACCACGGCAGTGCATAGACGTAGCTCACGTTGAAGATATGACGCCGGTCGAACGATGTGTCCGACCCGCGGTCGTACTTCGGGTTGTACGGATTCGAGAGCCCGTTGAGATCGTTGCTCACCTCATCGATGCTGTGGCCCAGGGTGTAGGCCACCTGCGTGGTCAGCCCATGCCGGTTCTCCAGCCGCACACCTGCCTGGAAGGAGTTGTAGTCGAAGTTGGTCTCGTTCTCCTCCTGGTTGATGTTGCTGAAGCCTGGATAGTTGCGGTAGAGGTTGGCATTCAGTGTTCCACCGGCCACGCCCTCACGGTCACAATAAGGACTGGTGGGATTGGCGGTGCAGAGCGGGTCCAGGTTGGCTAAAGGCAAGGTGTTGATCTGCCGATCGTCGTCCTGATCCCAGCCAATGGAGCCAACATACTGCACCACTGCGATGACAGATGGAGCAAGCTCCCGCTGCAGTCCAAGGCTGAAATTCGCCGTCCCCGGCGGAGGATACTTGTACTTGATGTTGGTCATTGTCGACGGGAACGACTGGGTCGTCGTCGCTCCTGTTAAGGCGCTGGTGTTGGGGCTGGAGAAGTAGACGTTATTGGCGGAAGGTTGGTACGCAAACGGCGGATTCAAAGCGGCGTTATAAACATCGTTGCCCTGAACGCGCTCATAGAACATTCCAAAGCCGCCCCTGAGGACCGTCTTTCCATCCCCGAAGACATTGTCGGCAAAGCCGACTCTAGGCTCGAAAGTGTTGTAGTAATCCTTGACGTTTCCTCGTGGGAAACCACTCACATCGGCTTCCTCAATGCCATTGAGATAAAACGAGCCGGTGGTTCCTGGGAAAGTCGCGAGCGAACTGGGCTCCAGCGTGCCGGCTGCTGTCACCGGATTGCCCAGCGAGGTGAGATAGTCCGCCGGTACGAAGTTCGAGAATTTGTTGTAGCGCTCGAACGCGTGCGGCAATCCGTCGTAACGGAGTCCAATGTTGAGGGTCAACCGGGGCGTGATGTGCCAGTCGTCGTTGACATAGAACCCGTAGTTGTTGTTGACCCAGTGTTTGCCATACAGAAACTGCAGTTGGGTAAAGCTGGAGGCGTCCCCGAGCATGAAATTGATATACGAGTCGCCGGAAAAGTTGCTCGAGTTAAATGCCGCGGTGCCCTGGGTATTTGCCTGCAGTTGCTGGTTCTTGTAGTCGTGGAGCCAGCTGACGCCGAACTTCAACTGGTGCCTGCCCTTGGTCCAGGACACATCGTCCCGATACTCAAAGCCTTCATATCCGTTCTTCCAGGGATAGTAGCTTTCACTCCAGTTCACATTCAGCGGCGATCCCTGCAGATCGATCTCCGGCATGTCGTTCGTTGCTGCATCGGCCACCGGGAAGAAGCTGGTAGCCGTCCACCCGCTGGGCTGGGTAAAATCGGCGCCCGCGCCGTTGATGGGGGTCAGGGTGATCTTGTTGCCGCTGTAAAGGAAAGCGGTCTCATTCAGCAGATTGGGCGAATAGGTCTGCGTCAACTTGATGGCTGCCGTATAGGACGGGTTGGTCATGGTCGTGCCCACCGTCGGATACGTGCTGTCGCCCCATAGCGGGGGGAAGTACTTCTGCAGCAGCGTGTCATGCAGGTAATGACCCATCAACTGGAACTTGCTGTTGATGGCGTGGTCGATGCGCACCGCATCTTCACGCACCTGGGTCGGCTGCGGGATGGACGCGATGTACTGCGTTCCATTGTTGTAATTCGGTTTCGGGAAGGTCCCCGCATTGACTTCAAGAACCGAATTCTGGTCGATGAGGTTGGCGGGAATCACGTTGTTCGGGAACGGCTTCCCGACCGTCAGACCGTCAGCCGTGTAGAGGGCCAGTTTGGCTGGGTCAGAGGTGATGGGAACCACCGGGGTCGGCCCGCCGGCTGGAATCGTATAGGTCAACGGCTGCCCGGCCGTCGGAAAGTTGCTCGCCAGGATGGTGTTCTGAATTGAGGGCGAACTGCCTTGAATCAGCCGCCGCCATTCTTCATTCCAGAAGAAGAATGTTCTGTTGCGGTTGTCGTTGTACACGTGCGGAATCCACAGCGGGCCGCCGATATTCCCGCCCGGTTCGTTTAGCTTGAACTCGGGCGCGGTTTTGCTGAAATAGTCGGCCGCATCGTAGGCTGTATTCCGGTTGAACTCATAGCCTTCTCCGTGGTACTTATGGGTTCCGGATTTGAGCACCATGAGGATGGTTCCGCCGGAGCCGATGCCGTAATCGGGACTGTAGTTGCTGTCCAGGGTCTGGAATTCGGCGATCGCATCCTGGGAGGGGAGGTTCATGAAGCAACCGCCGCAGCCACGATCGTTCTGTTCGGCCCCGTCCAACAGGTAGATGTTGTGGGACGTCCGGGTTCCATTGAAGCTGATGCCGTTGGCGGAAGTCAGGGCGTTGACGCCGCTGAAGGGCGGCAAGTTGTTGGATACGCCCAAGCCGAGAGCCGCAAGCGCGGTGACATTGCGACCGTTGGTGGCCAACTGCGAAACCTGCTCGCCGCTTATCAGCGTGCTCACTTCGCTGGTTTCCGATTGGACCTGCAAGGCGTCCGCGGCCACTGTCACCGTCTGCGACTGGCTGCCGATCGTGAGAGAAACATTCTCCTCCAAGGTGGCCGCAACGTTCACCACGATGTTGGTCTTGGTGTATTTTTGAAAGCCGGCCACCGAAGCGCTCAGAGTGTAGGCGCCGATGCCCACGTTCGGGAAGCTATAGGCTCCCGAGGAGTTCGACACGGACTGCCTTACCTGCCCGGTCGCGGGGTTGGTGAGCGTGATTGCGGCGTTCGGAACCACCGCTCCAGAGGAATCCAATACAGTCCCGTTGATGGTTGCGTTCTCCTGGCCCCATGCCCCGGGCGCTACCACCAGGAACATGGCAATCGATGCAAAACACACCGCCAGACATGTCCATGCCGGTCTCTTGGGCACGGATATTCTTGCCATGTGGTCAACCTGGTTTGTGAGATGATTCATGGTTTGTCTCCTCAGCAAACTGTTGCATTCGTTAACCTTTTGCTCCCGCTCCGTGTCTGCGTGGCAACGGTTTTTACGATTGGTGCGTTAGCGGAAGCGCTTATACGCAAAGTCCCATTTACCCCACTCCACTTGCCGGCCCGAATTTGAGCAGTCGGCAGATTTCGGAAACGTCTCCGGGAGCTTCCGGGGTGCCCCGTAGTACTTGCGACATTCCTCTTCTCTCTTGCAGAAAGCGTCTTCTTCAAATCCCTCCACAAATGCGGCCGAAATCAACATCCGAAATGCAAGTAATCGTTTTCTGGAACAGAACTAAAATTCCATCACTTTGCAGGGCTCGCCCATTCCAACACCAGCACCCCGAACCTGCAACGCTATTAACGGTTTGTTGAGACGTTTGTTATGTGTAAGCCGTTATTTATCATAATATTATCGAACGAAATGCTCGATATTTCTTTCCCCTGGGTAACGTTTGCTGCGGTGGTGCTATAGTGGGAAACCACGAGGTTTTGAGTCCACTATGCCGACTGCTAATTCATCCCGGAAACCCGACGTACTCACTTCCGGGCAAATCGGTTTAGTGCGGCTTCACCTCAAGCGCGTCCTGGCAAGCCATGCCTTCGCAGGAAGTCAGCGTGCCGCGGACTTCCTCCGTCTGATCGTTGAACACATGCTGGAAGGGGAAGTCGACAGCTTGCGAGAGCGGATGATCGGGGCCGAGATGTTCGGGCGCCCGGTCGATTACGACACAGGAAGCGATTCCGTGGTTCGGGTCAAAGCCACCGAGGTTCGAAAAAGGCTCGCGCAATACTACCTGGAAACAGAGGAAACACCCGACGTCCGCATCGAAATACCGAGCGGATCCTATGTGCCGAGATTCACCTTTCTGCCGTTGGGGACGAAGGTTCAGCCGAAAAGCGATTCCGCTTCCCTGCCCCCGGCCGAACAAACCATCCCCCAGGATAATGGCTGGCCCGTGGAACTGACTGTCGCGCGAGTCGAAGAGGCGACCCGTCCTCAAGCGCAGAAACTGCGCCGCTCGCCGCGCATTCTGGCGGGCCTCGTCATCGGATTGGTAATGATCGGGTTGGCGGGTTTTGCGGGCTTGATGAAGTGGTACAGCCCCTCCCCTGCCAGGCAGGAGATTCGTTCCATCGCGATTTTGCCGCTGAAGAATCTCTCCGGCGATCCGGGCCAGGAGTTTTTCGCCGATGGGATGACGGAAGAGTTGATCAATGACCTTGGCCAGATTTCCACGTTACGCGTAATTTCCCTGACATCGGCAATGAGTTACAAGGGATCCAGGAAGAAGCTGCCCGAGATCGCCCGTGAGTTGGCTGTGGGCGGGGTCGTAGAGGGGAGCGTACAGCGCGAGGGCAACCAGGTGCGCATCAGCGCCCGGTTGATCGATGCCAGGACCGATCGTCCTATTTGGGCTCACACGTATGTTCGCGACATGACCAACATTCTGGATTTGCAGGGAGAAGTGGCGAAAGCGATTGCGGATGAGATCCGCATTACCGTAACGCCGCTTGAGCAAGCTCGTCTGGCCCGCGGCCGGCCGATTGACCCTGAGGCCCAGGATTCGTATCTGCATGGCTTGCTCCGGTTGGATGCGGACGACTGCAAGAGCGCAATCGACTATTTCAAGCTGGCCCTCGCCAGGAATCCAAACTATGCACAAGCGAATGCGGCATTGGCCAATTGCTACGGCAGGCTGGGGGAATCCGGCCAGATGGCGTATAGGGATGCGTTTTCCAAGCAAAAGAGCGAAGCAACAAGGGCGATTGAGTTGGATGATTCGCTGCCCGAGGGCCATGCAGAACTAGCCAATGCTGCCATGACTCTGGATTGGGACTGGGCAACTGCGGCGACGGAGTTCAAACGGGCACTGGAACTCAATCCAAATTCAGCCATCATTCATCAGAAATACGCCTTTTATCTGGTGCGAACAGGCCAACAACCCGAAGCCCTTGCGGAAGTGGAGCGGGGCGTGGACCTGGACCCTGTTTCCGGCCGCTCCTTCCACTATGAGGGATTTATCTATTACTTTTCTCGTCAATATGACCAGGCGCTGTCCTTGGTCCGAACGGTTCGCGAACTGGGCGTCAGTCCCCCCGACTGGAGCTTTCTTCTCGGCGATGTTTACGCAGAAAAAGGCATGTACGCGGATTCCATCAGCCAATTCCTGAAGTCGGGCGATGGACCGGATTCACTGGGTCATTTGGGCAATGCCTATGCCCGCGCGGGCCAAGTGAAATTGGCCCGAAAGTCCATTTCGCAACTGGAAGAGCTGGTACGGAAGAACGGCGTTGGCAGGTACGAGATAGCGCTCGTCTATGCCGGCCTCGGCAAGAAACAGGAAGCGCTTAAATGGCTGGAAGAGGCTTATGACGCGCATGATGTGGGCCTTGTCTATCTCAAGGTCGATCCCTGCCTTGACCCCTTGCGCTCCGATCCCCGCTTTGACGATCTTGTGCGGCGTGTTGGCCTGGCGCAATCGTTCCAGCGGTCACCGCGGTTTTGATTCTGCTTTAACAAGAATCAAGGGGTTGATCAGGCGATGTGGCCTGTGCTCTATTCTGCCGCTCATTATGTCCCAGTATCAGGTTTGTTACTTCATTGCCATCACCAGGCAGGTTATAGTGCCCCATGCGCATCTGCACCCTGCTTTTCTTCGCCGCCTCCTTTGCCGCCGCCCAAACGCCGCTTCCCCAGCGCCTTGCTGCCATTGCCAATGAAGCTCATGGCAAAGTCTATGTCTCCTGCTCGCTGCCGGGCGTAAAGCTCGACTGCGATCTCGATGCCCACGGCCACCCACCCATGCAGTCCACCTTCAAGTTCCCGCTCGCCCTCGCCGTGCTGCGTCAGGTGGAACTCGGAAAGTTGCAACTCGATCAGCCAGTTCGCTTCCTCAAATCCGACCGCTACACCACCTTCAGTCCCTTGCAGGATGAGTTTCCCGAGGCCGACGTTGATGTTCCCTTGCGCAAGCTCATCAAGCTGATGGCCGAAGAATCCGACAACATCGCAGCGAACATCCTGCTTCGTCTTATCGGCGGCCCTGACGTCCTCCAGCAATATCTCGACTCGCTGGGCCTGAGCGCCATCCATCAGCAGGACAGCGAGTACACGCTGCATGGTGATCAGAAGCTGCAATACCGCGACTACGCAGAGCCAGCCGCTATGGTGGCGCTTCTTCGCCTCTTCGCGGACCACTCACCCCTCAACTCGGAACACACGGCGCTCCTCAATGACCTTGCCCCCGCGAAACGTATCCCTTAGTTCGCTGGTTTAATAGCGAAAGGGACACGAAGATGACGAAGGCGAAGCGGGGACGTTACACACTGGAGTTCAAGCAAGAGGCGGTTCGGC
>Ga0302278_10006931_pt1 | contig 10575 bp, 8 predicted proteins | sample III_Bog_N3_2_FD_194543 | JGI IMG/M metagenome (GOLD analysis project Ga0302278, IMG submission 194543) | Peat permafrost microbial communities from Stordalen Mire near Abisko, Sweden - III_Bog_N3_2 | ecosystem: Environmental > Terrestrial > Soil > Wetlands > Peat | place: Sweden: Abisko... | reverse complement strand
CCTTGTCCCCACCATGTCTTCCTCGGGTGAATCGGGGATCATCATTTGGGGCGGAATCCAAGTGTCGCCGGCGGCAACGCGGTGGACACATTCGACGAGAGACGTTCCAGTAACATTACGAAAAACGACGCCGCGAAACCCCTGTTGCAGATAGGCGCTGGCCGATTCGTTGTTTTCAGCAATGACGATGCCGCGACTGCCCATGGTCTCAATGAGCATGCGAAGGCGCGTAAGTTCAGGGCGAAGGGATGCTGCAAAAATAACGATGGAGCCGGGAAATGTAGTAATGGCGTGATACATGCGATCGAGATCGGTGCACTGGGCGATGATGCGGAGCCCCTCGTCCATGGCCAGAATTTTTGCCGTGCCAGCTCTGAAGATCGCTTGCGAATCGGCCAGAATGAGTTTCTTCATGACGTGCGCCTCACTAGCATCGAATACTTCCGCCAAAAGACCGCGGCCTACTCGACATTGATCTCAGGCGGGGCCATAACCGACGGCCGCTCGCCAAACGCGATTCCTAGGTCTTGCTTCCCCATCGGCAAAAAGGGCGAGATTCTGCAAATGTCCGATTTTGAGACAGGAAAGAGTCTTCTTGGTTCCTAAAGTAATCTGATCGTCCGGGAATTGAGATGTCAAGGAAGATTTCCTGTTAAGAGAGTACAGTCAGTCTGTTCGAAAGAGGCTACCCCCTTTGGGGGACGAAGAGAGAGGAAAGACCGGGAAGCTGCCGGAAGAGACCGGGAAGGGTAGCCAGAATCCGATGCCTCGAAAGGGGTTATCAGCGGGTAAACTGAGGATCTATGGCCAGGCCGATACTGTTGGCAGTGGATGACGATATAAGCGTGCTTGAGGCGGTTGTCCAGGACCTGCGCCGGGAGTATGGGCAAATCTACCGCGTGATGCGGGCGGGCAGCGGACAGGCGGCGCTGGATACGCTGGCACAGCTGAAGACGCGCCAGGAACCGGTGGCGCTGCTGCTAAGCGACCAGCGCATGCCGGGCATGACTGGCGTGGAGTTTCTGGAGCGCGCGATCGAGTTCTACCCGGAAGCGCGGCGCGTGCTGCTGACCGCATATGCCGACACGGAAGTGGCCATTCGCGCGATTAATACTGCCCGCATCCACTATTACCTGACAAAGCCATGGGATCCGCCGGAAGAGAAGCTCTATCCGGTGCTGAGCGATCTGCTGGAGGACTGGAAGGCCGGCTACCGGCCGCCGTTTGAGGGGTTGCGCGTGATTGGGCATCGCTGGTCGCTCAGAGACCACAATGTGCGCAACTTTCTCTCACAGAACCACGTGCCCTACCGTTGGCTCGACGTTGCGGGCAACGATGAGGCATTGAAGATTCTGACGGAGGCGCGGCTGGACGCGGACAAGCTTCCCGTGGTGCTGTTTGCCGACGGCGCTGCACTGGTGGATCCGGACTTGGATGAGCTGGCGGCGCGGGTCGGCCTGCGGGTGCAGGCCAAGCAGGAATTTTACGACATGGTGGTGGTGGGCGGCGGTCCGGCAGGATTGGCGGCTGCCGTTTATGGGGCCAGCGAAGGCCTGCACACGCTGGTGATTGAGCCGGATGCGCCAGGGGGGCAGGCGGGCAGTTCGTCGAGGATTGAGAACTACCTCGGGTTTCCCTCCGGAGTGACGGGGGCAGACCTTGGCCGGCGTGCGCACACGCAGGCAACGCGATTCGGGGCAGAGTTTCTGACCCAACGGGCAACCGGCCTGCGCATTGATGGGCAGTACCGGTTTGTGCAGCTTGGCGATGGCCGCGAAGTGTCGAGCCACGTGGTGATGCTGGCTCCGGGCGTGCAGTATCGCAAGTTGGAGATTCCGGGCGCCGAACGGCTGGCGGGGCGCGGCATCTACTATGGGGCAGCGCTGGTTGAGGCTGTGGCCTGCAAGGATGAAGAGGTCTTTGTGGTAGGGGGTGCGAACTCCGCGGGGCAGGCGGCCCTGCACTTTGCCAAGTTTGCCTGCAAGGTGACTATGGTGGTGCGGGGGGATGGTCTTTCTGCGACGATGTCGAAATACTTAATCGATGAGATCGAAAAAACATCCAATATTGTGGTAGAGCCGAGTACCCAGGTGGTGGAGGCGGTTGGCGAGGAACGGCTTGAAGAGCTGAAAATGAGGGGGCCGCAGGGAGAATACTCGGTTCCGGCTTCCTCGTTGTTTGTGTTTATCGGTGCGGCGCCGGGTACTGGATGGCTGCCGGACTCGATTTTGCGGGACGAGAAGGGATTTCTGCTGGCAGGGCCGGATCTGCGGATCGATGGCAAGCTGCCGGAAAGCTGGCGGGAGGCGCGCGAACCGTTCCTGCTGGAGTCGAGTGTTCCCGGGGTGTTTGTGGCCGGAGATGTACGGCACGGATCAGTGAAGCGGGTGGCCTCGGCCGTCGGCGAGGGATCGATTGCAGTGCAGTTTGTCCACCAGTACCTGGCGGGCTTCTAAGAGAGAGAGAGAGAGACGAGCAGCAGGGATGAGTATCAACGAACAATCCGTCGGGTTGGAACCGATGCAAGTGCAGGCAGCGATTGAAGCGATGCGCCGGAGCCGTGCCTTTGCAGGGACGAGCGCAGAGACGCTGCAACAAGCGCTGACGGGCGTGGAACGCGTGGAGCGCGTTGCGGTGAAAGCGGAGACGGTTCTGGTTGAAGCGGGCGAACTGTGGAAATACTACTGGCTTGTGATGGAGGGCGAGACCAGGGCAGAACGGCCGGAGAGCAACGGCACATGGACACTGGTTGGGAATGCAAAGGCTGGCGGAGGATTTGGTGAATCCGCCTTTCTGAGTGGCAACACGATTTCGAAGTTCAGAATTGTGGCTACGCTCGACTCCGAGTTGTTGCGGTTCGAGGAGCAGGAGTTCTGGAAGCTGCTGGCATGCTGCCCTGAAGCGCGCAAGGTGGTGCTGGCGGACATGGCGCTGCGGATGCAGTCCTACCAGGTGGAGGCGCTGCATCGGGAGAAACTGGTTTCTCTGGGGACGCTGGCGGCGGGTTTGATGCATGAGCTGCACAATCCCGGCTCGGCGGCAAAACGGGCTGCTTCACAACTGCGGGAGAATTTGCGGCGGTTGCAACAATTGAGCCTGCGCACTGCTGGGAAGCCGAAGACACCTGTGCAATTGGAATGCATGCAGAGCCTCCTGGAACATGCAGTCAAGGGCTGTCACGCTCCGGCCTTGAGCTCTGTGGAGGAGTCGGACGCGGAAGAGGCGATGTCAGAGTGGTTGCAGACAGCGGGCGTGGAGAATGCGTTTACCATAGGCCCGGCGCTGGTTGCGATCGGCTTTGACCAGAAGGAACTTGCGTGCGCGCGAGAGGCCTTTGCGGCTGAGAGCTTTTCCGATGCGCTGAACTGGCTTGAGGCGCTGGTTTCAAGCGTGTCGCTGGTGTGCGCCATCGAAGAGAGCATTACTCGGATTTCAGAGTTGGTGATGGCGGTGAAGAAATTCGCCTACGATGAGCGATCGCCGAACAAGGAGTTGGACGTACACGACAGCCTGCAAAGCACACTGACCATTCTCGGGCACAAGCTGCGCAACAAACAGTTGCAGGTGTTGAAACGATTTGAGGCCAAGCCCTCGACCATTCGCACCAAGGGATCGGCTCTGAGCCAGGTGTGGACAAACCTGATCGATAACGCGGCGGATGCTTCGAGCGAGAAGGGCGAGATTGAGATTGCCACATGGTCAGAGCATGGGAGCGGGAATGGAACGGGGCCGGGTTGGCTTGCAGTGAGCATTAGCGATCAGGGAGCTGGCATTCCAGCGGATGTGCTGCCTCGTATTTTTGAGCCATTTTTTACCACCAAGCCGCAGGGATCGGGCACAGGATTGGGTCTTGAAATTGTGCATCGGATCGTGACGCAAAAGTTCGGCGGGACCATCGATGTGGAATCCGTTCCGGGGAAGACAAAGTTTATTGTGCGACTGCCTCTCGAGCCGGTAAATCCTGGCGAAAAGTAAGGAATGTCTTTCGGGCGCCTGCACTCATCAAACCTCAATAAAAAGGCCCTTGGGCAGAAGCTGCCCCGATGTCCATGGCCTGGCGAAAAGTGGTAGGACCACTCAGGTTTTCACGTGTATGATGAGTGGGCCGACGAAGTGTTGAACGGCGAGGAATGTGAATGAACCGAATCAATCTTCAGCCGGGGCGCGGATGGTTGTCCGCGGCTCTTGTGCTTGTTTTCATGGTTGCTGCAAGTGGCGTCCTGCGCGCACAAGCGACTTGCGACCCTCGTGCCTACGGCGCCAGGGGAGATGGCACGACGAAGGATACGGCCGCAATTCAAGAAGCGATTGATGCGTGCGCGGGCAAGGGCGGCGGGACTGTGGAGTTGAGCGCAGGGACCTATGTGAGCGCTCCGATTCTGCTGAAGAGCAACATCAATCTGCATCTGGCGAAGGGAGCGACGCTGCTGGGATCGCCCGATCATGCGGACTATCCGGCGCAGACTGAATTTCATCTGCCTGACCTGCAGCCGCTGGTTGGCGCGGTGCATGCGACCAACGTCTCCATCACGGGCGAAGGCACAATCGACGGGAACGGAGAAAGCTGGTGGAAGGAGGCGCGCGGCGTCAAGGATCATGGCATCCTCGGCGTCGGACGCCCGCGCCCCAAGCTCATCATTCTCGACCACTGCAAGCATGTACGGGTTGAAGGCGTGACCATCCAGAATTCGCCAATGTGGCAATTGGTGCCCTATTACTCAGACGACGTCGTCATCCGCAACATCCGCGTGACCGCGCCGCCGAACGCTCCCAACACCGATGCAGTCGATCCATTCTCATCGTCGAACATCGTGATTGACCATTTGTACGCCGACACCGGTGACGACGATATTGCGATCAAGTCAGGGCCCATCAACTCACCGGGGCCAGACGACCCGAGCCGCAACATCGTGATCAGAGATTGTACTTTTCTGCACGGGCACGGGCTTTCGGTGGGCAGCGAACTGTCAGGCGGGGCGCAGAATATCGTTGCCGAGCGGATTCATTTCGATGGCACCGACAATGGGATACGCGTGAAGGCCAATCGCGATCGCGGCAACGATGTGGGCAACTTTGTTTTTCGCGACATCGACATGAAGAACGTGAAGATCGCCGTCCTGATCAGCGAGTACTACCCGAAGGTGATGCCGCCGGACAATGAAGCGCCGCAGCCAGTAGGGCGGCTGACGCCTCACTTCCACGACATCGTGCTTGAGAATGTGACAGCGACCGGGAGCGGGACAGCGGGCGTGATTGTGGGCCTGCCGGAGTCGCCGGTTCTTGGCGTGGTGCTGAAGAATGTGAAGATCAGCGCGGAAAAGGGAATGTCGATTGGCTATGCCGAGGTTGCGGGGTCGGAGGTAACGGTGACTGCTGCGAAGGGTGACGCGATTACCAAGATGGCGGGGGCTAAGGTTAACTTGAAGTAAAAAGGGCCAGGATTTTTCTCGCAGAAACAAAAGGGCTGCGCCGGTTGGCGCAGCCCTTCTGTTTTGATCGAAACTGTCTTATTGGTTGACGCCGCTGGCGAGGAAGCCGCCGTCAACGACCAGGGTTTGGCCGGTGACGAACGACGAACTGTCTGACGCCAGATAGACCGCGGCTCCGACGAGTTCTTCGGTCTTTCCGAATCGCCCCATCGGGGTGCGCATGAGTAACTCATGGCCGCGTGGCGAGCTATCGAGCAAGGCGGCATTGAGGTCAGTGCGAAATACGCCGGGAGCGATGGCGTTAACGGTAATGCCCTTCTTTGACCACTCGACGGCGAGTGAACGTGTGAGCGAAGCGACGCCCGCTTTGCTGGCGGCGTAGGCGGCCACTTCGCTCAGTGCGACAAAGCTGTTCAGCGAGGCGATATTGATGATGCGCCCGTATCCCCGCTCCAGCATGTGCTTGCCGAAGATCTGGCAGGCGCGCAGCGTCCCGGTCAAATTGGTATTGAGAATGTCGGTCCACTCCTCCTCAGGGAGCGAGATGGTGGGCGTGCGCTTGATCTTGCCGGCGCAGTTGATGAGGATGTCCACTTTGCCGAAGCGCTTGAGGACTGCCGTAAGGAGTGTTTCAAGGGACTCACGATTGCAGACATCGGAGACAAGACGGAGGGTCTTGCGGCCGCGCGCTTCGACGGCGTCGGCCGTCTGGTCCACCTCCTGCTGGCGGCGCGCCGTTGCGATCACATCGGCGCCGGCATCGGCAAGCCCAAGACTGAGGGCGCGGCCGATGCCGGATGTGCCTCCGGTAACCACCGCGGTTTTGCCTTCAAGGTTGAGTAGCTGAGTTGTCATGACCTCTCCGTTTGAGCGCTTTCCTTAATGCTGTTTTGCCTTGCCATATGAACTTCTTTCAATCCCGCCCTAGCCACAAAAACAAGAACGTGGCAAGGATGGGGTACCCGGCACCCGGAATGTAATTGGAGATCAGGCGCTGCGCCCGAGAAACACGGGGGCGATGTGACGTTCAAAAAGATTCTCCGTCACGTTTTTTGCGATGATGGCCTCGTTTGCTTCGAGCAGATTGAGATAACGCGGGCCCATCTTTGCCGAGACCTTAAATCCGACATGCAGCAACTGGCGCAAACTGCTGTTATAGGCTGGATTGCTCTGCACGTGGCGCAGCGCGGAGGTGTACTGCTCGGAGGTCCACTTGTTGACGTCTCCAGGCGCGGGGAGTTTGGCTGGCTCGATGTCGATGACGGTTGCGTAGGGACCGCACAGCTCTTCGCGATGCGCGAACGCTTCAGCATAGATCTCCTTGGCCAGAGCGAGACCGTCGCCGCCGGCTTCCGCGAGGCCGATGAGTTCTTCGAGCCAGGTGGTTCCAGCAGTCTTGAGATGCACGCCGACATTGAAGCGCTTGATGTTCGAGTGAATTGAGGAATAGATGGAGAACTTGTCGCTGCCGGAGTGGACACTGAGCTTGAGATTGGCGGGCAGGCCGAATTGCTTGATGGCGTAATCGATGGCGGCGATGTCCAGACCGAATTCGCGATCGAACTGGGCGACGTTGCCCACGTAGTCGACGCCCTTGTTGAAGCGGCCACTGAATTTGGGAGCGATGGTTTGCACGGGAATGCCTTCGTCGGCGATGGCGGCGAGAATGATGAGCAACTCGACTGGGCTCTGGGCGCGATCGGTCTCGTCCATGGAGACCTCAGGGATAAAGTTGCCGGCTCCCTTGACGCTTTCAACCTTGCGGTAGACTTCGCCAGCTTTCTTGACGGCGGCAAGGAACTTTTGTGCGGCCTGGCGTAGGTCCTGCTGTGTAATCTCGAAGGACTCATCCACACCGGCCAACTGGATGCTGCCGAGTAACTCCGGATGGCGACGGACAAACGCGTCGACGTCGGCGGCAACAGGAGCCTGGCCGATGAAGTCGGCTACATCGATGGTGAAGAAGTCGCAGGGAGCGATGAACCGGTCAACGGTCGCGATGGTGATGTGGTCTGCGTCAAGAAAGTAGGGCAGCTTCCAGTTGAGCGCCTTGACGGCGGCATCGGCGGCCTGGCGCGCTGAAGATGGTTCGGAGCCGATAATCATGTGCTCGCGATTCGATTTGTTCCAAACGGGAACGACTTCAACACCACTCTGAAGGGCTTTCACGCAGGCTTGCAGTTGCGCCTTTGCCTGATGAGCGAACCGGTCTCCGGTTCCGACGGAATATTTGTTCAGCATCAAACTTTTGATGTTCATAGTCCTTTCCTGCGTGAGACGAAGGGGGCCTATAGCCGGCTGCGATGGGCCCAAAGGCCGAGTCCGGGATTTCCGACGAAGAAGATTTCTTCACCGTTGAACTGATTCCAACCCTGATTCAACTTTTCGGGATCGTAACGCGCCGTCATCTCATTGAGGTCGCCGTAGCTGAAGCCGACGCCTTCAATTTCTTCTTTTGTAAGGTGGCCGGGACACCAGGTGATCTTGAACCTACCCTCTGATGAAGCATGGATGAGGTGAGCGGCGGCGCTCAAGTCAGAGGCAAGGTCGGGGTTTTCCCTGACCGCTTTGAGCGTGTGCGGGGTGCCGCGATAGCCGTATTTGCGAATGAGCAGATCAATGCCCTTGTCTTCGCCAAACTCGTGCACGCCGGGAGCGAGGATGATGAGCTCGGCGCCATCGGCGAGGGCCATGCGTGTGCGGTAGACGGCCTTATTGCCGATCCAGGTGGAGTGAAACTCGCTGGGGTCAAGCATGACGACGGCCTTGGTGATCTGCTTGTCAAGAATCTCGAAGTTGACCTTAAGGCTGAGCTCGGCGGCCCGGAGGAAGCAGTCGATATCGTCTCCAATAAACAAGCCGCGGACGGCCAATCCTCCATCTGCCTTGCGACTCACAACGGTCTGCACGTAAACGATGGGCAGGTGGCGGAGAAAATGATCGGAGGCGTAATTGAGCACGTTGCGCACGGGATTCTCGGCGCGGCCCATGATGCGCTCCATGCCGTAAACAGCGCCCAGGTAATGGCTGCGGTTGATGCCTTCGCGACCGCCGGTGCCGATGAGAATGTTCTTGGTGAAGTTGGCCATGCCGATCACTTCGTGAGGTACGACCTGACCGATGGAAAGGATGAGATCGAATTCCCCGGAGCAGATGAGCTTGTTGACCTGCGCTGGCCAGGAGTAGTCAAGCTTGCCTTCCGATTGTTCGCGGATGAACGTGGCCGGTATCTCGCCGAGCGTCTCTACGTCCGTGCGCCAGTTGTGTACCTTGAACAGGTCTTGGGGCACTGCGGGAAACATGTGCGCGGTCTGGTCAGGGCGCATGGGAGTATGCGTGCCAATGGCAGGAAGAACCGCCTTCAAGCGGTCGCCATAGTGCTTGTAGATATAGCCGGTGAGCTCGCCGGCGCGGGAGTGCTCACGGCTCTGGTCAGGCGGCACGGCCAGCACGCGATGGCGCTCGCCGAGTTTGGCCAGGCTCTCGACGAGCAGATCGTTTAACTGCTGCCCAGACAGGTCAGTATCGACGCTTCCGATGGCGCAAAAGAGGCTCATGCAATTGACTCGACTTTCTTTAATCCCGGAGCGAGCAGGAACATGACCACCAGGGAGAGCACATAGGCGCTCGCGGCGATGGCGAACAGGCTCGCATAGCTGTGAGTAAGTTGGAGAATATAACCTGCAAAGTTGGCGAGCAGGAAACCGCCGACGGAGCCGAGCATGCCGCCAATACCGGCCACCGAGCCGACCGCCGTGCGTGGAAACATGTCAGACGGTGTGGTGAGCAGGTTGGCGGAAAAGCCCTGGTGCGCGGCGGTGGCGAGGCAGAGGAGTCCAATCGCAGTCCACTCGGAGTTGAGGTAGGTGACCCAAAAGACGGGGACGACAAGGATGCCGCAGAACCACATGGCAGCCATGCGGGCCTTCTGGTTTGACATGCCGAGACGCGTGAACATGGCTGGCAGCCATCCGCCGGCAACGCTGCCGAAGGTTGAGGCGTTGTAGACGACGATGAGAGGCAGGCCGAGGTGGGAGAGATCGAGGTGGAACCTTGCGCTGAAGAACGAAGGCAGCCAGTAGAGGTAAAACCACCAGATGGGATCGGTGAGGAACTTGGGGATGGCATAGGCCCAGGTCTGCGGGTAGCCGAGCAACTTGACCCATGGGGTCGCTGGGCCCATCTTCTCCGCGGCTTCCTGATAGATGAAGCGCAGTTCCTCGCCGGTGAGGGTGGGGTGGTCAGTGGGTTTGCGGTATTTGAAGTACCAGTAGATGATCCAGGCGGCACTGAAAAGGCCAGTGACCAGGAAGGCCGCGTGCCAACCGAAGTGCAGCGTGACGATGGGGACAAGGAGCGAAGCGAGAATAACGCCGATGTTGGCGCCGGAGTTGAAGATGCCGGTGGCCAGCGAGCGCTCTTTCTGCGGGAACCACTCAGCAACGGTCTTGAGAGCGGCAGGGAAGTTGCCGGATTCGCCGAGTCCCAGACAGAAGCGGGCAATGCCAAACTCAACAACCGTGTTGGCCAGGGCGTGGCCCATCGCGGAGAGGCTCCAGACGGCCATGATGACCATGTAGCCGATGCGCGAGCCCACCTTGTCAACGAACCTGCCGGCCACCAGCAGACCCACGGCATAGGCAAGGGTGAACATGCTCACGATAAAGCCGTAGTTGACCTCGGTCATGCCGATGCTGGCCTGGAGGGTGGGCTTGAGGAGGCTCAGAACCTGGCGGTCCATGTAGTTGATGGTGGTGGCAGCGAAGAGCATGGCGCAAATGGTCCAGCGCACGCGGCCGATGCGTGCGCTGGACGGTGAATCCTGGTCGATCAGTGCGCCTGTTCCCGTCTTGCCATCCATAGGTTTCTCCTCGTAGCGCGGTTCCCCAATTTACATGCCCCAGCAAGCCTCGCACAAGGCGGCCCAATTCATCCACCCCGGCGTGAAGAACCCTGCCGGCAAGTACCCTCGCAGGCAGGATCGCTTCGACGATTTTGACTTCGGCCGGAGGAAAGATGAGGGCCGTTACAGCCGGTACGCCTTCTTGACCAGGGAGTAGGTTAATTCGTGCGCCAGGGTGAACGCTTCATCTTCGTCCAGACGGTGTTGGGCGACGAGGTTGGCAAGGAAAGAGCAATCGATGCG
>Ga0302278_10006924_pt1 | contig 10587 bp, 8 predicted proteins | sample III_Bog_N3_2_FD_194543 | JGI IMG/M metagenome (GOLD analysis project Ga0302278, IMG submission 194543) | Peat permafrost microbial communities from Stordalen Mire near Abisko, Sweden - III_Bog_N3_2 | ecosystem: Environmental > Terrestrial > Soil > Wetlands > Peat | place: Sweden: Abisko... | reverse complement strand
CGCACCGCGCCGTCCCGCTCCGCCAGCGCGACCGAAGTATTCGTTGTGCCAAAATCGAGTCCGATAGCGTCCGGGGGAAGATTTGCTCGCTGCATCTGCTCTATTATTTCGCACCCGCCCCCCAGGTCCCCGTCCGGCGTACCGCAAACATGCGTAAACATCTGACGCGCTCGCACTTTGTGATTGATCGCTGCGTCTTCAATGCAATAGACTGTGCGAGCTTTCCATCGATCACGAATCCCGCTGACTGGAAGCACGCCGCATCGGGCTCTTGAAGGCCCTGCGCACCAGGTTGACTGAACAGGAAAGGCTTCGAAACATGCTCTCTCGTCAAATGTGGATGAACGCGGCCACGGCTGCATTTGCCGTCCTTGTTGGCACACTCGCTCCGCGGCTTTACGCCCTACAGGCTGACTTCGCCTCGGCCGTCGTCGAAACGCACCCGATCGCCTATTACCGCCTCGATACACCATCGGGCAACAGCCGCGTCGGCGTCTCCACGTACGCTGCGAAGGGCGGCGTCACCGCTGGGTCGTCGGGACCGGGCACCGCCGGGGCGAGCGGCAACGCCGTTCAGCTTGACGGTGGGTCCGGCTACCTGCTCAGCACCCAAAAGGGCGGCGTGGGCCAGAGCGCCAGCATCATGGCATGGGTCAATCTCAGCGAGCTGCCGTCTAAAGCAGGCCATGACTTCTACGTTGCCGGCGAATCGGAGTACGGCAATGACCTCGACCTCCAGTTTGAGACCGACAATCAACTCAAGTTCTTCACCGCTGCTGGCGGACACCTCACGTTTATCCCGCCCCTGGCCTCGCTCCTCAACCAATGGCACATGATCGTCGTGACCATGGATCTGGCCTCCCGGACCCGCGCCCTCTACTGGGATGGCGTGCTCGTCGCTCACGACGCCGGTGGTGGCGAGGCCGGGAAAAAGGCAGCATTCTCGATCGGCGCCAGCACCGTCTTTTCCGGCCGCTGGTTCAAGGGCGGCCTGGCCGAGGTCGCTCTCTGGGACCACTCCCTGAACGCTGCCCAGGTCACCGCTATCTACTCCGCGGCCCAAGTCGTCGGCTCGGTGTCCACCGCTGCGGCATCCGGTGTTGCTGCTGAGTCTCCAACCACTGGCCCCTTTGCCACCACTGCCAAGGTTGAGGTCAGCGACGCCAAAGGCCCGGTCAAACTCAAGCGCCCGGAACAGATCGCCTACATGTTCCTCTCCGCCATTGAAATCATCGAGCACAGCTGCCAGCTTACCCTTCAGCACGTGTGCCCGCTGAACCAGATGCTATCCGGCGCCTATCCAGCCGGGTCCAACATCGAGCACCTCAAGTTCGACCCCAACAAGACCGATCCCAACTACGCCTACACCGTTCAGGCCAACGGCATGGCATGGGAAGCTCACGCCAACGCCAGGAAACCCGGCCTCATCGGCTTCTGCTTCATGGCCCGCGACATCGGCACCGTCACGGCCACCTACAGCCCGAGCGGTAAGGCCGGCTGGGTGGACACGGAGTTCGGAGATCGCGGCATGGAGGGCGACTCCTTCGCCAGCCAGTAACGGGATGGGCAGCGCGACAATTTCCGGCCGGATAACCATCTGCCGTAAACTGTCAAAGTGCAGTTTCCTGGGCGGCGCGGCTTGCGTTCCCGCGATTCGGCTCATAAGGAGACAAGGCGCTATGAAAAAGATCGGCATTCTGTTCGGCATGGAGAACAGCTTTCCCGGCGCGCTCGTCGAGCACATCAACGCGCGGAACATCGACGGCATCCAGGCTGAGTTCGTTGAAACCGGCGCTGTGTTCCTCGATCGCGCTCCTCAGTACTCCGTGATTGTTGACCGCATCTCCCACGATGTCCCCTTCTATCGCGCCTTTCTGAAGCATGCCGCGCTCAACGGCACCGTGATCATCAACAACCCCTTTTGGTGGTCGGCCGACGACAAGTTCTTCAACTACTCGCTCGCGGAAAAGCTCGGCGTGGCCGTGCCCCGCACCGTGATTCTGCCCCACAAAAAGCATCCCGAAGGCACCACCGACCGCTCCATGCGTAACCTGGAGTATCCGCTGAACTGGGACGCGGTCTTCGACTACGTGGGTGAGCACGGCTTCCTCAAGCCCATCGACGGCGGCGGCTGGCGCGACGTCTACCACATCCACAATCGCCTGGAGTTTTTCGCCGCCTACGACCAGTCGCGCGACCTGTGCATGACCTATCAGAAAGCCGTTGAGTTCAACGAGTACTTTCGCTGCTACGTGGTCGGCCAGAAGAAGGTGCACATCATGGCTTACGACCCACGCAAGCCGCACCATGAGCGCTACATCCAGAACCCGCCTGCCTACGACAAGAAGCTCCTCAAGCGCGTGGAGCAGGACGCGCTCAAGCTTTGCCAGGCTCTCGGCTACGATCTCAACACGGTCGAGTTCGCCGTAGAAGACGGCATCCCGTACGCGATCGACTTCATGAACCCGGCGCCGGATGCGGACCTCAACTCCGTCGGCCAGGCCAACTTTGACTGGATCGTGAAAGAAGTTGCCGATCTCGCCATCGCCAAAGCGAAGAAGGCGCCGCACCTGCCGGAACTGCGCTGGGCCGCGTTCCTGGGAGCGGAAACAGCAACGGCCAAACCGATAAAGCCCAAACCTACGAAAACGCCCGCAGCAAAAAAGAAGACATCAAAGCCAGCCGTATAGGCCGGGTGCGAGGCCCCTCGTCCGCCGTGGCGGACCCCACTGCAGGTGGTCACGCCGTCTTGCGAAACGTGAGGTTGTACCGGAACGGCCCGGTCATGGGGTGACTGCCAGGCTTCAAGGGCTGCACGCCGTGGAAGCGCATGCGGGACGGTCCGCCCCACACGATCACATCTCCATGCTCGAGCAGTATGCGCTTCACAGGATCGGTGCGCGGCAGGCCGCCGAGCAGGAATGTACACTCCAGGCCCAGTGAGATCGATACGATGGGTTGGGTCAGATCGATCTCATGCCGGTCCTGATGCAGCCCGAGCTTGATGCCGGCGTGGTAGCGATTGATGTGGCACGCATCCGGCCGGAAGAGGGGAAAGCCGGCGCGGACGGCGCAACGCAGGGCGAAGTCGTTGAGCACGCGGGGAATTGGCGGCCACATGCACCGGACCGCTGGGTTCGCAGGGTCCCATCGGCGGCGAAATGCTTCCGGGGTGCCGCAGTCGGTGACCATCACGCCCATGGGCAGGCCGCTCGGGGTGGTGGCGTTGTGCAGCGGAGCGGCGGCTGTTATCTGCTCGAGGGCCGCGAAGAACTCGGCATCCTGCCGCAGTGCCAGCCCCCGCATCAGCACCGCGCCGGGGAAAAGCTCCTCATGCGTTGGCTCGACTTGGAGTTGAGAGAAGAGGTTCATAGCCTGCGGATCAAGATAGCACAGAGGGCGAATAAAAAGCGAATATATCTTTGTGCAGACTTTCGAAAGGTTGAGCAAGAATCCGACTGATTGGAATCGCCCTGATCCGTTGCCCGGCAGTCTTTCGGTCCCCATCCCGTACAATTGCCGCAAAGCGTTCCCCGAGGACCACAGCCCATGCGCCCTTCCTTCTCGCTCGGCATTGAAGAGGAGTATCAGACGATCGATCCAGTGACGCGCGACCTGCGCTCGCATATTGAGAGCGAGATGCTGGCGGCCGGCAAGCTGCGGCTCCAGGAGCGGGTGAAGGCGGAGATGCACACCTCCGTCGTCGAGGTGGGCACGCGCGTGTGCCGCAACATCGACGAGGCCCGCGAAGACATCTACGAGCTGCGCCGCGAGATGATCAAGCTGGCTGCCGAGCACGGCCTGCAATTGGTGGCCGGCGCTACGCATCCGTTTGCCGACTGGCGCACGCAGGAGATCTATCCCGACCCGCGCTACCACCAGGTGGTGAAGGATCTGCAACTGGTGGCGCGAGCGAACCTCATCTTCGGGCTGCATGTCCACGTGGGCATCGAGGACCGCGAGGCCGCCATTCGCATTATGAACTCGATGCGCTATTTTCTGCCCCACATTATGGCGCTGGCCACCAACTCACCCTTCTGGCTGGGGCTCAACACGGGCTACAAGGGGTATCGCGCCAAGGTGTTTGAGAACTTCCCCCGCACCGGCATCCCCGACGCGTTCTCCAGCTACTCCGAGTTTGAAAACTACGTGAGCCTGCTGGTGCGGACCAACTGCATCGACAACGCGAAAAAGATCTGGTGGGATATCCGGCCGCATCCGTTCTTCAACACGGTTGAAGTGCGCGCCTGCGACATTCCGCTGCGCGCCGAGGAGACGGTGGCGATTGCCGCGCTGATTCAGGCCACGGCGGTCTATCTATGGAAGCTGCACGCCGCCAACCAGGACTACCGCCACTACGCCCGCCCGCTGCTGATGGAGAACAAATTCCGCGCTGTCCGCTACGGCCTGGATGGCAAGCTGATCGACTTCGGCCGTCAGCAGGAGCTGCCGCTGCGCGATCTGCTGGAGGAGTATCTGGCGCTGATCGACCCGGTCGTTGACGAGCTGGGCAGCCGTGCGGCCATTGACGGCGTGCGCAAGATCATGGAGACCGGAACCGGGGCCGACCGCCAGCTGAAGGTCTTCGAGGAGTCGAATGGCGATCTGCGCGCGGTGGTGGACTATATGGCCCAGGAGACCGCGGCGGGGCTGTAACGCACGGCACGTCTCAAGGCCTATCTGAACTGAATCTGAACCGCCAGGTGCTTGATCTGCTTGGGCGAATGAGCAATTTGTCATGTTGGTGAATTGCGTCGATGCTATGATGCAAGGGTCAGCGCTCAGGGGCGCGGATTGATGGCCTTGGGCCTGAACTTCATCCCTACTTATGACGCAATCCTCTACCAGCGCGCGACGCCGTTTTGGCCCATTTCAACTCGATTTGCAGACTGGAGACCTGGTCCGCAACGGCCGGTGCGTTGCGCTCCAGGGCAAGCCGCGCAGTATTTTGATTGCCCTGGTGGAGCAGGGTGGGACCACCGTTTCCCGCGCTGAACTGCAAACCCGCCTGTGGCCCGATGAGACATTTGTCGACTTCGAGGACGGCCTCAACACCGCCATGCGCAAGCTGCGCGAAGTCCTGGGAGACGATCCGCAAAACTCCCGTTACATCCAAACCGTCCGCGGCGTCGGCTATCGGTTCATCGCGCCCATCCAGGAGATGGAGCCGACCGTGGAAGCAGTTCGTACGCAGCCGATCACGCTGCCGGTCCCGCTGCTGCCCGCATCGGCTCTCACGGAAGCAGCGCAGCCCACTTCTCCTACCGCCGCCGGTGCCGCCTTTGGCCGGAGTACCCGCAACAGACTTCTGATCGCGCTGGGAGCTGTGGCCCTGCTGGTGGCCACCGTCTACGCCGTACGCGCCGTTCGCCTCCGGAGCGTCGCAGCGGAGCGGATCTCTATCGCCGTGCTGCCCTTTGCCAATCTTACCGGCGATCCGAGCCGCGACTACCTGGCCAATGGCATCACCGACGAGCTGATCTCCCGTCTCGATCACCTCAACAGCAGCCATTTGCGCGTGATTGCGCCCACATCTTCGCGCCTGTACGCCGGCAGCGCCGTCCCCGCAGCACAGATCGGCCGGCAGCTTGGCGTGCAATATCTCATTGTCGGCAGCCTCCAGCAGCAGGGCGCCAACGTCCGGCTCGCCGTGCAACTGCTGCGCGTGAGCGACGAGTCGCGCCCCTGGGCCAACACCTATGACGGCGACCTGAGCCAGCAGTTTGAGTTTGAAACCAGTGTCGCCGATTCCGTATGCCAGGCACTCTCCATCAAGGTTCCAGACCTGGCCCGCGGCCAGTACCAGCCCGGCAAATACGAGGCCCACGACGCCTATCTGAAGGGAATCTTCGCCGTCTCGCTGCGCTCCCGCGCCGGACTTCAGCAGGGAATAGAGGACTTCAGTCAGGCCGTTTCAATTGATCCCCGCTACGCAGAGGCCTACGCCATGCTGGCCAACACGTATAACCTGATGGGCCAGTACACCTGGATGAAGACCGACGAAGCGCGCGGTCAAGGCCTTGCTGCCGCTCGACAAGCGCTTGCGCTCGATCCCAATTTGCCTGAAGCGCACGCGGCAATGGGCTTTTCCGAGTGGTTTTATCTCTGGACGCCGGCAGTCGCCGAAAGGGAGTTCCGCACCGCCATCGCGCTGAACCCCTCCAACCGGAACGCCCACCACTGGTATGCCCAGATGCTGATGACGGAGGGGCGCTTCAGCGAGGCCGAGCAGCAGATGAATGACGCGCTTGACGTTGATCCCCGCTCCCCCATCCTACGCACCAACCTCGGCTGGCTGCATTACTTTGAGGGCCACTCGAGTCAAGCCAGCACAGAGATCGAACAGGTTGTCCGCGAGAATCCGGACTTCCTCACCGCCCACTACAAGCTCTGGTACGTCTACAGCGCGAGCGGAGACCAGGACGACGGCTGGAAACAGTTCCAGTGGGTGATGCGCTGGGATGCCGGCAACGGAAAGATCGATCCGGTGCTTGAGGCGTATCGCAAAGCCGGCTACCGGGCAGCGCTCAATCTGTTTCCTGGAATCGAGGACGGCTCCGATGGCCGCGGCAGTCTGGTTGAGTCTGCCCGCTGTATGGCTTTTGCGGGCAATTCCGAGGGCGCTCTTGAGTACCTGGCCCGTGCTCGCGCTGTGCGGGAAGGATGGATGATCTTTGTCGCCCGGGATCCGGCTTTCGCTGCTCTCCGTTCGGATTCGCGCTTCCAGAAACTTGCCCAACTGGATTCTCAATAAAGAGCTTCGTGGGGCACGGAGCTACGAAGATGCTCAATTAACTGCGCTGTTAACCTAAACATAAGCATATATAAATCAGATAAATACATGTACAGATTCAATTCATCGACAAATCGGACCCGCTCCATTGATTCTGCTTCCACGAGCAGCATAGACTCCGGCTTGCAATCATCTCCTTCTGTGAACACACCCTCCCCTCCACAACCGGATTGAAGCGCCGGCAAACTTGTTTCCTTGTTTGGAGAATTTCCCAGTGTCTTCCCTTCAGCACCTCGACCGCGTCGGCCGGCTCTCCGCCGGTGCCATTTGCTCTGTCGTCGCACTTACCCTGGCCATTTCTCTCTCCTTTGGGGTAAAGACATCTTCAGGCCTCGCAGCCCTGGCTGCTGCTCCGGCGCCTAGCCCGGTGCCCATTGTCGTCTCCTGGGGCGCACCCGACGGCCTGGCTTAGAGCGGTTCTCCAATTCACGTGGAGTCACCAACGTTGTGCAAGGCGGCTTTTTCTTGAGGAAAAAGCCGCTTGAGGTCAGTGGCTTCGCTCTACACCAATTGGAGAACCGCTATAGCTCTCCGGCTCCAGTTCGTTTTGGTCGCAGGCCCGCCCCAACGCCCCATTCTCATTTCATTCCCATGAATTTTTAGGGTACCCTCAAAGCATGGGCCAGCCCGGCCATGCACCTTTTCTGCGAGGACCTGTACCCAGCGCATGACTGAAACTGCCAAGCACCTGCTCTCCCTTGACTACCCCGCTGAGTTCAAGCCCGGCGCGCTCTCTGCCGTGACCACCTGCCTGCGCATCGCCCGGGAAGAAAAGGTCACACTCATCACCGACCGCGCTACGGAATCGATTGCCGCCGCTCTGGGCGCGCAATTGGCTGAGCGGGGCTGTCCATGGAATGTTTTTGTGCTCGAAGACCTGGCTCCGCGGCCGCTGGTCGACATGCCTGCCGCCGTGCTTGAAGACATGGAGAGCTCGCAGGTCTCCATCTTCGCCGTACAGGTGCAGGCCAATGAACTCCGCTCGCGCATGCAGATGACCGACGTCGTGAATCGCCGCCGCATGCGCCACGCCCATATGGTCAACATCACGCCCGAGATTATGTGCCAGGGCATGCGCGCCGACTTCAACCTGGTCGATCGGCTGTCGCAAAAGGTCCTCGACCGCGTGAAGACGGCGACCCGTATCCGCGCCACGACAGCCGCGGGAACCGACATCACCGCCGACATGAACCCAGGCTACAAGTGGTTCAAGACGTCGGGCATCATCTCGGCGGAGAAGTGGGGCAATCTGCCCGGCGGCGAATGCTTTACCTCGCCCGGCGAAGTGAACGGCAAGTTCGTAGTTGACGGCGTGGTGGGCGACTGGCTCTGCGCCCGCTACGGCCTTCTGGCCGCTACACCGCTTACGATTGAGATTGCTCAGAACCGGATCGTGAGCTGTTCAAGCCAGAACAAGCAGCTTGAGGCCGACTTCTGGGCCTATACCCACACCGACGAAAACTCCGACCGCGTGGGCGAGTTCGCCATCGGCACCAACCTGGGCGTTGAGCGCGTGATCGGCAATATTCTTCAGGACGAGAAATTCCCCGGCATTCACATTGCGTTTGGCAATCCCTACGGCGAGCACACCGGCGCGCCCTGGCGCTCCGGCACGCACATTGACGTGGTCGGCCTGGGCTTCAACATCTGGCTCGAATCGGAAGCAGGCCAGGAGCAGATCATGCGCGACGGCCGGTTTCTCATCGCGGCGTAGGGCGCTGGGTGCACTGTCGATTCACATGTTGGCTTTACAGCTGGCGTGCAACGCGGCTTTTTGTTGAGGAAAAATCCACTCGGGGCCGGCTTTCTGTAAAGATTTGAATCGCTTCACGGCCAAAATGATGCTCCCGGGTCGAGATTGCAGAACCTGGTTTTTGAAGCCCGGCGGCGCGCCGAGCATCTATGCTGTTGACATGAGCACAAATTCTCCTGCTTCGCTCCGCACCCTCGGCAACTCCGACCTCAAACTCACCCGCATCGGCTTTGGCGCCTGGGCCATCGGAGGAGGGAACTGGGAGTTCGCCTGGGGCCCTCAGGAAGACTCTGAATCCATTGCCGCCATTCACCGCGCCCTCGAGCTTGGCATCAACTGGATTGACACCGCGGCCATCTACGGTCTGGGTCACTCGGAAGAGATTGTCGGCCAGGCGGTCAAGACCTGGCCTGGGGCGAAGCCGCTGGTGTTTACCAAGTGTTCCATGCGCTGGCACGCGGACCGGTCGATCTACCGCTCGCTCAAAGCCGGCTCGCTGGCTGAGGAGCTGGAAGGCTCGCTGAAGCGACTCGGCGTCGACTGTGTCGATCTTTACCAGGTGCACTGGCCCAACCCCGATGACGAGATTGAAGAGGGCTGGGCGCAACTGGCGCGATTCAAAGAGCAGGGAAAGATCCGCTGGCTCGGTGTCTCCAACTTTTCCGTCGCACAGATGGAGCGCGCCCGGAAGATCGCGCCCATCACCAGCCTTCAGCCGCCTTACTCCATGCTGCGCCGCGCCATCGAGGATGAGATTCTGCCCTACACTGCGGAACACACGATTGGCGTCATCAACTACTCGCCTATGGTCTCCGGGCTGCTCACCGGCGCCATGACTGCTGAGCGCGTGGCGGCGTTCCCGGTCGACGACTGGCGCCGCCGCGCCGTCGAGTTCAATGAGCCGCGCCTGAGCCGCAACCTCCGCCTGGTGGAGCTGTTACGCGAGATCGGGTCAGCAGGTGCGGTTGGCCCCGGTGTGGTCGCTGTCGCCTGGACACTTCACAATCCGGCCGTTACTGCCGCCATTGTGGGCGGCCGCAGCGCCAAACAAGTCGATGGCATGGCTCGCGCCCTCGACTACACCCTGAGCGAAGGAGAGTTCGCACGTATCAACCGGTTTCTTGCTGACAACCCGGTCTGACCACCCAGTAACCGGGATGATGAGGCGATTCGGGGCAATGGGCTGGGCCGAGTGTTTGCCTGAAGGCGTGGGCCAAGTGGCCGTCATTGCAAAATCACCATGGATCTACTCCGAGCCAGGTCTTCAAAGGGTTGATTTCCTCAAGAAATCAACACCTCGCACGCCGCTCAACGGGGCACCGTTCTCGTGGTTTTGCGCTAGCGATACTTGCGCAGCACGCCGAGCACGCGGCCCTGGATCATCACATCGGCAGCCTTCACGTAGATGGGCTCCATCTCGATGTTGGCCGGCTGCAGGCGGATCTGTGCGCCTTCGCTGTAGAAGCGCTTGAGCGTAGTTTCGGCCCCATGGACGAGCGCCACCACAATCTCTCCCTGGCGTGCGGTCCGTGTGCGCTCCACCAGGACATAATCGCCGCTGATGATGTGCTCGTCGCGCATGGAGTCGCCGCGCACCTCAAGCGCAAACACATCGCGGTTGCCAACCACGTCGTGCAGCGAAATGCTCTCAGCCGACTCCACCGCCTCAACCGGGAGTCCGGCCGCGATTCGACCCATGAGCGGCAGTCGGTCGCTGGAGCGGGTTCGCGTTCCCGGTGGCAGCACGTCGATGGAGCGGCTGCGATTGTGCACCCGGTCGAGCAGGCCCTTCTTCTCCAGGTTGGTGATGTGCTTGTGTACGGTTGCCAGGCTCTTCAGCCCCATGCCGCGCGCAATCTCCTCAAACGATGGGGAGTAGCCGTTGCGGGTCACAAACGTCTCGAGAAAATCGAGAATTTCCTTTTGCCTTCGAGTGACAGCCATGGGTCGCATTATAGCGAATAAAAAGCGAACTGCGTCAAGTATTTTTTCGCTTAGTCTTCGCAAAGGACATCCTGATGCTACGGGGTCCCTTTTACCT
>Ga0302278_10006917_pt1 | contig 10595 bp, 10 predicted proteins | sample III_Bog_N3_2_FD_194543 | JGI IMG/M metagenome (GOLD analysis project Ga0302278, IMG submission 194543) | Peat permafrost microbial communities from Stordalen Mire near Abisko, Sweden - III_Bog_N3_2 | ecosystem: Environmental > Terrestrial > Soil > Wetlands > Peat | place: Sweden: Abisko... | reverse complement strand
CGGCACGGCCACCCAACGTCGCGGGGTCGTCAACGCCTCACAGGGTGATCCGCTCACGTGGTCCTCGATGTGGCGGGCGAAGACCGTGAGAGCCGAAGCCACGAGTCGCACGACGCCGTCGGGGTGGCGACAGGCCCCGCGTCCTTGGATGACCGAACATCGTTCCTTCAGCCGGACCAAGACACCGTGGGGATCGCGTGCACCGTGCAGCAGGGCTCCCAGGTCCTCGGCGAGCGCGGGCAGACCGAACGCGCAGGGACCGCACTGACGCGAACTCTCATTCGCCATCCACTTCACGATGCGCTGGGTCTCGGCGAGCCCGCAGGCTCCCCTGGGCACCACGACGAGTATGCCGGCGCCGACGGTGGCGCCGAGGGGTTGAAGAGATTCGTTGGAGTACGCGGCGTCGAGGTGTTCGCCGTCGAGCCACGCACCGCCGTAGCCGCCGGTGAGTAGCGCGAGCGGATCGGGGTCGGCGCCGGCCTCGCGCAGAATCGAGCGCAGCGGCGTCCCGAGTGCGACCTCGAGCACCGTCGGTCGACGCACGGCGCCCGACACCGACACCAGCGCGCTGCCGGGGCTCGAGGGTGTTCCGAGTTCGCGAAACCAGTGGGCGCCGAATCGATTGATCAGTCCGACGTGCGCGCACGTTTCGGCGTTCACGACCAACGCGGGGGAGCGACCGACGTGCAGCACGTGCGGGCGCTGTGGTCGGTACTGCGGCATCGTCTCGTTGTCGTTCAGCCAGTGCACGAGCGCCGACTCCTCGCCCGCAACGTAGCGCCACGGCGGAGTGTGCAAGATGAACTCGGGACCGCCGCCGCGACGCTCGCGCTCGTGCAGGGCTCGTTGCACGTGGTGCACGATCGCGGAGTCCTTGCGCGACACGCACACCGCGACGCGGCGTGCTCCGATCAAGGCGGCCAGGTACTGGGCGCCGTCGAGCGCGAGATGAGGGTTTGTCGAAAGGAGGGTCCGGTCCTTGTGGCCCACCGGTTCGCCCTCCATCGCGTTCACGACCAGGACCTTGTGATGGCCGCGCTGCGCGCGCAAGAGCTCCACCTTCTTCGAGGTCGTGAAATTGGCGCCGCCGCGGCCCATGAGTCCGGAGGCTTCGAGTTCGCCAGCGAGTGCGGCACCCGCCTTCGCGGCGCCGAACGTCATCTCGTGTTCGCGAAGGGTCAGCGGCCGACCCGAGGCGCCCCACATGACACGAGGCAGTGTGACGTCCCTCATCATCGCCGCACTCGATTTCGCCGGTGGGTTTCGCCGGGGGCGTTCTTCGTGTCGCGGGGCGCCCCGTGCCGCGCGAGGGGCGACAGTGCCGTTCGGCCCAACGCGCGCGTGGGCCGCTTCAGGTAGCGCCACAGAGCGGTGGCGACGACGGCGAGCGCACAGCTGATGACGACCGCGAGACCGATGCCCGAGCGAGCGTCGGTGCCGATGAGGAAAGCGTGCGAGGTCGCGGCCACGAACGCCAACCAGGAGAGCCAGTGGATGAATCGCCACGATCCGTTGGCGATGCGCGCCTTCATCAGGCTCGACGCCCACACCGCGAGCATCAGATCGAACGCCACGGCGCCGAGGGCGACGTCGAAGCGTTTGTAGGACGAGGTCATCGGGATGACGGCCGACAGCCAACCGGTGGGTACGTAGCTATCAAGGATCGTCGAGAGGATGTGCAGGACCAGAAAGGCCATCGCCGTCATCGACACCGATCGGTGCAGCTCGTTGAGTTCGAAACGACCGACGTTGGTCCCGCCCACCCGATTGGCAACGAATGTGCCGAGACAGACCACGATCGTGAAGAGAACCAGCGTCACGAGTCCGGTCGCGCGCGTGACGTACCAGAGGTAGGGCGAGGTGAGGGCGATCATCGAGCCGCCCCGTCCTCGGGCCAGCCGCCGACGAACTCCACCGAACCGTCGCGCCGTACGAGACGCGCCGACCAGCCGGCCTGGGCGATGTGGTAGCTGGCGTCTTCGTTCCAGAGCAACGCCGCGGTCGCGAAGGCGTTCGCGAGTACGCAGTCGCTCGCGCTGACCGTCGCGGTCGTGTAGAGACCCTGGGCACAGCGTCCCGTACGCGGATCGACGATGTGGTTGACGATGCGCTCACCGACTCGCCACGTGCGCGACGCCGTCGAGGACGTGGCGATCCCGCCGTGGACCAGCGCGACGCGCGGTTCGTTACCGTGGAGGACGAGCGCGTCGCTCACCGAGATCGCCCAGGGCCCCTCCGGTCCTTCGCCGCGCACGGCGACATCGCCGCCGAGTTCCACGACCACGCCGCCGGAGGGCGCGACGTCATCGGCGATGAGGTCCGCGACGAGCGCCTTGGCGCTCGCGCCGAGATCGAGTTGACACGGCGGGTCAAGCGTGACGGTGTGCTCGTCGAGGTCGAGGTGGATCGACGACGGTCCCATCGACGGCACCGACGCGAGCTCGCGAATCGAGTCGCCGTGGGCGAGTTCGTCGAAGTCCCGGTCGTAGCCGAGGGCGAGCAACGCGGGCAGGACGGTGGGATCGACCATGTCCCCGGTGACGTCGGCGGTCAGCAACGCCGCCTCGAGCGCCAACTCCAACGTCGGACTGATCGCCATCGTCGCCCCGTGACTATCGTTGAGTCGCGAGAGTTCCGAGTCGTCGCGGAAGCGATTGCACGAGGCGTCGACCGCGTCCAACCAGTACCAGAGCCGTTTCGTGGCCTCTTCCATCTGCCCGTCGTGCTCGGTGGCGAGGGTGCCCGTCAGACCCCAGATCTCGAACTTCATCATGGTCCTAGTAACAGATCACCCGACCGGACGGCGTCGACGAACAGACCGTCGTCGTCGTGACCGGCGCGGTCGTCGGGGGAGTATAGGCCGTCGTCGGCGTGACCTTCTTCAGCGTCGTCGGCGTCGTTGGGACCGAGCGCGCGGTAGTCGTGGGCGTCGTCTTCGGAACAGTGGTCGTCGCCGTCTCGTGGTGCACCGTCGTGGTCGTTACCTCCGAAGTCGTCGTCGCCGCACTCGTCGTGGGCGGCGTCACCGCGACGGTCGTCACCGAGTGGGCGGCGTTGGCCGCGTAGCCGACGAAGAGCGCCGACGTCGCACACGACCCGAGGAAGATCGCTTGGGTGAAACGTCGTGCGCGCGCGAAGCGTCGGTCGCGCTGCTGGGGGGTGCGCTTCGAGGGGGTCATCGATCTCCTTAGTGATGAATTCTCCCACCCGGGCGTAAGAAGATGAAAGGGAAACGTTAAGAAGCGCCGCAAATTTGACGCTATGTTGTGCCAGTTCTACGGATTGTCATCAATCGGTAACGTGATCGTGAATCGAGCTCCGCCCAGCTGGGGGTCGCGGTCCACCGACACGGTGCCCTGGAGTTCGGCGACGACTTGCGCGACGATCGATAAGCCCAGTCCCGATCCGGGAAGGGCCCGCGCCGACGCCGAGCGCCAGAAACGGTCGAAGATGAAGGGCCGGTCGGTCTCGGTGATTCCGGAGCCACTGTCGCTCACCGAAAACGTGCCGTCGCGCGACTCGACCACGATGCGACCGCCGTTCGGCGTGAACTTGATCGCGTTGGTGAGGAGATTCGAGATCGCGCGTTCGAGACGATCGCGCCGTCCAAGAACGTTCGATCGCTCGACGTTGACGTCGATCGTGATCTCCTTGATTCGCGCGTAGGTGCGAGCCGTGTCGACGCATTCATCGAGGCAGTCGTCGAGCCGCAGGGTCTCGATCGTGCCTTCACTTCGTTCGCCACGTGAGAGTTCGCCGAGGTCAGTCACGAGCGAAGCGAGTTCGTCGACCTGCGTGACCATGTCGTCGGTCAGTTGACGAAGATCGTCGGGGTTCAACTCCCGGGCGCGACTCAGGACTTGTGCGTTGGTGCGCAACGAAGTGAGGGGAGTGCGCAATTCATGACTGGCGTCCACGACCAACTGGCGCTGCAGGATCTGGCTGCTTTCCACGGACGAGAGCAGCCGGTTGAATACGCGCCGGAGTCGACCGAGTTCGTCTTCGTCGCCTTCGGTGAGGCGATACCCGAGGTCGTTGGTCTCGGCGACCGTCTCGATTTCGTTCGTCACCTCCTCGAGCGGTCGTAGCGCGGTTCGCGCGAGGAACAGACCGAGCCCGAGGGCGAGCAAGAGTCCGCCGATCGCGACGAAGGTCAGCGTCCGCACGAGATTGCGCAGCTCATTTACTTGACCGTCGATGTTGGTGATGAACAGTTCGGCCGACGTCGTCTTGATCAGACAGGCGTTGACGTCCGCGCACGTCCCGATTGAATTGGCCACGATGGGCACGATGAGCTCGCGGTAGTTGTTCCCTCCGATGGCGACGGTGCGATAGACCGGCTGGCTCTTGCCCCTGGCGACGGCCAGGATCGTCGCGTCGACGTGAATTCTCGACGAAGGTACCGTCTGGCCCGTCGGCAGCAGTACCGTCTGGCCCGTCGGGAGCACGAGGAACGCTACGAAGCTTATTTCGTGACCGCCGCCGCTCGGCGTCGCCTCGGCGTGGAGTGACTCATCAACGGAGTGAATCAACGAATTGCGCGTCGTCAAGAAGGAGGCGAAACAGGCGAGGATGACGGCGATGGCCGCGGCGGCGACCGTCGCGGTGATGACGCGCGAGCGAAAGGTCACGTGGTGCGAACCGCGTAACCCACGCCGCGCACCGTCTGGATCAGTCGCACTTCGTTCGCCTCTTCGAGCTTGCGGCGAAGATAACCGATGTAGACCGCCAGGGAGTTGGTCCCGGAGTCGAAGTTGTAGCCCCAGACGAGGTCGAGGATCTGATCGCGCGTGAGCACCTGTCGTGGGTGATGTAAAAACAACTCCAGCAGGTCGAACTCGATCTTCGTGAGTTCGACCGACCTCGGGCCTCGATGAACTTCGCGGGTCTGGGGATTCAGTGAAAGGTCCTCGAAGCGCAGTACCGCACCATCGCCCTCGATGAGGTTGTGACGGCGCAGCAGCGCGCGCATCCGCGCCAACAGCTCGGCCAGGTCAAAGGGCTTGACGAGGTAGTCGTCGGCGCCCACGTCGAGACCGGCCACGCGGTCGTTCACGGCGTCGCGCGCCGTCAGCATGAGAATCGGCGTCGTGTCCCCGGAACGGCGAATGCGACGACAGATCTCGAGTCCGTCGATATCCGGAAGCTGCAAGTCGAGCACGATGGCGTCCGGGGCGCGCAGTTGGATCGCCTTGAGCGCGCTGAGGCCGTCCTCGAACAGTTCGACGTCGTAGTTCTCCATGCGCAGGGCGCGTCCGAGGGCGCTACGAATCGCCGCGTCGTCGTCGACGATCGCGATGTAGGAGTTTGTTGATGGGGCGGTCACGACACGGCTTTCTCAGTTTGGTAGTACAGGCTCTAGTGTTGCTGGTTGGTGTTAAGCGTCTTCAGACATTCGCTAAGAATCTCCGAAGATTGTCCGGGCATCAGTGGTGGCGGGTAGTTCAATCGGCAGAACGACGGACTTTGAATCCGTAGGTTGGAGGTTCGAGCCCTCCCCCGCCAGCTAGTTCACCTCCAATGCGTGATGCTCGAGTAGTGCGGCCAAGACCAGTGGCTGGTCGCCCTGGACCGAATGACCGGAGTCGGGGACGTGCACGATCGTCGCGTTCGGTAGCCGTCGCAGGAACTCGGCCTCGTCCTCATCGTCGACGACCGAGCCCGGTCCCATCGCGCGGATCAACGTGACGGGCATCGACAGCTCCGAGAGCGTCTCCCAGAGGTCACCGACGTCGGGCGCCTCGAGTTCGGACTTTCCGTGTTGTTGGTGTCGCCACACCCACGAACCGTCGGCGCGCTGTACGGCGTTGTGCAAGACGCCGCGACGAAGTGACGACTCGGTGCGCGTCGGGTTGTGTTGCTTCGTTCGCTCGAGCAGCGTGTCGAAGTCGTCGAAGGTCGTCGGGCCGTTCACGAAGTCGGTGATGTGTCGCGCCTTCTCGGCGTTGACGCCCGGCGTGATGTCGATCAGGACCAACGCGCTCACGAGGTCCGAGCGGTCGTGCGCGACGAGCAACGCCGTCAGGCCGCCGAGTGACATACCGACGAGCGGGCGCGGCGGCGTGATGAGTTGTTCGAGCGCGCGCTCTACGTCCAGGGCGTGACTCGCGATCGCCGAGGCCGGATAGATCGAAGGATCGGAGTGGCCGTGACCGGGCAGGTCGAGGGCGAGGAGTGAGTGCGGTGACAGCGCGAGCGCGACCGTGTCGTAGGTGTGGGCGTTTTGCGCGCCGCCGTGCAGCAGCGTCAACTCGGGTTCGCCGTCGCCCCAACGCAGTCCGCTGAGTTGGCGAAGTCCGTCGACGGCGACGAAGAAGCGTCGCACGTTCGGCACAGCCGACTCAATATTCCATTCGCTCATGTTCTCGTGAAAGTAAGCGAACTCGTCGTAGGAGAAATCTGTCACAAGTGGAATCGTAGAAGGAAATGATTAAATAGGGGGGTGAGCCGTCCAACCTGTGTCGTAGTGCTCGCCGCGGGCGAAGGCACGAGAATGAAGTCGACCCGTCCTAAACCGCTCCATCACCTCTGCGGACGCCCGATGGTGCTCTACGTGCTCGACGCCGCCGCCCAAGAAGACGTGCGCGCGACGGTCGTCGTCGTCGGACACGGCGCGACGTGGGTCGAGAAGGCCTTGACCGAACGCGCGCGCGCCGACGTCAACCTGGTGTTCGTCGAACAGAGTGAACAACTGGGCACCGGCCACGCGGTCTCGGTCGCGCTGCCGACGATCGACGACGAACTGGGCACGAGCGACGGTGATGTCCTGATCCTGCCGGGCGACACGCCACTGCTTCGTCCGAGCACGGTCGCCCGACTGCTCGACGTGCATCGCGAGAGCCAAGCCGCGTTGACGGTGTTGACCGCCGAGGTCGATGACCCTTCGGGCTACGGACGCATCGTGCACGCGAAGAACGGCGCGATCGCGCGCATCGTCGAAGAGCGCGACGCGAGCGCCGACGAGCGATTGATCACCGAGATCAACACGTCGATCATGGTGGTGCGCGCGAGCCTGCTCGGTCCGGCGCTTCGCCGCGTCGGTCGACAGAACGCGAAGAACGAGTACTACCTGACCGACCTCATCGCCGTGTTGCACGAAGCCGGTCACGTCACACAGGCACTTCTTTTGGAGGACCCCCGAGAGGCGGCCGGCGTGAATGACCTCGTGCAGTTGGCCGGCGCCGAGTCGGTGCTGCGCGCACGGATCAACGAGAAGTGGCTGCATCGCGGTGTCATCATCTGGAGCCCGCTCAACACCTACGTCGACGCCGACGTCGAATTGGCGCCCGAGGTCTCATTGCTGCCTGGCACGGTCTTGAAGGGACACTGCGTCGTCGAGCGCGGTGCGCGCATCGGGCCCAACGCGATTCTGAACGACGTGTTCGTCGGCGAGTCGGCCCAAGTGGCGACGATCGAAGCGACGAACGCGCGTATCGGCGCCGAGGCTCGCGTGGAGTCATTCGTCGTGCTCGCGCCCGGCGCCGTCATCGCCTCGGGCGAGGTCGTGACGCCTTTCTCCTACCGAACCCCTTAGGCGACCTCCCTCAACCCTGTACGCTGGCGCCGTGGAGACACTCGCCAAACGGCGCCTCGTGATGGTGACGGGGCGCTGTCATCCGGCCCTCGCGATGGACATCGCCGAGAAGCTCGGCGTCACGCTCACCGAAGCCAATCTGCGCGAGTTCGCCGACGGCGAGATCCACTGTCGTTTCGACGAGTCGATCCGTGGCGCGCACGTGTTCATCGTGCAAACACACGCCACGCCGGTCAACGACGCCGTGATGGAACAGCTCATCATGATCGACGCCGCCAAACGCGCGTCGGCCAAGAGCATCACCGCGGTCATCCCCAACTACGGCTACGCCCGACAAGACCGTAAATCGGCCGGGCGCGAGCCCATCACTGCCAAGCTCATCGCCGACATGCTCCAGGCGGCCGGGGCCAGCCGCGTGCTCTCGGTCGACTTCCATTCCGGCCAGATCCAGGGATTCTTCAACATCCCGGTCGACCATCTGGTCGCCGCGCCGGTGTTCGAGGAGTACCTGAAGGCCAACGCCGAAAACCCGCACGACCTGGTCGTCGTCGCCCCGGACGCCGGACGCGTGAAGGTCGCCGAGCGCTACGCCCAGCACCTGGGCTGTGACCTCGCCCTGGTCCACAAGACGCGCCCGCGCGGCCAGGCCAATATCGCCGAAGCGCGCCACATCGTCGGTGACGTGAACGGCCGTCACTGCGTCTTGATCGACGACATGATCGACACCGCCGGCACGATCGTGGCGGCCTGTGACCTCTTGAAGGCCCACGGCGCCGAGGAGATCTGGGTGATGGCCACGCACGCCGTCTTCTCGCCGCCGGCCGTGGACCGACTCTTCAACGCACCGATCAGTCGCGTCATCGTCACCGACACCCTGCCGCTCGGCCCCGAAAGGCGATTTGAGAACCTCGAGATCCTCTCCATCGCGACTATCGTGGCGAACGCGATTTCGGCGATTTTCGAGGACGCCTCGGTGTCGGACATCTTCGGCGGCGAGAACCTGCTCTGAGCTTGGGGCCCTCGCGCGAGGCGGGCTAGACTTGTTTTCCTGTGCGCGCAGCCTTTGCGCCAGCCACTCGATAGGAGTTTCGATGTCACACGCCACTTTGAACGCGACCACCACCCGGGGCAAGGGCTCTCGCAACGCCCGTCGCCTGCGCCTGGCTGGCTCGATCCCCGCCGTGGTCTACGGCGAGGGCGTGGAGCCGCTGCCGATCGCGGTGGAGGCCAAGTCGTTTCGCACCGCCGTCTCAGGCGAGCAGGGCATCAACTCACTGATCGAACTCGACGCCGACGGCAAGAAGTTCCTCGTCATGGCCCGTGACATCCAGCGTCACCCGGTGCGCGGCACCGTCGCCCACGTGGACTTCCAGGTCGTCGACCCCAACGAACCCGTGGTGGTCGAGGTTCCGCTACACATGATCGGTGACGCGGTCGAGGTGCGACACGCCGACTGGGAAGTCGACCAGCAGATGTTCTCCATTGAAGTACGCAGCCGCCCCGACCAGATCCCCACCCACATTGACGTCGACATCTCCGATCTCAAGGTCGGCGGCACGATCCGCGTCGAGGAGCTCGCGTTGCCCAAGGGCGTCGAGCCCGCCGGCGACCCGACTGTTTCGGTCGTGTCGTCTCGTCCCGGTCGCACCACGGCCCCCGTGAAGGCGGCCGCGGAGACCGAAACCGCGGAATAGCCCGTCGTGGCGCTGCGGCGCTTTCGCGACCACGACCGACGCGGGAGTGCGAGCACACTGGTCATCCTCGGACTGGCGAACCCTGGTTCGGAGTACGAAGGGTCACGTCACAACGTCGGCGGTGACGCCGTTCGCCTCGTCGCGGAGCGCCGTGGCCTACGACTGACCCACGAGAGTCGCCAGCGCGCCCTCAGTGCCACGGCGCCCACCGCACGCGGACCGGTCACCCTGGCCGTGCCGACCACGTTCATGAACGAATCCGGGGCCGCGTTGCCGCCACTGCTCAAGCGAACGTCACTCGAGGACCTGGCGCGTCTCGTCGTCGCGCACGACGAGTTGGACCTTGAACCGGGACGGCTGCAACTCAAGTTCGGCGGCGGTCTCGCGGGCCACAACGGCCTGCGATCGATCGCCAAGACGCTCGGCACCAACGATTTCTCGCGACTGCGAATCGGGATCGGCAAACCACCGTCCAAAGAGCAGGGCGCGGACTACGTGCTGCAGCGCCCGACCGGTGCGAGGAAGCTCGCGATGGCCGAATACGTCGCCGCCGCTGCGGACGCCATCGAGACGCTGCTCGACTTTGAATTCGAGGATGCCCAACAACGCGTCAACCGCTCGTGACTGAGGCGACGGGCCTGGTTCGAGTCCTCGAACGCGTTGCCCCGGCGATTCGGGCCGACAACGCCCGCGGGACTTTTTCACCCAGTTCTTTCGCGACGCCACTGTCGGTCGCGGCCTACGCCGTCGAGAACGACTTCACGATCGGCGTCACGGCGACGTCGAACGAGGCCGAAGCGTTACGAGAGTCAGTCGCCGCGCTGGTCGGCCCCGACGTTGAAGTCGCCCTGTGGCCGGGCTGGGACACGCATCCGCTCGAGCGCGTCAGTCCCGACAACCAGGCCATGGCGACCCGGGCACTGTTGCGCTGGCGCGTCGCCACGGGTCACGCTCCGAGAATCATCATCGCGTCGGCCCGTTCGATCGCGCAGGTCCTCTCGCCCGAAGGCATCGTTGCGCCGCTGCCAGTTCGTCGCGGCGGCGAACTGGACCGCGACGAGTTCATCGCGTCACTCGCACGCTTCGGCTATCGACGCGAGAGCCTCGTCGAACACCGCGCCGAGTTCGCGGTTCGTGGGGGCATCGTCGACCTCTGGCCGGCGCAGGGACACGAGCCGATTCGTCTCGACTTCTTCGGTGACGAGGTCGAGCGACTGACCTCCTTCGACATCGCCAATCAACGTTCCCTGCACGACCTCGACGAGGCAGTGATCGCCCCGGCGCGCGAATGGCTCTTGAGCCACGACGCGCGTCAAGGCGCCGAGCGCATGATCGACGCCATGGCGTGGGGCCGCGCGACGTTC
>Ga0302278_10006914_pt1 | contig 10596 bp, 10 predicted proteins | sample III_Bog_N3_2_FD_194543 | JGI IMG/M metagenome (GOLD analysis project Ga0302278, IMG submission 194543) | Peat permafrost microbial communities from Stordalen Mire near Abisko, Sweden - III_Bog_N3_2 | ecosystem: Environmental > Terrestrial > Soil > Wetlands > Peat | place: Sweden: Abisko... | reverse complement strand
GCACAAACTCATCCTGGTTCGACCACGTCAGAAAGCTCAGATTGATCTTCGACCGCCAGATCGCCTCGCGATATTCCGTCAAGTACAACTCGCCTTCGCGATACAACCTCGCAAACGAATCCGCCCCCAACGCCCGCACCCACGACCTTCGACTCCCCGAAATCGCCACCCCAAACCCTAGCCCTGCAAGCCACTCCAGCGTCTGTGCACGATCGTCGTACGGAGTGCCCACGAACGAAACATCGCGATCTCGATCGGCGTCGCTCCATCCTGCCGGTGGCGGATAATGGACCGTCGGCTCGTATGCCGTCTGAATCTTGATCACATCCCGTGCGCCCCGCTCCATGTAGTGCGCAAAATTTACATCCCGCTGCACCACGTGCAGATCGTAGTGCGGAATGTCCTTCATATACAGCCGCCAACCAGGGTCTTTGCGCGGCCCGAACGCGTTATCGATCATGTAACTCACCGTCGCAATGCCCATCGCTCGTAGCTTGTCCAGCGTCTCCGGCTGCATCCCCAGCAATTTGTCGGCCCACACCAGGTCCGGCCGCTCTCGCTCGGCCATGCTCAGAAGATCGCGGTTCAGCCGATTCACCGACGGTCCCGCCGCCAGGCGCGCCGTGAGCTGCCTTATCACTTCATTGCCAGGAACGTAGTCATACGCATTCAGCGGCACCACCGTGTGCCCCAGCCGCTCCAGCGCCCACAGCCGGTATAGTGAAGAGTCGTTCGGCGACAACCCCGTCGCATACAAAATCTTCAGCGGCGCGGCGTCCGCAGCCCCGGCTGGCGCACCCGAGTTCACCCGCTCCGGCGTCATCGTCAAGGAGTAATAGCCTCCGCCAATCATCTCAACCATTCGTCCGTAACTGCGCAATTACCTGCTCCGCGTAGATCACACCCGCAAGTTTCTTCTCCTCGTCCACAACCGGCAGAGCGCGCAGGTTGTACTTGTCGAACAGCTCCGCCACCCTCCTCTGGTTTGCATGGATATCGCACGAAACAATGTGATCGTCGGCCAGCTCCGTCAGTCCCATCTCCGGCGGCGCCAGCAGCACCTTCACCAGCGGGACAACTCCCCGCAGCACCTCCTGCTCATCCACCAGGAACACGTGCGTCAGCGTCACCAGATCGCCCTCAAAATCGCGCAGCGCCCTTACCCCATCGTCCACCTTGGCGCTTAGCCCCAGCGAGATGTAGTCCTTCGTCATCTCGCTCGCCGCCGAGTTGCCCGAGAACTCCAGCAGTTCCTGCACATCCTGCCGTTCCTCGGGATCCATCTCCTCCAGAATCGCCTCTGACCGCTCGTCAGGAAGCTCCGCCAGGAAGTCAGCCGCCGCCGCCGGGTCCATCTCCTCCACAATCCCCGCGACCTGCTCCGAGTCGAGCGTCTCCGTCAGCGACTTCTGCATCCTCGGCTCGACCTCTTCCAGCGCCTCCGCCGCCACCTCTTCATCCAGCGACGTGAAGATCGCCCTCCGCTCCGCCGGCGCCAGGTCCTCCAGAATGTCCGCCAGGTCCGACGGATGCATCTTCGCCAACCGGTCCTGTTCGATCTTCAACTTCACCCGGCGCGACGGATCGCGGTCGATCAGGTCTACGAAATCCCACGGAATCACGCTCGTCCGGAATCGCATCGCGGCCCGCTCAACCGTCGCCGCAGGAAGCCCCTTCAACAGCCTCCGCACCGCGCCCCGCGTCCCCACTTCCACCTCCGCTATACGCAGCGTCAGCGTGCACCCCTCCGTCAGTTCCTTCACCGCACAGGGCGGCCCCTCGGATCCGCCCGAGCCCGCCGCCTCCCACACCAGGTCCACATCATTCACCCGCACCACCTTGTGCCCATGCACGTCGATAATCTGCTGGTCCAGCAGATCGCGCTCCAGCAGCAGGTAGGAATTCTCATCCGTCATCGGCGTCGGCGTCGCCTGCCCACGCATCCGCAGTTGCCCGGCCACCGTCAACTCCAGATCGCCTACCACGGCCATGGCCCGCCGGTCCGAACGCCCCGACCCTTCTAGCCTCAGCACCAGTCCCTTCACATGGTTTGCATCTACCGGCGGACTCACCGCGAACTCACGCACATGCCCCAGCGTCTTCCCGCTGGCATCGCCGACGGCCACGCCCATCAGGGCGGAAACACTCGTCATCTGGTTGGCATGTTTCGTCATACGGCGCAGGTCGCCCTCGTCTTGCCCAGGCAAAGACCCCTCTCCCGCATCCTATCCCAGCCAGCCCTGCGGCAACCGCTTCGGAACGCTTTTGCCCCCCCCGTCACCCACTTCGACACCCATCTCCAGTTCTTCTCTCCGCTAATCCTTGACTTTCGAGACACCAACAAGCAAACTGCCTTCAACGCTGTAAACCCGACCCCGGCAGTCCGCGAGTGTCGGCCTACAGCAAAATCAGGGATGGATGCATTCAAGTCGACGCGACCCCAGGGAGCGGCGACCTTGCACAGATTGATAGCGGGGACACAGTTTCCCTGGTTGTGCTCTAAAGGGACCCAGTATTGCCTGATTCCACCACAAGCCGCGTATCGCTCACGCTCGGTTCCTCGATCGAAAGTGTCGACACGGTTGAGCGAACCGCCCAGGAATTCGCCGAACGCGCCGGGTTCGACGAAGACACCATCCCCAACATCGCCATGGCCGTGCGTGAGGCCGCAGTCAACGCCGTCATTCACGGAAATGCCTACAGCCCCGACAAGCAAATCACCGCCTCCTTCGAGACCAACTCAGACTCCCTCGTCGTCCGCATCGCCGACCAGGGCACCGGACTCGATCCCAACGCCGTTCCTGACCCCCTCGCTCCCGAAAACATCCTCCGTGGCTCCGGTCGAGGTATATTCCTAATAAAAGCATTCATGGATGAGGTACACTTTCGCCAGCTACATCCAGGCACAGAGCTTACCCTCATCAAACATCGAGTACCGGCACAGCCGCCGGCCTAAGGCTAAAGGAGACAGAAACATGAGCATGAAAGTCGCAACCCGCCAGGTGGACGGAGTCACTATTCTCGACCTTAGTGGACGCATTACCCTGGGGGAAGGCAGCGTCACGCTGCGCGATGCCGTCCACGATGTGCTCGCTAAAGGATCGAAAAAAATTCTCCTGAACCTCGAAAACATCAACTACATCGATAGCTCAGGCATCGGCGAACTAGTCAGCGGATTCACCTCGGTCAGGAATTCCGGCGGCGAACTCAAGCTGCTCAACCTCACCAAGAAGGTCCACGACCTCCTCCAGATCACCAAGCTCTACACCGTATTCGATATCTGGGACAACGAGGCTTCCGCCATCAGCGCCTATAAATAGCGATTCGTCACAAGATAGAGCGGATTCCTCTTCACCAAGATAAACAGGATTCCTCTTTACCAGATAGGAACTCTCAAAGGCCGTCATTCTGGCGAAGCCAGAATCTCCGCGTGGCCCTTTGTCTCCGCGATTCACCGTAGGAAAATTACAAAGGCCGCCGGATTCGTCCGGCGGCCTTCGCGTCTCTTCCCTCAACTTTATTTCGAGAAATCCACCTTCGGCGCTTCCTTCGAGCTTGCGTCCGCCGTGTAGTATTCCGTCTTTGGCTTGAACCCCGCCATGCTCGCCCAAATGCTGTTCGGGAACTGCTGAATGAACACGTTGTAGTCCTTAATCGCCGCGTTATACCGCAGTCGCGAAACCGCGATGCGGTTCTCCGTCCCGGCCAACTCATCTTCCAGACGCATAAACTGATCGTTGCTCTTCAGATCCGGATAGTTCTCCTGCATCCGCATCAGCGGCAACAGCGCCACGTTCAGCCGGTCATTCGCCGCCAATTTTTCATTCGGCGTCTGCGCCGTCATCAGCCCGGCGCGCGCATTCGCAATACCCGCCAGCACCGTCTCCTCGACATTCGCATAGCCCTTAACTGAGGCAACCAGGTTCGGGATCAGGTCCGCCCGCCGCTGCAAATCGACATCAATGTTGGCGAACGCCGCATCCACATCCGCGCTCTTCTGCACCATCTGGTTCTTCGCGCTCACATAGCTGCCGCCGGCGAACAACGCCACCACCACGATCAGCCCCAGCACACCCAGCACAACCCATAAAGCCTTCATAATCCCAAACCTTTCCGTATCAGTATCTACGCAGTTACCTGCATTCCTGTTCCCTTGACCCCTGTTCCCTGCTTCTTATCTTCTCAGAAGTTCGCGCCCCCGCCACCCGAACCGCCTCCGCCGAATCCGCCGAACCCTCCGCCACCTTCACCGTCGCCCCCGCCAAATCCGCCTCCGCCGCCTCCACCCCGTCCGCCCCCCAGGATGTTGAACAAAAAGAAGAACAGCAACCCGATATGTCCAGTCCGAATCAGGATCGCAATCACCACCAGCGCAATCCCGCCAAACACCAGTACCGGCAGCAGGCTAACCTGCTGCACCGGTTCGCTCGAATAACTCGGCGCTGCCGCTTGACCACCCGCATCCCCGGTCAGGTTCACCCCAGCATCCGCCGCGATATCCTGCGCGACCTCATTGACTCCCAGCGAGATCCCCCGATTCAGGTCCCCACTCACCAGAATCGGCTTCATCTCCCGGCCGATATCCCCCACCTTGCCATCCGGAAGAATGCCCTCCAGCCCGTAACCCACCTCAATCCGTCCGTGAACCGGCGCCGGGTTCATCACGAAGATCAACAGCACGCCGCGGTCGGTTCCCTTCGCACCCACCTTCCATTTGTCTTCCAGCGCGGTCGCGAATTCCTCGATCGACGGCGTCGCCCCCGACTTGTCCGCATCGATCGTTTTTACCGTCACCACTGCGATCTGTGCGTGCGCCCGCTGGTCAACCTGCGTGCACAGATCCTCCAGGCTCTGCCGCGTCTCCGGCGACAGCACCCCGGCCAAATCATTCACATAACCAGTTGGCGCCGGCAGCGAGGCCACCGACTCCCCACGCATCACCCGGACAGGCGCCACCAGCAGAACCACGAGCATTAGCCAGCGGAAGATTCTAAGCATCGAACATCATTCTACGCCGCCAACCTGCGCGCAGAAAAAAGAGGACCCGAAGGCCCTCTTTGTCTCGCTAAACTCACGAAACCCGCTACTTGGTCGCCGTAGTCGCAGGAGCCGGGCGTGGCGGACGCGGTGGCAGCGTGATTCCCTCTGCCTTCGCAGCCTTCCCAATTGCCCCCATGTGATCATGCATCATTCCCAGGTCCTTCACCACCTGTGCCTGCAAGTCCGGATCTGCAGCGGCAGTAGCCTCCATGTAGTAGCTGTGCAGGGTCTGCCAGTGGGCCTTCACGATGAAGGCAAGGTATTCCGTGTCAAAGTCCTTACCCGAGAGGCCATTCAGCTTTTCGTACTCCGCCTGGTTGTCCTTATTCAACTTCTTCGGAACCATCACACCGAGCGCGTCCGCAACTGTATCCATCTCCTTGTTCATCGTCGTATGGTCATCGATAATCTTCTGCGCCAGAACCTTCACGTCTGGCCCGCCTTTTTCCGAAGCAAGCGTCGCCAGCTTCACATCAGCCAAGCCGTCCTCCGTCGCCGCACGCACAAACTGCTTGTCCAGCATCTGCTGCCCCGTCTGACCCGGAGCGCCCAGCGAGTCGCGCATCGACGTCGACTGAATCGACTGGGCTCCCGTCGCAGGCGTCGAACCCGTCTGGCCCGCCGCGGGCTGATTCATGTTCTGCGGAGACTGCGGGTAAGGAGTCACGCCCACGCTCCCGTTTGGATCCATCTGGGCCACCAGAACCGTCGGCAGCAGCAGGCCAGCCACTCCAAGGACAGCGATACACCTATGCTTCGTATTCATGCAGAAACTCCTTGATCTGGCTTCCATCCAGTCTTCCCGCGTTCTACCGAACCTAGCACGATTGAGATAAGTCGTTCTCATCGCACATCCTGTTTGTGGCTGAAAGCGCCAGAGAAGTTGCCTAATCGCAACCCTCCCAGCATTCCTCCGCTTGGAGCGTTATCCTATCCCCATAGGCTGACAAGTAGCAATACCTTCTTCTTCCACCGCACCAGAGACCCCACTCACCCGCCACAAACCCCTAGGAGCCACACCCCGTAATGTCCAGCGAGTCTCCCGCCTCCAACCCCGCCATCCAGCCGCCCATCGCCCGCCGCGACCCCACGCCTACCACCCTCCACGGCGTCACGCTCCACGACGACTACCGCTGGATGCGCGACAAGGACTCGCCCCAAGTCATCGCCTATCTTGAAGCCGAGAACGCCTACACCGCCGCCTGCATGGCGCCCACCGCCAACCTGCAAAGCCAGCTCTACGCCGAGATGCTCTCCCATATCAAGGAGACCGACGAGTCCGTTCCCTACCGTCTCGGCGATTGGTTCTACTCCACCCGCACCATCGAGGGCAGCCAATACCACATCCACTGCCGCCGCGCCGCCGCCAACCCCGACCTCAACTCCCCCTTCGACCCCACCCAACCCGAGCAGATCATCCTCGACGTCAACGCGCTCGCCGAAGGCCATCCCTTCATGTCTCTCGGCGCAATGTCCATCAGCCCCGACGGCAACCTCCTCGCCTACTCCACCGACCCCACCGGATTCCGCCAGTACACGCTCCACATCCGCGACCTCAGCTCTGGCATCGAGCTCCCAGACACCGCTGAGCGCGTCGGCTCCGTCACCTGGGCCGACGACTCGCGCACCCTCTTCTATTCCACCGAGGACGAGACCACCAAGCGTCAGGACCACATCTTCCGCCACACCCTCGGCGCGCCCGCATCCGAAGACACCCTTGTCCTCCACGAACCTGACGAGCGCTTCAACCTCGGCATTGGCAAAACCCGCGACGGCGTCTACCTCCTGATCGAAGCCGGCAGTCACACCACCAACGAATACCGCTTCCTCGCCGCCAGCGACCCCACCGGCGAGTTCCGCATCATCGCCCCCCGCGTCGACGACCAGGAGTACTACCCCAACCACCGCAACGGTCTCTTCTACATCCGCGTCAACGATACCGGCAAGAACTTCCGCGTCGTCACCGCTCCGCCCGCCACGCCCGATCGCGACCATTGGACCGAACTCATCCCCCTCGACCCCGACCATCCCCTTGAGGACCTCGACCTCTTCGCAACCTTCGCCGTCACCACCCATCGCAAGCTAGGCCTCCCCACCCTCGAAGTCCTAAGGTTTGCCACAGAGCCGGGTGCCCAATTCAAGACGGCTTCATCGCCTTGGGTGGGATCGACGGCCACAGAGCCGGGTGCCCCATTCGTACCGGCTTCATCGGGACGAGTGGGCTCAGAGTCTCCCGCGCCACCACGGCTCTCCGCCCCCATCCCCATCGCCTTCCCCGAACCCACCTACACCGCCGGCTCCCACATCAACCGCATCTTCACCGCCGACACCTTCCGCTACAGCTACACCTCCCTGGTCTCGCCACCGTCGGTCTACGAGTACAACGTCAGCCGCACCGACACCCCCATCGGCGAATCCAAGCTCCTCAAGCAACAGGAAGTCCCCGGCGGCTTCGACCCCGCACTCTACGCCTCCGAACGCATCTGGGTCGACGCCCCGGGTGGCCCATCCTTTCCAGTTTCATCGGAAAACGTGGGTTCAACCGTTCCCGTCCCCGTCTCCATCGTCTACCGCCGCGACACCTTCGACCGCGACGCGACCAACCCCCTCTACATCTACGGATACGGCTCCTACGGTTACCCACTCCCCGTAGGCTTCTCGCCCACCCGCCTCTCGCTGCTCGACCGCGGAGTCGTCATGGCCTATGCCCACATCCGCGGCGGTGGCGAGCTAGGCGACGCCTGGCACGATGCCGGCAAGATGCAGCTCAAGCGCAACACCTTCACCGACTTCATCGCCGTTACCGAAGCCCTCACCGCCCGCAAGTTCGGTTCACCCACCCGCGTAGCCATCGAAGGCGGCAGCGCCGGCGGACTCCTCATGGGCGCCGTCGTCAACATCGCCGCCGCCTCTGGAAAACCGGACCTCTACCGCGTCGTCCTCTCCCACGTCCCCTTCGTCGACATCATGAACACCATGCTCGACGCCACCCTCCCCCTAACCGTCGCCGAGTACGAAGAGTGGGGCAACCCCAACGAGCCCGAAGCCTTCGCCACCATGCTCAGCTACTCCCCCTACGACAACCTCGAGAGCCTCAAGAACACACCCATCCCCGCCATCCTCGTCAAGACCAGCCTCAACGACTCCCAAGTCATGTACTGGGAGCCCGCAAAATACGTAGCCAAGCTCCGCACCCTCAAAACCAACGCCACCCCGCTCCTCCTCCACATCAACATGGACGCAGGCCACGGCGGAGCCTCCGGCCGCTACGACTACCTAAAAGAAATCGCCTTCGACTACGCCTTCCTACTAACCGAACTCGCCGTAGTCAAATCCACCTCTGACTGAAGCACAGAACGGATACTATCCGGAACGAATCTCGCGTGCCACCTGCCACCTTTAAGGTAGAGTGACCCTTCCGTATAGAGATATATTGGCCTGTCCTGTTCGTCGGCGTCAGAGTCGTAGAATGTCAGAACCATGCCTTCCTTCGGAGTGATCCCAAGTTTGTCGAGGTCTTCGAACGAACCATTGGTCAGAATGTTGTGCCCGAAATACAGATACACACCACCCTTCATATCCTCACCCGGCTCATCGCACGCACTATGCCACCGAAACATCCGTCTTGCTGAAGTCATCGCCCTTGAACAATAGTGGCTCCCCGAGTTGTTTGGATAACGCATACGAAAAGCAATCGCCAAGATTCAGGTGTGCCGGATGCATCATTCCCTTGCCATATTCGAGATAGGCTTGGCGCCCGATTCGCGCATGAACGGCGGTAACTGGAATAATGACAATCTCTAATTCGTAGATAAGCCGGTCCAAGTCCAACTCCACACCCTCACCGCGCCTCCTCAAGAGCACGACGGATGCCTCAAGATAGTTGGCAGCAGAAAGATATCTCGCCTCCGCCTCCGCCATCTTGAAGACCAACTCCTCGTAGCCTTCTTCTTTGAGGATCACAGCCACCATAATCGATGTATCGATCACCATCAGTCAAAATGTCCGTGCTCGTTGTACCCGAGAATCTCATCGGAAGGCCTTGGATCCAGCTCAGGCATCGCGGCGACACGGTCCAGAATCGGGCGAAGCCTTTCCAGCAGCTCCTTGCCTTTACGATGGTTCACCCGGTCCAACCGCTCTTTGACAGCAACCTTGACCAGCACATCCTCCGGCTCACCTGTAGCCACAGAAAGTTCCTTGACTGCCTGGTCAAACTCGGGATCGTCAATCTCGACCTTCATAGCCAGATTGTACGCCCAACCCTACCCCACCTTCGTCTCTTCCTCCACCGTATCTCCCTCACCCGGAGCCAGAAACAAATTCGCCTCCAGCCCATGCTGCCGCGTGTACAGGTCGTAGTACCGCCCACCCAGCCGATACAACTCCTCATGCGTCCCACGCTCCACAATCAGCCCACCCTCAATCACCAATATCTGGTCTGCCCGCCGAATCGTCGACAGCCGGTGCGCGATCACGAACGTAGTCCGTCCCTGCATCAAGTGATTCAGCCCATCCTGAATCATCGCCTCCGACTCCGAGTCCAGCGAACTCGTCGCCTCATCCAGAATCAGAATCCGCGGGTCCGCCAGAATCGCCCGCGCAATCGACAACCGCTGCCGCTGCCCGCCCGACAGTTTCACCCCGCGCTCGCCCACAATCGTGTCATACCCCTCCGGAAACTTCTCCGCAAACTCATCCACCCGCGCAATCCGGCACGCCTCCATCACCTGCTCTTCGGTCGCCCTCGGCCGCGAGAACTTCACATTCTCTCGAATCGTTCCGTCGAACAAAAACGTCTCTTGCAGCACCACACCAAGCTGTTGCCGATAGCTGCTCATCCGGATCGTCGCCAAGTCCACACCGTCGATCAACACTCGTCCCGTCGTCGCCGAGTGGAACCCGCAGATCAGCGAGATCATAGTCGACTTGCCCGACCCCGACGACCCCACCAGCGCCGTCACCGTCCCCGGCTTCGAATCGAAGCTGATCCCGTGCAGCACCGGCTTGCCTGCCTCGTACTCGAACTCCACATTCTCAAAACCAACATCGCCCCGAATCGCATCGGCCGTCTGCGTCCGCCCAGGCTCCGAGTCCTCTTCCTGTTCGCTAAGAATCTCCGTCGTCCGGTCCAGCCCCGCCAGCGCCTCCGTCAACTGCGTCCCGATGTTCACCAACTGCACAATCGGCGCAATCATGAAAACCAGGAACATGTTGTACGCCACATAGCCGCCCTTGGTCAGCGTGCCGGCATGCACATGCCGCGCGCCCATATACATAATCAGCGAGCCCACCACGCCCAGCACCGCCGTCGAAGCCAGGCTCATCAGCGACTGCGCCGTCAGCGAGCTGATCACGTTATCCAGCAACCGCTTCACGCCGCCCGCGAACACCTTCGCCTCGCTCGCCTCCGCATGGTATCCCTTTACCACGCGCACGCCGCCCAACGACTCCGTCAGCCGCCCCGTCACCTCCGCGTTGATCTTCGCCCGTTCGCGGAAGATCGGCCGAATCGTCTTGAATGCGTTCTGCAAAATCAATCCGAATAGCACTACG
>Ga0302278_10006908_pt1 | contig 10606 bp, 10 predicted proteins | sample III_Bog_N3_2_FD_194543 | JGI IMG/M metagenome (GOLD analysis project Ga0302278, IMG submission 194543) | Peat permafrost microbial communities from Stordalen Mire near Abisko, Sweden - III_Bog_N3_2 | ecosystem: Environmental > Terrestrial > Soil > Wetlands > Peat | place: Sweden: Abisko... | reverse complement strand
ATGCGGTGTTTGAACGGGACCTGCTGCCGCGTGTGGAGTTGCGGACGGCGCGAAGGCGGACGGCGGTTGAATTTGCCGAGGAGTATACGCAGGAGTGGGAGGAAGCGGCTCCGGACGACTCGCTGGCCCGCGAGTTTCAGGAGGGGATTGTGGCCCGTTCGCGGGAGGCGGAGACGGCGGAGGCGGGGTATTCGGGCTATCAGTTGATACGGAATGTGCTGGCGGCGTATGCGGAGGGGTGCAGCTTTTGCGTGGTGCACGACGAGCGGCGGCCGGATTTGCGCGAGGCCTGGTTTGAGGTGATGGCGGCGGTGAAGACAGCGGAGATGCGGACGCGGTGCAAGGTGATGACGTGGCAGGAGCTGGCGGAGCTGGCGCCGGAGGAATTGCAGGAGTTTCTGGATTTGAAGTATGGGATTGTGGGGGCGGGGAGGGTGGCTTCGTTGGTTGGAGGCTTTGCCGAGACGGACTAGTACTACAGTTGTATTTCGCTCAATTTTTTGGGGACGGCCAATGGCCCGGGCCTAAAGGCCAAGTAGATTCGCTATCTTTCAGGGGGTTAAAACCCCCTGCTCCCTCCGCGATCTGCGATCTACAACTGTAGTACTAGGAGCTTGTTGAAAAAGCCTGCATTCGAGTGAAATTGGCGCGGAAGACATCCCGCAGGGGCTAAAGCCCCGTTGATTTGATTGGCCTTATCGGCACGACTGAAGTCGTGCCCTGTTACAAAGCCGTTGGGTACTGGATTTTTCAAAAAAACTCGTACTGCGCCTACGGGGCAGTCTCATCTCTTTGTTTCGCTCTCCCATGACTGCCCTTCGCTTAAGCGGCCCTCCCAGGTCTTCCGCCGCGGCGGACGAGACCCTTGGCGGCCATTTTTTGGGCTCAACCGTTAGTCGCCAGCGCCGGGGATGTATTTGTACTCGATCTTCGGCGGCGTTTTGGGCTTGTCGCCGGTGAGGTCGTGGGTGTGCCAGACGACCGACTCACTGGCCACTTCAGGATGCTTGCGGAGGAACTGCAGGGCATACTCCGACGCGGTGGGGTCGTCTTTCTGGTCGGCAAACTTGGCGGACTCGATGGCGGCTTTGGCCTTGTCGCCGAGGCGGCGGTAGAGGATGGCCAGCTGATAGTGGGCGGCCAGATCGTCGGGATCGACGGCTTGCAGGCGCTGGTAGGTGTCGCGGGCCTTCTCGTAGTCGTGCTGCTGGTAGTAGCTGAAGCCGAGTTCGCGCAGGGCGTCTTTGGCGCGGGGATATTTCGCCAGCACGGCTTCAAAGTCGGCGATGGCTTCCTTGATCTGGCCGGCGTTGCGCTCGACGATGGCGCGGTAGTAGAGAGCGCGCGGATCGCCGGGCAGAAGCGCAAGAGCTTTGGCCAGGTTGCCCTTGGCGTCGTCGTATTTTTCCCAGGAGATTTCTACGACGGCCATGTTGGTGAAGGCGTCGGCGTAGTCGGGGCGGAGCGTGGCTACGCGCTCGAAGGCGTGGACGGAGGCCTGATATTGCTGGCCGTCGAGCAGGCCGATGCCGTAGTTGTTCCAGCGCATCCATTCCTTGTTCTCGGTGGGATCAGGAGGCGCCGGCGCGTTCTCGCCGATCGAGAAGGTCTTGGTCTCCGAGGCCATGTCGATAATGGGCATGGGATAAGGCTTCGGCTCCTTCTGACCTGTCTGGGTGATGGCGTAGTCGATGAAGTGCTGGTTGAAGCGCCGATAGCGGACGGTCGCGGTCATCGCGACTTTGCCGGAAATGTCCTTGGGCAGGCGGAAACGGTAGCGCACCAACTGCGAGCGGCCGGACTGGAATGCATTGTTGTAGGCCAGAACACGGTTGTGCCAGATCTGGTGCAGGTCGTTCAGTTCGCCTTTGACGTTGACCAGGCGGTTGGTGAAGGAGTGGGCGCTGGGGTCGAGGCTGCCGTCGGGCTGGAGGAATCCGCTCTCGGCGAGTGTTTTGCCGGCGCTGTCCTTGACTGTGAAGTCCACCCAGGCCTCGTAAAAGTCGCGCTGCTCGGGAACGAAGGAGTGTCCGATGCCTTTGTTCTGGATGACGACGTCGGCGACCAGCGTTTCACCGGCGGCGAGCGAGAAGTTGGTCAACCCGAGGGGAGCGATGATGACTTTGTCGCTGGGAGTGGCGGCTGCGTTTTCCTTTTCCAGTGCAAAGATGTCGACGTTGAAGACGCCCTTGCCGTCGGAGGCGTTCTTGAGGAAATCGGCTACCTTTTGGGCTTGCTCATCAAATTTGTAGTACTGGGGGATGAGGGTGTTTCCGGCGGGCCAGCGGTGGGAAACGAGCTTGCCGTCTTTGGCGCCGGGGTCAACGGAGCCGGCGGGCAAGGCTTCGCGAACCATGTGGCAGGTCTGGCAGGTGGAGACGGAGTCCTTGCGATAGAAAGGCAGTGGAGACTGCTTGGTGAAGCTGGCACCTTGCCACTCTTCGTAAAGCGAGATTGCACGGAGCCATTTGTAGTCGTCCAGAGTGCGCGGAATTGCGGCTTTGTGGCAGGCGGCGCAGTATTCGGCGGTCTGGTAGAGAGGGCGCATAACGGCTTTGGAATGGCGATCGAGATGGGCGAGGATTTCGGCGTCGGAGACGGCCCTTGTGATGGGCGCGCCGTTCTCGTCGACCATGACTGCGGGGATTCCCATCACGTAACTGCCGGTGCCGGTGGTGTCTGTCGACTGGATGGAATGGCAGACGGAGCAGGAGACGCCTTCATCCTCAAAGGGCCGTTTTTTCGGCATTCCCTGGGATAGGTCGCCCGAAAACAGGGCTACGGGGTTGTGGCAGCCTTCGCAGTGGCGGGAGTATTGCACGCCTTTTTCGTCGATGAGGGAGTTGACGTTTTTCAGGTACCAGGGGGCTCGGAAGCTGTTGGAATGCACGGACTGACGCCACTGATGGTACGCCTCCTGATGGCAGTGGCCGCAGTATTGTGCGGTGGGGAAGGCTTTGGGACTGTAGAACTGGCCGTTGACGGTGTTGGCGTTGGAGGGCAGGAACGGCGTGTCTTTCCCGAATGCGTAGTTGTAGTGGGAGGCTATTGAGTCGTGAAAGGCCGAGGTGGGGCCGGAAATGCCTGTGTTGGCACCGTAGTCTGAAGTTGTGGCGGATGCAGGCGCATTGGAAGTTGAGGCTGATTTGGGAGATCCGGAGTCGGTGGCGGGACCGGTCGCGGCGCAGACACCCCAACTCACCGTCAACGAGAGTAGGGCGGCGAGGGATGTGGTCGCGATGGAACGGCGTAGCAGGTGCTTGAACCCGATTTTAGCCATCTAGCGCTGATCTCCGGGGGGATTCATCTTTGATTCGGGCTTCGCTGGGAGTCCTGTGGAACACAATAAAGGTATCAGCGGAGAGGTAGGGACTGTCCTCCATCGGAAGGAGGAGGGATGGGCAAGCGAGCATTGGGTTTGCTCTCTTACACCAGTGGTGCTGAGTGCGATTGCGTGCATCCCGAGGGAGGTTGCAGCGGACGGTTCACAGAGTGGGATGAATGGAGGAAAAATGGGGTCGATCTGTGTGAGTGAGCGCACATCTTCTTAGCCAAACGAGGGCTCAAACTGGTACGGTTGTCATGAAGGATTCATTTTCGAAGATGGTCTCAAATCCTTATTTTTCTCTAGCGGTGCTGTTTGTCGTTGCATTGGGCTTTGGGCTGACGCCTCTGGCGCTGGCGTGGCTTTGGGCGCGGGTGTTTTCGCCAGCCAAGCCGAATGCGGTGAAGAATGCGATTTACGAGTGCGGGCTGGAGTCGAGAGGCGACGCGTGGGTGCAATTCCGGTCGGCCTACTATCTCTACGCGATCATCTTCCTGATTTTCGATGTGGAAGCTGTTTTCCTGCTTCCATTTGCAGTGGCATTTACGGGGTTGGGCGTGGCAGCGTGCGTGGCTATGCTGGTGTTCGTGGTGATGCTGATTGAGGGGCTGGCGTGGGCCTGGGCTAAAGGTGTGCTGACGTGGGCGTAGAAACAGTTCGTAGCTCACAGTTCTTAGTTGTGGGTGCCGAGAGCAGGAACTGACCGGGGATTGAACAAGCAGAGTGGGCAATGGTCGACTGTGATCTAAGAACTGTGAACTAAGAAATACACTTCGGAGTGGAGCGACGATGGCTGTAGAGGCTGGACTGAAGATCGAGCTGGGCAAACAGGGGGTCTTCGTCACCACCATCGAGGAGCTCTATAACTGGGGGCGGCGCAGTTCTATTTGGCCGATGCAGTTTGGGCTGGCTTGCTGCGCGATCGAGATGATTGCGACGACGATGGCGCGCTACGATCTGGCGCGGTTTGGGGCGGAGGTCTTCAGGCCGTCGCCACGGCAGGCTGACCTGATGATCATTTCCGGGACGGTGACCAAGAAGATGGCGCCGCAGGTGGTGAGGCTCTATAACCAGATGGCAGAGCCGAAGTATGTGATTGCGATGGGAGCTTGCGCGATTTCAGGCGGTCCGTTCAAGCAGGGGTACAACGTGTTGAAGGGGATTGATCGGTATATTCCGGTGGATGTGCATATACCTGGCTGCCCGCCGCGGCCGGAGGCTCTGCTTCATGCGTTCATGACATTGCAGAAGAAGATCGATGGGCAGCATTTGACAGGCGAAGGGCGTCCACGTCACTTGGATGCGGAGGCGCAAGGGGAGTTTCCTGTGCCGGTGCAGGGCGAGCACGATTTGGAGCCGACGTCGAATCCTGGCGTGTGGCCGGTGCCGATTACGATTCGCTGATAAAGACGGAAGTAGAAGAATACACGCTGAGGAACTGAGGGACTGGGGATTGAAGACGGTTGAGGAAATCAAGGCGGCGATCGAAGCGGCTGTGCCGGGCGCGTGGGTGGAGATTGTTCCGAACCCGAGCGTGAGCGGACAGCACTCGCTGCGACTGGCGCCGGAACACGCATTTGAAGTGGCGACATTTTTGCGCGACGACGCAGAGCTGAGCCTGGATTTTCTTTCGAATGCGACCGGGGTCGACTGGCTGGACAAGGAAATTGCCGAGAAAGTAAAAGTTGCAAAAACCGTAACCAAGACGCTGGACGGTGTTGATCAGCAGGTTGAAGAGACGGTAGAGGAGACCAGGAAGCGCGTTGTGCCCGGTTATCTTGAGGCTGTGTATCACCTCTTTTCAGTGGCCAAGGGACATGGACCGGTGGTGATCCGGATAAGGACTTTGAACCGGACGGACCAGGTGAGTTTGCCTTCGCTCACGCCGGTTTGGAGATCGGCGGAGTTTCAGGAGCGAGAGATTTTCGATTTGTTCGGAATCGTTTTTACAGGTCATCCGGACTTGCGGCGCTTGTTGATGTGGGACGAGTTTAAAGACCATCCAATGCGACGCGATTACGTGGAGCCGGACGATTTTGAATACGAACCAACCGCACACGATGACGTGCTGAAACGGGCCGAGGCGCACAGGGCAAAACTGGCGGCTGCGACGGCGGTTCAGGAAGGCGCCGGCGCATGAGCACTTCCGGTTTCGTACAGGAAAAAGACAAGCATGAAGGCTGGAATCGCCCGCCGCTGATTGAGCCGGACGGTGAAGGCGAATTGCTTGAAGTGGCCATGGGGCCGCACCATCCGTCTACGCACGGCGTGTTCCGCATGGACGTGGCGCTGGATGGGGAGCGAGTGATCCGGTTAAAGCCAGTGTTCGGCTATCTGCATCGCAATCACGAAAAGCTTGCCGAGGGTTTTACCTATCTGGCGTCGATGCCGTTTACCGATCGGCTGGACTATATATGTCCGCTTACGAATAACTGGGCGTATGCGCTGGCTGTTGAGAAGCTGACCGGTCAAGAGGTTCCGGAGCGGGCGGAGTATCTGCGCGTGATTCTGGGCGAGCTGACGCGCGTGGTGAATCATGCTTCGGCTATTGGATTTTTGATCCAGGAGATGGGCGCGAGCGGAACGCCTCTGATGTATGCGTTCAGGGAACGGGAAAAAATTCTTGACCTGTTCGAGGCATTGACCGGGGCGCGCATGATGGTGAACTACATGCGCTTTGGTGGCTGCCGGGTGGATGCGACGCCTGCCTGGTTGGAAGGTGTTCGCAAGGTGCTCGCAGGTCTGCCGCAGTTTGCCGATGAATTTGAGCGGCTGCTCTGCGGTAATGAGATTTTGATGGCGCGGACGCAAGGGGTGGGCATACTGCGGCCTGAGCTTGCGGTGAACGCGGGCGTGACCGGACCGATGCTGCGCGCTTCGGGCGTGAATTACGACATTCGCAAAGTAGACGGGTATGGAATCTATAACCGCTTCAACTTCCGTGTGCCGTTGGGTGAGCACGGGGACATCTACGACCGATTCATGATTCGTCTGCTGGAGATGCGCGAGTCATTCGGAATTCTGGAGCAGGCGCTGAAGGATATTCCGGCTGGGCCAGTGATGGATCCGAAGGCCAAACTGCGCGGGTTCCGTCCCAAGCCGGGCGAGGCTTATGGACGCATTGAAGCGCCTAAAGGCGAGCTTGGTTTCTATCTCATCAGCGATGGTGGACCGAACCCGTATCGCTATCGGATTCGTCCGCCGAGCCTGATCAATCTTACGATTCTTGAAGATATGTGCCTGGGCATGAACGTAGCGGACGTGGTGCTGATTTTTGGAAGTGTGGATATTGTGCTGGGAGAAGTTGATCGATAGCTCTTAGCTGCTAGCTTCTAGCCTCCAGCTAGTTGGTGCGGGCAGCAACAGTGGCGGCTAAAGAAAGAAGAAGGTTAGAAAGGGCGCTAGCGAGCTAAGAGCTAGAAGCTAGCAGCTGATTTTCGGAGGGTGCATTGTTTGGTGAAGGGATACTGAAGGGTCTGGGAGAGACGGCAAGAAACTTTGCGGGCAGCTTTGTGTCTGCGGAGCGACTGACGACGGTTCAGTATCCGGAGGAGCGCATCGCTCCCATTGAGGCCACGCGCGACTTTCCTTTTCTTGTTTATGACGGGACGGATTGGGAGGCGGGGCTGCGCTGCGTGGCTTGCCAGATCTGCGAGAAAGAGTGCCCGCCGAAGTGCATTTATATCGTTAAGAGCACGGACAAAAAGCCAGATGCGCTGGGGAAACCGCAGATTTATCCTGCGCGTTTCGATATTGATATTTCGGTTTGCATGAGCTGCCAGATTTGCGTTGAAGTCTGCCCGTTTGAAGCCATCAAGATGGACACCGAGTTTGAGTTAAGCACGACTGACCGGTTTGGTGGGCTGCTCTACGACAAGAAGGAACTGGCCAAGTCGAACGAGCACTATCACAAGATTCATCCGACAGAGGCGGCGGAAGTGGACGCGCGTTTGTTGGAGGAAAAGGTGAAGTCGGAAGCGAAAGCAAAAGCGGCTGCCGCTGCTGCTGCGGCGAAGGCGGCTGCAGGAACGGTGGCTGGGCCGGCTGCGGCCAAGCCTGCCGCGCCCGCTGTTAGTGCGGCGAAAACGGCAGAAGGGGAGAAGCAGGGATGATCGAGAAAGCGGATCAGATCTTTGTAATCCTTGGCCACTGGCTTGTCAGTTTTCTTCCTGTCCCATTGCAGCATGCGGCGTTGGTGCTACTCGGTGTGGTCGCAATTATTGTTACGTTTCCGGCGCTGTTTGCGATTACGGTGTTGCTTGAGCGCAAGGGGTTGGGACGGATGCAGAATCGTTACGGCCCCAACCGCGTTGGTCCTTACGGACTGTTTCAGCCGATTGCCGATGGGTTGAAGTCTCTGACCAAGGAAGATATTGTCCCGCTCAGCGCTGACGCGGTAGTGCATTTTCTCGCGCCGGTGTTGCTGGTGGTGGTTGTGTTCATGGGCTATGCGGTGCTGCCTATCGGACGCAACATGACATTGGTCAACATGGACGCAGGCTTGCTGTTTTTCTTCGCGATTGGCGCTTCCTCAGAATTAAGCGTTTTCATGGCCGGCTGGTCGAGCCGCAACAAGTACTCGCTGCTTGGAGCGATGCGCGCGGTGGCGCAGATGATCAGCTATGAGGTTCCGCTGCTGATGTCGAGCGTGGCCGTGGTGATGATGACGGGGTCGCTATCGCTGGGAAAGATCGTCGACGTGCAGAACCAATACACGTTCGGCTTGCCGCACTGGTACATCTTTACGCCGTGGGGATGCGCGGGATTCATTCTCTTCGCGATTGCCGCGACAGCCGAGACGAATCGTTCGCCATTCGATTTGCCGGAGGGCGAGTCTGAATTGGTTGCCGGATATTTCACGGAGTATTCAGGATTTAAATTTGCGCTGTTCTTTCTTGGTGAGTATGTAGGCATGATGGGGATTTCGGGATTGGGAACTACGCTGTTTCTGGGGGGATATTCCTCGCCATTGCTGGTTCTGAACTGGGTGCCGTCGTGGATTTGGTTCTTCTCAAAGATCATGTTGTCGATGTGCGTATTTATCTGGGTGCGGGGAACGCTGCCGCGCTTGAGACAAGACCAGCTGATGAATTTTGCCTGGAAATTTGTTTTGCCGTTGTCGTTGCTGAATCTGATTGTTGCCGGGATCTGGCGATTCATGGGCGATGGGTTGCTGCGCTGGATTGTTTGCTCGGCGATTCTCTTGCTGGCTTATGTGGTGATGGCCCGCCTCGGCATGAAGCGTGAACACTTTGGGCCGAGGAGTTATCGGTATGCCGAGTAAGCTTCGTCGTTTGGGATTTGCGGTGTCCTACCCTTGCGCCAAAACGAGGGCGCAAGGTTGGGGTGCCCAGATTTTCGGTCTGGTCCGGGAAAGGAGCAGCGGCCGATGAGCATTGTCTTTTACATCATCTCGGGTTTGTCAGTCGCCGGGGCGCTCGCCGCGGTGTTGCTGAAAAACACCGTGCATTGCGCACTGGCGCTGACGATAGCCTTTGCTGGCGTGGCTTTGATGTTCCTCGAGCTGGATGCGCAGTTTGCAGGATTCGCGCAGATTCTTATCTATATAGGTGCCGTCGCTATTCTTGTGGTGTTTGCCATTCTGCTGACGCGCGGGTCGGAGACGCCGAAGGATACGGTCTACAGCCGCAAACCGGTTGTAGGACTGGTCACTGCCGCTGGAATTTTTGCCATGCTCGGCTGGGCGGTTCTGCGTAGCCAACAATTTCTTCCGGGCTCAGGGGGCACCCCAACCGCAACGCCGCCGGTAACTGTGATGGATATTGGCAACGCGTTGATGGGGCGCTATGTATTGCCGCTTGAGATTGTGGCGCTTCTGCTGACAGCGGCCTTGATTGGTGCGGTCATTGTGGCCATGCACGAGAAAGAGAGTGCCAAGTGAATCCGCTGACGGGGTATCTTCTGGTGGCTGCGCTGTTGTTTGCTATAGGCCTGGCAGGCGCGCTCACACGGCGCAACGCGATCCTGGTGCTTATCGGCATTGAGTTGATGCTGAATGCGGCGAATTTGAATCTGATTGCGTTCTGGCGCTATGGACCGCATCCCGAAGCGTTGACGGGGATGATGTTTGCTATTTTTTCGATTGCTGTTGCGGCGGCTGAGGCGGCAGTAGGGCTTGGCTTGGTGATTTCGATTCATCGGCATGCGCATACGACGGACTTGGATGCGATGAACAGGATGAAGGGGTGAGGGGTTGATGCAAGACACAATTTCATTCACTCCGCAATTAGGCGCGTCGACGATCACGGGAATCCTTTGGCTGATTCCTGCCGTGCCGATTTTTGCATCGGGAATTATTGCGATCCTGAAGCAGCCGATGCGCAAGACATCGTCAACACTGGCGATTGGGTCGCTCGGTTTTTCGCTGCTGCTGGCTTTGATCGCGTTTGCGCATGTGCTGTCGGGATGGGCGCATGGCCAGGCCGTTCGAGAAACCGTCAACTTTACGTGGCTTCAATTCGGCACTACAAACGTGGACCTGGGCTGGGTGCTGGATCCGCTTTCCGCAGTGATGCTGGTGATGGTCACGTTTGTCGGCTTGCTCATCTTCATCTACTCCACAGGCTACATGGCGCACGACGAAAATTACACGCGCTTCTTCTGCTTTCTGAGCCTTTTTGCAGGTGGAATGCTCGGCGTGGTTATTGCTAACAGCATTCTGCTGCTCTTTATGAGTTGGGAGATCGTCGGTCTCACTTCTTACTTATTGATCGGCTTCTGGTATCAAAAGCCATCGGCTGCTGCTGCGGCGAAGAAGGCATTTCTCACCACGCGCGTTGGCGACGTATTTTTTCTGCTTGGAATCGTATGGCTGTTCGGGCAGACCGGCACGCTGCTCTTTTACAACAGTGGTGCAGGCTCTATGGAGGCCAATGCGCTGACGGCACTCCTGCATCAACACGCGGCGTTTGGTCTGACGGCCGCGGGAGCGATCGGGCTGCTGATTTTTGCGGGCGCGGCAGGCAAGAGCGGCCAATTCCCACTGCATGTGTGGTTGCCGGATGCGATGGAGGGCCCTACACCCGTCTCTGCGTTGATTCACGCAGCAACCATGGTGGCTGCGGGTGTTTATCTCATCGCTCGCGTTTACCCGCTCATGCAGGCTGGCGCATTGACCGGCGGGACGACAACAGCGCTCGTAGTTGTTACGTGGGTTGGCGCGTTTACCGCAGTTTTCGCGGCGCTGATCGCCGTGGCGCAAAACGATATCAAGCGCATTCTCGCTTACTCGACGGTTTCGCAACTCGGCTACATGATGGC
>Ga0302278_10006905_pt1 | contig 10609 bp, 4 predicted proteins | sample III_Bog_N3_2_FD_194543 | JGI IMG/M metagenome (GOLD analysis project Ga0302278, IMG submission 194543) | Peat permafrost microbial communities from Stordalen Mire near Abisko, Sweden - III_Bog_N3_2 | ecosystem: Environmental > Terrestrial > Soil > Wetlands > Peat | place: Sweden: Abisko... | reverse complement strand
AGAGATTGATCGCGCTTACTGGAACTCTGATGGGCGGGTACGCCGACGACCTGTTCAACATCTTCTACCGGATGGAGCCACACGCGATGGTGCGCGAGGGCTTCGCCTACGGAGGTCAAGGGCGGCGGGACTTCCAGGAGCAGTACGGCGTCCTCGAAACCATCGAGAAGGTGGAAGAAGCAGACAACGCCTGTTCGAGGGCGACCAAAAAGACGGTCCGAGTTCTGCGGAAGCCCGGAGCCTCGCCGATGCTCTTCGGCAAGTTCCTGATGACCACGACGGCGTTTCTGTCGCTTGAGGATATCTCGGACAATCTGCCGCGATACGACGAGAGCGTCATTTCGGTGGATATGGACGATGTCCTGCAGCAGGCTTACGAGAAGCTGGAGGAAGATATTCGATCCGCGATGAAAGCGCATCGCGGAAACAAAAGCCTGATGAGCATCCTGCTCAACACGCTCCTGGTCTATCCCGATCATCCCTACGACTTCGATCAGATTTGGGCGCGGGCCTTCGATCCGCAAACGAAGGAGTATGTGAAGTTCCTGGTGACGGAACCCGAGAACCTCACGCGGGAGGCTCTCTACGCAAAGGAGCGTGCCCTGATCGCCGACGTCAAAGAGGAACTGCGGCAGGGAAGGCGCTGCCAGGTCTATGCCACCTATACGGGCGAGAAAGATGTCACGTTGCGATTGGAGGCCGTTCTGCGGCAGGAAGGCTTTCGCGTCGCCGTCCTCCGCTCATCCGTTGCCACTGATAAACGAGAGGATTGGTACGACCGGCAGTTGAGGGCCGGAGTTGAGGTGGTGATCTGCCATCCCAAGCTGGTCGAGACCGGATTGGACCTGCTGGCATTTCCGACGCTTTACTTCTACGAAACCGGCTACTCGCTGCATACCTTGCGCCAGGCGAGCCGAAGATCGTGGCGCATCGGGCAGAGGTTCCCTGTGCGGGTGAAGTTCGTCACTTACTCCGGCACAATGCAGGAGACCTGCCTCCGTTTGATGGGCAAGAAGATGCTGGTGGCGCTCATGATGGAGGGAAAGTTCTCGGGCGAAGGTCTGCAGGCGCTCGATACCGACGAAGACCTGATGAGCGCGATGGCGCGGGAACTGGTCGAAAAGGCCGGTGTCGGAGAATCCGCCGACGCCGTGTGGCGGGACCTCGGCCACGAACGCGAGAAAGTGCTGCCGCGCCCGGCTGCGGTGGAAGCTGAATCCGAAGAGGAGTCCGACCTGGCACCCGACCTGCCGGACCTGATCGCCGCAGAGCCAGCTCCGACGCCATTCGGCATCCACCTGCTAGACCCGAGTTCGCCGCCAAAGAAGCGAAAGAAGACCGCACTTTGGCCAACCGCCACAGAAACTAACGTGCAACTCAGCCTCTTCGACTGAGCCAGGACGTTTTCAACTTGAGAGGTGACATCATGAGCGAGGAACGGGATAAGGTTCGTTGCCGCAGTTGCGAACTCGTCCAATGGAGCGATCGAGCCAGTTGCCGGCGTTGTGGCAACGCTCTGCCTGAGCCGATCGTGAGGATTGTTGAACGAGTGGTGGAGAAGGTCGTTATCCGGCAGGACCCGCAATGCCTGCAGAAGCTTGAACAGGCCTCCAGATTGATCTCCACGGCAACGGAGCGGTTGACGCAGCAGTACGTTGAGCCAGTAGCTCCAGTCGTCTTAGCGCAGGTTCCAGAGACGGGAGTCTTTCCGACTATGGCGGAGGTGGAGCGAGCGATGATCGTGGCAGCCTACGAGAGGTCGAATCGCAGACCTCTTGAAGCTGCACGGTTGCTCGGAATCGGCAAGACCACTGTATACCGCAAGCTGAGGTCAATCGGCGAAGCGGCAGCATGACGGCGACAGAGCCATCGATCTCTCCTGGAACCGCTGGTCTTCAGCATGTACTGGTGATAGCGTATCCATTGGGAGAATGTTCCAACGAGGCCGATACGGTCTCAACCAAGGCAAGCAAGAGGGTCGGCTGCGGCTGGCCCTTTTTCTTTGCGTGGAGATCACCATGCCCAAGGGGCCATTTCTCCCATCGGACTTCACAGCCACGAAATTTTCAACCGCTGCGGACAAGGCGGAGTTCGGAAACACTTTGCTGCGCTTTATTGAATCGGAGTGGGCGCCAGCGCTCTTCACCAAGCGCTTCTACAATCGCCTCTCCATGTGCTTCGGGCATATTGCTCATTATGTGGAGGGCGGGATTATGCGGAGCGTTGTGGCTATGACCCTGTAGACGGCGCGCCTAGCGCACATTTTGCTACGCATAATCCCGATGCCGCGAATCGGCACTTGCGGCATCGGGATCATGCATGTATCGAGTATTCTACGTTTGCGATGCACCACACTCAAGCAGTGGCTATGTTCGTTCTTGCACCGAGGCGATCATGGCGTAAGGGGTCTTGAATCGTCTGGAGGTATCGTTCTTTTCTGCCTTTTACTCTAAATCGGGAATTCGAGGCCTGCCAGTTCAGGTTTGTGGCGAAGATCATTCGGGTGTTGGCTTCGCCTCGCTCAACATTCACTGCACCTGGAAGGTGAAGGCATTCGAGCTGACGCTTCCGGGATTGACCACCGTTACCGTCCAGTTTGGGGAGGCGTCACCCCCAGCGTTGAAGGCCGGATCGGTAAGCTGGCTTGAACTATTGAAAGTGGCCGTCCTGTTCGAGTAGGTCACTTTGTTGACCGGATCGTAGTAGCTCAGCGTGGCTCCGCTGACGAAGTTGCTCCCGCTGATTGTTAACTGATGGCTGCCAGTGGCTGGCACCGGCACGGTTTGCACCTGGGTCACCGAAGGCTTCGCCACGGTGAAGGTGTAGGGTGTCGAGTTGACACTCCCGGGGTTGACCACCGTCACCGTCCAGCTGGCAGAGGCGTCGCCTCCGTCGTTGAACGCCGAATCGGTGAGCTGGTTGGAGCTGACAAAGTTCAGCGGGCGATTGTTGTAACTCGTGCCGTTGACCGGATCGTAGTAGTTCGCCGTGGCTCCACTGACGAAGTTGCTGCCGTTGATCGTCAACGTCTGCGTGCTATTCGCAGCAGGTACCGGGCTGGGAAGCACGCCGCTCACTGAGGGCGTGGCAGCCTGCACCTGGAAGGTGAAGGCATTCGAGCTGACGCTTCCGGGATTGACCACCGTCACCGTCCAGTTGGGGGAGGCGTCACCTTCAGCGTTGAAGGCCGGATCGGTAAGCTGGCTTGAACTATTGAAAGTGGCCGTCCTGTTCGAGTAGGTCACTTTGTTGACCGGATCGTAGTAGCTCAGCGTGGCTCCGCTGACGAAGTTGCTCCCGCTGATTGTTAACTGATGGCTGCCAGTGGCTGGCACCGGCACGGTTTGCACCTGGGTCACCGAAGGCTTCGCCACGGTGAAGGTGTAGGGTGTCGAGTTGACACTCCCGGGGTTGACCACCGTCACCGTCCAGCTGGCAGAGGCGTCGCCTCCGTCGTTGAACGCCGAATCGGTGAGCTGGTTGGAGCTGACAAAGTTCAGCGGGCGATTGTTGTAACTCGTGCCGTTGACCGGATCGTAGTAGTTCGCCGTGGCTCCACTGACGAAGTTGCTGCCGTTGATCGTCAACGTCTGCGTGCTATTCGCAGCAGGTACCGGGCTGGGAAGCACGCCGCTCACTGAAGGCGTGGCAGCTATATTTACCGTGAAGTAGACGATTGGTGCGGTGGTGCTTGAACCGGCCGAGTTAGAGGCCGACACTGTCCAGAAGTAGGTTGCCCCGTTGGTCAGTTTGCCGGAGGGGATTGGAGCAGAATTTGTGCTCACATTAGCCGAATAAACCACCCCGCCATTCAATTGCGAAACGCCCACAGTGTAGGCTGTAGCCCCCTGCGAGGCGCCCCATGTCAATGTAGGCGTCAAAATGGTTACAGTCTGTCCAGGCGACGTGGAAGCTCCGGGCAAGAGCGTTGTCGGCACAGCCGGTGGCCCACCTGAGCCGTCATTGACCGTAAAGAAGGAAGCTGTGCTCCATTCACTTTGTCCAGCGGAGTTTGTGGCTTGCACGTTCCACGCGTAGCTGACGCCGTCTTGCAGTGTCCCGGACGGAAGGGGCCATGAAGTAGTGTTTGACGGGATTCCCGCCTGATCATAAAACACTTTACTCGCCCCATAAGGAGCCCGCGAAATGGCGAGTTCGTAAGTAGTTGCTCCAGAACCCGTCCACGTGAGTGTCTGCGCTGTAGAAGAAACAGCCGGACCAGGACTGCTGCTATAGCCTGGCGAGACGTTGGAAGGTTTATCGGGAAGCGCTCCGGCGTTCACCGTGAAATAAAGAGACGGACTTACTGAACTTGTTCCAGCACTGTTGATGGCGACCATATTCCAGCGATAGCTTGTTCCGCTCTGTAGATAACCGCCGGGAACTTGCAGTGAATTCTCGCTTCCATCAATAACAACTGGACCAATGGGGTACACAATATTACTTGTTCCATACGGGGCCTTTGAAATCGCCAACGAGTACTGCGATGCCCCCGACCCAGTCCACTGTAGTACCGGCATCGTTGTGTTTATCGAGTCTCCTGGCGGCGTCGTACCCCCCGGAGACTGCGGCTGGGGCACGGGCGGAATTGGAGTTGGAGCGGTGGTCACGCTCAGATTTGCAGATGCCGATCCTCCGTAGTTTGCTAGCGAAAGAAACGAATGAGTCACAACCACTGGGTACGAACCTACAACAGCAAAGTCCGACGCCAAAAGAGAAACTTTCATCTGCGTTGTACTAATGAATGAAGCGACACGGGAAGATCCTTCATATGTTGCCGTATCCCCTTCCATAAACCCGCTACCGTTCATATATACGTCCTGTGCGGGCGACCCTACAACAATTGATTTGGGAGCGAAATACAGGATGGAAGGCGCAGTGGGCGCATCTCCAATTGAGAGCAAAACCGTGTAGAAAGTGTAGTCGCTCTGATTGCCAGAAACCTTGGCAGCGATCGTGATCGGACAAGAACCCGAGTAATAAATTCTTAAAAGACCACAGTAGTTTGGAGCAACGGACGGAGCAGTATAGGTTACGGTATTAGACGTCTGGTTGGTAAGTGCGCCATAAGAATTGTCATTTTGATTACCCATCAATGACCAGTCGACATTTTTACTCGCTGTAAGATCAATACTATCTCCGAGCTGCAAGCTTGGCGCTGTTGTCAGGGTCGGTTCGTTAGTAGGAGTGACTGTGACTTCATTTACTGCGTTCTTGTAGTCAATAAGATCACAAGCAACGTCTACTTTGTCGAGCAGAGCAGGATTATTAATATCATCAATTGATATAACAGTAATACCCGTTTTGAGCTGACTCGCTGTAACAGGATTGTTTACGGCTTTGACTGCTTGTGAAGCGAGTGAACCCAAACATTCCTTGCTGTCAAGGATGACCTTACCACTGCACACTAAAGCTCCAGGAACGTCGGCTACGGCAACGCAGGCGCTCATCACGGCAGCGGCAGTGGTTCCACACCAAGCAACCGTCTCGACATTATCAAGAACATCACAGTATGAGTTTAGCGTGCTGTACGGCGTGAATTGAAGTTGTTTTCCATTGAAGAGGTCTTGGCAGTCAGTTGATATTGTTGTATCTAGTCCCTGGTTGCTTACACAAGGATTCTTTAGTCCCAAAATTGGATTTGTTGGTGCCGTTAGGTTACTTGATCCAAGTGTTATTGGCTGGATTCCTGAGTCGGTCGTATTGGACGTCGTTGAATCGCTTGGGAGAAGAGTATAGGAATGAAGAGATTTGGCTCGCTTTTGCGCAAGAAAAGCAGCGGCTTGTTGCCCGGCAGAAGAAGCAGGGGCGACCGAGGCGGCGAATACAATATCGATCACCGCCGTCTGATTACCGGAGACAGCGGATACCTCGACCGCCTCGCCGGAATAACTCGACGGCGGTGTAATGCTCGCCATCATCGTCCCAGTAGAATCCGTAGTTGCAGAATCTTGGCTGATTGTTCCCTCGCTGGAGTTTAGGGTAATGGGAAGGTTCGGTAAGGGATTGCCATTTGAATCTGCTGCCGCGACCGACAGCATCCAGGGGCCGCTTGGAGAGCCGGAATATACAGGAGTACCTAGAATTACAAGATTGTTCGCTGCAATAGCAGGCGTAACCGTGAACTGCGCCGCCGATGATGTTCCGCCTCCGGCTCCGGTTGTGGTGACAGTCACAGCTATGGTGCCCGCTGATGCAATCTGAGCGCTTGGTATAACGGCAGAAAGCTGTGTAGAAGAAACATAAGATGTCTGAAGGGCCAAGCTGTCGAAATACACAACGGATTGTGGCGTGTATCCTGTTCCGACCACTTCAATCGACGTGTCTGGCGCCCCAGCCGCAACCGAATCTGGCGAGATATTTGAAAGAGTCGGAACTGGATTGTTCGTGGTCACGGTGAAGTTGGCCGGTGTCGATGCGCCGCCTCCCGGCGCTGGATTCGTCACCACTACCGCATAGCTACCCGCTGTTGCGAGGTCGGACGTCGTCAGGGCGATGGTGAGTTGGCCTGCGCTTACGTAGGTCGCAGTGTGATTGACGCCGTTGAAGGTCACCTTGGAAGTAGTCAGGAATCCGGTCCCGGTAATGGTCAGCACTTGTGGTTCGGCTCCCGCCGCCAGCGACGCCGGGTTCAGGAGCGAGATTGTCGGAGCCGGATTGATTGCCGTCACAGTGAAGTTGGCGGCAGGCGATGCCCCGCCGCCTGGAGCCGGGTTGGTCACTACCACCGGATAGGAGCCGGCAGTGGCAAGGTCGGTGGCGGTCAGCGGGATCGTGAGTTGGCTGCTGTTCACGAATGTCGCCGTATGCGCAATGCTGTTGAATGTCACCGTGGAGGAACTGAGGAATCCCGTTCCGTTGATGGTCAGTGTCTGCGCCGCGGCTCCCGCCGGAAGGGAGGGCGGAGATAAGGACGAGATTGTCGGAGCCGGATTGATTGCCGTCACAGTGAAGCTGAAGGCAGGCGATGCCCCGCCGCCTGGAGCCGGGTTGGTCACCACCACCGGATCGGAGCCGGCCGTGGCAAGGTCTGCGGTGGTTAGCGGGATAGTCAATTGGCTGGCACTCACGAAGCTCGCTGTGTGCGCCGTGCTGTTGAACGTCACAGTCGAGGAGCTCAGGAATCCCGTTCCGTTGATGGTCAGTGTCTGCGCCGCGGATCCCACCGGCAGAGAACTTGGGGATAGAGACGTGATCGCCGGAACCGGATTGCCTGCTGTAACGGTGAAGTTGAGTGCGGCTGAGGATCCGCCTCCCGGAGTTGGATTGGTCACCACCACCGGATAGGACCCTGCTGTAGCCAGGTCTGCCGTTGTCAGCGAAATGGCCAGTTGGCTGGCGCTCACGTAAGTCGCGGCATGGGCGACGTTATTGTAGGTAACCGTAGAGGTGGTCAGGAACGCGATTCCATTGATGGTGAGCGTTTGCGCAGGAGCGCCAACCGCCACAGAAGCAGGGGTAAGACTCGTTACGGCGGGTACGGGGTTGCCCGAAGCTACAACCACTACTGTCGTTGATCCGGACTTTGTCGGATCCTGCTGAGACGTTGCCGCGATTGTCGCGGTTCCTGTGGTCGCAGGCGTGAAGACGCCTGCACCGCTTATGCTTCCAATGCTCGTCGGACTCACCGACCAGTTAACGGAACTGTGGTAGGTCCCGGTTCCAGCAACACTCGCATTGCAGGCGGACGATTGTCCGATCGTAATACTTTGAGGCGAACACGACGGACTCACCGAAGTGATTGTCCCGGAGCCGCCCGCCGGTGGCGGGATGACGTAGATTTGAGAATTGCCGCTGCGACTTGACGAGAAAGTAATGCTGGACGCATCTGGGGCCCAGCTTGGCCACGCTCCGCCATTAGTTGTGACCTGAGTCAGGTTTGAGCCATCGGAATTGATTGTATAGACCTGATATTCACCCGAGCTATTGGAAGAAAAGGCAATTCGATTGTCGGACGACCAACTTGGTTGCCAATTAACTACATGATTGGCTCCTGCGCCAGTTGTTGTGAGCTGACGGACCTGGGTGCCATCGAGCTTATAGATAGATATGTCGAACGCGTAACTGTTCGGATCGGATAGGGTCCCCACCACTAGCTGAGAGCCGTCAGGTGAAAATGACAGTCCAACGATGCTGTCCATGTTGCCGACCGAACAGTTGAGAGTAAAAGAGGCAATGATTTGGCCGTACGTGTTATTGTCTTGCCCGTTCATACTGCTCAAAGGGGCGATATGGAGGTCGGTATTCGATGGGCACTGACCTGTGAGAGTTGTGAGAGCGTCCCACGCTGCATTGGTGCCGTCCGGAGACACTGTGAACGACTGCCCCCCAAGCCCGCCAGGGACGAAAAGCAATTGGTCAAAGTCCGGCTGGCTTCCGTTCGCGACAGAATGATCTACGGGCAGAGGAGGATTCGTGGAAAGGGTCAACCGATCCCATTCCCAATAGAAGACGTTGTCCTGCACAACGAGATCACCGGTCGACCCAAGCCAAACAGGGTAGGTAAGACCGCCACCATAGTTCCCGTGTACTCCCGTTGTTAGCTGCTGGAGACTCGTTCCTGACGGCGAGACCTCCCAAATGTCCGAATCCTGTCCCCCAGGGGATGATGAAAATGCAATCAACCCGGTTGTTGGAGACCATGCGGGATGATCATCCGTCGCCGAGTCGTTTGTCACTCGCACGAGACCTGGCTCAGATCCGGCTGGTGTCACCGCGAAGATAGCGGCAACCGACGCACCACCACCCGGCGCGGGATTTGTAACCACGACCGGATAACTTCCTGCCGTGGCAAGGTCCGCCGATGTGATCGAGATCGTGAGTTGGCTTGCGCTGACATAAGTCGGGGCATGAGAGACACCATTGAAGGTCACTGTGGACGTGGTCAGGAACCCGGTTCCATTAATGGTGAGTGCTTGTGGCGAAGCACCAACCGCCAGTGAAGCAGGAGAGAGACTGGTGATGGAAGGGACCGGATTTTTTGCCGAAACAGCGAAGTTGACGGCAGTTGACGAGCCGCCGCCCGGAGCTGGATTGGTCACCACGACTGGATAGCTGCCGACGGTGGCCAGGTCTGCTGTGGTCAGCGAGATGGTGAGCTGGGTGGCGCTCACGTACGCCGCGGCATGCGGCACACCATTGAAGGTCACCGCGGATGCAGGGAGGAACCCAGTTCCGTTAATAGAGAGCGTCTGCGGCGTTGCTCCAGCCGGCAATGAAGCGGGAGACAACGATGTAACTGTCGGGACCGGGTTGCTTGCCGAAACGGTGAAGTTGACAGTAGCGGACGGGCCACCGCCTGGCGGGGGATTGGTAACGATTACCGGGTAGGAACCGCCTGAGGCTAGATCGGCCGTGGTCAGCGAAATGGTGATTTGGCTGGCGCTCACGTAGGTCGCGGCATGCGCAGCGCCATTGAAGGTCACCGTGGAACTGCTCAGAAACCCGGTACCGTTGATAGTCAGCGTCTGAGACGATGCTCCGGCCACCAGCGACGAGGGAGACAGCGACGTCACCGTAGGGACCGGATTGCTTCCTGGGGACACAGGGGAGTTGGAACTGCCTCCTCCACAACCAGCGAGGGCGCAAACGATACCGAGGAAACAGAGGGCAGATAAAGACTTGAACGTCATATGCGCCTTTTCCCAGCCAGTTTGTTAGGGGAATTTTGTCGACAACATTCTAGCACAGGCAATTCGATCCGATTCCGCAGTAAGCGCGGGGTCGCATCTCCGAAGAATCGCCACCCCAGCAGGATGTTTGACCAAAGTAAGGAGAACCAGGTGGCAAGCTTGTGTTGCGCGTCAAAAATACCGACGCGAGCCCGATAGCTGTTACAGTTTTCTGAAATGCAGGAAAAGCGGTCCTAAAGAGTCGGCCAGAGATCGCCGAGCTACTTGCCGATGATCTCAATTGGCGGTCAACATCCCAAACGCGTTTCCAGATTCGACGCGGGCCGGTCACGCGGGTTTCGGTCGTGTGTTGCCCATTCGGAAGGTGTAAGTGTGGCGAGATCGTGTCTCCTTGATAGCAAAGGAGGCATTATGCTCGAAGACTATGTAAGTGCAAAAATCACGCGGAGGCGACTCCAAGGAGGTCCTGCCGCCAACCATGTTGATGATTTCTCAGATTGGTTGCATGCCCGAGGGCACGATAAGCGATCGCTCTTTCGAATGCTCCAATCTTTTGCTGGGTGGACGGATTGGCTGACAAAGACTGGAAGAACTGCTGAGGACTTCGCAGAAGGGCTGCAGGAATGCACAAAGCATTTCAGGTCAGCTCCTCACATCCCTTATGAACGCGGCCCCAGGCGTGAATCTCTCAGAGTTGCCCGGCTTTTCCTTCGGTTTCTACGGGAACGGGGCCTTCTCCCACAAATTGCCGGCGCTGATTCTCTCGCCTGCTCGTCTCCACTGCTCCAGGAGTTCCATTCATGGATGCTGGAGCAAAGGGGCGTGACGCGGGTGACCTTGGATGTTTATCGCAAAGTGCTAGCCTGGATTATTCGTGAAGCCTGAGGTAGCGAAAGCCTTTTGTGCTACAAACATGTTGACAAGACAGTGTTTAAGGCACATTGAGAGGCTTTCGCTTGACCGATTCTATCGCGACA
>Ga0302278_10006903_pt1 | contig 10609 bp, 13 predicted proteins | sample III_Bog_N3_2_FD_194543 | JGI IMG/M metagenome (GOLD analysis project Ga0302278, IMG submission 194543) | Peat permafrost microbial communities from Stordalen Mire near Abisko, Sweden - III_Bog_N3_2 | ecosystem: Environmental > Terrestrial > Soil > Wetlands > Peat | place: Sweden: Abisko... | reverse complement strand
GAGCCAGAACTCCGGCCGACGATATCCGCCGTCCTCCATGAACGCCGCATACTCGCCGCAGGTCACCAGCCGTTTCGCCAGCCGGTATGGCTCCATCCAAACCTTGTGGCGCGGCGCCTCGTTGTCGAAAGCAAAACCTTCACCCGCATGCCCAACCTCACGCAATCCCCCAGGAAACCCTTCGAAGCTCAGGCTCAATTGATTCGAATCCGCAGCGCTCGCCGAAGAGTAGTTAGCAGCGAACGGAAGATAGGCCGGGCGCAGCGGATTGGTGAAGAACGCATGCAGAATATCGGTGAGCATCAGCTCCTGATGCTGCTCCTCGTGATTCAATCCCAGTTCGATCCTGATGAGCGCCTCGGACTCGGGATTGCGCCCCAGCAGCGTATCCACGTTCTGGTCCACATATTCGCGGTAGCGCAAGACTTCTTCCAGCGGCGGACGTGAGAATGAGGACCGCAGGCGCTTCTCAGGAAATTTGGCGAAGCTTTCGTAATAGCTGTTGAACAGCCAAATGAAATCCGGATTGAAGGGCTTGTAGCCAGGAAGAAATTCGCGCAGCACGAACGACTCAAAAAACCAGGCTGTATGCGCCAGGTGCCACTTCAGCGGCGAAGCCTCCGGCGTTGACTGCACCATCATGTCTTCGGCTGTCAGGGGTTCGCAAATGGAAATTGTCCGCTGCCGCACGGCACTAAACCGCGTTCCAATCTCGGTCGACAGACTACATCCGGCAATCGTGCTCATCGTCCACCATCCAGCATTCGCGTATTCGCAAAAGTGTACCCCAGAATCGATTCATACTGCATTGCAAATCAACCAAAAACCTGCACGACCTTATATGCCATTCCCAATTGATGCATTGCATTCCAAAAGGGATCGACAACTTCCAAAAAATCGCATACATCACATCGCGAAAGACCCGCATCCATATCGAATTGATTAGTAGGCAGGCAACAGACTCTTTGAATCGCCTGAGATTCTCAAGAGGAGCACGGTATGGTTCGCGCGTACAGAGTGATTGGACGGGCTCATCCTCACTGGCTGATTTTCCCCACAATTTTGTGCACTTTGATGGCGAGCGCAATAGGCTCGCTTGCGCAGGATTCCGAACAGGTTGCCCTTGCGGACCCCGTGCCCGACTCTTTGTATCGATCGCAACCGGCAATCGTTGAGCCGCCGGCGCCACCTCCGGAAGAGCTTGGCGACGCGCTCATGCTGCACCTGCGCTACCAGGCTGCGATTGAGGCTTACGGCAAGGCCACACGCAGTTCCGATGTATGGAACAAGATGGGGATCGCATACCAGATGATGTACGGCAGTGCGGCGGCCGCGCGTTGCTATAAGGAGTCGCTCAAGCTCAATCCAACTAACGCGCATGCGCTGAATAACTACGGAAGCCTCTATTTTTCTCTCAGGCAATATGCTGAAGCCGACCACATGTACCGCAAGGCCCTGGCGCTTGAGCCCAAATCGGCGGGGGTCCACTTGAACCTGGGAACAAACCTGATTGCCGAGCACCGGTTCGAAGAGGGTTGGGAGCACTATCGAGCGGCTCTCGAGATCGATCCACACGCGTTTGAAAACACGGCAAGCCCGCGCATCGGCAATCCTTCGTTGCGACAGGAACGCGGCGCCGTGCACTATTACCTGGCCCGCGGATTTGCGCAGGCCGGCATGATGAATACGGCGCTCGACCATCTGCGCACCGCTCTCGATCAGGGCTTTACCACCGCGAAAAAGATAGAAGCCGATCGAAGCTTTGCCACACTCCGCGACAATCCGGCCTACCAGGACCTGCTTGCCGAAACGCGACGCCCTTGAGGCGCGGGCCAGTTCCAGACACCATCTCTTTGACTTTCATCCGGCACGCGGTCTTCGAGTGCTAGAGTGGAACGCCATCCACGGAGGTTCGGTTCGCAGGCCCTAAAACCAGCCAAATCCCCCTTGATGAAAACCCCCTTGACGAATGTTTATCGAAGAGAGCATTAATATACTGTAAATTTTTGAGCCGCGATCGAGACTAGGATCGTGCCGTTTTCTTCGCCAGGGGGCAGTATGCGCAGTTCCAACAATCGATGTATGTTGACCGCAATCGCGGTTATTTCGGCCCTGCTTTCAGCATCTCCTGAACTCTTCGCCCAGTCCTCCGATTCGGGACCGATCCAGGTTCCCGGTGAAACAACGGAGACGCAGACCGAAGCGGCCCATCCAGATTTGCAGTCGAGCCCGGAAGATGCCGGCGACGCATACATGGTTCACCAGCGCTACCAGGCAGCCATTGAGGCCTACCAAAAGGCCTCGCCGGATTCCGCGAGCGTTCAAAATAAAATGGGCATAGCGTACCAGATGATGTTCAGTCCCGGAGACGCAACCCGCTGCTACAAAGCGTCGTTGAAACTGAACCCCAAGAATGTTCACGCCCTCAATAACCTGGGAACCATCTACGACTCACAGCATCAATTTGCGGAAGCCGAGCGTATGTACCGGAAAGCGCTCAAGCTGACTCCCAATTCAGCCGTATTGCGTAAAAACCTGGGGACAAATCTTCTTGCGCAGCACAAGTACGAGCAAGGCTGGGAGTTCTACAAGGCCGCGCTCGCCGAAGACCCCCACATCTTCGACAACCACATTAATCCTCACGTGGAAAACCCGGGTACCGTCAGGGAACGGGGCGCCATGAACTATTACATGGCCAGAGGATGTGTCCGAGCGGGCGAAAACGACAGGGCCATCGACTACCTCCGCAAATCCCTGAATGACGGGTTCGCCAATCCAAGGAAGATAGTAGCGGACAACGAATTCGCGGTTCTCCGCGGAAGTCCTGCATTCCAGAATCTCCTCGCCGCGCAAGGCAACCCGTGACGGCTGGGAGCCCTGCGTCGTTCTTCCGGATTCAGGTCACCTCAAACTTTGATCCGGCTGTGAAAGACGTTTTTTGTTTTGGGCCGTCCTACGTAGAGCAGGCATCGGATTTCTCTGGCCACGATGAGTTTCTGGGCTTTCTAATTTCTGCTGTTGATGGAAAACGAACATCATGATTTGATAGAATGCAACCCACCGGATCCGTTCAATGCGAGGGATTATGCGCAGAACTCGTTGTCCCCGTTATCTAACCGCTGTCACGCTCTGCGCAGCCTTGATCACAGGACGAACAACTCCGTCCGCCCAGACGCCGCCTCCTGCTCCCGACCAAACCACCACGCCACTTGCCCCGGTCCAGGCTTCCGCTGCCCACACATCGACTCAAGTTGTAATTCCGCCGTCGCCGGAAAATCTAGGCGACTCGCTTCTCGTGCAAAAGCACTATCAGGCGGCCATTGAGGCTTACAAGCAGGTGCCAGTCCCTTCGGCGGAAACCTGGAACAAGCTGGGCATCGCCTACCAGATGATGTTCAACCTTGACGATGCCTCCCGATGCTACCAGCGCTCTCTCAAGCTCAATTCCAAAAACTCCCGAGTCCTCAACAACCTGGCGTCAGTTTATGACGCGCAAAAGGACCTGTCCGAGGCTGAACACTATTACCGCAAGGCTCTGCGGCTGGAACCAAAGGCGCCCATGATTCTGAGGAACCTGGGAACTAACTTGCTGGCTCAGCACAAATACAAGAGAGGCTGGGAGCTTTATCAGGCCGCGCTGGCCATTGATCCCAATGTTTTTGGAGAATCCGGTAGCCCGCACGTGGATAACCCCGCAACCGTTCAGGAGCGGGGAGCCATGAATTACTACATGGCAAAGGGCTGCGTCCGCGCCGGCCAGAATGACCGCGCTATCGAGTACCTGCGCATGGCTCTAAACGAGGGGTACACCAACCCGAAGAAGATTCAGGCCGACATCGAATTTGCGGGGCTCCGCGGAACTCCCGCCTTCGAAGAGCTAATTGCCTCGCAGACGGCGGCGGCCAAGCCTCCCGGAAAGCTCTGAGTGTGTCCGAGGGTCTGCTGGAATCCTGCCCCCGATTAACCCTGTCGTCTATCCCGCTTCAGCCAACGTCTATCTTGATGGGATGCGCGTGCGCGCTCCCAGAGGTTTTGCCATGAAAGTCCACCTGTTACCGCTCGTTGCGCTTGCCATCGCTATTACAGCCACTGCCCAGGACGCGCCAACCACTCCAACTCCGACTCAGCCGGCCGGTCGTGGGCAAGCTCAGGGTCAGGGCCGCGGCGGCGGGCGTGGAGGCTGGGGCGGCGGCGGTGGTGGCATGATGGGCCGAGGCGTGCTGGGCACCGTGACCGAGGTTGCTGCGGACCATTACACGGTAAAGACTGACGCCGGCCTGACCTACACCATCCACTACAGCGTCAACACCCGCATTCTGAAGCAACAACCGGGAACAGGCGGTCCTGGCAGCGGGAACGGTGGCCAGCGCAGCGAGGGCGGCGGCAACCCACCCCAGCCCATCAAGCCTACGGACATTAAGGTGGGTGACGCCATTACGGCCATGGGCGAAGTCGATGCAAATGCCAAATCCGTTGGCGCAGTCGCCGTAATCCAGTTGGATCCCGAGCGCGCCAAACAGTTGCGGGAGATGCAGGCTAATTACGGAAAGACCTGGATCGCGGGGAAGGTCACTGCGATCGACGGCGTAAAGGTCACTGTCATGGGCGCATTCGACAATACCACCCACAGCTTCGTGGCTGACGAAAACACGACCTTCCGCAAGCGGCGCGACCCCATTACGCTGGGCGACATTCAGGTCGGCGACACAATTCGCGTGGAGGGTGCGCTGAAGGATGGGACGTTCCTGGCGACCACGGTCAACGCCATGGGCCAGCCGCCTGTCGGTGGACCGGCGGGGGCAGGAAGCCCCGGAACCGTTCCACAGTAGGTTTGCCGTTTAGAGAATTGCTTCAATTCCCTTGCGGCGGATGACATTGAATAATGTGAGCGCAGGACCCTTTGGCTGCTTCACGCCTCGTTCCAACTGCGAGATGTAACCCACCGTGAGATTGAGATAGCGGGCAAAGACCGCCTGGCTAAGGTTGGCGCGCTCCCTCAGGCTGCGGATTTCTTCGCCGCTGATGGGTTCTGCTGTGCTTGGGGCGTTTAACCCCAGATGGCGAATTGTGATCTTGCGATATGTGGCGTCATCCATGACACCGAGGCGGTGCTGGTCCTCGGCCATTTCAAGAATGGCATCGCTCAACTTGCTAGGTGTCTTTTTGTTCGTCAAGGTCAACCTCCTGCAAAGCGCCATCTTCAATTGCCAATGCTATTTTCTGAACCGATGCATTCAACCAGTTCAAACCAACTTCCCGTAACTCGACCAATTCTTCAGGTTCGATATTTTCCCGTTGTTTCTTCGCGAACGCTGAAAGAAACACCGCACGACCCTCTGCCCGGTAAGCGATGACCATCCGGTATCCTCCAGATCGTCCTTTGCCCTGACGAGCCACGCGCTGCTTGATAAGCCCACCGCCCAAATCAGCGTCGATCAGGCCGCGCTCGGCTCGGTCTATAGCCTCTCGCAAACTCGCATCTGCAATTCCTTCATGTCTGGCAAAGCGCGCCAGCCATTTCGTCTTGAAGATTCGCATTTTTCTCTAACACTATGAACTATAGCACATATAATCATATTCTTCGTTACTACCCGGCCCCGATGTCGTCGTCCTTGGTCTCACGAATCATTAACAGGCCTACAAACGAAAGCACCGCCGACGCGGACAGATAGTACCCGACATAGGGCAGGCCGTAATGCGTCGCCAGCCAGGTGGCAATATACGGAGCTAGCGACGCCCCGAGAATTCCTGCGAAGTTGAATGCGAGCGAGCTGCCCGAATACCGCACCGGCGTAGGAAACAGCTCCGAAACCACAGTTCCCAGCGGGCCGTAAGTCAGGCCCATCAGCGACAACCCCATTGTCATCATGCCCAGCGCGCCGCCCGCGCCTGCTTCGAACATCGGCGCCAAAATCGGCCCAAACAGGAATATCGCGACGGTGATCCACAGCATTGCGCGCCGCCTTCCCTGCTCCGCCAGCATTGCGGAGATGGGAATCATGACGGCGAAGAAAAGCGTGGCAAACAACTGCATCAGCAAGAACTTTTCCCTGCCGATTCCGAGAGCTGTGGTTCCCCACGACAGCGCGAACACAATCATCAGGTAGAAGAGGACGAAGGTCGCCAGGCACACCAAAATGCCCGCCACCAGCGGCTTGAGATGATCGCGGAAAACCGTCAGCACCGGGAGTTTTTCCTGTTCGCCACGCTTGAGCGACGCGGCAAAGACCGGCGTTTCCGTGATGGTGAGGCGCACCCACAACCCCAGGAAGACCAGAACCGAACTGGCCAGAAACGGCAGCCGCCAGCCGAACGCAAGAAACTGCGCGTCGGTCAGGAATCGCGAAAGGGAAAGGAACACGCCGCTCGATAGAAAAAATCCAACCGGCGCACCCAGTTGCGGAAACATGCCATACCAGGCCCGCTTGTGTGCCGGCGCATTTTCAATGGCCAGCAACACCGCGCCGCCCCACTCGCCGCCGAGCCCCAGGCCTTGGCCAAACCGGCAAAGCGCCAGCAGCAGGGGCGCGGCCAGACCAATGGAAGCATAGGTGGGCAATACGCCGATGGAGATGGTGGAAATGCCCATGGTTGCCAGCGCAAGCACCAGCGTGGTCTTGCGGCCAATCCGGTCGCCAAAGTGGCCGAAGAGCGCTGACCCTATGGGCCGCGCCAGAAACGCAATGCCGAATGTGGCTAACGAGGCAAGTGTCGCCGTCGCCGGGTCGGAGCGCGGGAAAAACAGCTTGGGAAACACCAGCACGGCTGCTGTGGCGTAGATATAAAAGTCGAAAAACTCAATCGCTGTGCCCACCAGGCTCGCAAACAGAACCTGGCGCGGCGAATTCACCGGACCTCTCGCGCTCATTCATTCTCCAGATGATCGAAAGCCCGCAAAGGGGTGCGTGCCCTCACTTTGGTTATATCGTTCCGGCCGCGCAATCGGAAATGGCCGGACAATCGCAGAGTGGCATTCGGCACAGTCGCTCCGTCCCCCCGGGCGTAAAATCGTCTGGTTATGCATGAACTTTCCATTGTTTCGAGCGTCGTGGAAACGGTGCAGGAGTCGCTCGCGAGCTACCCCGGTGCCCGCGTGGTGGAAGTGCGGCTGAAGGTGGGTGCGCTGGCCTCGGTGGTAGTGGATTCGCTCGAGTTTTGCTGGGGGATTGCGACCGAGGACACGCCTCTGGCGAGGTCGCGGCTGGTAGTGGTTACGGTGCCGGTGGTGATGCACTGCGCTCATTGCGATGCGGATGTGGAGTTGGACGGGGTGCAAAGCTTTCGCTGTCCGCTGTGCGACGAGCCTTGCAGTGACCTGCGGCAGGGGCGCGAGTTGGACATTGAGTCGTACGAGATTGAAGAGGCGGATGCAATTGAGGAGATCGGGGTGAAGGGATGACGACGCGCATTGTGGAGTTGCGGCGCGGGATTTTGAAGAAGAACGATGAACTTGCGGCGGGACTGCGAGAGCGATATGCGGCTGGCGGCGTGCTGGTGTTGAATTTGGTGTCGAGCCCGGGCACGGGGAAGACAGCGTTTCTTGAGCGGACTCTGCGCGAACTGCGGCAGCGCGGCTCGAAAGTAGCGGCGCTGGTTGGGGACTTGGAAACGGATAACGACGCAAAACGGCTGGCGGCCAGCGGAGCGCCGGTTCGGCAGATCAATACCCATGGAATCTGCCATCTGGACGCGGAGATGATCTCGAAACATCTGGACGGGTGGGCATTGGACGAGTTGGACTACCTGTTCATTGAGAATGTGGGGAACCTGGTTTGCCCGTCGAGTTACGACCTGGGCGAAAAGATCCGCGTGGCGCTGCTTTCAGTCACGGAAGGCGAAGACAAGCCGCTGAAGTATCCCACGCTTTTTAATTCAGCGGATGCGGCGGTGATTACGAAGATGGATATTGCCGAGCCGTGCGGGTTTGACCGGGAGCTGGCGCTCAAAAACATCAATGAGATTCGGCCGGGGATTCGGATCTTTGAGACTTCTGCGAAGACCGGGACGGGGATGGAGGAGTGGCTGGGGTATCTTGGGGAAGAGCGGGCAGGGCGAATCGGCTGATCTAAGAATGGGCGTGTTTATGGGACGAGAAGCGATGCGTGAAGAATTCCGGGCTGCCGCACTGGCTGCGTGGGCCGACTATCAAAGAACCGGCCTGCATGTAACTGAAGAGGAAGCCGACGCATGGTTGGCGAAACTCGAAGCAGGTGAGGACGGCGAGCCGCCGGAATGCCACGCGGCGCACAGTCACGCATAGGGAGTGTTTTCAATGGCAGTGAAGAAGAGCCCAGAGAGCGGTAAGGCAGAGGTTGAAGCCTACCTGGCGCGTGTCCCGGAACCGGCGCGGAGCACTCTCGAGAAGATGAGGGCGATGATCAAGGCCGCTGCGCCTAAGGACGCGACGGAGGCCATCAGCTACGGGATTCCGTCCTTCCACTACAAGGGGGCGCTGGTTTGGTATGCGGCCTTCAAGAAGCATTGCAGCTTTTTTCCCATGGACCACTCACTGGAGGAGGAGTTCGCCGAGGAACTGAAGAGGCACAAAACTTCAAAGGGGACGATTCAGTTTCCGGTAGACGAGCCGCTGCCCAAGAAGCTGGTAACGCGGATTGTGAAGACTCGCGTGACGCTGAACGAGGTCAAAGCGCAGGAATAAGGCACTCTCGGCGATACAAACGTCTCGCTCACCTTGGGAAGCAACTAGAGTTTCTGGCTTCATGTGATCTAAATCACTCTCTAACCCCCACCAAACCGGTATAAGGTGAATGCCATGTGCCTTGCGATTCCGGGAAAAGTGGAAGAGATTACCGAAGAGAATGGGCTCCGCGTCGGCCGCGTGAACTTTGGCGGGGTGATCAAACGCGTTTGTCTCGACTATGTCCCGGAGGTCGAGGTGGGCGACTACACCATTGTCCACGTTGGCTTTGCGCTCTCGAAGATTGACGAAGATGAGGCGGTGCGGACTCTGGAAGTATTTCGTCAAATGGGCGTCCTGGACGAGGAATTGGGGGGCGAGGACGAGGCGTTCGCACGAGCCTCGACGGCGCCGCAGATGCTGTGTCCCGATGGGAGCTGCTCCAGCAAATGAAGTACCTGACCGAGTTTCGGAACGGCGAGATAGCGCAGCGCATGGCGCGGGAGATTGCCGCCATTACCACGCGGCCGTGGAAGATCATGGAGGTATGCGGGGGGCAGACGCACTCGATAATCAAAAATGGAATTGACCAGATGTTGCCCGCCGGAATCGAAATGATCCACGGACCCGGCTGCCCGGTTTGCGTTACCCCGCTTGAACTGATTGACAAGGCGCTGGCGATCGCGGCGCAACCGGGCGTGATTTTCTGCTCGTTTGGCGACATGCTGCGCGTGCCCGGCACCGACATGGATCTGTTCCAGGTGAAGTCTGCGGGCGGGGATGTGAGGGTGGTCTATTCGCCGCTGGACGCGGTGGAACTGGCGGCGAAGAATCCCGAGCGGCAAGTGGTGTTTTTCGGGGTGGGATTTGAGACGACCGCTCCGGCGAATGCCATGAGCGTGCACGTAGCCAAGCGGCGCGGACTGAAGAATTTCTCGCTGCTGGTATCGCATGTACTGGTGCCGCCCGCCATTTCTGCCATCATGTCGTCGCCCGGAAATAAGGTGCAGGCGTTTCTGCTGGCGGGGCATGTATGCAGCGTAATGGGCTACTGGGAGTATCCGCCGATTGCGGCCCAGTTTGGGATCCCGCTGGTGGTGACTGGCTTTGAGCCTCTTGATCTGCTGGATGGAATTCGTCGCGCCGTGGTGCAACTGGAGGCGGGAAAACACGAAGTGGAGAATGCATACGAGCGCATTGTGACTTACGACGGCAACCGCGCGGCGCAGAAGATGTTGGCCGAAGTTTTTGAGGTGACGGACCGTGCCTGGCGCGGGATCGGCGTGATTCCGAAAAGCGGCTGGCGCCTCAGTGAGGCGTATCGCGAATTCGACGCGGAAGAGCGGTTCCACATCTCCGGCATTCATACAGAGGAGTCGCCGTTATGCCGCGCGGGCGATGTGCTGCGCGGGGCCATCAAGCCGGCGGAGTGCGGGGCGTTTGGCAAGGAATGCACGCCGCGGCATCCGCTGGGCGCGACCATGGTTTCAAGCGAAGGTGCCTGCGCTGCGTATTACAACTACGGGCGGTTTATTTCTGCGGAAGATTTGGCCACTGCGGGAAGCGGGTTGACCCATGCCTGAAATCGCAAAGGTCGACGAAGCAGCCACTCGCAAGGATGGGCCCGATTTTTCAAACTGGTCCTGCCCCCTGCCGCTGCTGGGTTATCCAACCATCGTGATGGGCCACGGCGGAGGCGGCAAGCTGGGCAACGAGCTTGTTGAACACCTGTTCCTGCCGGCCTTCCGCAACGCCGCTCTTGAAAACCTTGGCGACGCGGCAGTGCTCAATGTGGCAGGCGGACGCATCGCCATGAGCACCGATTCGTTCGTCGTGCAGCCGCTATTTTTTCCCGGCGGATCGATCGGCGAGCTGGCGGTCAACGGCACGGTCAATGACCTTGCCGTCTCCGGCGCGATTCCAAAATACTTGAGCGCGAGCTTCATCCTGGAAGAAGGATTTCCGCTGGCG
>Ga0302278_10006901_pt1 | contig 10611 bp, 8 predicted proteins | sample III_Bog_N3_2_FD_194543 | JGI IMG/M metagenome (GOLD analysis project Ga0302278, IMG submission 194543) | Peat permafrost microbial communities from Stordalen Mire near Abisko, Sweden - III_Bog_N3_2 | ecosystem: Environmental > Terrestrial > Soil > Wetlands > Peat | place: Sweden: Abisko... | reverse complement strand
GCCCGCACCACAATCGCCCTGTTTCTCCGCCGCGAAGCCCGTTATGCTGAGGCCGTCAAGGTCGTTCAATCCCTGCGCAAGCAGTATCCCCGCGACTACCTCTTCAGCCTTGAAGAAGCCAACCTGCGCAAGGATGCGGGAGAAGGCATGGCCGCCGTCGCCGCCTACCGCGACATCCTCTCCGCAAACAAGCCTGGCTATTATTTCTCCGCCCGCATGGAGCTAACCTACTTCGGTCTCGGCGATGCGCTGCGCGGTCAGCGGCACTTCGCGGAAGCCGCCCAGTCCTACGAACAGGCCGCCTTGACCCCCAATGTCGGCGCCGAACTCAAGATTCGCTCCCTGCTCAACGCGGGCGAGTGCCACGACCTCAACGGCGAACGCCAGATCGCCCTTCGCGATTACCAGATGGCCATCGACGCAGGCCCCAACACCTCCCGCGCCGACACCGCCAGAAAGTACCTCCGCACCGCCTACCAAGGCACCTAGCTAGTGTTCCTGGCCGTCTCTTCGCCTTTCAAAGCTGGACCACTGACAGAAGCGCCGTGCCCCGTTCTCGCGACTTTTTTCTGACGCGAGGGCGGGAAGCAACGACGCCAGATTCACAACTCCGACCCACCTACAACCCTCAACCAACCCATTCATCAGGAACGATAAAAACAGCCCGCATGGAACCTAAGCCTCATCACATCCGTATCTCCAACATGGCCTTTTTCCGGAGGGATTGATCATGGGCGTCTATTGTCATCGTTGCGGCACTCAGTTGCCCATCAGCGCGCGGTTCTGCTCAGCTTGCGGCGCGGGCATTCCAACCGGGCAGACGGTGCAGGGAAGTCCGCTGGTTCGCCCCCTCATCGGTCGCAAAATCGCCGGCGTCTGTCTTGCCATGTCCCAGGCCTACGGCTGGGATCTCGCGTTGGTCCGTGTCTTCACCGTCATCGGATTCTTCTGCAGCGGCGGAATCGTCGCCGTCGCCTACATCGCCGGCTGGATCGGTATCCCTGAGGAGCCCATCGGCGCCCCGGGGGTTTATCCTCCAGGTATATGAACCGTGTTTACAACTCGAATGGTGCCACGCTCGCGTTTCGAGAAACTGGAACAGGTATCCCGGTAATCTTTCTCCATCCCACGCCGCTCGATCGCGATTACTGGCGTCCGCTGACTGAGGAACTGGGTGGTGTGCGTGCTATCGTGCCCGACCTCCGCGGCCACGGCAGTTCGGAACTGGGCACGAATCTTCCCGTTGGCGGCTTCTCCGCCGTGCCTGACGCTCCTGTACTAACGATGAATCAGATTGCAACCGACGTTCTCGCCCTCATGGACCATCTTGAGATCGCCGACGCCGTCTTCGCCGGTTGCTCCATTGGCGGTTACGTTCTGCTCGAGCTTTGGCGCATCGCGCCCCAGCGCATGAACGGCCTCGCCTTCGTCTGCTCCAAGCCGCAGCCTGACACCGAAGCAAACCAGGCGAAACGCGCAGCCAACATCGCCCAGTTGCGGTCGGACGGAACAGCAGCACTGTTTGATGGCATGGCGCGGAATCTCACCGGAAAAACAGCCCAGGAGCGGCATCCCGGTATGGTCGCTGAGCTACGCGCGCGCATGACGCTGTCCACGCAGGCGGCCATCGCCGTTCAGGCCGGCCTCGCCGCACGACCGGATTCACTCCCCACCGTTTCAGCTATCACTGCGCCGGTACTCGCCATCGCCGGTGGAGAGGATTCCGCCGTAACCCCCGCTGAAATGGAAGCCTTCGCGTCTGCGCCCGGAGGTTGTGAGTACCATTTGCTCCCGGACGCTGGCCACTTCGCCGCATATGAACAGCCGCAAAAAGTGGCGGCCCTCCTGGCAGAATGGCTCCGCCAGCCCCAAGCCTGACAACTCACAAGTGCTTTGTATCAGTCGCCCACCGGCTTCGCCGACCCACAGTGAATGAAACTGTGCCCCATTCATCGAGCGTTCTTTGCTCGATGAGTGGGAGTCGATGAAGGCCAACCATCAAAAAGCTCTCATTCTGTTTCTAATCAGTCGCCCACCAGCGTTGCCGACCAACGAGGGATGAAACATCGTTGGACCGCTCTTTCTCCTGAAGGGAGAAGCGATAATAGCCCAGGATAAGCGCAGCGCAGTCCTGGGTCCGAGTTCAAAGAAAGCTCCCGTCCCGTAGAGACGGTGTGAAATCCGTCCAACATGCGCTTTTCAATGAAATCAACCATTTGCAGCCCCGGCGGAGGGGTAGTTTCTTCTTAGGGCATGGCTTCAGTCGTGCCGATAATGCCCAGGAGTGGACGGGGCTTTAGTCCCTGCGTTCTCAACCCCTTACTGCACCTCGTGAGCCTTTGCGCCTGCCCCGTTCCCAGCGGCTGGCCCCGCCGGCATAATTATGGGGCCGCCCGAATTATTTGTGGTGAACGGGCCGGTGCTGCTCGCCAGCAACTTGTTCAATACCGGGATGTTCCCGCGTTGCGTCTCCACAAAATCCACGCCTTCGGCCGTAAGCGTGAATGCCGAGTTATCCGCCCGCGTAATATAGCCCTTCCGCGTTAGATACCAGGTCGTAAATTCCAGGTAATCGCGGGGGAAACCCATCTTCTCTTCCACTTCTTGCAGCGCCACTGACGGATGAGTCGGATTGGTGCGCCGCCGGTAATAAAGCAGCGCCAGAAGCGCCAGCCGCCGGTTCAGCTCGCCATCCATGCTGTCCATGAAATCGATCGAATTCGAGAGAGGGTCCGGTTCGGCTTCTTCCCGCTCCAGGGAAGCATCGTATTCCGCTCGCAGCGCCGGGGAAGAAAGAACATCGTACGCCTGCTTCAGAATGAAGAACTTGTCCGCATCGCCGGTATCGGGATTGTCTGGGTGGAATCGGGCAGCAAGGAAGCGAAAGACACGATGGATCGTATCGGGCTCAGCATTCGGGTTGATCTGCAACAGCTCGTAATAGTTAGCAGCTTTCATCAGGGCGTCCCCAGAGACGATTGTGCTATCTCTCTCTTTATCTCGATTCAGATTTTTCATTATATTCAACGAAGATGCATGTTACTCTCCCTCTAAAGACACGAAGTGTCCCTCAAAAGTAACCACCATTTGGATCTTTCGGACTCAAAAGGTAACTAGGCTAGTAGTTTGAATTCTGAAGAATGCACAGACAGGCATTACTGAGCGAATGGGGCCAGAATATTTTTCCGTTCGGATGTGTTGAGCGGAGAATTCGCTTTATACCGTTCGGACGTTTTATAAGAAGCTTTAGAGAAAGACTCCCACAGCTCGTTCATACTACCTCGAGCCCAGGTCCAGGCTCGGCATCTCGAAGGCATTTTCGTACCGCGTTCCATTCGCCCTCATAGCCTGAACCGATTCCATGGCCTGAATTGCGCCCCGTGCGCCGCTTGCCATGCAGTTCATCGCCGCCGCCGCGCAGGCAAAGTCCAGTTGCTCTGCCAGCGGCCACCCCTGCAGCAGCCCATAAATGAAACCGGCATGGAAGACATCCCCCGCGCCCGTCGTATCCACCACCGGCACCAGGTAAGTAGGGCAATGGTGGAACTGCCTTCCATCCCACGCAAGCACCCCATCCTGCCCCAGCGTTGCCGCTGTCAGTTGGCATCCGTAGCGTATTTGCATCCGCTTCAGAGCCTGTTCCAGGTTAGGCTCGTTCGTCAGCCGCCCCGGAAAGTCGCGGCTCACAATCAGGTAGTCAATGTTCTCGAGCAGTCGCTCTACCCCCTCATAGGGCTCGTCCAGGTCGGCGACCACCGGGATTCCCGCCTCGCGCGCCCACGCGGCTGCCGCCGTCGCAGCGGCCGTCTCAAAGCCATCCACATGCAGCGCCCGCGCATTCACAATCCATTCCCGGTCCAGTTCCGCGGGCTGCAGCAGCATCCGTTCCTCGCGCCGGCAAAGCACCGTCCGCTCTCCGCCCTCATCCACCAGGATCAGCGACTGCGGGCTCGTCCCTCCGGGCACGGTCACCAGGCGCGCTTCCACCCCCGCGCGCTCAAAAGCCTCCCGGTGGAGCTTCGCCGCATCGTCGTCGCCCACCTTGCCTACGTAGCGCGTCCGCAATCCCCAGGTCTGGCAGGCAACCATGGTCGTTGCCACCTGTCCCCCCGGCATCAATGTCGATCCGCTGTATTCAGTCTTCGAACCCCGCTCCGGGTACCGCTCCAGCGGAATCAGGGTATCGGTGGCGTTCAGCCCCACGCCCACCACGTCCACAATCGGCGGCTCTGCCATGAGGCCATTGTAAAGCGAGCCATTGTGGCGGACGCCGACGGAGGTCACAGATTCCCCTCACCCTCACGGATTACACTTTTACTCATGACCATCAGTCGCCGCAAATTCATTGCTACCGCCGCCGCTTCCGTCGCCGCAACCCGCCTCCAGGCAGGCCCTGCGGTACCGCAAGTCACCCTCACGATTCCGGCTGAGGCAATAGGTCCGCATATGCCCGCGGACTTCGTCGGACTCTCCTATGAGGTCCAGCAATTGACCGATCCGAGCTTCTTTTCGGCGGCCAACGTCGGCTTGATCGGACAATTCAAAGCGTTGTCACCGCATGGCGTTCTGCGTTTGGGCGGCAACACCAGCGAATTCGCATGGTGGAAGCCGACCCCCGATTCTCCCGAGCCGGAACACCCGCATACCCGCGAGGTGGAAGGCGAGCCCAAAGCTCAGTACTACCCCGTAACAGCGGAAGCCATTCGCAACCTGGCGGGCTTTCTCAAGGACGCCGGATGGACCTGCCTCTATGGCATCGGAATGGGAACCAATACGCACGAACGTGCTGCCGAAGAAGCCGCATTTGTGGCAGCCACCCTCGGCGAAAACCTGCAGTACTTTCAAATCGGAAACGAGGCGGATCTGTTCGGCCATCACTTGCGCGATCCAAAAACCTGGTCCGCAAAAACATACCTCGACGAGTGGCTCACTCTTGCCCGCGCCGTCAGCGCCCGCGTGCCAGGGGCAAAGTTCGGCATGCCGGATGTCGCCGCGGACGTAGCGTGGCTAACCGAGATCGCCGATCTGTGGCCCTCAGTTCAGAATCCGCCCCACGTCACAACGCTCTCGCACCATTACTATTTCGGCGGGCCCGCAACCAACCCCGATGTCAACATTCCCAGGCTGCTGAACCCCGCCACCATGGCCAGGGTTCAAAAGACGGCGGATACCGCGACAGCCGCAGCCGGCAAGATGGGTGCCCGCGTGCGCATGACCGAAGGAAACACCTGCTATCGAGGCGGCAAGCCGGGAGTTTCCGACGTGTTCGCGTCAGCGCTCTGGGCGGCGGATTATTCGCTCCTGCTTGCCTCCAATAACTATTCTGGAATCAATCTGCACGGCGGCACCGGCAAGTCCGTCGCCAACTCCGTTGGAGGTTTCCTGCCCGGTGACGTCCTTCTTCATGACGCGGGAGCGACCCCGGAGCAGATCGAGACACATCCGCACCCCTTCTATACCCCCATCGCCACCTTCGGTTCGGAATACGTGATGCAGCCGGTAGCGCACGGCCTGAAATTCGCCGGGGCCTTCAGTGGAGCTTCCTTTTTCACCGGCGACTTCACCGCGCAGCTTCAGGCGACGGGAGTCGATGCCACCGCCTACGCCGCTTTGCTTCCCGGTGGCAAGATCGCAGTCATCATCCTCAACAAGGACGCCGAGAAGGATGTCGAATTGACCGTGGACTTTGGAAAGGGAAGAGCTGGCCAGGTGGAAACAGAAACCCTGAATGCCCCCTCGCTCGAAAGCCGAGAAGCGCATATCACTCCCACGCCGCAGCCCATTCACTTGAAAGATGGCAAGTACACCGCAACCGTTCCCCACTCAACCGGCTACCGCTTGACGCTGAGTTAGGTTCTGCCCGATTCGCGGCTGCAAGTTACGGCAGAAACGGACCCGCGCCGAACCAGCCAAAGAGGCCCCGTGCCCCGTTCTTTCGTCTTTTTTCTGGCGAAAGGGCGGGAAGCAGTACGCAGGTTGGAGCCTCCCCGCAAACATCCGTCCTCCCTCAGGGGTCGCAAGGGCCGGAAACCCCACAAGCATTGTCTACGAGAATCGCGTCACCGTCCAAAGCCGCCACCCGCACACCGCGGCCGACACCACCAACACCGCGCCCAGAGTCCAATGCCACGCTGCGTTCATCGCCAGCGGAGGCGCCTGCGCGTTCACCCCGAGATAAACAAACACCCCCGCCGCAGCAGCCAGAATCGCATAGTCCCACCATCCCCGTGCATCCTGCTCGCCTCGCGCCGCTGTCTTGCCCTCCGCCCCGCTGTAAGCACCAAGCACCCGCGCATAATCGAGTCCGTAGCGCAAGCACTCCCGCTCCAGCGCCTGCTTCGTCGACGCGTGTTCGCGCTCGCTCGCAATGGCCGTGCTCACCGCCAGCGCCCCCAGAATCATCACCACAGACCCCGCCACCACCAGCAGCCTGTGCGCGGCATTCGCGTGCGCCAGCTCCCCAAACACCAATGCCCCCCACGCCAGCCCCCAGAGCTGATTCGTATTCGAGAGCGGAATCGCCCTCCCAATCCCCAGGTACTTGGTCGCGAACTGCTGGCACAAATCCCCAATCACCCACACAAACCCGCCCAGAAACAGCCAGAACAGCAGGTGCTTGATCTCCGGCGAATGAAACACCGCCGCCTTCGTCCCACCATCCAGCGCCATCACCAGCGCAAAACACGTCCCCAGCTCCCCAATCGTGAACACCGTCACAAACGACAGCGGGTTCATCCCGCTGATATAAGCCTTGCGGTAAGGGATATACATCGTCCCCCACAGCAGGCTTGCGCCCACCGCTGCCAACACGCCGCTCAGCGCTCGTCCCCCATGCGCGCCGCCGTCGCCGTGAATGGTACTGAATCCCAGCATCACCGCGGCAGCCACAATCGCCAGCGCGCCCACCACCACCTTGGCCACATTCCGCGCGCTTGCGCCCTTCAACTCACCAAACAGCAGACGCCCCCACAAAATCCCCACCAGCGAGTTTGTATTCCACAGTGGAAACGCAATCGTCAGCCCCACATCGCGAATGGCGAAAACCGTAAGCGTGTTGGCAACAGCCCAAAGCATCCCCGCAAGAATTGCGTTCAGGATCAGGTGCCTGTTCCGCCCCAGGTCGGCGAACACATACCGCGTTCCCTTCAGCAATGTGGGAACCGTCCACCGCGCGGTAAAGACGCCTGCGACCATGCATAACGAAATGGCATAAGGCGACAGGCCTGAGTTCACCAGCTTCGTCGGAGCCTCTGCCGCGCCCAGCCACACTCCGGCTGTGAGCGCGCAGACTACGCCGAGGCCATGCCCCCCTCCGGGCATCTCAGCGCTTCTTTTGGCCGTTCTGGTCATTGATTCTGTCGTGTCCATAGGCGCATTAGTGCAGCGTGATCAGCAGCGCAAGTCCGATGCAGAACACGATCAACGGAACAAGGAAGTGGCTATCGGTAAGAACTGCGGCGGCTTTCCGGCGGTATGTCATTGGCGTACCGATTCTCGCATAACCGGCATAGCCCCAGCGATGCTCGAACGATGCGCCAAAATGCTGTACGCTCGAAACAGCTATCCCCCGATCGGAACTCCATCTTGGACTGGAACCAAATCTTGACCGCCATCTCCATCTCATCTCCGCGCCCCTTTCACCATCCATCGCCGGGCAAACCGCTTTTCTGCGGCAAGGTCTCGCTTGAGACATTAGCCAAGCGATACGGCACCCCGCTCTACGTGTACTCCGCCGACCAGATGGTTGAGCGCCTCGGCCTTTTCCAGCGCGCGCTCGCGGGCAGGGAACACCTCGTCTGCTACGCCGTCAAGGCCAACAGCGCCCTCGCCGTCCTCAAGCTGCTTGCCGCCCACGGCGCAGGCTTCGACATCGTCTCCGGCGGCGAACTGGAGCGCGTTCTTGCCGCAGCGCCTGAAGCAGTCGACCGCGTAGTGTTCTCCGGCGTAGGCAAAACCACCGCCGAAATCGACCTCGCCCTCCAATCCGGAATACTACAATTCAACGTCGAGAGCGAAGCAGAACTGGCCTTGCTCGCCGCGCGTGCCACCAAGCTCAAAATCAAGGCCCGCTTCGCCCTGCGCGTCAACCCAGACGTCTTCGCCGACACTCACCCTTATATCTCGACTGGCCTCCGCGAACACAAGTTCGGGATCGACATTCGCCAGGCGCCACGCATCTACAAAAGCGTCGCCAAGCATCGCTGGCTGCAAGCTTACGGCGTCAGCGTCCATATCGGTTCGCAAATCCGCTCCGCAGACCCATTTGGCGCGGCCATGCTGCGTGTCAGCAAACTTGTGGCTGGGCTGCGCCGCGATGGCATCGTCCTCCAGGCAATTGACGCCGGCGGCGGCCTTGGCATCGATTACCACGGCGGTCCGTTCGACGCGGCAGCTAAAGTTGCCGAGTACGCAACGGCACTCCAGAATGCGTTAGGCAGCTTCGAAGGCCGTCTCCTTCTCGAGCCCGGCCGTTTCCTCGTCGCCCAGGCCGGCGCTCTTGTCGCCCGCGTCCTCCAGGTCAAGCGCAACGGCAAAAAAACCTTCGTCATTACCGACGCCGCCATGAACGATCTCATCCGTCCCGCGCTCTACCAGGCCCACCACGACATCGTTCCCATCCGTCTCCGCGCCGGCCGGCCGCGCACCGTCGACGTGGTCGGTCCCGTCTGCGAAACCGGCGACTTCTTCGCCCGCGACCGCAAGCTCTCGCTCATCGCTCCCGGCGATCTGGTTGCCTTGCTCGACGCCGGCGCTTACGGCATGGCGCAATCCTCCAACTACAACACCCGCCCGCGCGCCGCTGAAGTATTAGTCGAGGGCTCCAGGTCCCGCCTGATCCGCCGCCGGGAAACCATCGCCGACCTCCTCGCCCCGGAGATCCTCTGAGCCACGCCTCGAATCGTTCCCATCGCTTCTGAAACTCCGCCAGCCCTCCGCCCGTCCTGATAAGGTATCTCGCGGAGGATTTTTATCATGCAAATGGGGTTGAAGGCGGCGTGTGCCTTGGCCATGACCGCGCTCGTTTTCGGATTGGCTTCCACAGTTCATGCGGATTCGCTGACGGTAAAAACAGAGCAAGGCAAAGCAACAGGCAAAACCATCAACGAAGGCAAAGTCAAAGCGTTTCTTGGGCTGCCCTATGGGGCTCCTCCAGTAGGCGACCTGCGCTGGAAGGCGCCCGAGCCGCCCGCCAAGTGGCAGGGCGAGCGCGACGCCACCAAGTTCGGCGCTCACTGCGCGCAGAACCACGTCTTCGATGACATGGTCTTTCAGGACGCCGGTCCCAGCGAGGATTGCCTCTTCCTGAACATCTACGCGCCCGCCGACGCCACTAAAAAGAGCAAGCTCCCCGTCATGTTCTGGATTCACGGCGGCGGCTACTCCGGCGGCGGCAGCAACGAACCCCGCCACAACGGCGACTTTCTCCCCCTCAAGGGCGTAGTCCTCGTCACCATCAACTACCGCCTCGGCATCTTCGGTTTCCTCGCCACGTCCGACCTGGCCAAAGAAGCCAACGGCTCGGCAGGGAACTACGGCCTCATGGACATGGTCGCCGCCCTTCAATGGGTCAAGGCGAACATCAAGAACTTCGGCGGCGATTCTGACAACGTGACCATTTTTGGGGAGAGCGCAGGCTCTTTCGCGGTCAGCACACTCATGGCGGTGCCCTCGGCCAAAGGGCTCTTCGCCAAGGCCATCGGCGAAAGCGGCGGCGCCTTCAGCGACGTACTGCCCATGGACACGCTCGAGGCCCGCGAGAAAAAGGACGACGAGTTTGTCGCCACGCTCGGCGTCAAGTCGCTCGCGGAGTTGCGCGCTTTGTCCGCGGACAAGATTCTCGACGCCGTGAAAGCCAAACGCGGCGGCTTCTCGTCCGATGTTGACGGCAAGTTCATCGTTGAGCCCGTCCCGGAAACCTACGCCGCCGGCAAGCAGGCGCATGTGCCGCTCCTGGCCGGCTGGAATCGCGACGAGGGCAGCTTCCTCGCCAACGGCATGACTGCGGAAAAATGGAAAGGCATGGCCGCCGGCATGTTCAAAGATCGTTCCGCTGAGTTCCTCTCCATTTATCCCGGAGCCACCGACGAAGAAGCAGTCGAATCCGCGGGAGCTTTCGGCGGCGACTCCTTCATCGCCTTCAGCACATGGAGATGGCTTGAGGCGCACAGGAAAACAGGCGATTCACCGGTCTATCGCTATCACTTCGAGCTCCGCGCTCTGCCCAGCAAGTTCCACGCCGGCAACTTTGCCTTCCACTCCGACGACATCGAATATGTCTTCGGCACCCTTGACACCCGCCCCGGCCAAACCGTCCGTCCGGAAGACCGCAAGCTGAGCGAAGAGATGATGAGTTACTGGACCAACTTCGCCAAGACCGGCGATCCCAACGGCACGGGCCTGCCAGTTTGGCCGAAGTACGGCGCGGACGACGCGCTCATCCACCTCAACGCTCCCATCACCGCTGGCCCGGATACCCTCCGCGCCCGCTACGAATTCCTGTTGAAAGGCATGCCGCCCATGCGGTTCTAATTTCGGCTGGGCCGTTGGAACGCAAAAAGAGCCGCCCCAAAGGCGGCTCTTTTTGTGCGTGTGCGCCCAGCATGGGCGCAC
>Ga0302278_10006895_pt1 | contig 10616 bp, 8 predicted proteins | sample III_Bog_N3_2_FD_194543 | JGI IMG/M metagenome (GOLD analysis project Ga0302278, IMG submission 194543) | Peat permafrost microbial communities from Stordalen Mire near Abisko, Sweden - III_Bog_N3_2 | ecosystem: Environmental > Terrestrial > Soil > Wetlands > Peat | place: Sweden: Abisko... | reverse complement strand
GTTTGGCGGATTGATTAAAACATACTGAGGCGCAATCTGCTCATTGCCGGTATAGTTCACCCAGGTGAAGTCATATCCGATGAAGCCGGTGGTTTCCGGCTGGAACTGCCAGTTGAACGTCGTGCCGACATCCTGTTGCATCCGGTTCAGCAACGCCGCCTGACTCGGATTGCTGGGTGAATTCGTGCCGCCGTTGTCGTAAACAACCAGATTGTTGCCGTAATGAGTGGTCGTGCTGAACTGGCGTGTCCATTCCGAATTCAGAGTGGCAGTGGCGGTGTTGGCCACGTTGTTGCCGTTCACGCGAATCACGGATCCGCCTTGCACCAACTGGGGATCCTGGCCGACGGCCACCGTATCCGCAAGCGTCAGCTTGAAGCGCTCATTAAAAGAGTGATCCAGCCAGAAATCGCCCTGATGAGTGTAATCCAGCGGGTCAATGCCATTTTGAGCGCGCTGCAGATAATAATACATCCCGAAGGTGTATCGCACACCGATATCAGTCTGCTGGAGCGCCACATTGGCCGAGACGGAAGGGCTCAACTCAAAACCAAAACTGCCGGTCTTGTCATGCGCCACCGCGTAGTTGTCGTCGTAAAATCCCCGCAGGTTGGCCGCCACGTTCCAAATTTTCGGCGAAGCTCCTGCGTCCATGCTTTGCGCATGCACGGATGGCAAGCCGGCAGCACCCGCCGCCGCCAGTCCGACCGAAACAAAGATTTTTTTCATTATACGACGTTCAGCTTTTGACCGTAGGCAGTTCTTCCCATTCAAAAAAGATTCCTAACGGCCGATTGCCTGTCAAATTTATCAGCCGGGCAAGCTGCCCGTCAAAACAATTTTCCGGCAATTATTCAGGGCCGCACACAGGCAAACCGCCATAAATTTATGGAATTGACACCATTACGCCTTGTGTTTGTAACGTTTTTGTTTCAATTCACGTTCCAGCCTTGACCGCGACAGCGTGTTCACCACGTCCGTCTTTTCCAGCCAACCCTTCCGCGCCACGCCCGCACCCAGCCGCAAAAAGCCCGCGTGCGCGTTCCGGTGCGCGTCTGGATTAATGACGCATTTCACGCCCTTGCTTTTCGCGTAAGGCCAGTGCCGCCAATCCAAATCCAGCCGGCGCGGATTGCAGTTCAGTTCGATCCATGTCCCCGTCGCCGCGCACGCGTCAATCACCGCCGGCACGTTCACCGGATACGGCTCGCGTTCCAGCAGCAGTCGTCCCGTCAAATGACCGAGCATATGAACGAAAGGATTTTCCGCCGCGCGGATCAGCCGCTTCGTGTTCTCCGCCTCGCTGCTGCTGGGAACGTGCAGGCTGGCGACGACCACTTCCAATTCCGCCAACACCTCATCATCGAAATCTAGCCGGTCCTTCAAAATGTCAACTTCGCTGCCCGGCAACAGCCGGAAACCGCTCCCGCGCGCCGCGATTTTCTCGTTCACCTTTTTGATTTCCAAAATCTGTTCGCGCAGCCGTTTCGCGTCCAGCCCGTTCGCCTGATACGAAGCCTTCGAGTGGTCCGTGACCGCCCAGTATTCCAGCCCCAAATCCTCCATATATTCGGCAATTTCCTCCAGCGTGTTGTGCCCGTCGCTCCAGTTCGAGTGGTTGTGCAATGCGCCTTTCAAGTCCGACCATTCCACCAGTTTCGGCAGATCATTTTTCTCGCCCGCCAGAAATTCGCCGTGGTCTTCGCGCAGCTCCGGCGGCACAAACGCCAGGTCCAGCTTGGCAAAAATGTCCTCCTCCGTCTGGCACGGCACGAGCAGTTTCGCGTCGCGCGTCTCCTCTTTCGACTTGAACAGGCCATATTCATTCAGCCGCAGCCCGCGCGAAATTGCCCGCTGCCGCATCACGATGTTGTGCTCCTTGCTGCCGGTGAAATACGCCAGCGCGAAGGGAAATTCCGCATCGCTCACCACGCGCAAATCACATTGAATGCCGCCCTCCAAAATCACGCTCGCCTTCGTTTCACCGCGCGCGAGAATTTTCACGATGCCCGGCTGCGACACAAAAAATTCAATCACCGCTGCCGCATTTTTCGACGATGCCAGCAGGTCAATGTCGCCGATGACTTCCTTGAACCGCCGCAGGCTGCCCGCCGTGCCGCACCGGATCACGTCCGGTTGCGACCGCAGATCTTCCAGCAACGGCTCCGCCGCCAGCCACGCGTCGCTCAACAGATGTTTGCTCGCGTAAGCGCGCTTGCGCGCGATGCCCTCCAAAATGTTCGCCTGCGTTTTTTCACCGAAGCCGTCCAACTCCGCCACTTTTCCCGCCTTGCAAGCGGCCTCAAGTTTTTCAATCGAATCAATGCCAAGCTGCTTGTTCATTGCCTGAATTTTCTTCGGCCCAAGACCAGAAATTTCCAGCATCTCGATCAGCCCCGGCGCGATGGACGCCTTGAGTTCATCGTAGTATTTCAATTTTCCCGTCTCGACGAGCTCCGTGATTTTCTGTTCGAGCGCTTCGCCGATGCCCTTGATTTCGCCCAGCCGTTTTTCCGCGACCAGCGTTGCCAGCGGCTCGGTCAAACCTTCAATCGTCCGCGCGCCGTTCGCGTAGGCGCGCGTCTTGAAAGGATTTTCACCCTTCAATTCCAGCAGCGTTCCAATTTCCGTCAAAATCTCGGCAACTTTGTCTTTGTCCATGCGCCAGACAATATGCGGCGCAATTCATAAAGTTCAAATTTTTAACGCCAAGTCGCCATGGCGCTGAGTTGTCAGGAAAATTAAATTGCCACGGCTTTGCGCCTTTGCCTCTTGACGCCTTTGCGTTAAATTTTCCCGCCGGATTCAGATTATGACTACGAGAAAAACTTTACCCGTCGCGCTGACCATCGCCGGTTCCGACAGCGGCGGCGGCGCGGGCATCCAGGCCGATTTGAAAACTTTCGCCGCGCTCGGTGTCCACGGCGCAAGCGCGATTTCGTGTCTCACCGCGCAAAATCCCAAGCGCGTTCTGGCCGTCGAGCCGTGCTCGCCTAAAATGCTGCGCCAGCAGATTGAGGCCGTGTTTGAAGAGCTGAACCCGGTAGCTGTTAAAACCGGAATGTTATTCTCCGCGCAAAACATTTCCGTAGTCGCACAATTTTTCCACACTCCGCACTCCACACTCCGCACTCCGCCATTGATTGTTGACCCGGTGATGGTCTCAACCAGCGGCGCGCGGCTGCTCCGGCCGGCGGCGGAAAAAATCCTGCGCGAAAAACTGCTTCCCCTCGCCGCGCTCGTCACGCCGAACCTGGACGAGGCGGAAATCCTAACGGAACAGAAAATATCGTCGCCGGAAGATTTGCGCTTTGCCGCCCGAAAAATTCATTCGCGCTACGGCTGCGCGGTTTTGGCGAAGGGCGGCCACTTGAAGAATTCCCTTGTGGCCATTGACGTTTTCTTCGACGGCGAAACTGAGCTGTTGCTGTCCGCGCCGTTCGTGAAGGGCGTTTCCACGCACGGCACCGGCTGCACTTATTCGGCGGCGATCTGTGCGGCGCTCGCGCTCGGCCACGATTTGCCGCACGCGGTGAAAATCGGGAAAAATTTCATCACGGCGGCGATTGCTAACAGCTACCGCATCGGAAAATTCTTTGCGCTCGGCCAGGTTTCTCCGGCCGCGCGGAAATCTTTGGCCTGAATTACGGGGTCACTTGCACCCGGTAAAATTCCGCGCCGCCGGTCGTGGCAACCGGCCATTGGATGACGGAATTGGTCGCGGCGATGTTCGTCATGGTCTGAAACGCGGTCGCCAGGTTTGTCGTGGACTGCAAAACATATTGGCGGCCGGTGATGGCCGGCCACGCCAGCACCGGCGGCGTGCCGGCCAGCGTGAGCGTGATGACGGGGATGATTTCCCAGACAGTCTGCGTCTGGTAACGATGCCCGGCCGAGTCGGTGACCAGCGCGTAGAACGGATGCACACCCAGCCCCAGATACGCGGTGTTAACGGTGAAGACGGCGGCGGCCAGGTTGGTGGCCACGCCCACCGAGCCGCCGGTGCTGAACAGTTCGATGCGCACAATGTTGGTGGCACTGGCCGTCACCGCGAATTGCACCTGGCTGGTGTTGGTGCCGGCGGGCAGCGCGGCCAGCGTCGCGGACAAGCTGGTGTTTTGGATTTGCACGTTCCGCACGACACGGGTCTGGGTGCGGACACTCGTGCCTTCGTAGGCAACGGCGGTCAACTGATGCCAGCCGTCGGGCAGTTGCGTGGTGTCCAACGCAAAATTGACCGGCAATAAATTTGTTCCCGCGCCCACATAAAGATGATTGCGCGGCCGGAGATCGGGGACGTTGTCCGCCAGCGGATTTGTGCCGGCCGGTGTTGTCAGCAGATTGGTGGAGCTGGTCAACGTGGCCAGAATTTGCGAGGCCAGCCAGCCCGGCGTGCGGGCATACAGAAAAAATTGCACGATCGGCAGGCTATACGGATCATAGTCGAACAAATCCGCCGCGATCACACCGTCCGTGGCCTGCAATGACGGGTTGGCGTTGATCAGGTTCACCAAGTTTTGCGCCATCGTCCCGACGGTGGTGCCGGTGGTCGTGTTGGTGACGGCCAGCGTCACCATCGCGCCGTTGGTTTTGGTGAAGGTGAACTGCAGCCAGTCGCCGACGAGGGGCGTGTTGCTGACCGTCACATATTGATAGCCGGTGGCAACGGTATCGAGAAACGCCGGCCGGGCGGCGGTCAAATGCGTTGTTAGATTGGTTGCGGAACCGCTGGCGGCGCTGGCGCTCAAAGTCAAATTGCTGCCGGGAACATTGGTGGCCAGCGATTGCAGTTCAATCCGGTCGCCCACCGGGAAAGCCGCAACTTTCGTAAGACTGCTTTGCAGGTTCAACAGGCTCGCGAGACCCACGGCGGCACTGGGCAAAGTGTCATTGGTCAGCACGGTGTAATTGTTGGTGTAACCGTTCAGAACGACCGAAAGGATATTGCCGGCGGCGGGCGGCAGGTTGGTCATCGTCTGGAAAAATGTGCCGTCCACAAACAAATCCGCCTGCGCCAGCGGCAAGTTGGCGGCGGCGGCGGTGAAATTCAGGTTCAGTGTCACGGTTCCGCTCAACACCGCGCCGTTCGTCAGCGAAGCCCAGTTCGCGCTGCCGGGACGGGCGAACGGCGCCGCGAGCGGTTCGCCCACGAACAGTCCCTCAAACGGATTCAGCACGCTTTGGTAGTAGGCCTCGGCCAGCGAGAAACCGCGCGCCTGATAAAAATAATCCACCGAGTCGGGGAATTTCTGCGTGTAGTTGCAAGGCTCGATCACCGTGCCATAGCTGCCGGCCGCCCCGGCCTCCAAAAACGCCAGCGCCAGTGTCTGCCCATTTGGATCCAGAATATAACCACCATAAGAGGTCAGGCTGTCGCCCAAGGCGCCGGGCACAAAAGCATTTGTCGCCAGCGAGTAATTTGCCAGCCCCGTCAGCAGGCCAAAAAGATTGGTGGCGGCGGTGGAATCGGTGTCAATGCGGATGACGTCATAATTGCCGATTACTTGGTTTTCAAAAACCGAATTGTCAAACTCAGTAAACCGGACGTTGCGGATGCCATCGCTGGTTTTGGCGAGATAGACGGTCTGGGTCGGATACGAATCATCCGCCGCCATGCTGCGGTTGAGGGTGGCTTCGGCGGCGGCGAGATTGGTGTCCGTGAGCATCATGGCCAGAAACGAGTTGGTGGCGGCCGTGTCCGGCGGCGCCTGGCTGAAGGGCAGTTCGGAGTAGGCGTAACTGTTGGAGGAATAATCCGGCAGCGAGCAGGTTCCCAGGCTCGGATCATCGTTGGTCTTGAATCCGTAAAACAACGCCGCTGTGGTGCTGTCCACGTTGTATCCGTCCGTCACTCGATACGGAATGTCCATGGACAGCAGGACAAACTGCGCCTGGTTCGTCAGCCCACGACCGGCGACCATGGCCAGCAGCGGATTGAGCAGGTTGGTTTGAAAATCGCCGGGGCTCCAGTTGATGGACCCGCCCGTCCAGTTTGTCATCCGCAGCAAATTCTGCGGTGGCACGCCACGCTGCTCGCAATAGTCGTTGCCCAGTTGCAGCGAATTGGTGCTGTTCTGATTCACCACCACAATCACGTTCAGCCCGCTGCCGCCCGCCCAAATCTTGCCCGCGCCCGCCAGTAGCACGGCGAGAACAATAGCACGGCGAATGAATCGGTTCATCAAAACTTCTGGACAGGTTTGAAGAAAAATAATCCATCCCGCCGGGAAAAGCCAACTTCCATCGTGCAATGGCATTTCTTTTTTCGCGCGCCCGGCTAGACTGCGCCTGTGACCGGCACCCTCGTCGTCAACGAAATCTACCTGAGCCTGCAGGGCGAAAGCACCTTCGCCGGCCTGCCGTGCGTCTTCATCCGGCTCACCGCCTGCGACCTGCGCTGCTCCTACTGCGACACCGCTTACGCCTTTACCGAAGGCAAAAAGAAAACGCTCGCGGAAATTATGGAAAAAGTCCGCGAGCTGGCAAAGACTTTCAGAAACTCGCCACTCGCCACTCGTCACTCGTCACTGCCGTTGGTCGAGCTGACCGGCGGCGAACCGCTGCTCCAGAAAAATTCTTTGCCGCTGATGAAAGCGCTCTGCGATGACGGTTTCACCGTATTGATTGAAACCAGCGGCGCGCATGACATTTCCAAGATTGACCCGCGCGTCCGGCGCATCATGGATTTGAAATGCCCGTCCAGCGGCGAGGTGGAAAGAAATTTGTTTGGCAACATTCCGCATTTGAAGGCGACGGATGAAGTCAAGTTCGTCATCGGCGCGCTGGAAGATTATGAGTGGGCGAAAGCGCAGATCGCCGCGCACCGGCTGGTAGGCCTGTGTCCATTGCTGTTTTCGTGGGTGCATCCGCTCGCGCCGGCGCAGCAAAACAAGGTGCTGAAAAAAGTTCCCGCCGGCCTCACGCCGATTTCGCGGAAGGAACTCGCGGAAAAAATCATCGCCGACGCGCTGCCGGTGCGGTTCCAGATCCAGCAGCACAAGATCATCTGGTCGCCGGAACAGCGCGGCGTCTAGCATGGAAACCTTTGCCATTGATGTGCGCGGCGTGACGAAGAAATTCGGCGCGCGCACCGTCGTCAACGGCATCGCCATGCAGGTGCGGCCCGGCGAGATCTACGGTTTTCTCGGCCCCAACGGCAGCGGCAAGACCACGTTCCTGCGGATGCTTTGCGGCCTGCTCAAACCCGATGCCGGCGAAGGTAGTTGCCTTGGCCTCGATTTCCGGCGCGAATCCGCCGAGATCAAAAAGCGCGTCGGCTACATGACGCAGAAATTTTCCTTCTATGAGGATTTGACCATCGAGGAAAATCTGGATTTCATCGCGCGGCTTTATCTGATGCCGGAGCGGAAAGCCGCCGTGCAAAAAAGCCTGGAGCGGCTCGGCATGGTCGAGCGGCGCAAGCAGCTCGCGGGCACTTTGTCCGGCGGCTGGAAGCAGCGGCTGGCGCTCGCCGCGTGTCTGATTCACGAGCCGCAACTGCTGTTGCTCGACGAGCCGACGGCGGGCGTGGATCCGAAGGCGCGACGCGATTTTTGGGAGGAGATTCACAAACTGGCGGCGGAAGGGCTGACGTTTCTCATCACCACGCATTACATGGACGAGGCGTCGCGCTGCCACCGGCTCGCCTACATCGCCTACGGAAATCTGCTCGCCAGCGGCACGGTGGCCGAGGTCGTGAAGGCCGGCGGGCTGACGACTTGGGAAATTTCCGGCGAAAATCTGGCGGCGCTCGCGGACAAAATCCGCAAGCTGCCCGGCGTGGAACAGGTCGTGGCGTTCGGCACCACGCTGCACGTCAGCGGGCGCAACGCGGAAAAACTGCACGCCAGCATCGCGCCGTTTCAGACGAACGCGCACCGCTGGGTGAAAATCGATTCGGGCCTGGAAGACGTGTTCATCAGCCTGATGGAAACGGCCAAGGACAATTTCTCTTGAGACAATGGAAAACATCCAACATTCAACATTCAACGTCGAACATCCAAGTCCGTTCGCTTTGGGCATTAAATGGCCGTTGAGCGTTGAATGTTGGACGTTGAATGTTTCGGAAAGGTATTTCCGATGACCTTCAGCCTCCAGCGTTTCTTTGCCATCGTGCTGAAGGAGTTCATCCAGATGCGGCGTGACCGGCTGACCTTCGGCATGATGGTCGGCATCCCGATGGTGCAGCTCATCCTCTTCGGTTACGCCATCAACTCGAACCCCAAGCATCTGCCCACGGCGGTTTATGCGGCGGACAACAGTGTGTTTTCGCGCACGCTCATCTGGGGCCTGCGCAACAGCAGCTACTTCGACATCACGCGCGAGGCGCACGGCCCGGCGGAAATCCAGAACTGGCTCGCCGAGGGCCAGGTGCAGTTCGCCGTGACCATCCCGGTGGATTTTTCGCGGAAACTTCTGCGCGGCGAAAAACCGGATTTGCTCCTCGAAGCCGACGCCACCGATCCGTCCGCCGTCGGGTTTGCGCAGGCGGCCGTCAGTCAGCTCGCCACCACCGTCATCAACCGCGACCTCACCGGGCCGCTGGCGAAACTGCGCTCCTCCGCGCCGCCGTTCAACATCGTTTCGCACCAGCATTACAATCCCGAGAGCATCAGCCAATACAACATCGTCCCCGGCCTCATGGGCGTGATGCTCACCATGACCATGATCATCATCACCGGCCTCGCCATCACGCGCGAACGCGAGCGCGGCACCATGGAAAATCTTTTGTCCACGCCCGTGCATCCCGGCGAAGTCATCGTGGGAAAAATCGTGCCCTACATCATGGTCGGCTATGTGCAGGTGGCTCTGGTGCTGCTGGCGGCGAAATTCCTGTTCGGCGTGCCGTTCATCGGCAGCGTGCCGCTGCTGGTGGGGCTGACGTTTCTGTTCATCGTGGCGAACCTCGCGGTGGGCATCACGTTCTCGACCATCGCCAAGAACCAGTTGCAGGCGGTGCAGATGGCGTTTTTCTTTTTCCTGCCGTCGCTGCTGCTCTCCGGCTACATGTTTCCATTTCGCGGGATGCCCGGCTGGGCGCAGGACATCGGCGAATGCCTGCCGCTCACGCATTTTCTGCGCGTCGTGCGCGGCATTTTGCTCAAGGGCAATGGAATGGCGGAATGCGCGCCGGACTTGTGGCCGATTGCGCTGTTCGTGGCGGTGATGCTGTTCATCGGCATCAAGCGCTACCGGCAGACGCTGGATTAAAACCCGTTTTAGCCACAGATTCACACGGATGAAACACAATGAAAAATGGCTGACGTCTTTATATCAATGACCATTTTCTTTAAGCGGAAAGATGTAGCGCGCAATCTTGTCCAATTCATTTGTTGGTGCAAAAATGCGCAACTCACCCGTCTTCTCGTCAAATAAAACATCCGGCTGATTTGTTAGTTTTATGTGCTGCTGGTCGAGATAACGAATCAGCAGCTCTCTACCCGACTCACCGGGTTTTGGTGGCATAAGTTGCTGTAGCCGGTTCGTAAATGTCTTGGTGTCCACCATTAAAATCCATTCACCGACTTCTGGGTGGTATCGCGCGCGGCAATAAAGTGTGTCCTCCACACCCTTCGCATCCCGATGGATGACGCTCACGATGCAATTAGAAAAAACAAAAACATCTGTCTCTGTCCCGTCACTCAAATGATAGGGATACCAGGCAGCCATTGGCGTGGTTATCTCTGAACTGGGGCCAACTTTGTCTAACACCTGCTGAAGCGTTGTGCTTGGCCCGATAAACTTGAACGATTCGACGGTCAAAGCTTTCTGTCCTGCATTGTCTTGGTCGGAAACCAAAGCAGGGTTTTTCTTGATCAAAGCTTTCGACTTTTCAATGTCTCCACTTTGAGCTGCGTCTTGAAGCTCGCCGCCGAAGGCGAGCCGGCAACAAATTAGCGTGACCGCCGTGAGCAGAATCGCGGCAAGCCTGGAGGCGGGGCGCGAGGCCGGCGAGTTCCCTGTGGTTTTCATATTCGGTTTCAAGCGGATGCTTTCAGTTTTCCCGTCGGCGTCAATCCTGTTCGATCTTTCGCCCCGCTGAAAATAGCCCAGCCATTTATGGCTGGGTTCACGGTTCGGGAATGTTCCAAGTCCCGTCAGGGACGAAAGAATTTTTCTGCCGTCCCTCGCGGGACTTTTTCATTTGGTGGACGCTTTACCCAGCCATGAATGGCTGGGCTATTGTCACCGCGTCGCTTCGCGACTTCGCCGCCTTCGCACCCTTCGCGCGACAAAAATTCAAACGCCCTTTGCCCCGTTCGTCCACCCCAAACTGCCATTGGCCACCCGGCTGGGACATTGCTGGGGAGCGCGCCCGTCCCGGTGGCCGTTTTCGCCGTCGCGCCAAAAACCGTTTTCCAATCCCAAAGGGATTGAATCATTCAGCCCAAGGTTGCGCGGTCCATGCCGGACAGGCCAATAGCGCTACCTTGGGTAATCATCCCACAAATTTTCCTACCCGGAACGGGTTGCATCACCTCCCGCCAAAATTGATGAAACCCCGTTGGGGTAAAATTCATTTTACAATCATCACCCGGCGTAGCCGCTGCGCGTCAACGCCGGGCTGAATGATGAAATCCCTTTGGGATTTTTCCACGCCACGCCGTTTGCCCCAT
>Ga0302278_10006894_pt1 | contig 10617 bp, 9 predicted proteins | sample III_Bog_N3_2_FD_194543 | JGI IMG/M metagenome (GOLD analysis project Ga0302278, IMG submission 194543) | Peat permafrost microbial communities from Stordalen Mire near Abisko, Sweden - III_Bog_N3_2 | ecosystem: Environmental > Terrestrial > Soil > Wetlands > Peat | place: Sweden: Abisko... | reverse complement strand
GCTTTTGCCTGCTGGGGGCTGAGATAGATGCCTTGGGAGTTTTCGATCTTGACCTCTTCGGAAGATTCCTGCCGAAGCGTGCCAAAGGTGAGATGAAAGTCCCACATGCTGACGCGAATCTGGACGCTGTTGGCGTAGCTTTCGCGATAGTCGGCTGCGTTGGTGAGGTGGACTTTCGGTTGCGGATGGCTTGAGCTCATGGATTCAGGGTATTTCATTCTGCAAAGAAATACACCAGCCCAAGAGTCTTCTTCCCAAGAGTCTTCTTAATGAGGCGGCTTCGGGAGTAGCCGGAGAGATGGTGCGAAAGGGGGGACTTGAACCCCCATGGGTTGCCCCGCCAGATCCTAAGTCTGGTGCGTCTGCCAATTTCGCCACTTTCGCGCGGAGCTGCTCATTTACGTTTCGGAAGACCACCTTAAGCTTACCGGGAAAGGCGAGCTGGTTGCAATATTGGGTTACTGCGCACTACGAGTTCTATGTAGCGTCGCCTTTACGGAGACGCCGGACTTCTTCCATGCGAGCTGACAGGAGCTTCTCGCGGCCTTCCTGGGTTGGATGATAGTAGCGCCGGTCGCGCAGGTTATCAGGCAGGCATTGCATTTCGGCGACTCTGCCCTCTTCATCGTGGGCGTACTTATAGCCTTTGCCGTAGTCGAGCGACTTCATCAGGCCGGTGGTTGCGTTGCGTAGATGCAGAGGGACAGGCGCCGCGGGCTCGCGTTCGATGTCGGCTAGGACTTCGCCGTAAGCAGTATAGACGGCGTTGGACTTGGGTGCGAGCGCAAGATAAGCCACGGCTTGAGCTAGAGCCAGATCTCCTTCGGGGGAGCCGAGAAAATGCATGGCATCGCGGGCGGAGAGCGTAAGGTTCAGGGCTTCAGGAGCGGCTAGGCCGATGTCTTCGACCGCCATGCGAACGATGCGGCGGGCGACATACATCGCGTCTTCGCCGGCCTGGAGCATGCGGCCGAGCCAGTAAAGCGAAGCATCTACATCGCTGTTGCGGATGGATTTGTGGAGGGCCGAAATGAGGTTGTAATGTTCTTCGCCGGATTTGTCGTAGAGGAGCACCCGCTGCTGCAGCGCCGACTGCGCCACTTCTGTGGTGATAGTTCTCGCGACTGTTGAGGCTGCCAGCTTGGCAGCGATTTCCAGGCCGTTGTAGGCAAGCCGGGCGTCGCCGCTTGCGTAGGAGACGATCATGGCCAGCGCCTCCGCCTCGGCGCTCAACTGGAGGCCGCCTAGTCCGCGAGCTTCGTCTTCAAGGGAGCGATGGAGCAGGGCAGTGAGCTGGTCTTCGGTTAAAGGACGCAGGGTGAAGACCCGGCATCGAGAAAGAAGAGCGGAGATGATTTCAAAGGAAGGATTCTCCGTTGTCGCGCCAATGAGGCGTATTGTGCCGCGTTCGACGTAGGGGAGAAACGCATCCTGCTGGGCCTTATTGAAGCGATGGATCTCGTCGACGAAGAGGGTCGTGCGGGAACCGAAGGCCGAGGCTTTTTCCGCGTCGACCATGACCTGCTTGATTTCCTTGATTCCGGAGAGAACTGCTGAGAACTCGATGAAGCTGGCGCGGGTATGGTCGGCGATGATCTTCGCGAGAGTAGTTTTGCCTACTCCCGGAGGTCCCCAGAAGATGATGGAGGCCGGATCGTCGCTTTCGATCAGCATCCGCAACGGTTTGCCCGGACCGACAAGATGCTCTTGACCCGCGTATTCATCGAGAGTGCGGGGGCGCATACGCTCGGCCAGGGGCGCGGTCGTTGCGGTTCGCGACGGTTGCAGGTCGGGGGTCGCGCCGAAGAGGCTCATATTCTCTTTGTACGCGCAGGCGGCTGTTCAGCGCCACCCGGGAGAGCGATCAGACGACGAGTTGGACGAGCCGTTCTGCGGCCTCGCGCGGTCCGAGGATCGAGACGTTAGGTACCTGACCGCGCACCATCGCCACTTCGTCACAGCGGTAGAGGCGTGGGCAGCTTTGGCAATCCTTGTAGATTTTGTCGGGAATCTCGGTACGATCTTCGACGATGCGAAAGCCGTGGCGCAGAAAGAAGTCAGGGATTCTTGTAAACAGGCATACCGAGTTGATGCCATGGTCTTCGGCTTCGTCGACCAGCGCGTCGAGTAGTGCTCCGCCCGCGCCGTGACTTTGCGCGTCCGGGTCGACGACGATGGAGCGGACCTCGGCGAGATGCGGCCCGTAAAGGTGCAGCGCGCCGCAGCCGAGGAAGTCTCCATTTTCGGTTTCGGCGACGGTGAAGTCGCGGACGTTTTCGCATATCTCCGCGAAGCCGCGTCGGAGCAGCGTGCCGTCACCAGAGAGACTGTTGACGAGGTGATAGATGTTGGAGGCGTCGGGGAGCTTCGCCTTACGCACTCGCATGGACGACCTCCTCCATAGCGTTTTCGGCCCGATAGAAATCGCGCCGAAGTGAAGCGATGCGCTCAGCGGCATCGGAGAGAGCCAGCTTAACCCGCGCGGTTGCAGTGCCTCCGATGACATCGTGGCAATCGACCGTCGCCTGCAAAGTGATGCTTGCAAAAAAATCGGAATCAAATTCCACGCCAAACTCTTTCAACTCAGCGAGGGAGAGATCGCCGAGTTCGCAACCCTTGTCGAGGCAATTGCGGACCGCGTTGCCGATCTTTTCATGAGCTTTGCGAAACGGCACACCCTTATATACCAAGTATGTAGCAGCGGCCATTGCATTTAGAAAGCCGCTCTCACAGGCGGCGCGCATTTTGTCGATCCGGAAGCGGAGAGCTTCAGTGAACGGCGCGAGTACCTGAAGCATTTGGTAAGCGACCAGAGTTGCGGCGAAGACCGGCTCCTGCGTCTCCTGCATATCTTTGTTGTAGGCGAGGGGCAGGCCTTTGAGCAGCAAAGTCACGGTGTCAGCGGCGCCGTGCAGACGACCGACCTTGGCACGGACGAGTTCAGTGAGGTCGGGATTTTTCTTCTGCGGCATCGCGCTCGAGCCGGTTGAAAATGCCTCGGGTAGTTCGACGAAGCCGAATTCCGCGGTGGCATAGAGGGTGATCTCTTCAGCGAAGCGGCTTGCATGCAGACCGATCTGGGTAAGTATTTGTAGGTATTCGAGCACGAAGTCACGGTCGCTCGTGGCGTCGATGCTATTCGCGGTCGGCGAATCGAAGCCGAGTTCGCGAGCGGTAATATTTCGATCAAGAACGAGCGTAGCGCCAGCCACGGCGCCCGAGCCAAGTGGGCTGCGATTTAAGCGATGGGAGCAATCCCGAAGACGCGACACATCACGAAGTAACATTTCGACGTAGGCGAGCAGCCAATGAGCTACCAGTACAGGCTCAGCGCGCTGCAGGTGAGTGTAGGCCGGAATGACGGCGTATTCCGCGGCATTCGCCTGTGAAAGAAATGCCTCGGCCCAGTTTGCAAGCTGGTCGCAGAGTGAATCGATTGCGGAGCGGATGTATAGCCGCAAATCCGTGGCGATCTGTTCGTTGCGACTGCGCCCCGTGTGCAGCTTGAGAGCGAGATCGCCGATCCTGGCGCTTAATTGCAGCTCTACGAAGTGGTGAATGTCTTCAGCATCGGGGTTGTCACGCACCCATGCCGGGCCCCCTGTTTTCGCGTCGTGGTACTGGCCGACGATGCCATCGAGACCCAGGCGGATCGCTTCCACGTCGGACTCGGTAAGGATGTTGGCCACGCGAAGAGCGAGCGCATGCGCTTTGCTGGCAGCGACCTCTTGTTCGAGAAGCTGCCAGTCGAATTTCAGCGAACGCTGCCAGTGGTCGAAGAATGGATCCAGCGGCTCGCGAAAGCGGCCCGACCACATCTTTCCGGATTTTTGATGGTTCGACATCGATAAGTTGCCTGTTCCTTAGCGTTGACTACAACTGATTGTTCGAGTTCGGCGGTTGCCAAAGCGAAATATGGAGGCTCAGCCATCACGAAGTTATTGCGCTGGCTCCTTTTCCTTGCCACTCCGAAGCTGGGGCATTTCGCTGCCTTGACTGAGCGTCAGTAGACCCGTTTCAGCGTAGGTGAGCAGCTTTGCCCTGGTATCCGTAATGTCCAGGTTGCGCATGGTGAGTTGGCCGATGCGGTCGCGCGGAGAGAAAGTGGATTCCGTCTTCTCCATGCTGAGTCGCTCCGGATGAAAGGTGAGATTGGGCGATTCGGTGTCGAGGATGGAGTAGTCGTTGCCCCGGCGTAACTCCAGCGTGACCTCGCCGGTGATGGGCTTGGCGACCCAGCGCTGCGCCGCCTCGCGGAGCATCATGGCCTGCGGATCGAACCACCGGCCCTGGTAGAGCAGGCGACCGAGCTTGCGGCCATTCTCCCGGTATTGCTCAATGGTGTCTTCATTGTGGATGCCGGTGATGAGGCGCTCGTATGCGATGAACAGAAGGGCGACGCCTGGAGCTTCGTAGATTCCGCGGCTCTTGGCCTCGATGATTCGATTCTCGATCTGGTCGGACATCCCCAGCCCGTGGCGGCCGCCGATGCGGTTGGCCTCGAGGAGCAGCGCGACCGGGTCGTCGAAGTGCGTGCCGTTGAGCGCAACCGGAAAGCCCTCCTCGAAGCGGACGGCAGTCTCTTCCCTTAATATCTCGACGTCGTCTCGCCAGAAGGCCACGCCCATGATGGGATCGATGATCCGGATGGACGAAGAAAGATGCTCGAGGTCTTTGGCTTCATGGGTCGCGCCGAGTATGTTGGAGTCCGTCGAGTAGGCCTTCTCGGCGGACATCTTGTAGGCGAAGCCGGACCGCCGCATGAACTCGGACATCTCGGCGCGGCCGCCGAGTTCGTCGATGAAAGCGGCATCGAGCCAGGGCTTGTAAACCTGCAAACCGGGGTTCACAAGCAGGCCGTAGCGATAGAAGCGCTCGATGTCGTTGCCCTTGAAGGTGGAGCCATCGCCCCAGATGTTGACGTCGTCCTCCTTCATCGCCGCGACCAGCAGGGTCCCGGTGACGGCGCGGCCGACGGGGGTGGTGTTGAAGTAGGTGACGCCAGCAGTGGTGATGTGAAATGCTCCGGCCTGCAGCGCCGCGATGCCCTCGCGGACGAGCTGGCCGCGGCAGTCGATGAGGCGGGCCCCTTCGGCGCCGTATTCGAGGGCCTTGCGCGGAATGTCGTCGTAGTCGCTCTCGTCGGGTTGGCCTAGATCTGCCGTGTAGGCGTAAGGGATCGCTCCCTTGCGTTTCATCCAGTGCAGCGCGGCGGAGGTGTCCAGGCCGCCGGAGAAGGCAATGCCGACTTTTTGGCCGACCGGCACGGATTCAAGAATTACGGACATGCTTTAGGAACCTCGCAAACTGTTTTGTTACGTCTATCGCCGGGTGCCCATTCAAGCTCTCCGTTGGTTGAGTGGGAGGTGAGCTTTGCTTCGATTCTTCCGCTGACGCCGCCCGCTAGCAGAAGCAGCAACGCCTTCTGTGCATGCAAGCGGTTTTCAGCCTGATCGAAGACGACCGATTGCGGACCATCAAGCACCGCGTCGGTGACTTCGGCGTTGCGATGCGCAGGCAGGCAGTGCATGAAAACTGCGTCCGCGTTCGCCCGCGCCATCAGGCCTTCGTTGACTTGATAAGGCTTGAAGATTGGCGCGCGTTTCGTCGCCTCATGTTCGGAGCCCATGCTGGTACAGACGTCTGTATAAATCGCGTCCGCTCCGGTCGCCGCTTCAACAGGGTCATTCAGTAGCGTAATGACCGCGCCCGTAGTTGCGGCGATCGCCTCTGCGCGTGAAACAACGCCGGCGTTTGGCGCATAGTACTTCGGAGTCGCAATTCTGCAGTTGGCGCCCAGCTGCGCCGCCATCAGTAAGAGGGAATGGCACACATTATTGCCATCGCCCACGTAGGTGAAGTTAAGGCCAGCCACGGAGCCGAAACGCTGTTCCAGCGTCAGGAAATCGGCCAACGCCTGGCATGGGTGTTCGAGGTCGCTCAGCGCATTGATCACCGGCACTGTGGCGTATTCCGCCATCTCGGTGATGGTGTCGTGGGAGTAGGTCCGCAGCACGATCAGGCTCACCCATCGTTCGAGGTTGCGCGCCATATCGGCCAGCGACTCCCGTTCGCCAAGGGGCGATTGAGTCTGGTCGACGAAGATGGCCGAGCCGCCCAGAGTGTTGATCGCGGCCTCAAAGGTCACTCGTGTGCGCAGCGAAGCTTTTTCAAAGAACATAACCAATTGCTTGGCATCGAGCGACGAGCGAAAATCCTGAGGCCGTGCCTTGACGCCATGCGCAAGCCGCAGCACGGTCTTGATCTCGTCCACAGAAAAATCGGCAATAGAGCACAGATCGCGGCCGGCAAGCGCATCGGCAGAGGCTGTGAATACTTCGCTGTCGTCTAAAGCTTCGGCAACATTGAGAGTCCTCGTAACCAACTATCTACCTCCTTGCGAGACCGTCTCTTGCAACTGTTCTGCCGACGCGGCTTCGGCATTGGAAAGAATCGCATCCAGCGCCTGCAACGTCGCATCGACGTGCTCGCGCTCCAGGATGAATGGTGGAAGAAAACGCAGCACCGTCTCATCCGTGCGATTGATGAGGATATGCCGCGCCATCATCTCCGCCAGTACCGACTTCGCCGGCTCCGCAGAGTCGAGCTGAGCAGCGAGCATCAAGCCTTCGCCGCGAACATCAACGATGGAAGCGTGCTTCTCTTGCAGTGCGATCAGGCCCTGTTTGAAATAAGTGCCTACCGCGGTTACATGTTCGAGAAGATGTGCTGCCTTGATCTCGTCGATCACAGCAATCGCGACCGCGCAAGCCAACGGGCCGCCGCCGAAAGTTGTGCCGTGCATTCCGGGATAGATTGCTTTGGCGACTTCTTCGGTGCATAGCATCGCTCCTAACGGCAGTCCGCCGGCGAGCGGTTTTGCGATGGTCGTGATATCTGGTTGAATGCCGTAGTGTTGATAGGCGAACCATTTGCCCGTACGACCCAGCCCCGACTGGATTTCATCGGCAATCAGCAAAGCTCCGGTCGACTGCGTCAGCTGCCGAGCGGTCGCAAAGAACTCCTGCGATACAGACCGAATCCCGCCCTCGCCTTGGATCGGTTCCAGCAGGATCGCGCAAACATCGGAGGAAAACTTTGCGCGAAGGTCTTCGACATCGTTAAAGCGCACGAACTCCACGCCAGGGACGGTCGGACCAAAAGGTTCACGGTACTTCGCCTTATGAGTTGTGGACACGGAGCCGAAAGTGCGTCCGTGGAAGCTGTTCTCGATCGCGAGAAACTTGGTGCCGATGGACTTGCCCCCTGTCGCTTCGCTCTTGGCCCGCAGCATGCCTGCGTAAGCGCGCGCGACTTTCATTGCGGCCTCCCAGGCTTCGGTTCCGCTGTTGCAAAAGAAGGCGCGGTCGAGTCCGCTCATCCCTGTCAACCGCAGCGCAAGCTCTACCTGCCCGGAGTGAAAGAAGAGGTTCGAAATATGAATCAGCTTCCTGCTCTGTTCCGCGATCGCCCGCTCGATTGCAGGATGCGCATAACCAAGCGCATTCACGCCGATGCCACTTAGCAGGTCGAGATACTTGTTACCCCTTTCATCTTCAAGGTAGACGCCTTCGCCTCCAGTGAAGAGGATCGGATTCCGTTCATAGGTTGGCAGCAGGAGCTTCGCTTCAGCTGCCTTCACTTGTTCCATCGTCATGCCACCATTACCTCGGTTCCGTGAGTTATCCGCGCGCTGCACAGGTCGGGCAGCACTCCTGCTTCCGCCGCCGGCAAGATCCTGACGCGCTTGACCCCATGCAGGAGCGCCTCGCGGCAGGCGCTCAGCTTCGGCAGCATTCCGCCGCTGATCACCGCGTCCTTCGTCAGCTTGTCGATCTGATCGATATTCAGCCATCGCATTACATCGCCATCCGCCCCGCGCACTCCGGGCACATCAGTCAAAAAGACCAGCGCATCCGCCTTGCACGACATCGCGCAAGCAGCGGCCATTTCATCAGCATTGATGTTGTAGTATTCGCCGTCAAAGCCCAGCGCCATGCTCGACAATACCGGCACCGAGCCCATCTTCCAGATAGCGTCGAGCCAGCGAGGATCGGACGCCACAATCTCGCCGACAAATCCAAGGTCAGGCGCGGTCCGCTTCTTGCGCGCGCGAAAGATCAACCCGTCACCGCCAGACATGCCGACCGCCGGCTGCCCGTGCGCGCCAAGCGATGCTACCAGCGACTTATTCACCTGGCCGGCTAGCACCATCAGCGCAGTATCCCGGGTCACGGCATCGGTCACGCGCAGACCAGCGATGAATTCGCTGCTCTTGCCCATCGCCTTCAGTGTTCGCGTCAATTGCACGCCGCCGCCATGCACCAGCGCCACCTGGTGCCCATCGCGCGCCAGTTCCGCCACCGCTTGCGCGCAACGGTGAAGCATCTCGGGATCCTCGAGGGCCGCGCCACCTAGTTTTACGACAAACTTCATCACCTGCTCCTTGCCTGGTTGCTTAGACCAGACCTTCTGCTTCGTTCCATCCATACATCAGGTTCAGATTTTGCACTGCCTGGCCTGCTGCGCCCTTCAGCAAGTTGTCGAGGCACGAGACGATTACGCAACGTTTGCCGTCCTTCGAAAGTTGAAAACCGATATCGCAGAAATTCGTATATGCCGAGTATTGAATCTGCGGCAACTCGCCATCGCGAAAGACCCGCACCATGGGGCTGTCTTTATAGAAATCATCGAAGCAGGATTGGATTTGCTCCGGTCGCATCGATTGATTGAAGCCCACATAAATCGTCGACAAAATCCCTCGAGGAATCGGAAGCAGGTGCGGAGTAAAAATGATCTGTTCTGGAGCGAGATGTAACTGCTCGAGCAACTCCCCTGTATGCCGATGGCCGAAGACTCCATACGCAGACAGATTGTCGGCCGCGTACATGAAGTGCGTCTTCGCCGTCGGCGCTTTACCCGCGCCCGAGACTCCGGACTTTGAATCACAAACGATGCCGCGTTCCAGATTGACCCATCCCTTTTCAATCAGCGGCTTCAGCGCCAGGATGATCGACGTCGCATAGCATCCAGGATTGGCGATCAGCGCCGCCTCGCGGATCTCATCCCGATGCAACTCTGGCATGCCGTAGACACTTTTCGCCTGCACAGCGACCGCTGCCCCGCTCCCTTCGTCCTCAAACTTGTACACAGTGCGGTTAGACGAGTCGTTCAACCGCCACGCGCCGCTTAGATCAATCACGCGAATCCCGCGCTCGAGAGCCTCTGGTGCCCACTCGCGCGACTGTTCATGCGGCGTGGCTAAGAAGAGAACCTCCACACCTCGCGACGCGAACAACTCCCAGGAGAACGGTTCCACCACCAGCCCTGCCGAACCGTTATTGTCCATCAATCGCGGATGTATTGCCGTCAACGCCATCGGCGATCCCGCCGACAATCCCGCTGCCTCCGGCCGGCCAGCGAAGACTGGAGCCACGCCCTTCAGTCGTGGATGATGCAACAACAGCCGCGACAGTTCCATACCGGCATAGCCGCCAACTCCAACGACTGCAGTCTGAATTCCTCGTGTGCCCATCACCGAATCATCTCTTCCAGGCGCCCCAGTAGTTTGGATGCTTGCCGATTGTCGGGGCAGATAATTAAAACCGTGTCATCGCCCGCGATGGTGCCGACGGTCTCCGGCCATTCTTCGTTGTCGATCGCCAGTGCTACCGGTTGAGCGGCGCCGTGCGTAGTGATGATGACCACCTGGTTCTGCGCCTGCTTGACCTTCAGCGCAAAATTGGCCAGCACATCTTCGACGCCAGGTTCGTACTCCCCATCGCCATCCACTCCGTTGGGCAGCGTGTACCCGCCGGGCCCCTTGTAGAGCCGCATCTCGCGAATGTCGCGGGAGAGCGTAGCCTGTGTCACATCGAATCCGCGACGCACCAGCTTGCGGCGCAACTCGTGCTGGCTCACCACCGGCGCCGAAGCTACGATCTCGCGAATCACGGTATGTCTCTCAGGCTTCATGGCGATTGCCTTCATGCAGCAGAAATGCGGCCACGGGGGCCGCAGGGAAACTTCGTAAATGAATAAATACTACTCATTTATGTATAAATATGCATGCGCGAATTGTCAAGGTCTTCCGCAGGATTTCTGTGGATTGACTCCCCCGGAGACTCTCTGCGAAACTCACGTTAATGCAGTACAAGAGTATGAACTACAGGGGCAAACTGGAATATGCGCAGCAAAGAAAGATGCGCGAGCGAAACAAGCCGCTCTACCGCCTCGCGCACTGGCCGATCTGGATATGGGTCTTCTTTCTCGCACCGGGGCCGCTAACCTTCTCGCTCTTCGCCCACGGATTCAGCCGTAACAATCTTGCCTGGCTTATCGTCGTCCTTGTTGGAACCGGCGTCGCCGGTCTGCGCGGGCGGCTACCCGGAGTCGAGCCGAGCCCGTACATCCTGCGCTTCGACGAAGACAAACCGAATCCCCTCTATCGTCGCGTCTGTTATACCTTCGCCTGGAATGCCGTGCTGAGCTTTGCGCTCCTAAATCTCGCCGGACTGGTCATCGCCGTCGTCGCTGGCGGCTGGTACATCAAGCAGATTTATTTTTACGTCTATGCGCCTCTGTGCATCCTGATCCTGATTCTGGGAGCAGCGGGAT
>Ga0302278_10006888_pt1 | contig 10621 bp, 8 predicted proteins | sample III_Bog_N3_2_FD_194543 | JGI IMG/M metagenome (GOLD analysis project Ga0302278, IMG submission 194543) | Peat permafrost microbial communities from Stordalen Mire near Abisko, Sweden - III_Bog_N3_2 | ecosystem: Environmental > Terrestrial > Soil > Wetlands > Peat | place: Sweden: Abisko... | reverse complement strand
GGCCGCAGCGCCTCAAGGGCCTTGCGCGCCGCACCGAGTTCCGCGTCCATCTCAGCCAGTTTCTTCTGTTGCTCGGGCAGCGGGGCCTTCACAAAGGGCTCTTCCGGCCCATAGTTCCATGTGAACCCGCGCTCGCCGGGAATCTGGTTGAAGTACGCGAAAAACCGATAAAAATCCTTCTGCGCCAGGGGATCGTACTTGTGGTCGTGGCAACGGGCGCAACCGAGCGTGAGTCCCAGAAATACGGTAGAAGTAGTTTGCGTGCGGTCCGCCACGTACTCCACGCGGTATTCCTCGTCGATAATGCCGCCTTCGCCGGTGGTGCGGTGATTCCGGTTGAAGCCCGAAGCAATCTGCTGGTCGAGCGTGGCGTTAGGCAGCAGATCGCCCGCCAGTTGCTCCACCGTGAATCGATCCCAGGGCATGTTCCCGTTGAACGCCGAGATCACCCAGTCCCGCCAGCGCCACATGTCGCGCGGACCATCGGTCTGGTAGCCGTTGCTATCGCCGTAGCGCGCCGCCTCCATCCAGCGGAACGCCATGCGCTCGCCATAGTGAGGCGAAGCGAGCAGGCGATCCACCACCTTCTCCCACGCACCAGGCGAAGTATCGGCGAGAAACGCCTCCACCTCGGCAGGCGTAGGCGGCAGACCCGTCAAATCGAGCGAAACGCGCCGGATCAGGATCCGCTTGTCAGCCTCGGGCGACGGCTTTAGGCCTTCGCGTTCCAACCGCGCGAGGATGAAGCTGTCGATCGGGCTCCGCGCCCAGTGTTCATCCTTCACAGCCGGAAGCGCGGGCCTCACGGGCGGAATGAATGACCAAAACGGCTGCCACTGCGCGCCCTGGGCAATCCACTGACGAATCAGCTCGGCCTCATGCGCGGAGATGGGCTTCTTGCCGGAAGTCTTCGGCGGCATCTGATCGCCATCGATGGCAGTGATGCGCCGCATGATCTCGCTCTGCTCCGGATGGCCGGGCACGATCACGGCCTGGGGGCCGTCGGGCGTATCGAAACGCAGTCCCGCCTGACGATGAGTGGCATCCGGACCATGGCACATGAAGCAGTGGTCGGAGAGGATGGGGCGAATGTCGCGATTGAACTCAACGCTTTCGCCAGCGGCGTTCGCCGGCGCGGCGACAGCCAAAAGCAGCGCAAATGGAAGGACGGTGCGGTTCATCGGGACAGCTAACACGAAGTGTACCTCCGAACGTGTTGCCGTAGAATCAGTTTGGAGGAGCATTTATGCAGTTTGATATGAGGGGCCTCGGCAATCGTTGCGCTGACTGCGGCGGAACCGGCGAATGCCAGCGCTGTTTCGGCACCGGCCAGAACACAGCCCTCAATTCCGACCAGGCGAAATGCCCGAATTGCGGAGGAACTGGCGCGTGTCCGACCTGTTGTGAAAGCGACATCCTCACGCTCGGAATTTCCGGCCTTTAATTACTTCCGCAACGAGCGGTGCCGGATAAACCACGAACAGGGACGTCCGTCCAGGCAAATCAGATCAAATTGTGCAACAGCTTGTTGCACAGTTTCCTTGGGGCCGCTGGAGAATGAATCGGGAGGGGAGACGGAAGAAGAACTCTGTAGTCCGTGCGGTCGCCGGGCGAAACAGGCAGGTCTGCTGCTATTGGGAGTTAACGGGAGTTTGGGGTACGCTCAGGAATCCGCGTAACTAATTGAAGGAATTGGTTGCGGGGGAAGGATTTGAACCTTCGACCTTTGGGTTATGAGCCCAACGAGCTACCAGACTGCTCCACCCCGCACTTGTATAGTACTATGCCGCCTTCGGTGGCTCGTCCAGGCGCGTGATCGGACGCCGTGCTAACTGCGTCCGGATCATGCGCATAGCGTCCCGCACCAGAAACGGCTTCTCCAGCACCTCCACCGCGTTGCGCGCGCATGCCGCGTATTCCTCCGCCGGCAGCGCCGAATCCGTCATCACGATACTCCGCATCGAAGGCAACGTCTGGAACAATTGCGCCGCCAGGTTGACGCCCCGTTCGTCCGGCAGAGCGCGGTCCATCATCACGATGTGGGGCCTGCGCTTTGCCGCCACGCGCCGCGCATCTGCCGCCGTCGTCGCGAGTAAAACATCCCAACCTTCAGACGCCATCAGTTTTTCCATGAAAAGCAGCAGTTCGCCGTTGCCATCCACCAGCAGCACGGTGGGCTGTGTGCAGGAGCGCGCCGCGCCGGTCTTTGCAGCGCCAAAGGTGGCGATGGATAGCACCAGCGCCTCCCGATCGCGCCGCACGCCGACCTGAATGCAGTTCCCGGTCTCAACCTCGCCTCGCGACACCATCGATGCCAGCGGTTGCGTCAGGTGCTTGTGGACCGTCCGCTTGAGTTCGCGCGCTCCATATTCGACGCTCGTGCCTTTATCCATCAGCCACTGCCGCGTTGCGTAGGGCACGTCCAGGGAGAAAGCTCTGTTGCCCATCCTCTCCATAACGTGGCGCTGCAGACGGGAGATCTCGTGATCCACAATGGCCGCGAAACTCGCCGCATCCAGCGGCTGATAAGTGATGACGTGATCGATGCGATTGACAAATTCGGGCGAGAATTTTCGGCGAACCGCGCTCATCGCGACCTTTTCGAGTTTGCCCGCCACCTCGTCGGGATCCGCCCCCACCGCGGACTGGAAGCCGATGGAGGGAGCGATCTCACGCATCATCTCTCTCGCGCCGAGGTTACTCGTCATAAAAACAATAGTCTTCTCGAAACTGACCTGGGTGTTGTCGCCGAGGCGCAGGATGCCGCGGTCAAGAAGCCCCAGCATGAGCCGCGCCATGGACGGGGCGGCCTTTTCAATTTCGTCGAACAACACGAGCGAGAGGCCACAGTCCTCGCTCGCGACCGACGTCAGCTTCTGCTGCGTCAGCGCCGGCTGGGTTTCACGGTGGCCGAGGTAGCCGGGAGGCGCGCCGATGAGTTTGGCCACTTCATGCTCCATCTGGTATTCCCCGCAATCGATCTTCAGCAAGCTCTTCGAGCTGCCATGGAGTGCTTCGGCGAGCGCCTCCACGGTGCGGGTCTTACCGGTTCCGGTGGGACCCAGCAGCAGGAAGACGCCTACAGGGCGGCTTTCCGGCGCGAGCCCAGCCTGGAACATTTCGACGCAGGGCACCAGCGCGTCGATGACGTTGGGTTGGCCTACGACTTTTGAGGCGAGGATGCCGGCGAGGTCCGTGGGGGCACCTGTTTGCCGGCGTATTCTCGATGGGGTTAAGGTTCGGTTCCGATCAGTCATCCTGGCCCAATTGTACGGGGCAGGCCCCAAAAAACCGGGCGCGAAAAGTGGTCGGCCGGACAACCGAAATCGCTCCAACTTGCTGATTGTAAGACGCAAACTCACTCTGAAAAATAAAGTTTATTTCCTTGTGACTGAGTTTTGGGGCAGGGCAAAAGTGCCGGGACGACGGGCGAGATTCAAAAAAAACAGGCGTCGGGACCCTGAACTTGAGTCACGACGCCTGCGGGTAGTGCGGTTAGGCTTACCTGCCTATTTCTTCGAAGGGCTATCGTCGGCCTTGATGTCGCCCAAAGCGTACTGAATGCCTGCGCGGAGATGTTCGAGCATCGGGGTCATCGCGTAAACTTTTTCGTCGTGGCCATGGGCTTCATAGAAAACCCGGCCCTTACCTTCGCGGCGAATGTAACTTAGGGCGTAGTCGCCGTCGGTGCGGGGGTTCTGCTCCTTGGCCTTGTCGGCTGCGCTCATCTTGTCGTAGTCGATGCTGGTCAGGACGTGAACGTTGGTACGCGAAAAGGAATCCTGAGCGAACGTATAGGTTTCGTCATGGATGTCGAATTCCTTGCCGTGGAACATCGCGGTCAGAGGACTCTTCGGATCGTCAATCTTGGTCGTGATGAGCTGCGGATAGGTCCAGTGGAACTTGAAGTAACCACCGATCAGCTTGTTGAATTCGGGCCACTGCAAAATCGGGGCAGCTTCACCACCACGACCGCCGCGGCCGCCGGCGCCCGCAGCGGGTGCGGTGATGCCATTGAAGCGAGCGGTGAAATCGGCCTGGCTGACTTTGCCGGCCTTTTCGGTATCGAGCTTATCGAACCAGGTTTCGGCGAGGGCCGCGAATTCCTGGCGGCTGAGCTTCTGGTCGCCGTTCTTATCGGCCTGGCCGATGAACAGTGCCGCAAGCGTTGTGCCCGTGCCGCCACGTCCGCCACCGCCCGCAGGGCGAGGCGCGAAAGCTGCCACGCAATCGCTGTGATAAGAATCCGTTGCGGCGTGAATGCCGGCGATGCCTTTTCCGCTGCGCACGAACTCGAGGAATGCGGCGCGACGGGCGGCGGTGACAGCCTTATCGGCATCGTCAAGGAAGCAACCGGTGTTGCTGTCGAGGAAGATGAGGTCGTATTGCTTGAGATTCGCGGTGTTGATGTCTGCGGGGTCGTAAGAGACCGTGGTGGTCCAGAGGTTGCCCTTGTTGCCGAGGGCTTCGACAGTCTTCGCGGCCAGCGGAATGGAGGAGTGAACGAAACCGCCGGCTCCCGTGCGAGCCAGCACAAGCACTTTGCGGGCTTTCTTCGGCTTGGCGCCGGGAGTAGTGGGCAGAGCGGCCATCATGGCGTCAATATCGGCGGGCTTCGCGGCCATCGGTGTGGAATTTCCGGCGGCGTTGAAACCACCACCGGTGCCCGGCGCAGGGGCCGCGGGAGCCGGCGGGGGCGGGAACACGATGTTCAGGCCCTGCACCAGCTGATCCTGGGAAAGGGCGCCGGTCTTTGCGGTATCCCAGCCGCTGTACCAGGCGTCAAATACCGACTTCATTTCGTCGCGCGTGATCGCGCCGTCTTTATTGGCGTCGAGGGCGGTAAACAGAGCGGGGGCAACGCCACCGCCGCGTCCGCCACCAAAGCCGCCACGACCTGAACCGCCACGGCCACCACCGCCCGCAGGGGGTTGGGCGTTCACAATGCCGATGGAAACCGCGAGCGTAATCGCTGCGCCCACCGCGAGAATACGTTTACTGGTAAAACTGGTTGGCTTCATTTTGTCTCCTGTGCCGTCGAATAGTCTATCGCAAGGGTGGGGCGGCGGCCCGGCGGCGCCAGCGGTTTCCACACAGGAACGCCTGCGCGTGCAGCGTTCGCGGTGTGGAACTCTCGCACCGCCGAGGGCGACTGGACACGCGGCGATAGGCGCGTTCTGCCATTCTGCACATCGTGCACCGAGTCCTTCCCTCAAGCCCCTGGCCGCCAGGTCGCGCCCTGAGAAATGCAAAGCCTAAGGCTGCCGCGCCGGCTTACCGTTAACCAGGACTTCCGCCAAAGTAAGCCCCTTCACATTCTCCACAATATCCGGATTGGCAACATTTTCAAACGCACAGCGCTCGAAATGAATGTCGTTCATTGGGGAATCCGGGAAGCCACGCAGCTGCAGCGCATATTTCGACTTCTTACTGGTCACATCGCGAATGTCGATATTACGCACAACCGGATGCTCCGGACCCTTCGTCCCTTCCTGGTAGTAGAAGTCCACCTGAAGGATGGCATCGGAAACTTCGCCGATCGTAATGTTACGGAAATACACGTTCTCAATCGTGCCCCCGCGCATGGCGTTCGTCTTGAACCTCAGCGCCTCATTCAGATTGGGGCTGTTAAGCCGGCAATTCTCCACGAACACGTTACGAACGCCGGCCGACATCTCGCTGCCGATCGTGAGTCCGCCGTGTCCATCCTTCATATCGCAGTTGCGGATGATGACGTTTTCCGTGGGCGCGGCCACGCGGCGGCCATCCCGATTTCGCCCGGCCTTGATGGCGATGCAGTCGTCGCCCGTGCTGAAGCTGCAGTTTTCGATCAACACGTCGACGCAGGAATCGGGATCGCAGCCATCGTTGTTCGGGCCGTGACTATCGATCTTCACGTTGCGCATGGTCACGTTCGTGCAATAGAGAGGATTCAATTCGTACATCGGCGAATTGATCATCGTCACGCCGTCGATCAGAATGTTCTTCGACCGGCAAGGCTGGATGAAAACCGGCCGCAGGTAATGGCCTTCGCCGAAGATGCGCTGCACCACCGGGACATCTTTATCGCCCATGCCGGTGAGGACCGTGCGGTCATCAGCCTTCGGTGCGCCTTCCGGCTGGCCCCAGGGCTTCGCGGTGGTCCACGACCACCAGTTCTCGCGGCTGCATTGACCATCGAGCGTGCCTTCACCCGTGACGCCCAGATTCTCCTGGCCATCGGCGTAGATGAACGGCGAGTAGTTCATCAATTCGGTGCCTTCAAAGCGCGTGAAGACAAGCGGCAGGTATTTCTTCGGGTCGGTAATGAAGCGCAGCGTGGCGCCCGCCGAAACATAGAGGTTGACGTTGCTTTTCAGATGAATCGCGCCGGTGTAGAAGATGCCTGCGGGCACCACGACGCGTCCGCCGCCCGCGCGATTACAGGCGTCTATGGCTTGGCGGATCGCATCGCTACAATCCTTCGCAGGGCCGGGCGTGGCGCCGTACTTCGTAATGTCGAAATCGCGTTTGGGGAAGACCGGGGGCTTGATGCGTGCCAGGATTTTCGGGAGTTGATCCCAGGCGGCGGCCTGCGAGGGCGCGGCTTGCGCGCGGCGCGCTGTTGTGATGAGAGTTGCGGCGGTGGCCAGTGCGGTGGAGGTCAGGAAGGTGCGGCGGTCGTGTGTCATGTTTACAGGTCCTTCAGTTACTTGGTGGGCAGGCCCACTACCTTTTGCGATCTTTGACGGATACGGTGCTGCCCTCGGCTGCGTGCACGCGTGTGTTTCTTTGATCCTGCCCGGCTGCCTCACCGAATTGTACTCCCACCGACCTGGTCGGCCCATCAATTGCCGGACGAAACGGAGAGCTATTGTGCTGTTGTGACCACTGCGGAAGCTTCCGGCAGACCCATCGCCGCGCGTCGATCTGACGGCGAAAACCGCGCCGCTCCGTGACGGCACTCTGATCGGGGCCAGGAGCGGCCCGGGGAAGACCCGGCCCGGGGCCGTCTGGCGGATTCAAGTCAACGCCCATCAAATATAAGCTAGACTGTTACTGAAATGAAGTTTAGTAAAGAATATATTGTCCAGTCGGGAACCGACGCCAGGTTCCGCAGTTTATCTATGGCCCCAAGAGGCGTATCATTCGCAATTTTCGGGTTGCTTTCCGCCGTGTGCCTGCACGCGCAAACCGCCCCGCCGACTCCGCGCACCACCAAAGGAATGCCTCCGCGTGCGAATCCCGGCGAGTATCTGTCGCGCGCCCAGGCGGGCACGGTCTCCATCGGAGCCGAATTCGACAGGCACTCCGTTCCCATGCCGGAGTCAACCCTTTCCACAGAGGACTTCGTCGTCGTGGAAGTAGGATTGTTTGGCCCGGCAGGCGCGCGGTTGCAGATTTCCTCCTCGGATTTTTCGCTGCGTGTGAACGGCAGGAAATCGGCGTTGCCGGTGGAGCAGTTTGCGTCCGTATTCAAGAACCTCCGGGATCCTTCGTATCAGGCGCCTGAATTGGCGGCAGCAAAAGAGAACAAGTCGGGGGGCCTCAACGCCGGGGGGGCAAACAACCAGAGCGATCTGGGAGCCACACCACCGCCCGTCCACATCCCGCCGGCAATGGAACGCGCCATGAGCGAACACGTTCAGGCCGCCGCGCTACCGGAAGGCGACCGCGCTTTGCCGGTTGCCGGACTGATCTTCTTCCACTACAACGGAACGGATAAGAGCGTTCATTCGGTGGAGCTGATTTATAACGGACCGGCGGGGAAAGCCACCATCGCGCTTCAGCCCTGAAGCCCTTCGCCGATCAGTTCTACCGGCAGCTTGCCTGACACTGTAGCGCGCATGCACTTTTTTGGCTTTAGCCCGGGCTTATAGTGCTAAACTCAACAATCAGCGGCGCCTCTTGGGAGGCTCCGCATTGAGTGACGGCCGCGCGAGGTCTACATAACCGTGCTGGATTTCATACTTGTTCGCGTCATCTTTGTCGCCGTATTCGGTTTCGCCGCGGCCTATTTCCGTCCGCAGACCGAACCTTTCTGGTCGGCCGCTCTTTTGGGGACTGCGGCTGCGGTATTTGCCATTTTTCTGGAGCGCCGTTTCGCCCGCATCAGCCTGAAGCGCACCGTGGGAATTACGGTAGGCATGGTTGCGGGGTTGTTCAGCGCGTCGCTGATCAGTGTGGTCTTGAGCCATGTGGGCGATAACGCTCCTGCCATTCGCTTCATCCAGATTGTCTGCCTGTTGGTGCTGGTGTACTTCGGCGCAACCACGGGCGCCGCCAAAGGGGAGTTGCTCAACCTCAATGCCTTGGGAGTTTTCGGAACTGAATCCGACCAGCACAGTTCCTGCAAGATCCTCGATACCAGCGTGATTATCGATGGGCGGATCGCGGACATCGCGGAAACGGGTTTCCTCGACGGCGTACTCGTGATCCCGCAATTCGTCCTGCACGAACTGCAGATGGTGGCCGATTCGCAGGACTCCATGAAGCGCACCCGCGGACGGCGGGGTCTCGACGTTCTGCAGCGTCTGCAAAAGATGACTCAGGTCAAGATTCGGATCGCCGACGAAGACTTCCCTCAGGTGCGCGAAGTGGACATGAAGCTGATTGAGTTGGCCAAGGTCTATAACTGCAAGATCGTCACCAACGATTTCAACCTCAATAAGGTGGCTCACGTTCGTGGTGTGGAAGTCCTGAATATTAACGAATTGACCAACTCGCTCAAGCCTGTGGTGCTGCCCGGCGAACTGATGCGGGTGTTCATTCTCAAGGAGGGCAAAGAATACAACCAGGGCGTAGCTTATCTGGATGACGGCACGATGGTGGTGGTGGACAACGCCCGTCGTATGATTTCCAAGACGGTGGATATTTCCGTCACCAGCGTGCTGCAAACCACTGCGGGCAAGATGATTTTTGGCAAGTTCGACGAGCGGAATCAGGCGGTTGCGGCACCTGTCGGGGAACGCGCGCCGGAGCGCCGCCGTGAACAGCCGGTCGGAGAAAACTGAAAGTGAACGCACAGGCCACCCAAAGTGGCGATGAACTCTCGGGGGCTCGGCGCCCGAACCAACGCAGGAACGCCCAGGGCATTAGCGAAACGGAGGGCAACCATGCCATTCTCTGCTAGGCTATGCGTCATTTTGCCTGCCGCCGGGCTGGGTACGCGTATGAGTCGGACTACCTCTTCCAACGCGGAAACCTCCGGGACCAGCAGGAAGCAATTCATGCTGCTCGATGGCGCACCGATCCTCGCCCATACGGTCCGGAAGTTTGCAGCCTCGCCCCTCGTTACGGACATCGTGGTTGCCGTGCGCGAAGAAGATGTCGCGGCGACTAACGAAATGCTGCAGCCGGAATCGCGCGGATTGCGGGGGAAACTAACCGTGGTGGCGGGCGGGGATTCGCGGCAGGAGTCGGTGGAGAAGGCGTTCGCGTCTCTGGACCCGGCCATCGACCTGGTTGCCGTCCACGATGCCGTGCGGCCTTTTGTGGATCTGGAAACGATTCGCCTGGTAGCGGAAGAGGCTGCCGCAACGGGTGCTGCCATTGTGGGCATCGTGCCAGTGGATACCGTTAAGCAGGTAAGCGGGGCACAAGCGGGAGGCGCAAAAATCAGGGGTACCATCTCGCGCGAACGGCTGGTGCTGGCCCAAACTCCGCAGGTGTTTCGGCGGGATATTCTGGGACGCGCGTTCGACGCCGCCCGGGGCGATCACTTCGTCGGGACCGACGAAGCAAGTCTGGTGGAGCGCCTCGAAGACGTGGAGATCAGCGTAGTCCCAGGCAGCGAGCGCAATATCAAGATCACGCGTCCGGGCGATATGGATCTGGCGCGGCTTTTTTTTGAACAGGAAAAGGCGCGAGCGAACGCCGTGGATGCTTCGGGAGCCGTGGCCCGTTGAGCGAACTTCCGCAACTACGAATCGGACAAGGCTGGGACGTACACCGAATTGCAACCGGCAGACCGCTGATCCTTGGGGGAGTGGCAATTCCCTGTGAGTTTGGCCTCGAAGGCCACTCCGATGCCGACGTACTCGCGCACGCAATTACCGACGCGATCCTGGGTGCGGTGGCGCTGGGCGATATCGGCATGCATTTCCCGGACACGGACCCGCGCTGGAAGGGCGCGGATAGCCTGGTCTTCCTGCGTCACGTGTGCGGGTTGGCGGCGGACGCCGGCTATCGAATCGTGAATGTGGATTCGACAGTCATCCTCGAGCGGCCCAAGCTGAAGGACTTCCGTTTGCCGATCCGCGAATCGCTGGCGAAGGCAATGGGGTTGGGATTGGATTGCGTGTCGGTAAAATTCAAGACCGCAGAGCGGGTCGGGCCGGTAGGCGAAGGGCGTTCGGCCGAATCGCAGGCTGTCGTGCTGCTTCAACTGTAGCCTCTGCCTGAATGCAGATGACTTCGTCTTTCACCAGCCAAAACTCGGGTTCGTCCATCAGAGCGGAGGCCGCCAGGTAGCACATGCTTCAGCGGCAGCCGCTGCCTGGCGGCAGATGGAACAAACAAGAGACCTTGGGGAGCCACGCAACCGTTACTGAGCCGCGACCGTAAGGGAGCGGTACGGAAACGCCCGGGGATTATCCGTCGCCGCGACTGTATCCAACCCCATTGGCCACCACCCACATCT
>Ga0302278_10006887_pt1 | contig 10621 bp, 6 predicted proteins | sample III_Bog_N3_2_FD_194543 | JGI IMG/M metagenome (GOLD analysis project Ga0302278, IMG submission 194543) | Peat permafrost microbial communities from Stordalen Mire near Abisko, Sweden - III_Bog_N3_2 | ecosystem: Environmental > Terrestrial > Soil > Wetlands > Peat | place: Sweden: Abisko... | reverse complement strand
GGAGGCGAAGTCGATTGCATGGGCATGCTCCTTTGCTAAGGGCGGGCCGAAGGCCAACACCGGAACGCGCAAAGGCACCTAAACCATAGCTTCTTTAGAAAGCAGGTTGGGTTGCGTATTGGGATGTAAGACGATCATACGCTTTTGTTTCGCCCACTACACGGGGAGTGTGGGTGATTTTTCTCCCGAGTCAAGAAATATATGACATAAATGCCCCAAACGATGGACGGCTCATTCTAAATTGGGCAAGATTAATCATAACCTGGTCAATATTGCTCACATTAAAGCCAGCTCAATTTATTGTTCCTTTTGAATGGCGAGATTCCGGGCGGGAAACGGGCCCATTTTCGTAACACCTCCTGCCTGGAGTACCTCCACTCTTTCCCCACCGTTGACAGATCACAGTTCAAGTGATGATTCGAGCATCATCGGAGCATCGGCTCCGAGGTCTTCTTGTCGACTCTAAAATTAAATAAATCAATTACATCGAGTTCGTGAGAGCAGAATGGCCGGGATTGAAAAGTTAGGGAGATCGTATGTCTACTATTGTGGTTCTGGCTGTTTGTCTCGACCAATTCTTTCCAGGCGCTGAAGCCTCAACCTGGAAGTCGGCAGGATACTTTTTTGTGCCGGCGCCCTCCATCAAAGAGGCAATCAAGCATTTCAAGGCCGGAGATTTCGATCTGGTGCTCCTGGGTCATTCCATTCCAGTCGAATCCAGAGAGAGGCTCACCTACCTGATTCGGGCCACGGCTTCCCATGTGCCTGTGGTTTGCATCGCGGGCTCGTTGGGCCAGCAGGATTCGTTTGCGGATGCGACCTTCGCGCAGGGTTCAACTGACCTGTTCACAGGAATGGGCGAGCTGCTCAAAGGCTATACGAGAGTCCGGGCGGTGCCGGCGATCCTCTACGCCACAGCAACGTGAGAGCTTACAGCACGGAACCCAGAAGGTTGAGGAGGAAGGCGGTCATGGAAAATCTTGGCGGTAGGAGTCATCAAGAGGGGCACACCGGCTGTTCCATCGCGGATCTCTCTCACGAAGAAGCAGCGCCCGGTTTCAAGGGCAGCCTGACCCCGATTCAGCCACCCTCGAGTCGCGGGACCCGATCGAACGAATCCAGTGCGGAGTGGCGATCCGGGGAGTTCTACAAATGCCTTCCTGCAAAGGCGATGAGCGAGTTCGAGTTGCTTGCCGCGCCGTTTTCCTGCGATGCGGGCACGGTGCTCTTCGCCGAGGAACAGGAAGCGCGCAGTGTCCATTTTTTGTTGGAGGGACGAGTGAAACTCACCATGAACTCGAGCGAGGGTAAGCGGCTCATGTTGGGAATTGCAGGACCGGGAGAGATTCTTGGCCTTGCGTCGTCGATCTCCGGCTGCCCCCACGTCATCACCGCCGTCGCCCAGTACCCTTGCAAGCTCATGGCGCTGCCGCGACCCGTTTTTCTCGATTTTCTGCTGCGCTACCCGGTTGCCTGCCAGAATTCCGCAACCTTGTTGGGTATGGAGTACAAGCGAGGTTGCGCGCAACTGCGCATTCTTGGCTTGACGTTTACCGCATCGACGAAGCTCGCCATGCTCTTGTTGCAATGGAGCGCCGAAGGACAACGAACTGAGCTCGGCTCAAGGATCCACTGCTCGCTGACGCACGAAGAAATTGGTGAGTACATTGGCGTTTCCCGCGAAACAATCAGCCGCAACCTTAGCGATTTCAAGAATCTCGCACTCGTGGAACAGCATGGTTCAGTTTTTCTGATACCGAGCCTTCGTGCCCTGGAGGCATATGCAGGCGTGGCTGAATACTGAAAGGGGACCAATGGAATTGCATGGAGTCAAAGTCAAGGTTGGCGATCGCGCAATCATATCGAGGCCGGCCTCAATGGACCGCTACGCGGAGCAGATTGAAAGGTTGTCCACGGTAACGGCCATTCGTCCGCAGTCGTTCGATGCTGGCGGGCTTTGCTTCCGCTACGACGGAAGAGAGTGGAGCGGACATAATCGAGTTGAATTGATCCCGCGAGAGGAGGAGGAAATTGAAAATCGCCTTCTGGCTGCAGCCCGTGAAACGGAACTTCTTGACCGTGCGGAGCGGGGAAGAGATGACATTATTCTGGCCTTTGTGCTGAGCCGGGTCCACCAGAAACGGTGGCTCAAGCTGGGCGTGGAGGAGTTAAAGCGGATCGCGGAGCTGCACGGAATCAAGTCTCCCAAAGCAGAAGCGCTTGGAGCGTCCCTGGACCAGCTCTCGTCTTTGCCGATGGTTGAGCCTCCAGACGCGTGAACGAAGGAGCGGAAGAGGGGCAGTTGCAGGCAAGATAGGATGCGCGGGTCTGGAGACCTGCGCAACGGTTCCCACCAGGCAACAATCTACGGTTCCCACCAATCCAGCAGTTGCAGCCGCGGGTAGTAGAGGGCGGTGCGGAGTTGTGCTTCTGCGCCGTGGAGCTTGCGAAGGACCCGGGCGTAGGCCTCAAGTTGGGGAGCAAAGGTTGGTCGAAGGCGGGCGAGTGCGGCCGCGGGGTCGGGCTCGTCGGCGTGGACGGTCTTGTAGTCGACGATCCACCAGACATCGGAACCTTCAGAGAGGGTCGTCGGTCCGGCGCGGAAGACGCGATCGACCTGCACCGTGCGGAGCGAGCCGGAGAGGATGCCGATCCAGCGAGCTTCAGTGGCGTCGTCGGCATGGGGCGAGAGGATCCACTGGCCGTTTGGCTCAGTGGAGGCGGCGAGAGCGAGACGGAGAGCCTCCCTGGCGAGATCGGCGGATTTGGCGGGGTCGATGCCGCAGGCGCGGATTTGGGCGGTGATGCGGGGCTCGAATTGCTGGAGCGCGGCACGGGCGGCGGGCCACTCGCCGGTTTTGCGGAGATGGGCCAGACTCTGGAGGCAAGAGTGGACTGCGGTGCCGAGGGCGCGGGAGATTTGACCGCCTTCGTGGCGTGTGTAGAGCATCGAATCCTCGGTCTGAGAATCCAGACCGGGGGTACCCGGAGTTTGTACGTGGACCGACGATGGCGAGCTTAATTTGAAGTCGGGCGGCAGGCGGCGGAGGATGGTTGGCTGGATGGGAGCGGGCATTACGATGAGATCGGCGGAGGCGGCCAGGGATTCGACGATTTCCGGCTCGGATACGGGTTCGGCGCCGAGTGTGGCCTGGGTCTCTTTCCATCGTTCAAATTGCTCGCGGATCTCCGGCTCGAGGGCGGGCCACGCCGTTTTGAGCAGACTTGGCGCGGGTTCGGCGAGGGTCCATTCGCCGTTCTTGTCCAGCTTGCAGACAGGGCGGGCGAAGATGTGGAGCTCTTCGCGTGCGCGGGTTGCGGCGACGTAGAGGAGGCGGCGCGTCTCCTGGGATTCGCGATCAAGATAGACGCGATCGACCCATTTGCGCGCGCTGCTGCGCTCAGCGCCCTTGGACTGCAGGGGCGCGACGAGGAATTCCGTGATCTGCTCCGAGCCGTCGGGGGCATTCTCGATTTCGTCAGGCAGAAGTCCGCGTTCGAGCCACGAGAGCATTTTAAAACTGCCCTGGCGGGTGCGAGCCTGCAGCTCAGGGATAATGACCACTTCAAATTCAAGGCCCTTGGACTTGTGGATGGTCATGAGCTGGACGCCAGCGCTTGCGTCGGCCTCTGGATCGGGCTGCGCGGTGAGCTTGGCGAGGCTTTCCTCAAGCGCGGGTCCGAGCAGATCCTGCTCGCCGTTGGGCAGACTGTCGAGCGACTGCCACAAGAGATTGAGGTTCACTCTGGCTATGGAGTCGGCGCAGGCGTCGCCGGCGAGGGCGAGCCAGAGCTGCTCAAGCCATGTGCCGAGCGAGCGCGCGGGCTGCGAAAAGCGGATTGCGGGCGCGAGTTCCATGGCCTCAAGCAAGCGCGTCGCGGCGAGTTGGCCATCGGCCGAGAGCAGCGGGAGCCGTTCTGCGAGAAGTTCGGGAATCGGACGCGCCAGGATCTCGGGCGAGTCGGCCGAGGTGAGGGTGTGAAGGTCGGCGAGCCAGAGTCCGCACCAGGGCGCGCGCAGAACGCCGAGCCACGCAACGCGGTCGAGGGGGTTGAGCACGGCGCGGGCAAGGGCGAGAGCGTCGAGGACTTCAGGGCGCGCGGAAAGCCCTTCAAGATCGACGGCGCGGAAGGGGACACCGGCCTTGCGCAGCCCAAGAGCGATGGGGGCCAGAGCACTACGGGTGCGGCCGAGGACGGCGACGCGGTACCTGGATCCGGCTGCTTGGGCTTGTTTGATCTGTTCGGAATGGCGGCGGGTGAGTTCCACGATCTCGTCGGTCTGCGCGGACTTGAGGTCTTCGCGCTCCTCGATCTCGTCGGCGCCATTTGCTGCGAAGCGTTTGGTTTGCGGCTGAAACTGGAGATGAAGCTTGAAGGATTGCAGGGCGGACGCGAGCTGAGGTCGTGCGGGGTTGGCGGGGGTGAACCCGATGCCGCTGCCGTCGTCTGCCTCGAAGATTTCCTTGAAGTTCTGATTGAGGGTTTCGACCAAAGGAGCTGATGTGCGGAAGTTTGACGTGAGGGCTACGGAATCGAAGAGCAAAGGTTCGGCGCCGGGGATCTCAAGGCCGAGGGCTTTGACGCGGGGGAAGAGCTCGGCGTCGGCGTCACGGAAGAAATAGATGGACTGCATGGGGTCGCCAACGACGAAACAGCTGCGCCCTTCGGGCTGGGGCCAGGCGGCGATAAGAGAACGCAGGAGTGCGTGCTGGCGGCGGCTGGTGTCCTGGAATTCGTCGACAAGCAGGTGGTGGATTCCGTCGGCGACGGAGAGAGCGGCGTCGGTGGGTTGGCCGTCGGGAGACTGGAGGACGCCGAGTGCGGTCTGCGCGACCTGCGTGTAGTCCACAGCGCCGGTTTCTGCAAACACGACGTGAAGTTCGGCTGCGGCGCGGCGGAGGAGCGTAAAGCTGGCGCGGACAATTTGCCAGTCGTCCTCGGAGTAGCGGGTTGGCGGGAGAGAGCGGATGGCATGGAGCGCGGACTCAAGGCCGGGAACATCGGAAAGACGCGCAATAAGATCGAGGATCTGCGCCTTCTCCGGTTTGCGATCTGCCGGGAAGCCAGTACTCTTTGTCACTTGCTTTCGGAAGGTTCCGCTCTGCGTGAGGAGGAGTTCGCCCAGGCAGAGGTGAGCCTGGTGGGCTTCCTCCAAGGCGCCGAGGTCGGCGATGTCGGGGTTGGCGGGGAAGTCGGCCAGCTCGGCGAGCGGCTGAAAGAGAGCGGATGCGCCGTTTTGGCAGGCGAAGCGGGCAAGTTGGTGTGCCTCTTCGCCGGAGCCGAGTACCTGGTCAAAGAGTTGGCCGAGGGTGCCGAGTGATTTGGCGATGGCTCGTTGGAAGGAAAGCTCAAGCGACTGCCGTAGATGGTCCCAGTCCTGCTCCTGGGCCGCATCTCGAGCCAGAACAAACTCCTGCATCCAGCGGTCGCGGTTGCGGAGCATCTCCACGAGCTGGGTTTCGAGTTCCTGCCAGTTATTGTCGCGCCAGAGCAGCAGGCGTTCGATGGCGGCGGCGAGAGCGAGGTCGGATCCGTCGATTTGCTGAAGGGTTTGGCGGGCGGCGCGGCGGTAGAGATCCTCGGGCTGTTCGTAGATGCCAATGCCGTCGCCGAGGCCGGAGAGGAGGGGTTGCTGGAGTGCGATTTCGCGGCAGAAAGAGTCGATCGTGGAAATGCGGAGCTGCGCGGGCTGATCGAGAAGGTTCCAGTTGAGGGCCTGGGAGTGGAGAAGAGCGCGCCGGGCGAGCGACTCCATCGAGTAGGCGTCGGTGTCGGGCGCGGGCGCGGAAGATGAGGCGATCTCGTCTGCGGCGTTTTGAAGCTTCTCGAGAATGCGGTGGCGCATCTCGGCAGCGGCTGCCTTGGTGAAAGTGATGGCGACGATCTGTGCGGGGTCCTGCACCTGGGCGAGCAGGGCGAGGAAGCGGCGGGTGAGGAGATCGGTTTTGCCGGAGCCTGCGGGGGCCTGAACGAGGACGGAATGGAGGGGATTGAGGGCGCGAATGCGCTCCTGCTGATCAGGCGGCAGAGTTTGAGGCTGCGTTGAGGGCTTACTCATCGGCGGCCTCGTCGTCTTCTTCTCGCTCAAGCAGAGCGCGGTTTTCCGTGATCCGGCAGATGGTTTGGAGGCCGCAAGACTCGCAGGTTTTGGGGTAGTCGCGTGGATCGACTTCGGCGCGGCCGGCGAGGAAGTTTTGGGCTAATTCATCGATCTTGTCCTTCCAGCCGAGAAGCTGCTCAGCGGAGAGCGGTTGCTTGACGAGCGCGTTGCTTGCGCCCAGCCCGGGCAGGAGCGTGGCGCGCGCGTCGCCCACGAAGCCGGCAAAGCCCTGATCTTTGCCCGTGCGGACCTTGGCGAAGACGAGACCGCCGAGCAGTTCACCGGGGGCGCGTGCGTAGGTGGCGTAGAGCGGGAGCTGGACGTCGTCAGGCCGTGGCAGCGCCCAGGAATTGGGCGACACGAGGCCGGATTTGTAGTCAATTACAAGAAGGGAATCGTCGTTGAGGCGGTCGGTGCGGTCGAGGCGGACATCGAAGCTGAGAAAGGCGAGGGAGATCGTTCGCTGGGCCTCCGTCTCAAGGACTTCAAAGTCTGCGCGGGTGGCTTCATAAGCGAGCCACTCGGAGACGAGGTCTGTGAGGCGCGCAGCTTCAAGCTCAAGATACCGGCGCGGCATGCGCTCGCGCGCTGAGATGGGGATTTTTTCCTCGAGGACCGGTTGGACGTGGGCAGCCACGAATGCGGGGAGATCGCTAAGGGCTACGAGCTCGGCGAGCGAGCGCAGACCGTGGGGCGGACCAGCCCAGACGGAGCGAAGGACGCCGTGGAGGAGTTGGCCGCGCTGCGAAGCGGTGAGGCAGGGCTCGGCGGGGCTCCAATCGGAAGCGCCGAGGCGGGCAGTAGCGAAGGCCTTGAAGGGGCACTGGGATTGATGGGTGAGAACGGCGGATCCGCCCTCGACTTTGCCGGGCGGGAACGGGACGCGGCTTGTGTCCTCGAAGGTCTCGGTCAGCGGTTCCCGTGGGGCGGGGGCTTTGAGTTCGTCAGGCAGAGGCTGAGGCGGGCCGACTTGCTGGGTAATCAGGCGCGAGGGGCGGGCATCGGCATTCTCGCTTTGGCGCGCGTAGCTGAAGCAGACACGAGGCGCGGAGGCGAGCAGGCGGTCAGTGATCGTGCGGGAGAGTTCCCAGTCGAGTTGTGCGGAGGCATGAGGCATCCCGGCTGCTCGCTGCACATCGAGCGGGAGCAGCGGGTGTACGGAACCGGATGTGGGCCATGCGCTCTCCGAGGCGCCGAGGAACCAAATGCCGTCAGCGGTGAGGCCGGCGGATTGAGCCGGACCGGCGATCTGGATAGGCGCGTCGCGGGACTCGGGCGCGAAGAGGGTCTGATCCAGGGCTTGGGCGAGAACCGAAAGGAACTCTCGCCAGCGAAGGCGGCGGCCATCGAAGCCCAGGGTCGCGCAGGAGTCAACAGCCTGCTCCCAGCGCCGGCTTGCCTGGAATTCCGCGCTCGCGAGGGGACGAAAGCCAGGCCAGCCCGCAGCCTGAAGGAGTTGCGGAACGAGTTCGGCCCACTCGAGTGGAGGTTTGGCGCGCTGGTCGATGTCTCTCAAGCGGCGTTGGGCCTGCGTGATGCGGGTGACGAACGCGGACGGCAGTTGTGCGCGCGTGGGCTGCGCAAGAAATGAGTCGAGAGACCAGAGTGGGCGCTCAAGCGCGCGTCGGCGCAGGGTCCGGACATAAGTTTGGAGGGCGATGGACTCGTCTTGATCGGCGGCGATCTGTCCAGCCGACAGGAGCCAATCGAGCTCGTTTTCGCTGATGGGGCCGGAAAGCCAGCGCAGGACGAGCGAGGCGCCGCGCGCGAGGCCCACCTGGCTGAGCGGAATGCCGAGCGAGAACTCAAAGAGCGGGTTGTTCGCTTGAGGGTCGCCAATGTTGAGGAAGGCGCGCTCGATTTCACCACGGCGTGTGGTCAAGTCGTCGGTAATGACGAGGAGGGTCACGTTGGGGTCGGCGGCGAGCAGGTTTTTTGCCCAGAGAGCGCAGGCAGCAAGCTCGGATTGAGTGTCGGCAGCGGCGTAAAAGCGGCGATCCGGAGCGGGCGCTGCTTGCAAGTCTTGTTGCGTGGCCTGCTGCGACGGCCCCCAGGCGTCAAAGAATCGGCGCTGCGTGAGCAGAACACGGTCAAAGCCGACGAGAAGCAGTGGCGGGCGCTGCGATGAGGCGTTTTCAAGCAGAGGAACAAGTTCGAGCGGCAGACGGGCGGGGCTGATGAGGCTTGAGGAGCGGCAGGCCTGGTCGAATGCGGCAAGCCAGGAGCTGAAGCTGGCCGCGTCGTGGTCCCAGCCGGCGCGGGAAGAGCGGCGGAGGTAATTGGGCGCGTATGCGCAGAGAAGGTTGTGGGCTTCCATGGCGAGCGCGGCCATGCGATTGCGCGGGCCTTCGAGAAGAGTGGCCACACTCTCTGCCGAGCCGATGAGGCTGGCCCAAAGCGACTGCTCCTGTAAGGCATCGACGATGAGACGGGATTCAGTTGCGGGGGCGTAGTCATGCCAGGCGGTGCGGAGGAAGGTCTGGAAGTCGAGGATCGCTGGAGCAGGCCAGGCCGAAAGGCCTTGAGCGCGGCGTTCGTGATTGAATCTGCTTTGAAGCCCGCGGGCGGCGCGTTCGCTGGCGGCGACGACTGTGCCGCCGGCTGCGAGCCAGGCGTTAACTTCCACAGCCGGATCAGCTTGCCTGCTTGCCCCCATTCCAGCGTTATACGCCACCGGCGCGGCCGGCGCCAAAGCGGCACCTGTAGCGCCGGACTCCGGTCCGACTGATGTGCGGGCCTTCTCGCACGCACATCAGTCCAACGCGGCAACCGTGCCGAACTGCACTGGTCTAATGCTCCTATAATTGAGGGTCGGTTTCAACGGCAGACAGTGAAGCAGAAACGCGAGGCCAGAATGATCGGAAGCAGGTTGGTGGGAAATTTGATGTGCGGTGCGGCGTTGCTGGCCGGCGCGGCGGCGTGTTTTGGCGGGCCCAAGGATGAGTCAGCGCCCAAGACGAGCAAAATTGCGCCGGCAACAATGGCGAAGGTGGGAACGATTGATGAGCGCTTCCAGTCGTACAACATCGAGACCGTTGAAGTGACCGGCGGACGATTCTGGAAGCCGTTTGCTTCGATTGACAAGATGAGCGCAGAGGACAAGGGCAAGGCTCCTGATATTACCGCGCCGGGCGGGATGAATCCGTCGCTCTACGAATACCGGGCGCCGATCGACCTGGGCAATGCGCGGCTGCGCAAGCTGGCTGCGGCGCTTGGACCAGCGTACGTGCGGGTGAGCGGGACCTGGATGAATTCGACCTACTTTCAGGATACGGATGCCCCAGCTCCGGCAACTCCGCCCGCAGGCTTCAACAGCGTGATGACCCGGGCGCAGTGGAAGGGTGTGGTTGATTTTTCGCGCGCTGTGGACGCGAAGATTGTGACGTCGTTTTCCACCAGCGCGGGAACGCGGGATGCGGCGGCCATCTGGACGCCGGACCAGGCGAAGAAGTTTGCAGCCTACACAATGCAAGTGGGTGGCAGCCTGGCAGCCGCAGAGTTTATGAACGAGCCGACGTTTGCAACGATGGGCGGAGCACCGAAGGGATATGACGCGGCCGCATACGCGAAGGACTATGTGGTTTTCAAACAGTTTGCGCGGGCCGATTTGCCGGGCATGGTGATCCTGGGACCAGGCGGCGTGGGTGAGGGCGGTTCGCTGATTCCGCCGCAAATGGCTGCGGCCATGCACCTGGTGAAGACGGAAGACATTCTTGCGTTGACGGGACCGGCCTTCGATGCGTTCTCGTATCACTCGTATGGCGGCGCCTCAAGCCGGTGCGGACGCGGCATGGGCGGGACCACGAGCGAGTCGGCACTGACCGATGAGTGGCTGGCGAAGCCGGGGCAGATCGAAGCGTATTACGCGGGGATTCGCGACAAGCAGATGCCGGGCAAGGCGATCTGGTTGACCGAGACGGCGCAGACGGCATGCGGCGGCGACCGCTGGGCCTCGACGTTTCTTGACAGCTTTCGCTATCTGAACCAGTTGGGCAGCCTGGCGAAGCTAGGCGTACAGGTGCACATGCACAATACGCTGGCCTCGAGCGATTACGGCTTGCTGGATGAGAAGACCTACGATCCCCGGCCGAACTACTGGGCGGCCCTGTTGTGGCGGCGGCTGATGGGCACGACCGTGCTCGAAGCGGGTGTACAGGGTGCGGGGCCGTCGCCTGCGACCAATTTGCACCTGTATGCGCAGTGCATGCGCAGCACGCCGGGCGGGGTCACGTTGTTGGCGATCAATGCGGACAAGAACGCGGCGCAGACACTTTCGATTCCAACGGGCGCAGAGCGTTATACGCTGACCTCGAATGACCTGATGAGCCAGACGGTTGAGCTGAATGGGACCGAACTGAAGCTGGGTTCCGGAGACGCTCTGCCGCGGATCAAAGGGAAGGCGACGAAGGCGGGAGACGTGAGTCTTGCCCCGGCCAGCATTACGTTTCTGGCGTTTGAGAAGGCCGGGAACGAGAGTTGCCGGTGAGACAGTGAATAGGGATCAGGGGTGCAGGTTCT
>Ga0302278_10006885_pt1 | contig 10624 bp, 10 predicted proteins | sample III_Bog_N3_2_FD_194543 | JGI IMG/M metagenome (GOLD analysis project Ga0302278, IMG submission 194543) | Peat permafrost microbial communities from Stordalen Mire near Abisko, Sweden - III_Bog_N3_2 | ecosystem: Environmental > Terrestrial > Soil > Wetlands > Peat | place: Sweden: Abisko... | reverse complement strand
CGCAGGTGAATTAAAGACAGTTATCGGTTCTGAGTGGTCAGTCGTTTCCACCCTCTTCGGCGAATTTGTAAAAAGGGTGCGACATTCAAGCATCCGCCTGTGCCGCCCGTGCGTACTCCAATTGCAGGGACCCGTGTTTGCTGTGACGGATGCCGCTCGCGGCGTTACGACTATGTGCGACAATACTGAGTGTGAATGCGCGCCGGGAAAGAACTGGGCGCGGAGGATAAAACAATGGGCGATCTACTTCAACCGTGGCACCTGATTATTCTGGGCATCGTGGCATTCCTGCTGTTCGGCGCAAAGCGGCTGCCGGAATTGGGCAAAGGTTTAGGCGAAGGCTTGAAAGGCTTCAAGGAAGGTATCAAGGGCGTGACCGATCCGCCGCCAGCGCCGCCTACCGCGCAACACAGTGTGACTCCGCCACCCGCACCCCCGGCGGCTGCGCCGGTTGAGCCGCAGATTGTTCGCAAAGACTAATAGCGACTTCAGCCTGATTCCGCCGGCGTGACCCTTGGGGCGCCTCCAGAGCGGAGTAGATTGAATCCTGGAATTGAGAGGCCTGTGCCCGCGCACAGGCCTTTGTCTGTTCGGAGACAGATCGCTTACACGCTGAGCAGGGCCACTGCGGCCAGCGCCAACGCGGTTCCCGCGAACTGGCGAGGTGTGGGCCACTCGCGCAGCACAATCGCGGCCAGCAGGATGGTCCCCGCAGGGTACATGGAGCAGACGATCGCAGCGATGTCGAGCCGGCCGACCCTCGTGGCCTGGATATAGAAGAGATTGCCCGCGGTATCGAGCACTCCGGCGACGATGCCGGTGAGCCAGAATCCGCGCCACGGCGCCTTGGGGGGCATCACGGCGACCACAATCACCAGCGCGATGACCCCGGCTGCGCGGGCGGCGGTCATTGTCCAGAGGATGCCGCCGGGGCTCGCCATTTTGAACAGGATCAACTGGGTGCCGAAGCCGAGGCCGGCGAGGGTCCCTAAAAGGAGCGGGAGCCGCTGCGTAGACGGTCGATTCGAGGTGGCTCTTTTGGCCGCCGGTGTGTATGTGATGAGCCAGATGGCGACCAGGCCCAAAGCCAGCCCAACACAAGTGAGCGGGGTCGGCAGTCCCTCGTGGACGAGAGAAAAGAGCACTGGGACCAGGGCAGTTAGCAGCCCAGTCAGAGCCGCGGTCAGACCCATGGCTCCCATGGCGAGTGCGCGATAGAAAATGGCGAGTGCCAGCGAACCCTCAAAACCGCCCAACGCGGCATAAAGCAGCGGGCCGGAGGCGGGGATGGCGGCGTGCAGGACGCGACAGAGGACAAGGAGCAGGAGCAGCGAGACAATGTGGCCGGCGGCGACAACAAGCAGCGCTGGAGCGCGGCGGGCGCCAATGCCTCCGACGAAGTCCGAGCCGCCCCAACTGGTAGCCGAAAGGAGTCCGAAGCCGGCCGCGCTTCCCGAACCACTCACCAGCTAGCGGGCATCCCCGAGGGGGCGCGCATCCTGAGCGGAGGGGTAGTACCCTGTTTTGGCGATGATTTCGAGGCCGGGACGTGTGACACGGACGTCGATCTTGCGGAACTTGCCGTCGATAAATGGCTCGTGCGTGACGTAGCCCAGCGTGTACTGGTTGCGCGCTTCTTCGGCAATCCTCTGGTAGCTCTTCTCGATGCCGTTTGTGCTCAATTCCGAATCAAGCGTGCCGCCGGTGGCCAGGGTGTACTTCGACAGGATGTTGTCGTACATGGTGAAGGGCAGGTGGAGGCGGCTGATGGTTCCCTCTCCCCACATGGCCGAGGTTCCCACCGCGGTCCCGTATACGGCGATCTTGTTGGCTTCGAGATAGTGCACCACTTCCTTGAACGTTGCCTTGCTGCCGTATTCCTTGCCGTCGGAGATGACGTAGATAATGCGGCGGCGGCCCTTGGGGCGCTTGGACAATTCAGTGGCGGCAGCCAGAATGGCATCGTTGAGGGTATGGATTTCCTTGGGGATGGTCATGACGCCGCCGCCCGCGCCGGTTGAGAATCCGGGTTGGATGGTGGGGTCGGCGCAGTTTCCGTTCACATGAATCGGGCAGCCTGCCAGCGGCCCGCTATTCACTGGCACGATCATCTCAGTGCCCGATGACTTGACCATCTCGAGCAGGAAAGGGACGCGGGCGCTTTGACCACCAGTAAAGCCGTGTGAGCGGTCTTGCGCGCCGTTACCGTATGAGTAGACAGCGATTTCGTCGTAGGGGGTGAGAGCGCCCTTAATTGCGCCAAGCGAGTTGTTGACCTTGGCCATCACATCGGAGGTCAGGCTCTGATCCACAACAAAGGCGATGGAGAGCGGCGCGGGGTCGACCGTGAAAAGCGTCAACGGCTCGCGCGAGTTGTTTTCGTAGACCTTGAAATCGCGATAGGTGAGGCCAGCGACCAAATGCCCCTTCGGGTCTTTGACGGTGACCGGGACTTCAACAAAGTTCACATTGACGACGAGGTGGGTGAGCGCTTCCATGCCCTCGTTAGCCGCGGGTAATTCCGGCGGAGCGGTTTGCACTTCGTCCTTGCCTTCACTCGTAGGTGGCCGACTGGAGGGAGCGTTGGGGTCGGGCTGATCCGGTGTCGCGGAAGAAGTTGCCGAAGAGGAACTGCCTCCCGTTGGCTCGGAGCCTGCGCCGATGCCCGGAGTGATGGGTGCGCCGCCGGGGCCGGTCAATGGCGGCGGGGCCTGGGGCGTCGGGGCATCGGGGATGGAGGACTGCTGCTGGGCGAAAACCGCCTGAGTCAAATTCGGGCCGAGAATCACGAGCGCGGCCAGCGCCATTGCAGTCAAACCAAGCTTCACAGGTACTTCTCCAATAGTCAGTGATCTGCGGTCAGTGATCGATTCAAGAACCGACTGCCCGCCCCCAAAGCGCCGACGAATCCGCCTTCAGTACGATCTCAGTATCCCGTTATTACGATGCAGTCGTGAGGCGCCCGCAGGGGCGGCAACTGACAACTGGCGACTGATAACCAACGAAGACAACACTTCATTCGTCAGATTATCAGACGCGGGAGACGAGTGGAGGTTGCCCGGCAGCCGTGAAACAGTTCAGGTATGCTTTCTTCGAGGTTGGGAATTCGTCTAAATGATCACGATGCGTCGTCGATTGGGAGTTTGTGGACTTATGGTGTGCCTACCGGTATTTGCTTCGGCGGGATGGGCCCAGCTCGCCCCTTCTCCGGACGCGCCCCCGGTGAGCACCGCACCGGCACAGCCTGAGGATGAACAACCGGTGGCCACGCTGAAGCTGAGCGTGAGCCTGGTGGACTTGTTCTTCACCGTCAAGGACAAGCAGGGAAACCTTGTTCCCCACCTGACCAAGAACGATTGCACGATTTCGGAAGACAAGGTTCCCCAGACGCTGAAGAGCTTTGTGGCCGAGACCCAGCAGCCGCTGACGCTGGGGATTCTACTGGACACTTCAGGAAGCCAGACGCGCGTGTTGCCGCTTGAACAGCAGGTGGCAGGAGAATTCCTGTCTCGCGTCCTGCGGCAAAAGGACGAGGCCTTTGCGCTGTCGTTCGACGTGAATGTGGACCTATTGCAGGACTACACCAACAGCGCGCACATGCTTTCGCGGGCGCTGGACAAGGCGGAAATCAATACTGCGGGCGGCAATGGCGGAGGGATTCCCGGAGCCGGCGGAGGGACGATTCCGACACACGGCGGACCTAAAGGCACAGTGCTTTACGACGCCGTCGTTCTGGCATCGGGCCAAAAGATGAACCAGGAGGCAGGCCGCAAGGCGATGATCCTGCTGACCGACGGTGAGGATGAAGGCAGCGACCACAAGATCGGCGAAGCGATAGCGGCGGCGCAGAAGTCGAACGTGCTGGTGTACACGATTTTGATCGCCGACCGGGCAGCGTACGGGAATTTTGGGTACTCAGGCTATTCGGCGATGAAGCGACTGACCGAGGAGACGGGTGGCCGGTTGATCGACGTCGGGAATAACGGCCCCAAGCTTGAAGCGGCCTTTCAGCTGATTGAAGACGAACTGCGCACGCAATACGTGGCTACTTATACCCCGAGCAACACCAAGCTCGACGGCACATTCCGGCACATTGGCGTGCAATGCAATGGCGAGGGGATGAAGGTCCAGGTGCGCAAGGGCTACTTTGCTCCTTCGCCTGAGAATTAGGGCACAACCGGCACAGCTTTCATACCAGACCGCCCGGACTGGATAAAACTTGCACAGCTTGCGAAGGAATTTCCGATTTGAGCCGCTTTGACCGTGAGCAGGGTGAGAGACGCCACGCTGCGGTCAGTTGTTTGTCTTTTTGAATGAACCCTTTAGATAGAATTTTGCACGAAATCCCACTTGGCAAGACGCATGCAAGCCTTCGATGTCGATGGGTGCTGCTCAGCGCCGCGCGGGCGGACAAAGACTCCCTCTTGCGAACGAAGGGCATCCAACTAAATGCAGATGGAGGATTCCCCAAATGAACACAAGCAAACGAATTCTGATTACAGCGATGGCGGTTGGAAGCATGGTTGTGCTCGGGCGACCTGCGGAAGTGCGCGCGGCCCAGAACAGTGATGCAGCTTCAACAAACGCTTCAGCACCCGTCGAAATGAAGCAGGTGAATGGCGAACTGGTGGGCAAGCTCGATTCGAAATCGGCCAAGACGGGCGACAGTGTGGAGGTTAAGACCATCGAGTCCGTGAAGATGGCGACAGGCACGGAGATTCCAAAGGGATCGAAGCTGATTGGTACAGTGACAGCGGTGAAGCCGCATAGTGCGGACAATGCGAATGCGGAGATGGGCATAGTGTTTGATCACGCCGAGCTGAAAGACGGTCAGAGTGTGCCGATCCAGTCGGTCATTCAATCCGTCGCGCCATCGTCGAGCGATGCGGCGAATAATCCGGCGGATAATGCTCCGGTGGTGAGAGGCACGCCAATGGGCGGGGGCCCAGGGTCAGGGAGCATGGAAGGTTCCCGTCCGGGCAGCCCGACCGGCAGCGGCGCGGCGGACCAGTCGATCAATGGGATGGGGCCGGGCGAGGGTTCTGCGACCGGAACAAATAACGCTCCCGGAGCTGTCGTGGGCAAGCTGGGAAGCCAGCAGATTCGAACCACAGCGATTCCGGGGGTGTTGCTGGCCAGCAATACGCCTGCCGGGGCAGCAGCGCTCTCTGGTGTGTTCGTGGGCGCCAACAGCGATGTGAAATTGAGCGGCGGAACGCAGGTTGTGCTGGAAGTGGCGCCGGCGACGGGGCACTGAGCCGGTACTCCCTGAACTATGGTGGCGCGATGGGTATAGCGGGCCGAGAGAATGCCCGCTATGTCTCATTTTCAGACATACTTCGACGCACATCCCATTCGAAGGTAATCTTTCGCAGGCAGATAGCTGGGGATAATATCGGCACAAGGGCAGAAAACTTTAGGCCGTTGGTAAAAATATTTTTCAGGCCGCGCAGGATTCCGCCCCGAGGAGACGCCACCATGATGACAAGCTGCACAGCGCAGGAAAGTTTCGAGATCAGCCCGCGGTTTCGGCGCACCATTGAAGAGCGCATTGCACGGCTCGAACGCGACGCGAATCACGACGAGGCGCAAGTGGAGTTCCTCTGTGATGGCGACCATATTCGCCGGCAGATGCGGCTGGTGGCGATGCAGCGCTTTGAAGCATTGCGGATGCGGATTTTTCTTGACCGCGCCAAGGTGAAGCTTCCCCGCCCGTTGATCGCTCTGTAGCGATTCGCGCAGTTTCTTTGGGAGCGCCACAGAAGACTCGAAAAGGCCGCTGCCCTGCGTGGGCGGCGGCCTTTGTCTTTTCAACCGAAGATTTGGAGCACCGGGCGGGAATTGAACCCGCGAATACAGGTTTTGCAGACCTGCGCGTTAGCCGCTTCGCCACCGGTGCCTTAAAAGCAGTGGTCAGTGATTAGTGGTCAGTGAACAGCAAACGCTGACCTGACATCTCACAACTAAGAACTGCGAACTGCAATTGAAAAACCCACCGCGCCTTGGGCGGGTGGGTCGATTGGGTTTCGATTCGGTTTTTCGAATCTTAGCCCAGCGAACACGCCCGCGTAGCGCAGCAGCTCTGACAGCAGCAGCAACAAATCGCGGAGGTGAGCTGATTGGGCATCAAAATCCTTCTTTCGCCGGAGACAAGTGAATGTGCATGCAACGCGGCGGATATCCGTAGACTAGGGGGAATTGAGCGGGTTGTCAAGCTGTTTACCGCATCAGGCAAGCGAACTGCTCAATGCATCGAGATCGGCTACGGCGCTCAGTTTGTGTGCGCGGTTCGGTTCGCAGGGCTGCGTCGGCCCCCCATGACCATCCTCTCCGGCTTCGAGGAAGGCGTCGAAGATGACTGGAAAAAGAGATGCGCGATCATCGAGTTTTTGATTCCGCGCACGCAGAAAGTTAAATCGAAAAGATGAGCACGTCTCCAACTGCGCGAGGAATGCGGGAGACAGGAACTTACGCGCGTTGGCAACGGCCATCAGGATGAGCGAGCGCCAGCTCATGCGCAACAGGTGCTTCAGGCTGGGTGTGCCGTGGGGCAGACGGTCCATGCGGGAAGCGACCGCATCGCTGAAATGGAGAAGTTGCAGGACCAGGTCATCCAGCAGCAGGCCATTTGCAAGTGCCTGGGTGAAGAGCGTGAGCGAGCCACGATCGAAATCCTCCTGCACATCCTGCAGGTCGTCGCCAAGCTGCAGCAGGACGCCCCAGTCAAAGGAGAAGCCAATCTCTTCCGGGGTGAGCCAGGGTTGCGCGAGATAGGCGTCGGCCAGAACGGACGTTCCCCCTTTGGCGCAGGTGATGCGCAGTAGTTCCGACGGATCGATGGATGGAAGGCAGCCGGCGCTTTGTTTGAGTTGCCTGATGCTGTCTTCCTGCGCTTGATGGATATCGAGAAGGGATTGAAACACCTGCTGGTATTCAGCGCGGGGATATTGCTGCTCGATGAGTTGAACGAGCGCCCAGATGGCCGACTCGCGTGGATTTTGAGCGGAGAGGTGCTGCCCGTTCAGGCGAAGGCGGAAGCGCTCACTGAATCGCAGTTTGTCCTGGGAGCCGAGGCCGGGCTGGTCAAGGTAGTTGTCGCTGTAGGGGTAGAGCAAGCTATAGGCCAGGGTTGAAGGGGTCAGTTCCATGGGCTGGCCGAGAAGCGCCTGCATGCCGCCGCATGTCCAGGCATTGCGGCAGGCCTGGATGGTGTCGGCCATGCTCAGGGTTGGGTCGAACGCGCGCGCCCAACGCGCAAGCCCCGTACCCAGGGGAAGAAAGCTCCTGGTCAGCAGTTGAGTGGACTCGCCATCAAGGCCCAGCGCCGTGGCGGCAAAGCCAGGAAAAACAGCAACGACACGCTCTTGCATCAGAAGACGTCCGGCCGGTGTACGCGGTGCACGCCGGGCTTCGCGCTGGACGGCGCGCAGGCCTTCGTCATAGGCCTTCTCGCGCTTGCGCTGCTCGCCAGTCGTAAGGCGCGGTAAAGGGGGAAGGAAGCTAAGAGCACAGCGGTTCCACATCGCACCCGCTTGCACTGTCTGGGCCTCAACAACCGTCGGACTGCAGAGCTGTTGCATGTCGTCTAAGGATACGAAAAGGCGCAGGGCCGGGTTCCATGGGCTGAATCCAACGAATCCTGCCACGGGAAGCCCAGAGAACTGAGCAGCATCCTTCGCGCACCGAAGGCGTGCGGGGACGCGGCTCAACCAGTTACTTCCGGATTGCCGGTAATACCTCCGGAACGTTGGGAGTGGTGATAAACTCCTTCTTCGGTAATGATCCATGATGAAAAGCGGAATCGTCGGTCTCCTATTGCTAGTATTGGCCGCCATGGCACAATGCCAACTCGTTGAAGTTGGGCCTCGTGATCCGCATTATTGCGAGAAGCTTAAAGTCGATCCAAATCTCATCGTCAAACAGGACGCCAACGTCCTTGGGCGATTGATTGATGGAAGTGGGGAACCGTTTCGCAACTCACGAGTCGAGCTGCGCTTGTTCATTTCGGCAATTCAACAGTTGAACGTCGAATCGGTAACAACGGATGCCGATGGTTATTTCGAATTCACGACAGTGAAGGCGGGCAATTATCGGCTCATTGCATCGCCCACTCGAGTCTTTCAGCAACCCGCACACCTTCGCTGCCATGACAAGCGATGCGAATTTGCAATCACGTTGCAGGTAAACCCAACCGACATGCCGGATTCCCAGTGTCCAGTCCGCTAACGCGGGCATTGTGGGCGGATTGTAGCCTTCTTGGCAGTTGCCTACTCGGCAGTTACTTCCGAGTAACAATAATCGCAGCGGAAGGACCTCTCTTGGATTTGCACTCTCCCGGCTCGTCCCCGGTAGCAGCATAAGACTGCATCCAGCACCACGCAGACCCTGAAGAACGGTTGTATTTTCAACGTCGCATTCATTGCAATGCGATCAACGGCCGATTGGCTCGATAATCAATAAGGGTAAACGCCACACGGGGCGGCGAGATGGAACTGGATTACTTTGTCGTGGATGTATTTTCGGGGAAGGCGCTGGCCGGCAATCCATTAGCCGTGGTGATGAATTCCGTTGGCCTCTCGACCGAACAAATGCTGGCGATTGCGCGCGAGTTCAACCTTTCTGAAACCACGTTCGTCGAACGGCGGTCAGCCGAGTTGGAGCGGGCCGAGGGCGTCCGCGTGCGCATTTTTACCACGCTGGAAGAACTCCCGTTCGCCGGCCACCCCACGCTGGGGACGGCGAGCGTGTTGAAGCTGCATTTTCCTGACGCCGCTGAAGGGGATACGGTGAGGCTGGCGCTGAATGTGGGTTGTGTGCCGGTGCAATTCGGGGACACGCCCGTCGGCAGCACAGAGGGCGAAAGCGGCGCGCTGTTTGGCGAGATGACGCAACGAGATGCGGAGTTTGGCGCGGAACTGGACCCAGTGGAGGTAGCGCGGCTGACGGGGCTGACTGGGTACGATTTGTATCCCGGACTGACGCCGCAGGTGGTATCGACGGGAACGGCATTTGCGATTGTTGTGTTGCGCTCGCACGAGGCACTGGCACGCCTGCGGGTTAGCCTGCGGGAGGCCACGCCGTGGCTGAGAGAGCGTGGCGCAAGGTGGTTTTATGTGATAGCCCCAACCGGCACAAAGGAACCCGGCTGGCGAGCGCGCATGCAGTTTGAGGGTGGTGAAGATCCGGCGACCGGATCGGCGGCTGGATGCGCCATCGCGTTCCTTGTGCGGTATGGCGCAGTGGGTGAGGCAGAGCGGATTCTGTTGCGCCAAGGCGTGGAGATCGGCAGGCCAAGCGATCTGTTCTTATCCGCGCGCATGGTTGACAGAGTGGGAAATGAAGAAGATATAAGGGTCACGGATATCCGCGTGGCGGGCAGCACCGTTCTTGTAGCAAAAGGGCGGCTTTTCCTGCCGTGATGCACATGCTTTCAACAGGCATTCATCGTTGCAAGTATTGGTTTCTGTTAATGCTAGGTGATTTTCAGTTGTTTCACGGGGATTTCCAGCGCGTGTTTTCGCCTTGCTTTCTCTCTTCCCATCGGCCCCCATCCCTCGTAATCTTGGCAAGCATTGAAGCAACTTAACCGGCCACTTCGCCGGATTGACCCCAGGTATTGATTGCAATCTGTCCGCAAGCAAATGTAGATCCCTGTCGAGTCGAACCGCCGGCCGCAGTCGGCATCAACGCGCCCACCCAGGGCTGCGGATGATGCGATGCGGTTCGTGTCTCTCGCCTCCACAGAAAGGCACTAGCCCGTTTGCGGCAGTTGATATATTCCTGTGCCATTCCTCAAATGCCGTTGCAGCGGGCGAGGACGAAGTGTGTCTGAAAAGACGCCCAAAATTTTGAACCAAGGAGCAGTTCCCCATACCATGCGCCCAAAGAAAGTGATTCTCTGCGTAGACGATAACGAACAGGAGCTTTCCGTGCTCAAGTTCATGCTGGCAACCAACGGATATCGTGTTGTATCGGCCTTGACGGGGCAGGAAGCGATCGGCATTTTTGCCGAGATCCCGGTGGACCTGGTGCTGGCCGATTTTGCCATGCCGCAGATGAATGGATGCCAGTTGGTGGACCGTCTGAAGGAGATCGCGGCACACGTGCCGATGGTGCTGCTGGGCGATCCGCAGAAGATGAGCAGCGAGATGCACGCTGCCGATGCGCTGCTGGCCAAGAAGAACTGCTCCGCGCAGGAACTGCTGGAGCGGATCAAGGTGATGAGCGCGCGCAAGCGCGGTCCGCGCAAGGGAACGGTGCGCGTGACACCACAGGTGCAACTGGCCGCGGCTTCCTAGGGCCTGAGTCTAAAGTTCAAAACAAAAAAGGCCGGTCAATCTGAGGCGCCTGACTCGCGTGGCGATTTGCGGCGAGAAAAATGCACTTGGAACCTTCGTTGATCTGGGATTAAACTGCGTGTCATCCTGAGCAACCGACTCGCGCCTGCGAGTTAGGGCCAAAATGACCGCTCCTGGAAAGTTCATAGCAAAACAAGGCCTGTCATCCTGAGCAGCCTGACTCGCCGCGCCGAGTTACGGCTGAAATGAACCCGCGCCGGACCAGCGAAAAAAGCCCCGTGCCCCGTTTTGCGCCTTCTTTCTGGCGCAAGGCGGGAAAGCATAAA